>Ga0247608_10000448_pt1 | contig 67021 bp, 100 predicted proteins | sample 176DNAGHGlowgp2_FD_193490 | JGI IMG/M metagenome (GOLD analysis project Ga0247608, IMG submission 193490) | Sheep rumen microbial communities from Palmerston North, Manawatu-Wanganui, New Zealand - 1766 DNA GHGlow gp2 | ecosystem: Host-associated > Mammals > Digestive system > Stomach > Rumen ... | reverse complement strand
AAGGAAATGCTTAAGGGATACCGCGGATATTGCTATGGTAATCCAGTTTCATGTTCTTTGGTAAACAACTTTGTCGCTGAAGCTTCAAAGTACGGCTTTGATACAGGTTTAACCAATATTTTAGAATCTGTTAACAACTTCATCAAAGAAAATAACATATCATGGAAATTGGCATCTGCATGTGAAAGCATATCTGCAAACAATTCAACATATAACTACATCAATAAGATTGGTGTATCTCAAGTTGAAAATCTTTTAGAAATGAACGAAGCTGAAGTAGTTAGCTATATTAAGGCAGGTGCATTAAAGAACATTCAGTATATTCCTGAATTCCGTACAATATGTAAAGAAGTTTATAAGACACAGGTTACTGAAGCTCAAGCAGTTAATTACAACGTAGTAAATCCAATTAGTTATGTATATGAAAATGCTGAAACTAAGGACAAGTACTTCAAGGCTATGGGTAACATCTTCAAGATTGATGAAAGCAAAGTAGAAATGGTTAAGGAATGTGAAGATGAAAAATTCAACCACATCAACTCTTTACTTGAAAGCTTTGGAAGAAACGGTGATAATATTTACTACGAATACAAAGGTGGTCGTGGAATTTATCGTTTTGAAATTTCTGAATCAAATCTTGAATTCACAGCTCCTAATATTACAGAAAAATTTGAAGATCATATAAAGTTCCGTGAATATTGCAATAACTTATCAAAGGTTATGCCTGTAGCTGAAAAACTTCATTTCATGAAAGTATCTACAGCCATAGCTGATGTATTTGAAAATTGTGAAAATATAATGATGATTGATACTTGTAAGATTCTTAACACAAATAATGGAACTACTTGTGCAATAATTGAAGGTAAAGATCAAGTTAATTTGACAGTATTTAATTCAGTTCATTCTGGATCATTCACAAAGAATTATGATTATGTAGTTGAAGCATTAAATGAAGTAATTAAGTTGTCAGGAATTGATTTAAGATCAATGTTTGAAAATAGAATCAACGAAGATTGTAAGAAAGCTAAACCAGAAGAAGACGCAATTAGAGAACAACTTGAAGCAAATAAAGAAGCACAATATACAATTCGTAAGAAGAAGATAGCAATGCTTGCAGAACAATATCGTAATGATCCTGTAAGAATCGCTCTTTTGAATAAAGTTGCTCAAGATCTTGCAATACTTGAAAAGAAAGAAGAAAAGAAAGATTAATAATTGATATAATTTGAAAATGAAAGAGGGTAATCAAATTACCCTCTTTTTTTTATTATATCATCTGCAATTTTTAATAGTTCTTCTTTATTATCTTTCATATCAGGATTCAAATCAAAAAAATCTTCATAGTTTCTATGTATCCTATTAAACAATCCACGTATCTTAATTTTATTAACGTATTCTTCCCATGATTTAGTTATGTAATGTCTAATATACATATTATCATATATTAGATTTTTAATGTCTTTAGAAAAATTAGTTCTACACCAGTTTGTTTTTAGATTAGGCACATGACCAGAATTATATGAATCTTTTGTATACTTATTAAGATGATGAACAGATTTAACATTTCTAAACCATGCAGGTTTATCTATTTTTGTAAAATTACAACATTTTGTATAAGTTTCAATAATTCCTTTTTGATTATAATCTGGTGTATATATTAACCCGTTTGCTCCATAATTTTGCCATTGTAATATTACTGCATCATAATTTTCATATAAAGATAATACTTCATTTATGTTTTTATACTTATTATCAATTGTTATAAATTCATCAATATCAATAACAAAACACCAATCAAAATTATAATGATTTTTGACATATATTAATCCATGATATAAATAACTTTCTTGATTACTAATTTTATATTTTTTTCTGTTAATTATTTTTTCTTCTTTTGTTTTATCTTCTTTAAAGAAATCTAAAATATTATATAAAGTAACATTATTATATTTATCAGTTATATTCTTATGAGATTTACTATCTATATCTTCTGCAATTATAATATAATCTATGCCTAAATTTAGATGATATTGTATGAATTCATCTAAATATAAATGTTCATCTTTAATAACAGTTAAAATACAAGATGTCATAATTTTATTATTAAATATATTGATGATATATTAAAAATAAATTAACAAAATTTTTAATAAAATAAAAAAAAATAAATATATAAGATAATATTATGAAATTTATAAAACAATTTGCTAGCTTAGCAGCATTTAATAGTTTTACATTAGATTCAAATAACACTCCTAATGTATCATTAATTAAAGATAATTACGGTTTACAATATACTAAATATATTACACCACCACATGATTATTCTCAAGATTATTTCACTTTTGAAGCTATTGATGATATTGATGTTCTTTTATATTATAAAAATAGTTTATATACAGATAATCCTGTAGGAACAATGTATTATTCAGTAAATGAAGGAAGTACATGGTCTGAAATGGATTCAGTAGTTTCTATATCTGCTGGTAACAAGATAATGTTTAAAGGAGTAGCAACAGAATGTAATGGTTCTTCGTATACATTTGATTTAAGTGATGGCGATGGTGGTATAATTCAAGGAAGATTTAATGTTGAAGGAAATATAATGTCAGTGATTTATGGAGATGATTTTAAAGGACAAACATCATTCCCAGAGGGTGATTGGAGCTATATATTTTCTATATTCTTCTATGATCAAAGTAATTTAATTAATGCTAGTAATTTAATATTACCAGTAACAACATTAGATTTTCATTGTTATTCTTATATGTTTAACGGTTGTACATCATTGACAACTGCTCCAGAATTACCTGCAACAACATTGGCAACTGGTTGTTATTCTTATATGTTTAACGGTTGTACATCATTGACAACTGCTCCAGAATTACCTGCAACAACATTATTAGATAATTGCTATCAAGGAATGTTCAATGGTTGTACATTATTAAACTATGTTAAATGCTTAGCAACTAATATAAGTGCAAATCAATCAACTGAAGATTGGGTAACTAATGTAGCTTCATCAGGTACATTTGTTAAAAATTCAAGTATGAGTTCTTGGCCTGAAGGTGATAATGGTATACCATCTGGTTGGGACGTGCAAAATGCTTAATTAGTACTTAATAAATAAAAGAGGAGAATCAATTCTCCTCTTTGTTGTCTTTTAAATTATTTTCTTCTATATTATCAAGATATATTTGTCTAGCATATTTAGCCATAAAATAAGCATCAGCAATATCATCTACTTTTGGTAATGATTTTGATAATTCTGGTTGAATCATCTTAAACATTTCAATAATCATTTCCTTTTTACAGTTTCCAATTCCTGTTGCAAATTTCTTGATATGAGTAGGTGGTGATATAAAGAAACGAATATCTTCATTCTTTATAAATTCTCGTCTAATCATATAATTAAGACCTGCCAAATCAAACACTGACTTCGTTCTTATTGATGATCCATAACTAATGCCTTCCTGTACTATATATAATGTATAAGATGTTCTTCCTTGAATATTATCATATATGCATTCTTTAATAGTGTCAACAATATTTATCATATTGATAGTCTTCCAATATTCAGAAAACAGATTGTTGTCTTTATATATGTCTAAATCTGTTTTCTCATATAAGACATAATCAAAATTGATTAAAGTATCTTGTATAGACTGTTCTTTTTTAGTCAATTTATTTGGTTTAATGATATAATACATATCTTTTACTAGTTTTTCTTCTTTATAAAATAACATACATATACCTGTGCTATTCAAAGATGGGTCAATTCCTACAAAAATTTCCACGTTATATATTATCAATATTTTTATAAATAATAATTGTTTGTGGATAATATATTAAAATAGTCATCTTGTAAAAATTATTTTTAAATATACAATATAAAATTTTACATAATTTTACAAAATATAATAAAAATAAAAATATATAAAATTACCTTATTTATGAAATATCTAAAAGAGTTTGATTCTATAGGTAAGTTACAAAAACATTATAAAAGTAATCTATATGTAACTCCTAATGTTTATATAACAAAGGATAATCAAAAAGTTGATATGACATCAGACGATGAAATTGTTTGTGTATATGATATTACAGATTTAAATGGTAACCCTAATCTTTGGGGAGCATATACAAATCTTAATAATTTATTTGAATCTATAGTAATAGATGGTGTTAAATGGGATAATTTAAATAACCCAGCTCAATCATCTAATTATTATGATAGTAATAAATCTTCAAATATTCATATTATAAAGTTTAAATTAAAAGTTAAAGATTTTTCAGGATTAATGAATGCACCTTTAGTGACAGGTAATCATTTGGAATATGTATATCTTCCAGAAGGGTTTAAAACTATATCAGATAATATGTTTAATGGTTGTAATTTTTTAAAACAAATACATATTCCAAATTCATTAGTTTCAATTAGTACTAGTGCATTTTATAATTGTTCATCATTAAAAGAAATTCATTTGAATGACGGATTATTATCAATTGGTCAGAATGCATTTAACGGATGTACATCATTAGAAAAAATCAATTTTCCATATACATTACAAGATGGTGTTGGATCAACGTATCATGGAAATTTCAATGGATGTACTAATTTAAAACATTTATATGTAGATACACCTTTATTTAATAATTTCTATGGTTCAACATCATTCCCGTATACTAATTTGGAATTATTGGAATTTGGACCACATGCAATTAATTCTGAAGGTAAACTTAATTTTTCTTTTGGAGGATACTCATTTAATAATGTAGATATAAAATATCCTGAAAGATTATTATATGTTCCTGGAATGGGTGGAGTTAGTGGAGTAAATGAAATAATATTACCAACAACTACCAGAGAATTTGCTGGTAGTTTTGGTGGATGTACAATAGAAAAAATTGATTTATCAAACACTCAAATATCATCATTGACATACATATATAAATATGGTAATAATAATTATATATCTAATGTATTTTCTGGAACAAATATTAAACAAATTATACTTAATAATTTAATTACAGATATTCCAAGTTCTTGTTTTGGTGGATGTTCTAATTTGACTGAAATTAATATACCTGATTCTGTTATGAATATTAGTCCTGGTGCATTTGGTGGTTGTTATAGTTTAACTACAGTTCATATGTCAGAAACTGTTAGAAATAGAATAAACAATCATGATGTATTTAATGGGTGTTATAGTTTATCTGATTCTTATGTAGAAAATGGAATTAGATATATAGATATTAATGATAATGTTGGTACAGATTTTATTAGAATTGAAGATAAAACTTTAGAAGAATATACTATTAAGACTAATTATTTACCTGGAATGTATTCATCAGATATTCCTAATTGTAAAATTTTGAGATTCACTGGTGAATTTACAGAAATTACAAGTTATAGATTTAACGGATATACTCAATTAGAAACTGTTATATTACCAAGTACATTAACTTCTATTGGTGATTTCGCATTCCAAGGATGTACAAACTTAGAAACATTAGAAATACCTAATACTGTTACAACTATTGGTGTTAATGCATTTAAAGGTACTAAATTATCTTCGATAACTATTCCTGAAGGTGTTACAGAAATTTCTGATGAAACATTTATGAATTGTACATCATTAACAGAAGTAACATTACCAAGTACATTAACTTCTATTGGTGCTTCTGCATTCCAAGGATGTACAAACTTAGAAACATTAATAATACCTTCATCTGTAACATCTATTGGAGAAAATGCATTTGTTGGCACAAAATTAGGTACTATTGAAAATGGTATTAAATATTTTGATACTGGTTCTGATATATTAGCATTAAGCATAGCTGATAAAACATTATCATCATATAATATTAAAAATGGTACAACAAGAATTGAATTTACACCAGATGCTTGGAGTGATGTTAATAATATTGAAAGTATAACATTACCTGATACATTAATTTATATTCCTAATGATTCATTTAATGATATATGTAATGTATTAACAGATAATCAAGTTGATTTTATATTAGGAATTAATGCAGATGCTATTAAATATGGTTATATATTATTAAGAAAACCAAAGTCATATTTTGAAAATGAATATTTATGTGTAATTCCTAAAGAAGATAATTTAACAATAAATTTAAAAAAATCTATAGATACTGTATATTATTCTGATGATAAAGGAACTACATGGAATGTAATTGGTGAATATTCTAATAATCCTTGGAAATCTAAAAAATATAATAAAGGTGATGTAATTTTATTTAAAAATTCAGATAATCCTCGTATTAATAGTGGGTATTCTTCATTAAATAGTGGTGTTGGAACAATAAATGTAGATAAAGAAGCATATATTTGTGGTAATATTATGTCTATGGAATATGGAGATAATTTTGTTAATCAGACAACAATTGAAAGTACAAAGAAATATATGTTTGCATATTTATTCCAAAATAATACTGTAAATATAAATATTGACAAACTAATATTACCTGCAACAACATTATCAGAATATTGTTATTCAAATATGTTTAATGGTTGTACATCATTGACTACTGCACCTGAATTACCTGCAACAACATTAATGAATGGTTGTTATACTTTTATGTTTGAAGGTTGTACATCATTAACAACTGCACCTGAATTACCTGCAACAACATTAGCTAGTTCTTGTTATTTAAGAATGTTCGGTAATTGTACATCATTAACAAATGTACCAGAATTACATGCAACAACATTAGCTAGTTCTTGTTATTCTGCAATGTTTAAAGATTGTACATCATTGACAACAATACCTTCAAATTATTTACCAGTTACGACATTAGAAGATTCTTGTTATTCAAATATGTTCTCTGGTTGTACATCATTGACAACAGTTCCTTATAATTTATTACCAGCAACAACATTAACACAAAAATGTTATCAATATATGTTTACTGATTGTACATCATTAACAACTGCACCAGAATTATTAGCAACAACATTAACAACACAATGTTATTATTATATGTTTTCTGGATGTACATCATTAAATTATGTTAAATGTTTAGCAACAAATATATCTGCATCCTATTGTACATATTATTGGTTAAATAATGTAAACTCTTTTGGTAGAATTATGATAAGCGAAAATAATATATGGAGTGAAGGATATAATGGAATTCCAAGAAATTGGATCAAATATAATGAATTAATTTCTAATGATGATTTTGTAGGAGATCTTCAATTATCAACAAATGAATATATTACATTTACAGCAAATAGTAGTTCATTAATCGGAATTAATTCATTAGCTGGTGCTCAACAATTATATCTAAGTAATGATGCTATAAATTGGAAAAAAATAAACATAGATGATAATAAATTATATTCTTTTGATCAAAATGATATTTATTATGTATGTGGTAATTTAACAAATAACGTTACTAATGGTAATAATACTAGTTTTTATATTGAAGGTGATGTGGATGTTAGTGGTAATTGTAATTCAATTTGGAATAAAGATAATTTATTAGCAGATCTTAAAGAATCATGTGGTTCAGGAATGTTTGCTAATTGTGCTGGACTTAAAAATGCAATTAATTTAGTGTTACCTGCAACAACATTATCAGATAGATGTTATTCTACTATGTTCTCTGGATGTACATCATTGATAACTGCACCCGAATTACCCGCAACAACATTAACAGATGGTTGTTATGCTGGTATGTTCCAAGGTTGCACATCATTAGCAACTGCACCTAAATTACCTGCAACAACATTGGCAAATAATTGTTATAATTCTATGTTCCAATGTTGTACATCATTAACTACTGCTCCTAAGTTATCTGCAACAACATTAATAAATAATTGTTATCAATATATGTTCCAAGGTTGCACATCATTAACAACTGCACCTGAATTACCAGCAACAACATTAACAAGTTATTGTTATTATAATATGTTCACTGATTGTACATCATTAGCAACTGCACCTGAATTACCAGCAACAACATTAGCAAATAATTGTTATACTAATATGTTCTTGGGATGCACATCATTGACTACTGCACCTGAATTACCAGCAACAACATTAGTAAGTAACTGTTATGATAGTATGTTCAGAGGTTGTACATCATTGACAACTATACATAAACTACAAGCAACAACATTAACAAGTTATTGTTATAAAAATATGTTCTCTGGATGTACATCATTGACAACCGTACCAAGTAATATGTTACCTGCAACAACATTGGCAAATAATTGTTATTATAATATGTTTAATGGTTGTACATCATTGACTACTGCACCCGAATTACCTGCAACAACATTAACAAATAATTGTTATCAAAGTATGTTCCAAGGTTGTACATCACTAACAACTGCACATGAGTTACCTGCAACAACCTTAGCAGATAGTTGTTATGACTCTATGTTTATGAGTTGTACATCATTAGTTATTACCCCTGATATACACGCAACAAAATTACCACGTAATAGTTGTAGATATATGTTCTATGATTGTACATCATTAACAACAATAGGTCAATTTGCACCTACAATCGTAGAAAATTATTGTTGTTGGGAAATGTTTGAACGTTGTACATCATTAGTTAATATTCCTTCAATATTACCTGCAACAACCTTAGCAGATAGTTGTTATTACTATATGTTCTCTGGTTGTGAATCATTAACCACTGCACCTAAATTACCTGCAACAACATTAAGTAATCAATGTTATTATTGTATGTTCCAAGGTTGTACATCATTGACTACTGCACCCGAATTATTAGCAACAACATTGGCATCTAATTGTTATCAAAGTATGTTCAAAGGTTGTACATCATTAAATTATGTTAAATGTTTAGCAACTAATATATCTGCATCAAATTGTGTTAAAAATTGGTTAGATGGTGTTTCTAGAACAGGTACATTTATTAAAAAATCTAGTATGAATTCTTGGACTACGGGTAAAAATGGTATACCATCTGGTTGGACAATTCAAAATGCTTAATATATTTAATAAGTTTAAATATTTCAAAAGGATAGATTTTAAAATCTATCCTTTTTCTTTCTTCTAACACGGTATATGTTCTTTATAATAAAATTATATAACTCAACTATTCGAAGATTCTAGAAGGAAATCTAGAGCTATCTAGCATCCTTTAGAGATATTCTTTATTATAAAATATTTTTACAAACTATTTTTCTAAATCTATCTTATTTCCTTTTATGTTTAGACCATGCCATATTATCTCCCATTGTGCTCGTGATCGTGCCCTAATCTCACCTTCACAATATATATTCATGAATATTTTTGTCAATATATCTTCAAATTCTTTAGACTGCTTATGTGTCCAATAGTTGTTATACATCCATCTTTTGTCTTCTTTTACAAGTTTGATGATCTGGTTATTTCTTTTGATATCACTTCCAGAAAACTTGAACATACCAATGATAATAGAATACAATAGACTTGGAGTATCAAATATGTTACTTAAATCTGATTCTGTAAGTTCTTCATTGATTAGATACTCAATCGGGTAGATTTTTACTCCTGATACTGTTTGAAACTTCTTATTCATATTTAATTGATTATTTTACTTACACAAATTAATAAATTGATAAATATTACTAACCATATCATATTATCAAAGAAACTTTTCATATGTTCATTTCGTACATATTTCTCAGGATCTTCTTTGACATATTCTACAGCCATTTTAGTAGCTTCTTTATAAAATACAATGATAAGATGACCTATGCTTAAGAATATAATTCTTGCGGCTAATATGATTAATACAATCTTTACTATTGTTAATTCCATAGTTAAATCTTATAAGGTTTAAACCAATCTATCTTATTAAATGATTTTCTAAAATTATTTGAGAATACAGATTCATTAGGATTAATATCTAAGTCTTTTGCAATTTGTTGTTTTAATTGATTATATTGAGTCATCTGTGCATTATATAATGATTTTGATTCATCCTGTAATTTGCATATCATATTACCTGTATAAGAATTCGGATTAATCAAATACCAATCGCAATAAATACTTATGTATGAATCTATATCATTAATTTCTTCAAGCATCATTACTTTCAAATCAAGGCATTGCATTTTATTTCCATTTTCATCAAATTCATAAAGAATACCATCTGATGTATAATCTGCCTTTCTAGTAGTATACCCCATATCATTATACATATAATTCGCTTTAAGACCTGCTCTTATATGTTGAGAATCTTCATTTAATTGATCATATGTAAATCCGAATGAAAAACATGAATTTACTGTATTCTTATCTAATTCTTTTATATTAAATGATAATTTATTGAATCTTAATACAGTTTTAGTATCATTTACATATAATTCATATTTTTTATTTATTTCATTATTTACTGTATTCATATCTTTATGTTAGGCTTAATTTTATTTATACCATCATATTCAACAGGATTAGGGGATATTATGAAATGTCCATCTTTATCATAATATGCATGTGTTTCATGCCATCGCTTTGATTCTTCAGGAGTCATTGCTTTAGTTCCTTCAATATGTACACCTATTGTAGCATCAGCAACTTTACCAAGAATATCAAATTTTTCTTTTGTTAATTGATCTACCAATAACTCTGGTATTGATTTATTCATATCATAATAAAATTTTTTTCTTTCAATTTGCAAATCATTATCTAATGCACCACCAATTAATAGTTTTCTAATATTATGACCTTTACGAAGTTCTTTACCATTTATAGTTGACATTCCAACTGTAAAATGTTTATATTTACCATTATGTCCAATGAATATTTCATATCCTAAATCATTAAGATCAAATGATAGATGTCCAATATCATATGTTACAATATTGTCTATCTTATTATTTATAGCTTCTTCAGTATCTAAATAAGAATAGCAAAATATATGTTCTATTTTTCCATATAGTTTTTTGTAATCATATAATTCAAATGAATCTAATATAAAAAATATTGTTTTACTCATGTTATTTTGATTTTATTTTACTTATACATTCTGAAGGTATATTTGTATATGTATATACTGCTTCATCTTCATCCATGTAGTCATCTGTATAGAAACTCACATATTTACCTATCTTATTCAGATTAATCTTAAATATAGATATTCCATATTTTCTTCTTTTAAATGGATCTGTAACTTTATTGATGAATTCTTTATCGCTATCATCTAACTTATATTTTGAATATAGATATATTCTTTCTGGAAACTTTCTATATGTTCCTTTTTTACATCTTAATCCATTTTTCAATATTGATTCATCATTATCTGATGTTGTAAAATGATACAATATACCGTGATTTTCTTTATATACTAAATCATTTGCAGATTCTGCATATAATGGACACACTAATATATAATCGTATTTTGCCTTACTTATATAATATCCATAGAACTTAATTAGATTTTCTAAATCTTCATCTTTTGACATTTCATCTATTGTCAATTTATTAGATACTATATAAAATGATTTCTTATCATATTTTTCTTTACCTTTATTATCATAATTTAATGTTTCTTCAAAACCAAATACATATTTGTTTTCAAATTCCTTTCTTATCTTATCTTGTAGTTTCTTTACGTTATGTGTATTAAGGTTTTCTATTATAAAATCATCAAATTCTCCATTCTTGATTTTTTCAACATATTCTTCTGGTATTTCATTATTGAATAAATCTAATAATGATTCATATTCTTGTTCATATAATTCTGGTTTTGAAGAATTTCTGAATTTTTCTAAAATAAAATATTTTATCTTCTTCATATTGTTATATTATATTAAGACGTTTTTTGAATTCATTAGGATATTGTTCTTCAGTCTCTAAATAAAGTTTCCACCAGCAAGCATCTAATATATATGACACGCACCAGTCACCATCATATCTGACACCACGACCAATTCCTTGTATGATTTCATTAGATGTTGTTGAATTATACCATAATGGGAATAACTTAATCTTTTCTTTTACTAATTTGTTTGCTAAACTTGGATAAGGAACTTTCATAATGATTATGAACCTGCACAAATCACCAGGTAAGTCAATGCCTTCATTAAGAGTTGGGCCAACTAATATTGTGTTATCAGAAAATTCATGAATCTTAATACAAGTAGTCTTTTCTTTTGAACCATTATAAAGTAACATTCTTTGTTTAATATCTAATGGTGCTTCTTGATATAACTGTTTAGCGAATGCATATGATCCTGTCTGTATCATTCCTTTTTGATCTGGAAATTTTGTCTTACATATTGAATATATAACATTCTTAAGATGCAAGAATGAATTTTCCTTTTCCCTGAATGACATCTTAAACTTATTCAAAAAATGAATAGGTGACTTTTCAAAATCAAATGTTGATGGTATTTCTGAATATGTAGATTCTTTTTCTTCAGTATATTTGAATCCCATATTCTCATCATAAGCAGCTTTACCACCAACTGTAGCAGAAAGCATTACTTTATATTCTGCTTGTGACAAAAGATATCTATAGACTATATAGTCTTCTTTTGTACATTTGAATGATATTGTTATTATCTTATCTGCATTTGATTCTGTTATTTCTTTTAATAGATATTCTTCTCCAGCTTCAGATATTGCCTTATTGAAATCTGACCAAAAACATCCCTGATTACGAAACCAAGAACATGTCTTATATAATTGAATATCATTTTTAGTCAATGGAAGATTAGTCTTTCTTTTATTAGATACATATTGTTCAGCATCATTAACGACATCTAAAAACTTTTGCAATATCTTTTCAAACTTATGCATTGCAGCTACATCATCTTTCTTCAATGTCTTATCATTTATGAATATATTCCAGCAACTCATAAGATCACTAGTCATTGCTGATTTAGATGCATAATCATGTAATAACTTGAAATCTGATGCAGTATTGAATAAATCAGGATCATTTCCTTGTGCATAATCCCATAATTCACCAAGTTTATCAAAATCAGATAATTTTATAGATGGTGAATATTGATTCTGGACTATTCCAGGTATATTATGACACTCATCACAGAATAAAATATGACGAGAACTAAATATTGGCTGACCATGTGAATCCACATTAAATGAAGGATTATTCATTGTGAATAAGAATAATTGATATGTCATAAGACATACATCAGATCTTATTGCTTTCTGTCTTACTTTAATATATTCACATTTACGTGCACAATCATATCCGAAACGTTTTTGTGTATCGGGATTCATCATTGCAGCCCAGGACAAACCACACATCCTACAATCAGCGTTTCGGATATCTTCATTATTAAGTTTACAATTATAATTTCCTGTCTGTCCTTTTATTGATGCAAATTTCATTTTGGGATGTTTTATGATAAACTTATCATACTGTTCCCATAAGAACAAATCAGAAACTAATATATATGAAGTCAAATCAAAATATTCATTAAGAACACCAGCTAATATAATATTAATCAATGATTTACCTGAGCCTGTAGGTGCTTCAATAACAATATTCTGTTTTTGATTATTAATTATGTTATCTATAATATCAACAATAGCTTCAAGCTGATATACTCTAAACTTGAAATCTTCTCCAATATTTTCTTCAGTCCACTGTCTAACGTACTTTTCAATTATTGTTTTATTTACAATCATAATATGTCAAATATATTAATATTAATATAGACAATTATTAGTAAAAAATTTAACCTCCAATAATTTTTTCTATTGTATCTTCAGGCAAGTTTTTATTGAATTTAGGCTTAATACCAGTTCCAATATAAGGATAGTCTACCCATTCTTCTTCATCATTAAAATCAATTTCACATTGATTATCATTTCCCTTCATATGTTATATTCTTATTTTTTGTTGATGTTATATTATCTTCATATTCCTTTTCAATAACATCCAATAATGATGTTTCTGTTGATACTTCTTTAACCATAGTCAATATGCATTATAATATAAACAATATTTTTCTCCAGTTTCAATATTGATGAATTCATAAAATGTATCTCCACCATAAAGATCTTCAGCATCTGCTAAAATATAATGAGGTGCATGTTTAGCATTTCTTAATTCCTTTTCAAACTTACTATGTTCTGAAGCTTTAGATAATATATAACTATTAAGACAAGCATTTTTGAATTCTTCGATATTATCGAATTTTTCTATTAATTCAACATTACCACCATTATCATATTCCTCATCTCCAGGTCCATATACTTCTTTAAATTTAAATAATGTTCTATATGTTGTATCACGCCAATCTGTCCAATCATATGTATACCATTCACCTTCACATTCATAAGCGCCCTTTCCTGCTCCACCACAATAGAATATCTTAGCATCAGGATATTTCTTTTGCCATTCTTTTAATACATCTAAAAATTCAGGACGTTTATCTGCTTCTTTCTTAAACTTATTAATCAGCTTACTTAATTCATTAAGATCATTTAAGTCTAAATCTTTTAATTGGTTTTCCCAATATTTCTTTTCAAACATATCACTAATTATTTTTGTTAATAAATTGTTTCTTATCACGTTTTGCTATCTTAATCGCAATATTCATTTTAGAAATTATATCTTTCTTTATATCATCTTCTAATATAAATAAGTCAATATGATTTAAAATAAAATTTGATATTTCAATTGTCTCATCACAAGAATGTTCATCAATTAAACTATCTGCACTTATTAAAGAAACTAAAAACATGTTTCTAGTCATCTCATTTTCAAATATAGAATTGTAATTCAATATACGATTACAAAACTTTATAAGATTTTGATTTTGCTCAATTTTATTTATTATTCTCTCGTTCATACTTATTAATAGTTTCTTCTAATGAATGTTCACGTGCTTCTAAACTTATAATTGATGCTTTATGCTTTATAATTGAATCTTTGATTGTTTTTAATTCATCTTTTAATTTTTGTATACAGTTCATTTGTGCAGATTCATAATCATCATATACATATTGATTAACAAAAGCTTCGTGTGTATCACCTAATAAATTTTCATTAAACAATTCATCGTCATCAAGAATTTTAAATTTGATTCTTGACATTCTAAAATTCATATTATTAGCATCCCCAAGATGTTCACATTTATAGACTTTATCTAATATAATATGATAAAATATATCACCTTCTTTTAAATCATTTAACCAAACCTTCATGTTCTTCTAACCATCTATTTCTTTTTTCATCAGATAATGATGATAACCATTTATATTTTAATTTACCACAATCCATTTTATTTCCTTTGCACATATATGACCAAGGTGCCATACATTCTGTTACTGCATGATTATTACAAAAACCATCAAAATACCAACAATGACTTCCATGATCTTTAAGATATTTATTTAATGGTCTATCAACTGCTGTACGTTCTTTTCGTTCTTTATCAGGATGCTTTAATTTAATTAATGTTTCAATTTCAATAGGTTCATCTCTCCAATCCATTTCAAAACCAAGTTGTTGAACTGTAACTTCCTTATATGCAGTATTCAAATATCGTACAGTCAATTCATCATTAGCTTGTCTAAAACCAGGTTCTCCCCAAGCCCGATACCAGTCATCATAAACAGGCTTAACATTAAACAAATGATATTTACCATCTCTATTTCTAGCTACCCACATAATATAGTACTTTCTAATATTACTGTATTGTTTTTGTTGTCTTCATTTGATGTTTCAATGTTCATACCTTCATTGAAATATTCATCATTATTGTTATTCATAGATATGTGTTTAAATTGTTTTTATAATCTTATATAATAAATCAATAGGCCAAAATATAAAAAGTACAGTATATATAATATTTGTAAATTCCTTTACCTTTTTATCACTGCTCATTGCATGTGCGCCATAGTTGCAATCATTTACCCAATAGAATCCATTTTCATCTCTATGATATTTTTCTGGATATTTTTTCAAAAGATAATTCATATATCTCTGTATTAGATCTTCTCCTAATGAAGGATCATTAAAAATAGAAAATGTTATACCTAAAGCAAAATATCCTATTATTGATAAAACTAATAATATTATAAATCCAATTATTTCAAGTATTGTTATCATTTAATATATTAATTTTTGTTTATTTATTAGTAAAATTATCAAATTCTTTTTCCTCATCTTCTTTACATTCAGGACATAATGTTTTTATCCATCCATGTACAGATAAAGTCTTTACATCTTTTGTTGTTCCACAATACTCACATATATTTCTTGAACGTAAGCATATACGAATTATCTGTTCTTCTAAATCTTTATAATAGAAATCCAAATCAATCTGAAGAATACCCCATTTTTCTTTAATATCTACTATATGAACTGGAAATTCAAGATTTGGATGTTCTTTATTGAATTTATTGACTAAATCTATAGCTTCATTAATCAAAGGAATCCACCCTTCTCCAGTAGCATATTTCCAATCATCATATTTTATTACGGCCATATATCATCAAAATCATTATTTATTTTTTCTACCTCTTGACGGCAATAATCATAGACTGCATATAAATCACGAGAAACCTCCATTCGTTCTATAATATTTTTATAGATTTCCAATTTAGCATTCTTTATGACTTCTTTAAGTGCTTTAGTATCTGATTTAGGTCCGAATCGTTTCTGACGTCCGTCTTGTGGCTTATTTTTTGCAGCCAAAAATTTTTCAAACTCATCTTTATTTTTTAAATATTCATCAAGTTTTTCTTGAAAATCTATTGTATTTATTGAATGTTCTGACAAAGGCTTTCCTTGAACATTCTTTTTTGATTCCTTATTAGATGCATCAAAATTCTGAATGTCATTAACTGCCTGACGATAAGATATATCAATAACTTCTTCCGTCATCTTAAAAGAAAGCTTCAAATCATCTTGAAGCTCTTTAATTTTCTTATCAATATATTTTTCTCTATCACTCATAATTTATTTTTTTAATGTTAAGAATTCTAATCGGTGCAGTTGTAGATAATATTTCATGTTCGTTATTTTTTTCTAATAAGAAGTTTGTTCCCTGAAAAGAACATGAATAAATGCTATCATTTGAATATAAAATATATTCAGTAGAAGATCTTCCATAATAAACCCAAACAACAGTTCTATAATTTGGATTATCTACTTTATATAATACTTTCCATGATTGATCACAACTTGTTAATATTAATATAGTAAATAAAATTGAAAATAAAAAATTACGCATAAGATGATTTACTTATTTTATTAAGTATATTTTCTAAACCTTTATTGAAATTCTCATTATCATAATAACTACAATTTATGTAATGATCACATAAGAATTTTCTCCAGTCATCTCCAGAATCAGGTAACACTTCTTCCAATATTTCTTTAGATTGCCAATCCCAATCAGACTTAATCTCATTATACATATCAACGTAATATTCTTCTTTTACGTCATCAATGTATGATTCTAATGTATAAGTGTCTTTTAAATATTCAAGCATTTCATTATCATCTATTACACTTAATACATCATCTAATCCAAATTCATCAATTATATCATTAAGATTATATTCCTTTTGAAGTGCATTACATATATCATCTAAACTACATTCCTTAACAATATCTTCAATATCATACTCTTTATCTGGGTCATCAAATTCAGCTGCAGCATTAATTAGATCTGATGCACAACATTTATTATATTCAAATCCAGCATCAATGATTTCATCAAATGTACAAGACTTCCAGACTTCTTTTAAAAGTTCTTCTTTATTCATATTAAGAATGATTTTCGTTTAAACATTTATCAATTGCAGCTGCTATTAATGCACCTGCCTTTTGAAGATTTTTTAATGTTACTGATGGTTTCCAAGATCTATAATCCCAAGACTTAGGCCAATCATCAATTGTAATATCTTCATAATTTACCTTAGTATAACATACTGCTGCTCTAAGTAATTCTTCTAAAGATTCTTGTCTATCATGTTCATAATCGTAGCCTTCTTCTGTTATCTGACGATTACGTTCTTGTTCAATTAACTTAACTCCGTTCATACTGATTCTAATTTTTGAATATCATATTGTTCTGCTTCATTATTCCAATAAGGATCTAAATCATCTATTAATTCAATACCTTCATTATCTTCACCTGATTCTATTGTTGTATATAATTTAATACTCGTTGGTTCAATACAATGTTCATGATCTCCCCAATGTCTCATAGATTCATCCATTGCTTCAAAACAATCATTAACATATCTTGCTACACGAGCTGCAATAGATCTTTCATTTTGTATATATGGAGAAGAATCACAAGATACATTAAATTGTACTCTTACCCAAAGATCTTCACATTCTTCTTCAACCTCGTTTTTAGGTCCTACTTTAAATATTTCTTCTTTATTCATCATATAATTCTAATTCACTTTCATAAAATTCTGCTTTCTCCAATAAAAATTTTATTAGGTATTCATCATGTTCTTTACCATATTCATCTCCAAAATAATCATGAAGATGTTCAATGAAATTACCAAATTCATGTTCAAACACTGTTGTATCAACTTCCATATTATCCTCTCATTTTCATATTTTTAACAAATTCACGAATATTTTCTTTAAGACTAAGATATTCAAAGAATGTATGATCATTAGGATGTTCTATTAATTCCTCATATAAATTTACATAATCAACATATTGTTTGATTTCTTCATCAGTCATATTACAATATATTAATTCAAATTCCTCATTATAAGGATCCATTATTCCCCAATCACCATCATGTACAAATATAGCAAAACCATCTAATTTACAATCTTTCTTTGAAAACATTGCACGGTTATTCCAAAATTCATCAAATTGCCATCCTAATTTTTCTAACTGTTCTTTAGTCATAATTACCTATGTTTTAAAAATTCAATTAATGTAAAAATTATAGTATCTAAATCATCTAATCTTTCAATATAGTCACCAATCATGTAATCATCATTTTCAAATCTCAATGAAAACATTCCATAATAATCAGGACATGGATCTGTACGTTCTGGAGAATATTCATTATGATAGTCTTGAATATCTAAATAGATTTTTTTATGATAAAGATTACTATTTTCTAACTCATTATTCAATTCCATTAAATCTATGCATAATGATTCCAAATAATAAATACTTATTTTATCATTAATCTTTTTAGCTTCTTCTAAATTATCTATTGTGATTTTCATATTATTCTATTTTTAGCAAACCAATATCATTAACTTTCATAGATCCAAATAAAGTATAATATCTAGGATCATTACTTTTATGTAAGAACTTATTAAATTCTGTATTTAACCAATCATTATCAAAGATAAATGGTTCACCAAGCTTTTCATCTAATGAATATCTTAATCCAACTGCCCAATTTGAATTATGATTAATATATACTACTTTATATATTAAATCATCATCTCTGGTATATATGTAATTAAGTTCTAAATCTTTAATTTCCATGGTATTATTTTTTGTTTTACTAATTATATTAATTTAATATAGTTAATCTCCCCATTTATTAATTAATGAATCTAACATTAATGTAATATAAAAATCTCTAAAATTTGTAATTTTATTTTTATATCTTTCTTTAATAGCATCAGGTACTTTAATATCTGTCAATTTAATATTCATATAATCAAGGCATTGTTTTGGAGTTATGATTCCTTTTTCAGCATCAAGATGATGCTTCTCGCAAAGAGCAGCACCATTTGAAAGATAATAACCACCATCACTCCAAAGCTTGCGATCCATTATATGATGTGCATCAACAGCTTTGCAAGAACATCCTGGAACACAACACTTTCCATCAGTTCTTGCAAATACTTGTTTCTTAAACTCTTCTCTTGTCAATAATTCATCATTCATACGGATCTATCCATTCAATATTATTTATTTCATCACAAATTTCTTGATATGACATTTTCTCCCAACGTTTATGTATATCGTTAAAGTTAACATCAAATGGAACACCATCTTTGTCATAATAAGTTATTGTAAGTTTTACTAAACTATGACAAGCACCCCAATCAGAATAACACATAAAATCATTTTCGCTTATGATATCTTTTAAATCATCAATATCATGATTATCTGTTATATGATGTGCAAATGCTGCATCATTCCAATTATGTCCTTTGAAATTATAAGGTAATGTAATATAAGCAAGACAATATATTAATTTCTCACAACAAAAAAGAACCTTAGGATCCATTACTTCAGTCTTACCAATATAGTCACCATCATTTGAATCCCAATTAACATAAACATGAAGTTCATTCTTATATTTACCTGTCTTTTGATGTTTAATGTTCAATAAATGTTTATAATCTTTCATACGTTTAATTTTAGTTTACTATCAAATTCTTTTTTCTTTTCTTCCCAATATTTAACAGAAGATTTAGCAGATTCTAATTCTTTATTTATATTTTCTGTTGCTTTATCATAAAGTTTATTCTGAATAATTTCCCAAACATAATCAGGAACTTCTGAATATTCAATAAAATGGTTGTATGGACTATTTATATATTCTTTATATAAATAAGTATCTTTTAAATCAGGATCATTAAAACAATATGATTCTAAATATTCTCCATCTCTATCATTATCATAACAATATTCTATATTTATTGTTGTTCCGTGTGTTTTTAAATCTTTATTTAAATGTTCAGTTAAATATATACGAGGATATACATGATCATAAGGGGTTTTTGTAAAACGATTATCATTATTGAAAAAATTAGCAAAAAACAAACCAACCTTTTCTTCAATAATATATACATCTCTTGTTGAATGCGGACAATACTTAAGTAATGTCTTAATGTTTTGTATTCTTTTTTTAATATCCATATAATTATTTTAATTGCATATATCTTCTAATGACATAGTTTATTAATCATCATCATCATCAACATAGTCAAATGAACTATCACCATATTCATGCGGATGGAGATATTCATCAGGTATTTTAGCCCAATAACTAAGACCACCTGACTCTTCATGTTTTTTTCTTTTCCACTCTTCAAATGTCATAATATTATTTATCTTCTTTATTTATTATTATACTTTCAGCATCAAAACAAATAAAATCTGTAACGAAATGAGATATATCTTCAGTTTTATTTTTATTTTCTTTCATTACACCTTTATAAAATTTCATTACTTTTTGTCTAGCTTGATGAATATATTTATACCATAAATGTCTAGCATCAGTAAACCCTTCATCAAAGCCTACACCATAAATATGTTTTATAATTTCATTAAGATCTTCTTTAATCTCTTCAAATTTATCTTCACCTATTTTACGACGAACATTTTCCCATTCATCCCAATCTAAAAATGTCCAATCTTTATTTACTTCTTCAAAAGGTCTAATCATAATTTTTTGTAAAAATCAAAATTCTTAAATTGTTCTTGATGATATTTTTTTAATAAGATTAATTTATTTGTTTTTTCTTGAAGTTTTTTAATTTCATTTTCAAGATTCATTAAGGGAATAGCAAAATGTTTCTTATAATATTCTTCAGCATATTCTAAACATGTAGTCATTTGATGATCTTTACCATTTTTATTCCAGCTACAACCAGGCCAAAATCTTTGTGGAGTACCATCCCATTTAGGACCACACCAATAATCAGTTTCAGGATTATAATTTATGGGAATTATATGGCATTCATATTCATATTTATCTGGACCTATAAATGTCATATCATCAACTAATTCATATTCACAAAATATAGATTTAAAATTTTTATGATTAATCCCAACCCAATATAAGTGATCTCCTTTTTTAAGATCTTTGAATTTTGTATTTTTATCTGTCATAAATCAATCTTATGTCTTATTCATTTATTAATTCTGCTTTCTTCCAATTCTTTGTCCAATGTTCATCTGTTTGAACATGATCCTTTCGAACCCACTTACAAACATATTTAGAGAAATCTTCTATCTTAAATGAATCTGTTCTTCTTATAACTACACCTTCACGTGTATCTCCATATATTGATGGATAATTTGCATATTTTTCAACTAATGTCTTTAATTCATTTTCATTATAAATATAACCTCTCCATAATTCAGGAACTGTAGGAACCCCAAGAATAGCACCAAACAATTTAACAGAATCCCAACTCTCCCACATAGATTCTGTACTAACTGCAAATAAATGGAAATATTCTTTTAAGTTATTATAATGAATTGAATGTTCTCCATATAAATTTTCTCCATATAATGTTTCATTAGAACCAATTAAAGATTTAATTTTCCAATAAAGACCTTCTTGTGGATCCCAGATGTTTCGTGACCATGGAGAACGTGTAGGTGCACCATCAGATCTTGCATAACAATCTTTTTGATTCATATGAATATTTTCGCCATCAAGTTTTTCAGTTATAACAATCTCTTGCCCTATATAGTTTTCAAACCAACCATCCTGGAGCTTCTTATCATCTTTAGTAGCTCCAGGTGAATATGGTAAATGATATGTTCTTGGATATTTCATTTAATTTTATTCTTTTTTATTAATATATTGATAAACACGTTTACCTTTTTCTCTTGTATATTTATTATAAAATGATTTTAATGCAATATCGAATTCCTGATTATTTAATTTTATATAACCTTCATCATTCCATTCTTTAACAGCATAACTCCACCATTTATAATCATTCATTCCTTCTTCCCTAAAATCCCATCCTACAACAAAGTTAAGATGCTTAATTGCAATATCATAACATATTTTATCAAATTCTTTTTTCAATTCAGGATGTGATCTCCAAAATTCATCCGAAGTAAATCCAAAAAGATATTTAGAACTAACAGGATGTTTTATAATCCATTGTGAATGCTTATACTTTGGAAGATATACTTCTATGGCTCGTGTATCATATGATGAACCTCTAAAAATAATTTTATATTCTGTACTCATATTCATTTATTAATAATTGTGGAGCAGGAAGGGGTCGAACCTTCATTCTTTTCCTTTGTTTCGGTATGCCTACCTACTTGCGGACTCGAACCGCGAATCGGATGCCTCCGTGCGTCTACCATTGCGCCACTACTCCATCGTTACAAATATAAATATAGTAAAATTTATATTATATTCAAAATTTTAATCTGTAAAGAATTTAATAAATGCAATAACAAAATATTTGCAAAGCCAAAATACTAAACACCAAAAATATATAAAGAATGATATTGGCCAAATAAGAATAGAAACAATTCTTAAAATATTTCTAAACCATTTAGGACTTATATTTTGCTCATATTTTTTTGGTTCATTCCAAGAATGAATATTCTTATATTTTACAAGTTTTTGATCAATAAGAACATTAATAAAATCATTTCTATAGATTTCAAAACCAAGAAACCTACCCATTGCTAAATATACGAATGCAAAAAAAATATAATTTACCATATCTTAAATAATTTCAAATTTATATTGTACCCAGTCTTCAGTATCTTCTTCAGTAGTAGAATTTGTTTCTGCTTGATTATTTAATTCATCTAATACACATAATTGATTATTCTCCCAATATGTTATTTCGTCAAAAGAATTCAAATTAGGACGAATAATTGTAATGAACACCCAATGTTTGTTATCTTTAATAATAACATCCTTAGGTAACTTTATATGATACTTCATAAATGCAAACCGTATAGATGCATCTACTTGCACATAAAACCAATTATCTCTATTTAAGACAATTTCTTTATATTCACCATTCTTTTCTAAAAAATATTTTATATGTTCCATAGTCTTAATCCCAACCTACATCTGAATAACCTTCATCACTTTCCTCATAAATAACATTTTTAAATTCATATAATGGATAACCACATATAAATTTTGATCTGTTTATTTCACGTTCCCATTCACTTTTATGATATGTTGAAATATATATCCAATGATCTGGATCTTTCCATATTCGTCTATATTCTCTAACAATATATCCATATTCATCAACCTTAAGAAGCGGATAATACGGATGCTTAACATATTTAGTATCTTTGAAACGACCAAATAAAATTAATATTAAAGAATATATAACTTTAAATATTTTCATATATTATAATATAGAATTATTCACAGGAAAATAAAATATATTATCACATTTAGGATATTCAAGACAATTCTTTTCAATATTATATGTTGCAGGATAAAAAGAATTATCGTACATCTTTTTAATAAACTTCTTTAAAGCTAATTCATCTTCTTTATTCATATTATTTATGTTGTTTTTTAATCATTTCAAACCATTTAAGATTTTGGTATTTCTCTCTATATTTCTTATCGTCTTTATCTGAAATATGATATAATTCTTTTAACTTTTTTATTGATAACAATGTAGCTTCACAATAAAGAAATTTATATTGAGGAACACCATTAATTATCAATGGTTGAATCATACAATTAAACCATTCTCGTACTTGCTGTTTATTTTTAATATCTTCATCAAGTAATAATTCGTTATATTTATAAATTAGCCAATTGGCTTCTTTTAAAAGTTCTTCCATATTATTCTGGTTTAATAATCGTAAATTAATTAATCTCCACCATCTGCAGCCTTAATATTAATCTTAGGAATCATCATGAACTTAATCTTACATGTTTCAATAATCAAGTCTTTAATCTCAGTAGTGTCCTTGTAAGCCATTGGTGACTCATCAAGTGTTCCCCTACAAACTGTTGTTGAATATACATTCTTCATTGACTCTTCAAATTCTTTCATTGATATATTCTGCTTTGCCTTAGAACGTGACATCTTTCGTCCAGCCCCATGTGCACAAGACTTTAACCAATCTGAATTTGAAAGTCCTTCACAGATTGCAACACCATCTCTCATATTGAAAGGTACAAGTATCTCCTCACCAGCATATGAACGAATTGCTGACTTTCTCAATGTATGATCATGAAGATCTACGAAATTATGAGTAGATGTAATTGTTCTGACTTCCTTAATTCCATACTTAATAAGTAATTCCTTAATGATCTTCTGTACAGTCATATGGTTGAATTGCGCATACAATTGGCAAAAACACATATCCATCAAATAACCTTGCATATAAGTACCATTAAGATAACCATTAATATGATTCTCCTTAATCTTAGTAATGAATTCGTCCTTAGCTGTCTGAAATTCTTTCATATTTGAATGGGTTGCTTTATACTGTTTTTTGAATGATTCCATAGCAGCTTTCATTTCATCCTTAGGCATAGCCTGAGTTGTCTTACCCATCCAATACTTACAAACTTTAACACCAAAGTTACGAGAACCAAAATGTAAAGTTACACCAGCTAATTCACCATCTTTCTGTTCATCATATTCAATAAAATGATTACCTCCACCAACTGTACCTAAAGACTTATAGAAAACTCCTTCATCCATTCCAAGACGCTTAAGTTGAGCAGATACCCACTTCTCATCTACATGGTCAGGAAGATCCATAAGCATCTCAGGCCAAAAGTTACGATACTTATTAAATCCTTGAGTCAAGAACTTATAGAAGTCCTTTTCATCAATGATTGTTTTACCATTAATATTGAATCCAAAAGGAACCTTGTTCTTAATTCTGTGCTCAAACTCTGCATACTTTTCAATAGGAACCTTCTTATCTAAAATCATCATAGATACAGAGCAACCTATGTCCACACCAATATGTTCTGGACAAACATAATCTCCAATAGTTGCCACTAGACCACATGGTCCACTCGCCCCTACGTGGACATCGGGCATGCAAACAACTTTTTGTCCTTTAAATGCAGGACAATTAATTATATCATATACCTGTCCGTATACTCCCTCCTCAATTGTCTCAGCAAATATCTTTGCAGTAGTATATTTTCCTATTAACTCAATCATATTTATTTTCTAATTCATTTAAAAAATCATTTATTATAATTCTTTCTTTTGTTGTTAATGGATCTGGTCCACCATCTCCAACTAAACTAATTGCATATCGTATTAAATCAATTTTTTCTTTATTTGCCATATTTATTAATCATTTAATATTCATAGTAATTCATATTCATCATAGTCATTTTCAATATATTCAGGTTCTACCCAATTTTCAAAATCTTTATCTCCACATTCTTTCCAATATTGAGGAGATGCTAATAATTGCTTAAAAAATTTTATAATTGATCTAATCATGACTTTATATATTTTCTTTATGTGTTATATTTATTTAATCAATCTATTATCTTTGATATAATTAACAAGCTTATAAAGTATTTCTTCATCATCAAGATATCCTGAAGTATTAAGCCAATTGAATACATCAAATATATCCATTTTATTTCTAACCCAAAATCTTGGATCTGGAGCATTCTTCAAATCATGAAGCCACTCATGAATTTCATCAATATTATTATACATAATTTTAATCTATAAAATTTCCAATGCTATTATCCCAAATTATTGTTTCAGATTCTTTAAGTTCATCGAGCTTATCGAAAATCTTCTGAAGATTCTGTTCATCCCAATCATCAAAGATTTCTACCATTGCATTCTTAATACGATTAGTAGACTTATTAAGATGTCCATCAGAATAATAAAATGTTAATGTATTATCTGCAGTGGTACCTGGCTTAAGTCTAATATCAGTACATACATCTGCTTCCTTCAAATATGCAACATATTCTTTAGCAGTGCTTGCTGCAAAATTCTCAATATTAATAAATCTAATTGTCTTCATATTATCTAACGTCTAATGAACCCCACATATTATCAAAAATAATTGTAAAATCATTATCAAGATTCTTAATCTCTTCAATAAGACCTCCAAGCCACCATTCATCTGCTAATAGATCATCAACAACATCCAAAATATGATGTACTACAGTAGGCTTATTATCATTCTCCCAAGTAATGATTATATTATCATTTTCACGATTAATATTACCACCTACATTAGTCAAATAAACTTTCCATTCATTGACTTTTGAATCCAATTTCCAATCAGGCAAAAAACAGATAATTAACTTCTTCATATTTATATATTATTTGTTTGATATATAAATATAGTATAATATATAAAAAATTCAATCACGTTCGTAAAATTCTTCAATCTTACCACACTTTGTACATTTATGATAACCACCACAACTCCATGTCCAATTATCTGGACCCCAATGATGATCGCAATTTTCCTGTATTTCTTCTTTTAATTTTTCTTTATATTCTTCTTTTATTTTATTTATATTATTTGCATCATTATGTTCATTACTTAAAAAATCTATTGCATATTGCAATGCATCACGTTCAGCTTCAGTAAAATCAGAAGTAAAATAATTTTTTAATGAATTATATCTACTATCTTTTACTTTATTTAGTACTTGCTTTAATTGATATATTACTTGTTTCTTATTCATAATTTTCTAAATCACCTTTATCTTTTCGTTTATCCAGATATTCATTTACTTCATCTAATGAATCAAAAGCAATGACTTCATAACTGTCATAATCAGACTTAGTAGAAACAAACTTATGCTCTATTATATTCTTACCAGATTTTATATTTTTACCAATAATAAGTAAATTACCCCATCCAGTAGAGAAGTGAATTACTCCTTTTATAATTCGCAGTTTATGATGTGGACCAGGAATAGGAGGACACAAAAAGTAATGAGTTTTCTGATATTTCTCTTCGTCATAATTAGGATAACCATATACAAAATAATCATTTGTAATTATAACATCATCTTTTGATGCTTCATTTTTCAATGAATATACACCATTATCATATACCCAATCTAAATCAATAACTTTCATATATTATTACATTTATATTTTGCTATTCTAATATTAATTGAATTGAATTGTATATGTTTTTTTTAAGCATTTATTCTATGACTTCAAATCTTTCTTTATCATAATAAATATCTTCAGGATCTTCTGAATGTTCTCTGCTTGAATACCAATCGTCAAGTTCTTGATATGTTTCAAACGATATATTCTTTAAATCTCCATCCATAATCTGATTAAGATAATATCGTTCTAATTCATCCATATTACCCCAAAGCCCATAATTAAATCTTGCGCCATCATGTTTCTTTTTCAATTCATCATATGCGTATTTTGCTGTCTTATTCAAACAATCATAATTGAATCTATTCAAAAAACCAGATTTCTTTGGACTATTTTTTTCATTATTTAAAAGACTATCTCTTTTCTGTTTAAAATAATGTTTACAAGCCAACCAAGAATCTTTTGACATATCAGGATGATCATCCTTGTGCTTATCAATTTCAATAAGCTCATCAGCCTTTTCATCTGTCATACAAACACCAAGAATCTTTGTATAAGAATCTTCATAATAACTATATTTTCTTTTTACTACTATTACTTCCATATATTAATCAATTTAAATGTTAGCTTTTAAAATCATTGTTGGTAAAAGTTCTTTAGTTCTTACAAACCCAAATTTAGAATAAAACATTTGTAAATCAGATACAGTTTTAAGTGTATCAATATCTTCACATCGTTTTTGTGGACTGCATAATAAAAGTAAATTATAGTTTTTAAACTTTTTAGTTACTGCTCGCATAAGTTGCGAAGCAAATCCTTTTCCTACATAATGAGGATTAGTCTCAACTCGTACAATTTTTGCAAGTTTATTTCCGTTACAATATTCTTTATATCTTAAGTATTCATCACAATTAATATTGATAATTATTGTACTTAACCATAAGTCAGAATTATCAAATAACTGAGCAAACATATCTCCTTTATATGTAGAATACTTAATTTTCATTATACAATATATTCGTGTCTTAAATCATCATACAAATCATTCATACATTCCCGTATATCCATGTTTCAAATCATCATACATATCATCAAGATATTCATCATATTCTTTTTTTGAATTATATCCAAGCTCTTTCCAAGTCTTTTCATTCTCAGGAATCATTTTATTATCAAGCATATACTTTCGCTTAATACCTTTCATATTAGCTCGCTGACCATTCAACTTACGAATCTGTCTATTGATGTTTTCAGAATAATTCTGATATGCAGTATTCAAGTCAAGATCCATCAATGTAAACTCATATCCGTACTTAATATCATTATATCGGTCTTCAATAGGAATATCAATGATAGAATAACTTTTACCGTTTTTAACATTGTTAATACTTTCAATACAAACAGTGATTTCATGTGTAAATAGATTAATATTTGTAACTTTATAAATATAAAAATTCTTATCTACAAAACTGTAAATAATATCACCAATTTTCAAATTCTGTACTTCTGAAAGTTTCATATTTATTCTTAATTTTAATTTAAATTACACGATAATGTCTACGATTCTTTGGCTTGAAATATCTATCATACTTGTTATGCCAATAATTTTTATCACGATATGGAGAATCATAATGAGGATCATTATTATATTCACGATCCATTGTCTTAATATATTCTTTATCAATAGCCCAATGACCATCAGTTGGTTCCATCCATTGATCTTCAACTGTCATATCAGATCCTTTCCACATTTCATCAAGACCTTCAGGACCATATTTTGAAAGTAAATTTCGTACTTCATGATTAATACGATGACGACGCTGACGACGTCTTAATTCGTAAAATTTACGATTATCTCCGTAACAACAGAAGCATCGAATATTCTTTTTATAAGTTCTTGACATATTTATATAATTTGTTTGATTTAATATATAAATAATATAGTAAAAGCTCAGAAATATTCAATATTCCTGAGCTAAATTTTATATATTATTTAAATTTTATTCTTCTTCCAATTTGAAATCTGTTGTCATATTAGGAAGTGTTTCCAAATTGATTTCTGGTGTTAATGGAGTTGGAACATATTTTTCAATTAATTTCATATATGTATCATGATCAATTTCTTTCCAACCATTAAGACCTTCTGAAAGAATTCCGTAAATATTATGAGAAGATAGATAACCACCCTTCATATTAAATTGGTTAGTTTTCTTTGTATATTTAACTTCCAATACTTCTCCCTTCTTTGAAAACTGAACATAAAGAAATTCTCCAAGCTGCCAACAGATTACATCATAATTCCAATACTGTGATTTCTTTTCCATGAATGTATCGGTAACATACATGAGCATTAGATAATTATGATCTGTAGACCATGTTGATACATCACAGAAATATTTACCAATCATATCTTTCCTATACATCTTATGCAAAGGTTCTGCAATTTCATTTTGAATTTGCTCAATCTTTTCAGTTTCCTGAGCAATCCAATCTTTAATTTCATCTTCACGGTTTGGAATTTCTTTCAACATTCTATTATACTTAGAAATGTTTGTTGAATACTGATGCAATTCATTAATTTTTGAAATGATTTCTTCTCTTTTCATATTTGCTTGATTTAGATGTTACTTCTTTACATAAAATTTCTTATAGAATATATATTTCTTATTTTCAACAAAATCATGCCATGCGCTACTGAAATAAGACCAAGATATCTCCTTTTCTTTATTCTTATTGTCTACTTCATATAGAATTCCTTTACGATACTTATAAGAATATTCTAAATCATGGTCTATATTATAAAATCCATCTTTAAGATTACTTGATAATGATACAAATATCTGTACTCCATCATTTAATAATTGAACAGCTTCATCTCGTGTCTTAATAATAGATCCTTCCATTGAATACTTATTTTCAACATCATTATGAATCTTATTTGCCATTTTATATACTGTATTTATAAAAATTGGCATGCTATCATCAGATACAATACAACAAAATTTTGGTGAAGCTATATTCTTATCAATATCACTAAATGGTAATGCAGCAAAGAAATATTGCTTAGCTTTAATTACATTCCAAATAATCTTAATTTTTTCTTTAAATACACTCATATATACTTTTATATATTAATTAATATTTTATTCCATCATAACATACGAAATTATAGATATCGTCTTCAACATAATATTGACCGAATCTTCTCATCAATCCATATTTTGTTTCTTTTGTAAACTTATTTTCTTCATTTACAAATTGTATGTCTTCTTTAGGAACAAACCTGAATTTTCCTTTTCCTTTTTTGTCAAAATAGAATATCTCAGCAACCTTCATTTTCTTCCAAGGATGCTTATTATTAGTTCTTTCAAATAATCTTAAAACTTTTACTTTAATATTTGAATTATCAATATTTTCCCATATTGCAGTATCTGAAGTCAAATCAAGTTCTTTATTATAGCATAATGTATGATCTAACCAAAATTGTGCATCTTTCTTATTATCCCACAATTTTGATTCATCATACCATTGCTCATTAACTTTATATTGAATATTAGGAGAACAATATCCTTCATGATCAATATAATCTACTTTTATAGATACTTCCTGAACATATCCTTTCTTCACATAGTTCTTGTAAATAAAATATACTTCTTGGTCTGGCTTATATTCAAAACTTATACTATACATATTTATGTTTTTAAATTATATATAAATATAGATTTTTTCAAATAAAATTCAAAAATAGATAGTAACAAAGTTACTATCTATTTACTGCTTGTATTTCAGATATACTATTTACAATCAATTCCGGTTTACCTATGAATTCCTTTAACTTCTTGCAATCTGTATATGACATTGCAGATCTTAAATAAGATATCATATTCTCAACCCATCCTGATAATGTATATTTTACTGGTAACCATTTTGTAATTCCTTCAGCTGTTTTAGTCTTTTCACCATTCATAGATTTCTGTCCATCTGCAGAAGCCATACCAAAGAATTTTACATCAATATGTCCTATGAATTTTAATTCATGAAGTTCTTTAAGTTTTTCTTCATATTTAAGAACTGCTAATTTATATTCTGTATCATTTGGTGATAATGTTCCAAGATTAACATTTGCTTTCATATTATCCATTGAAGTCTTCCAAGGTTTTATGTTTTCTTCAATAAACTCTTCAGTATATGTTCCCCACCAATTATCATTTACTAATTTAAAGTTTTTATATCTTTCTAATGGGTATGTTAATCTAATCTTTTCTTTATTAGTTGTCTTTTTACCAGCAGATTCAATACATTGTGCAAATAGACTACCAATCATTACATAGTCTGCACCTAATGCTAATGCTTTGATTACATGATCATAATTCCTTATTCCACCATCAGCAACAATTGCAGGATATTTTATTACGGATTTATTTTCAAATTTATCTTTAATCTGTTTACATTCATGAATTAATGATGCCTGAGGGTAATGGATGCTGCAGTTACTCGTAGTGATGCATCCTGAACCGCCACCTATACCAACACGAATAAAATCTACAGCAGTTGTATAATATCCTTCATTATCAATATATTTAGCGTTCTTACATATCCATTTATATGTTTCTGCATTAGCAATATTACCTGTCATAATAGTCAATTTATAATCATTAGCCCTTGCTTTCAATTTTGCAGTAATGCATTTTTCATATAATGATTTCATATGACCATTAGCAATATCTATAACAACGAAATAATGTGTTCTAAAATCGCCAATTCTATCTTTATGATTTTTTATAAAAAGATCTTCAAATTCTTTTAATGATAATGCTACCCAAGTCTGTTCATTCATTAATTTCTTACGAATCTCAAAATCAATGTTTCTTGGTAATATTGGTGTTATTCCATTTTCTAAAAACGTGTCTAAATTATCTTCATTAACTACACTTGCCATTGGAGAAGCAAATATAGGAAGGAATTTATTTTCTGAAAATAGATTACATATAAATGGATCACATTCAGATCTAGAATTAATGTTTGAAATAGTTGAAGGAACGATTGTTATATCGTTATATGAATAACCAATTTTTGATAATAACATATTATTAATTTAATTTAATATTAATTTAAAAATCTTTTTCTGGTGGTACCTCTGGTGCATTATAAGTTTCATATACCCATAAACATATTCCAAAAATAAATATTGCACCAATTATATAAAATATAATGTTCATATTAATGTTCGTATTTAATTTCTGATTGTTTAATATTATCAAAGAATCTTACTGATTTCTTTTCATCCAAGTCGTTATCTCGTTCATATGCTCGTAATGCTTCAGATATAATCCAATATGTTGTACGAACTGGAACATTTTGACCAATCTGTGCATAACCTCTATATTTGTCGCCTTGAAGTTCAAAATCATGTGGCATACCCATCAAATGCAAAAGTTCTCTTATGTTCAATAATCTGTCTTCGTCATAATGTATACAACTTTGAACCATCTTAAACATTACAGCAGGACAAATACCATCTTCTTTCAATAATCTTGGCAATGAATGATAGACACCCTTTCCTTGAGACATCTTAAAATTGAAATGATCAACAAAGTGAATCATGTATTCTTTTCTCTTAGGCCATATACTCTCATATTTTGCAGTATAATCTAATATATCATTCCAAAGTTTATTCTTAATTATATATTTGAATATATCATCACCAACTTCATTTCTCCAATTTTCTCCAAACTTATCTTTAAGATATCCTACAATATAATGATTTACACAGTTAACAAATTCCATGTTCAAATCACCATCTTTATTAATTGCATCTTTTGGAATTCTATCAAAATATTCTTTAAGTGTTGTCTCAATTCTTTCAAACTCCATCTTAGGAGCAAAATCCTTCTTATAGAATATTATGAATGTACGTTTACGTGTCTGACAGTTATCGTGATATTTTGTATCTGTCTTATAATAGTTTATTGAATAACCGTTTTCTTTTGCAAGCTCTTCTAATTTAACTCTTATATATTCTCCACGAATACCCATAAATGTTGGTGCATTCTCAAATATATAAATCTTAGGTTGAATGACTCTTAATGCATATTTAGCAATCCATATCATATTACAGTTTCTTGCTTCTAATGCTTCCTTTGATCCTTTCGTAGCTGTTGATAATCCTGAACATACTGGTACAGCTACACATAAATCCATGTTCGAATAATCTAATTCTTTATCAGGATTCAATGTCCAAAGACTATGATTCAATATTTCAGGATTCATATCATCATCATTCTGGAATGGCTTACGATTAAACACTTTATATTCTGGTCGGCGATTCACTTTATTCAAATAAGTCATTAAGTGATATTCATTTCCACAACCAACAACCTCATTAGTTTCTTTATCAGTTACAGTATCACCAAATCCAGGGTAAGACAATATAAACTCTGCTGGGTGTCCAATTACTTTTTCTGTACCTAAGTACATACCACCAGTCAATGGTTGTATTGAACACCATTTAATATTTTTCTCCATATATTACTAATTATTTTTTTATGTTTATAAAATAAAATAGAATATATAAAATAAATTTACAAAATTTTGAATATATATTAAAAAATTAATTAAAAATTCTGCTTCTAAGATGTTAAAAATTTAAATATATAAAACTATATATCAAGTAAATTTTAACATCTTAGAAGCAGAATCTAAGTCGTTATCGAAGATTTTAGTAATAATTGTTTACATTTTATTTTTCATCTATTTGTAAGAATTCAAAATCAAAATCTGAATATTTGAATTCTACTTTAAATGTTTGTGACTGTGCAACTGGTTGAGTATAATCAAATGATAACATATCCATAGCATTAATCAATGGATGCATAAGTTTAATTCTTGAATATACAGAACCAATTTCATTTAAAATATCAACATATAAATAATCATTGATTTCTTTTGTCTGTGTATCTCTTGAATACATATACCAAAAATTTTCAAAGATGATGAAATAGTTTAAATAACCTAATGTATGTTTGAATTCTACATTTAAAGTCATATCTGTCAACGCAATAGGAGAAACCTCAGAACGATATGAGAATGGCGCCTGAGGATATAAAAAATCATTTTCTTTAACACGTCTTGGATTAATCAATGGCTGGTCTCCACGTGAAGACTGGTCTTGTTGTATTGTGGCATTCTGAAATCCTAACACTTCAACTCTTTGAATAGTCTCATTAATGAAATCAATAGGATCTAAAAAATAACTATGTTTATCTTTAAGAATCTTAGTATACTTTTCTTCTATTGTTTCATGTAAGAAATGCTTAGGAAACAATAACCTAAATCCATCTTGTCTACCTTTTAATGCTAACATATTATATAAGTATTGTCTTAACTATTTTTATTTCATCTAATGGTATTTCAATAACTTCTTTTGTTATTGAATTGTTTTTCATTATTTTCTTACCACTATTAAATATGTTGTCTAATTCTTCCTTAGTCAAAGGATGTGAATTGATTTTATTTTCTTTATAGTATAAATTAAAATATCTCACCTCTATATATAATATTAATTTATGATGTCCAAATACTATCACTCATGTGTTTCTTCATTAAGTTTACAAATTCATCAGCAGTCAATGGTTTAGCACTACCTACACCATTTTTAATCTTTTCCTTTTCAGCATCACCAGCTCCTTGATTTGGTGTTTCTGGAGATTCTAATTCTGCTGTTGTATTTCCACTTCCACCTCCTGTATTAGTTTCACCAGGATATTTTATTGTACCAGGAGCACCAGATGATAATTGTTCAGGTTCTTCTTTCTTACCAATTTCAACAATCATATGTTGACTCATTATTTCTTTAACCTTCTTAATATTGCTTTCAATTAATTTCTTTCTACGTTCCTGAAGTTCATGAGCATTTCTAATGACTGCTTCTGCAGTTCTTAACTGATTGACTAATTCTAATAATACAACAGTAACTTTATTTGCTAATGCATCAGTAAGTTCATCTAAATTTCCAAATTTACTTGCAATTTCATTTAATGCCTGTGTTAACTGACTTAATGAAGATATCTTGCTAAGATCTAATGTGTTAATAGCTTGAATGAATCTTTCAGTATCATTAACAAATTCTTTAAAGAATAAGTTTTTATTAATGAATTGTGTTGTCATATAAAGATTAATCATTCCTTCAGTCAACATAATTAAGTTAGTCTGAGCGGTAGAATCATACTTGACAATAGAATTAATGAAATCATCTATAATTTTTGCAAATTGACCAAATACTTCAAATTTTTGTTTACTTTCATTTATTTTTGTAAGTTTCTTATTATCTAACTGCATAACACCATCAATAAGACCCATAAGATTCTGTAATCCTAATCTTAATTGCCAAATATAAACAGTGTCAGATATTAAATCTAATCCAGATTTTTTAGATTGAATTATATCAGTTATCTTTGTTATAGAATTCAATATTGCTATAACATCTTTTGAGAATACATCAATAGATTTAACTGATTTGTTGATGTCACCAATACTATCATTCAAATGTTCTGCAAATGTTTTTTCTCCTTTAAAGAATTTTCCAAGAATACTACGAGATCCTGGTTGTGGTTTTAAGAACAATCCAACAATATCACATATACTTTCCATTATACCTTTGATAGATTCTAATACACCAGGATTCTTAGGATCCTTATTATTCATCTTCTTAAGTATTTCTGAAAATTTCTTATCTGATAATTTCTTAATGACATCAGCAATATTTATTAATGCTTGTGATGTGATATTAATTGATTTAGCAGCAATTAATGCTGGAGAATCCTCACCCATCGCAAAATAAATAGCATTTTTACCATTAACAGTGTTAAATATAGCTTGTCCTATAGCAGTTAAAACATTTTCAATATTTTGTTTTGCTTCTCCTAATGATGCATCATTCAATGATATATAACCTTTTGGTTTTCCTTTATCATCAAATCCATTTGGTATAGCCATACTAGACCATTGTTTTATTCCTTCAGCTATACTAGATAATACATCACCACTATATTTAAAACTTTCCATGACGACTCTAAATGGACTTTTACCACTTAAGAATCCTTCAGCAAACATATCTTTATTCTTAGGATCATCAATAACATTTCTTATAGCTGTCCCAATTGCTTCTATAACGTTACCTATATTAGTTATAGCTTCAGAAATTTCAGGATTAGTTAATTTACGATATCCTTTTTTCTCTCCAGTTTTTGGATCAATATCTGGAACCCACATGTTTGCCCAGTCTTTAACAACATTACCAATCATTGATAAAGCACCAATACCCATCATAACACCAGGCATAATAGTAGGTAACTTTGCAGCCATTTTTAAAGATACCTTATCACATAATAATTTTAATACATTACCGAATGCATTAATCATTTCCATCATGGGTTGAACATTATTACCATCTTTAAATATTTTTGCAGCTTTATCTAAATTCATCATAGAATTAGCTATAGCGTTGATAACTTTTGCAGCACCCCACACTAAGCCTTCCAATGTAGCTAATACTGCAGCACCACCAGCAGCTATTAATAATGCAGCACCACCTGTTCCATATACTATGCCACCAATTATACCCATAACAGTACCAACAGCACCAAACACTAATCCCATCTGACCTAATCCATTAAGAAGATCTTCCCAATGAACATCAAATAACATATCGCTTATTTCTTTAACTACCCATGCTGCTCCGTATGCTATAGCACCTATTATAACAACACCGACTGCACCTAAAGCAAGATCTCCAATTTTCTTACCAACAAATTTTAATAGATATGTCATACCAAATATGAATCCAGCTAATAAAACAGCAAATCCAAAAACATGCAACCACCAATCATTACCAATTGATTCATATAATAAAATAGGCCCAGCAATTAAAGCAGCTGCAGCAACACCAATTGCAACTGATAATGCCAATGCACCTAATATAGATGATTTACCATTCTTATTAGCTAATGATAATGCCCATCCAACTATAAGAACAAATCCACCTAAGGCTATTCCCCATACAGCAATTGCTCCTAATCGTTCCCAATAGTTACTTCCTAATTCACCTCCATAAAGATTAATAAGTGCAGGACCTAATAACATTGCTGCAGCAGATACAGTAACTAATATAGCGAATTCTTTAGCACCTTTTAATGCCTTATTAAATATCCAGCTTAATCCACACCAAACAGCCCCAAATATTGAAACAAATGCAAATAACATTATTCCAAATTTAACGATAGGTTTCCAGTTTTCCAAAAGCCAATTTCCTATTAATGCACCTAATATTAATAATCCTGCAGATACACCTAATAATGTGGAAAATTCTTTTGCACCTTTCATTGCATTTCCGAACCATTTATTAAGGAATGCATATATACCTAATATTCCAAATATAAATGCTCCTAATGTTAAACTAAATCCAACTAAATCATCCCAATTAATGAAATGATAAAATAGACTTCCAAGTATTAATGTTCCACCAGATATTGCTATCAATAATCCTAAATCATATGCACTAGTAAATGTTTCTTTTACTTTTTCAGCAAAATGTGAATAAATAGCAATTATTCCACTTATGAATAATCCTAATACTGCAGCAAATCCAAATAATTCAGTTATATTAACAAATCTCATAAATAATGATCCGAATACTAATACTGCTCCAGATAAAGCAATTAATAATCCGAGATCTTTAGCAGATGAAAATGAGCTTTCTAATTGATCTTTGCTTATCTTTGAATATACCCATAATATTCCAAATATAAATGCACCTAATGATACAGTAAATGATATTAATGATAAAGGATTAATGAAACTCATCATTAATGTTCCAAATAATAAGACTGTTGTAGTTCCTATGACTAATTTCATTAAACTATTAAGCATTTTATTTGCTCCCTTTACATCATCTTCTTTTATCTGCTTAAATTTATTAGTTATTTCTAAAAGTTTATCAGTTACTCCAAGTATTCCATCTAAACTTTTTTCAGTTACATTTTCTAATAATTTTAAATTTGATAACAAAGCAATTTTTGTTATAACCTTATCTAAAATATCGATTTTCTTTATAATATCTTCATTTATATCTACATCATTTTTTATATAATCTACAGTCGTCATAAGTACTCTTAATTTAGATTCAATGGCGCCTGAAAATTTAGACATATCAATGCTTTCTAATAATTCAATATCAAGATTATTTAAAATTACTATTAATGAATTAACTGCATCAACAAATGAAGTTATTGAATCAATCTTTGCTACAATATTATCACTAAGCTTATCTTCTATATCAGACATCACATAATCATTAAAAGCATTAAGTGTTTGTTGTAACCCTTCGAATGTTAATGGTGTCTTGTATTTCTTATCTAATTTAGTTAACTTATTAAATAGTTTATTTACTATAACTAATTCAGTGTTTACATTAGTAAGTATCTTTAATATATCATTAATCTTTATTGTCCTTATATCTTCATTTACTTTATTTAATGTCTTAAGAATTTCTCCAAAATTTTCAAGATTTCTTGATATTTCTTTAAAATGATTTCTTTTTGCTTTAAATATATGTATTTTATATTTTTCTTGTAATTCATTTGGAAATAATATTACACTAATTGCATCAATTTCTTCTTGTATAAATGATAGTTTTATTATGCTTTTAAATATTGACATTATAGATGGCAACATTTTCTGCATATCATCAATACTATTAATTAATGTAGTTATATTATTAATTCTTATAATTATATCATCTAAATTATCAAAACTTGTATTTATAGTTTCAATAAGTTTACTTATATCATTTTTTATTAAAGAATTTATTAGTTCTATTGTTTCTTCATTATCTTCTAAATCTTTTGGATTTAATTTGAATATTGATAAAATTGAATTAATGCATTTATCTAATTTTTCTGTCTTATCTCCAAGATCGCTATTATTTTTCAACACATCATTAAGTGTTGTTATTATTGAAGGAATCTTATCTTTAATAAAATCATTTAAATAATTGATAGATATCCTACTCCATAATATATCTTTTAAACTTAAAGAAGCTATACTTGGTATTGTATCAATGATATCTCTTAATGCAGATAAATGATCACTTATATCAATATCATTTGTTGTTTTATATAATGTATCTATCTTTTCAAGTGTTTCATGTATTTTATTGATATATCCTTTATTAACGAAATCTAATGTTCTTTCAGATTTTTTTAATTCATTTAAATTAATTTTTGATATTTCAGATAATGTTTGTATAATCTTACTAATTATATTTACATTATTAACTACATTTTTATCTAATTGACCTGAAAGATTATCATTTATTGACTTTAAAAGATTTTTAAATGCAGGCTTACTAATAATTTCTTCCAATTCTTTAAATTTATCATCTTTTACTATTGATAATAAATCCTTTAAAGATTGTACTGCATTATTAGCATAATCAGATGAGCTAACAACTTTATTTATGTTAGATGATTTATTATCACCTAACATATCTTTAATTTCATTTAATGTATCATTAATATTATCTAATTTATCTAAAGATGGATTTGTTATTCTTAAAGCAGCTCCATCAGCTGTTTTTGTAACAGCTTTTGCAATATTATTTATATTAACATATGTTCTCCCAAAAATAGAATTTTTTGGATTTTTAAATATACTTTCTATTTGATTAGGATCTTTTACATATCTACCAAATAATGCAGATGATATTCCTCTAAGGACAACTTCCATTAAATTAACTTCCTCTTCCCTTTCATTACCAGACTTACTTGGTATTTTAATTTTTTTACCAAATACTGATGTATTATTCGCTATCTCTCCTAAAAGATCCTTTTGAGATTTGTTCTTAATATTATTATCTGCCATTTAATATCTTTAAATATCTTATATTATAAATAAAAATAAATAAAGATATTGAATTTAACATAACAAAAGAGGATCATTTAAATGATCCTCTTTATATTAAAATTATTAAAAATCAAATTCTTAACGCATAGGTGTTACTACAGCTACACGGCCAGTTGTCAAACCAAACGCTACACCCTTACCTACAGCAGAATTAATCTTACAACCACGATTCTCAAGATATGCCTTTACTGCATCAGCACGACGTTGTGAAAGAGCAATGTTGTATTCTGTACCACCTTCATTAGAAGCAAATGCTACAATATCATAAATTCCATTTTCACCAAGTTTATTAAGTTCTTCCTTAGCACGATTATCAAGTTCTGCACTATCAAATGCAAAGAATACATAAGTATCTGTTACGTTATCAACAGCATCTGTTTGTTGCATATCAGGAGTTTCAGCTGTAACAATTTTTTCAATTACTTGTGGTTCACGACTCTCACATTCTGTAAGTGCACCATTTAAACGACCAATCTCATCACTCATTGCACCAACATCATATGTCTTAAAATGATGTGTTCCATTACTTGTCTTGAAATGATAAATATATGAAATATTAACTGCAAGTTGTGATCCACGTTTATCAAACTTAATATCACCAAACTTATTAAGATTCCAATAAACTGCAGGTGTAATTACAATTGAATGAGCCTTCTTCTTTCCAATATTAAAGGTAAGATCTAAACCAGTCTTTGCAGTAAGAAAATTATTTGATGTATTCCATGAATGCATCCATCCCATACCAGTTACTGTACTAATTTCAAATACACGTGGTGTTCCATTATATCCACCAAAAATATTTGATAAATTAAATACTAAATTACCACCAACATTAGTTGCCTTAACAGTAGTATTGATATCACTAAAATGATTATCATTTAAAAATGCAATACCTTCTGCCTGAATACCAAACACTGGAGTAAAATTCTTACCAATCTTAACACCTACATTAGTATTAAGTGGAAATATAGAATTAAAATCAAGAGGCGTTGAAACACCAGCAGTAACACCGATATTAATATTATCTAATGCATTACTTTTCTCAGTTGCGATCTGAGCATTCGCTGTAAAGATCATCATAAAAGCGATGACCAATGTTAAAATAAATTTCTTCATCTTATATAAATTTAAATTAATATATTTTGATGTTGATATTATATCAACATTAATTATAAATAGTTAAAAAAAATTAATAATTCAAATTTAATTTAAGCTTCACCATCATTAAAATGACTTCTATAAATATAAAATTGCTTTAACTGTTTTTTCAATTTATTGTTTTCTGATGTAACAGTCTGCCACATATTATGATATTTAGTTAAATTAACTACCTTTTCTCTAAGTTTTTTATTTACTTGTTTTGAAATGTTTGCTTCATGAACAACATTATCATAATTCTTTTTAATCTTATTTAATTCATCAATTTTCTTTTTATATTCAAGTGCTTTATTTTCTTTAAGAGTAATTTCTTTTTTAAGTTTATCTATCTTTTCTTCATAATCTCTCTTATTAACCATTGAATTTGTTGCCATGTTCATAAGAACAATCTTAATAGTAAATTCAAGATTCTCAATCCATTGTTTTACTTTTCCAATATTGTCATATATTACCATATTCCGATAATATATACAAACATATTTGAATGTATTTTTTTCTGATTGAATAATGATATCAATACGATCAATATCACCTTTTAATGCAATATGATCTGAAATTCGAACTTGACGTATTGCATTAAGACTACAATATATTGAACCACCTGGGCATTCCTTTTGAAGTTTACCACCAAGTGATTCAATATGCTTTATGATTATTCTTGCTTGTTCTCTTGCTTTACCAGTTAGTTTCATAATTAACTTAATGCAGCTTCAAGAGTATGACACGTCTGTGATGGCATCCAACTAAACATAATAAGATTAAATCCAAAATCTTTTGCTCTATCAATCAGAACACTAGTAATATTGTCTCTTATTTCTCTTTCAGCTTTATGTGTTTTTACTAAATCAATCCACTTATCTCGTTCTTTATTGAACTCATCTTTAACATCTTTTACAAAATACTTCATTTTATTTTCAGCAACAATTTCTCTTATTGTGCCTTCAATAATAGAATTAAAATGTAAAGATTTCATTTTCATATTACGAGCAAATATACTTCTTTCAACAACACAAGTATATTTAATTGAATATGAAAGCATCTGCTCATCATAACAAGTTACCAAACCTGAAAATGTCTTATTTATCTTTATCATATATTATCTTTTTCTAAATTCATCAAAACAACCGTGATTCCAAAATGTCAGTTCACAATCAACCCATTTATTTGTCATATAATCTTTATAACCTCTATCAATAGAAGTACAGATATCATCATGAGGATATTCAATCAAAATCATCTGGCCTTCTTTATTATATAAAGGACAAAAATCAATTATATAATTAGGCATATTAAATTCACCATCTTCCTGCTTATGATATGTCATACACAAGAAACAATACCCAGGATATTCTTTACAACGAATCAACCCACAAATACCACCAAATGTTTCAAGTTTATCTGAAGAATTATAAAGATTTGATGTTTTATAATAAGCCATGTCTAGATCTTTGATATAGCATCTTGTATACTCATCATCCTTTGAAATTAATTCAAGTTTATATTTTGCTACATTATTCATAAGCTTCAATCATATCGTTTTTAAACATATATGCAAGTACATTGCTGAAATTAGTACGAGACATTTCAAAAGTTTCATAATTGCCATTTTCAAGAATACGATAAACCATTTTACCTTTCTTTACATATTCATTGAAATAACATGGTAGATTATCAGGTGTATATTCTCGTGTATTAATATAATCTTCTACAACTTTATATTCTTGCTCTTCAACATCCTTTGGACGCCAACGATTAGTCTTTTTATTCAACATTAAAAGAACAACACCACCAGATCTAAACGGAAATTCTTTAATCCATTTCATATTATTAATCATTTACATCATTAATGTTTCATTGTGTATATTATTAGTCCTCAGTATGATAATATGTATAACTAACAATCATCTCAGGATCTTTACGCTCGTTATTAACGATACATTCTCTAATCTGAACTTTATCAAAGCCATTGTAAATAACCTCATCAGAATCAACAAAATTATCTGCTTCTTGGTCAAATACTGTATAATGCTTATTCAAATTTTCTTCCATCCACTTCTTCATCCACTTCTTAGCACCTTTGAAAGTAAAAGTGCGATTAAGAACTTGACCTTTGAATGAAATCTCCCAGAATGTAAATTTAATCTTCATTGTTTATTTTATTTTGATTATAATATTAATATAGTAAAGAAAATAAAAAATTTAAATATAATTTAGATTTTTTACAACCAATTATATTTGTTTACTGTATTTTTATCTTCACAGTCATTATATTTATTTTCCCAGTCCTTTTCGTATTTTGAATCCTTATAGTCTTCTTCATTCATGAATACATATTGTCTCATCTGATTTGTTCTGCACATATATCCACTTAACTGAAAACCTTCCTCAAAAGTACGAAGCATTTGTTTTAATGTAAATACTGGCTTATCATTTTTAACAATATCATTATAATAATCAGGAAACATTTTCTGTATATCATCCAATGAAGCATTAAGAAACTTATTATACTCATCTGCTTCTAACGGGTTTCCAATTTTTCTATTATTCTGAGCAATCTTCAAAATTGCCCATTTAATATAATGGTCAAAATGATTATTAACATAACTAGCTGATGAATAATGTTTCATATTATTATTTAGTTTTTGAAATACCAATCTGCTAACTCAAATGCATCATTCTCATCTTTTGAAGACCATTCAATAAATTCACTGTTATAGTCTTTTCCATGATGTTCTGAAATATCTTCAAATATTTCTCCAGTTTCAAGATTCTTAATTGTAAGAACGATAATTTTCTGGCCACCATCATCAGAAGTAACAGCAAGAAATAAAGCAGTATCTTTGAAATCATCTTTAGAAACTTCAACAGGATCATAAGTATACACATTACCGTTTTCATCAATATCATCAGGATCTACTGAACGGAATATATATTTCTTATCAACAACTTCATATTTTGGTGTTGCAATATCTTTTACAAAATTATAAAAAACATCTCCAACATTCAAATCATAATATGAATCTTCAATGTTTCTTAAACGAATTGTCTTGCCTGTACGAAATTCTTTCATATTTTTATTATTTGATTAATTTAAAAATAGAATATTATTTAAAAAATTCAAATTTAATAGTATATTTGTTTGATTAATTAATTTATTTTTAAATATAAATTTATTATTTATTTTATATGAAATCTTTTAATAGATATATAAGAGAACAACAGACATTAAATATTAATGATTTAATTTTAGAAGGTAGAATTAAGAACATGAGTGACACTGAATGGCTTAATTATCAATATGGTAGTGGAGATAGATATGGAGTTTATATTCAATCATTATTTGATAAAGTCCAAACACATGCTCTTTATGGAATATCAAGAGATGATGTTGAAGATTGGAAAGAAAGACTTAGTAAGAATAAAGGTATAAGTAGATTTAGAAAAGTAAATGCAACTAGTAAATATTATGCTATTCTTTGTTTTAAATATGATAGATCTAAAGATAAATCATATCAAGAAGCAGTAGATGGTGAAGCTGAACAAGAACGTAAAGAAGCGGAACAGTTTGATGCTGATGTAAAATCTGCAGATACATCTAAATATACTACTGATGATAAGCATATTGCTAAAATGAAAGCTTATTTTAATAAACATTCAGATCCAGAAAGATTAGTTAAATCAATTAAAGATGATAAGAAACTTGTTGCACGATGGATAGCAGCTATTAAGATAAACTGGCCTGAAGCAGTGTCAGTATTTGGTTATGAAATTGAACATAAGAAACTTTTAACTAAAGCTGAAATTGTTGCATATAGTGAAAAATATAAAGCTGATGATGAAAAGGTTGATGATTCTGATATGAAAAGATTAGATAAAGATACAAAGAAAATAGCTGAAAGCTGGATTACTAAATCATTATATAAATATTTTGAATCATTAAAAGATTATACTATTGAATGGAAAGAAGCATTTAAAAATGCTAAAACTCAAGAAGGTAAAGAAGTTATGAGAAGAAACGGTAGAGCATGGACTGAAGGATTTATTGTAACAGTTACTAAAGGTGAAAAATCTATAGATGTTACATTTGATGTAGTAACAAATGAAGGTGGAGGTCTTTATGGATATGTATTACAATATGGAATAGTTAATTTAAAAGAGTTTAAAACTCAATTTAGCTCATTGCTTAAAAAGAAATTATATGATTAATTTATAGTAAAACATAAAAAAATTTAAATATTAAAAATATGAAAAATATTAAAGATTTTATAATTACCGAAGGTAAATATGGACCTACTGGTAAAGAAGCAATTAAAATAATGAATTCAGAAGAATACAAAAAATATCAAAGCATTTGTGATAAATATTTTAAACTTGCTAAAGAAAACGGTATAAAAGGTATTAGTGATTATTATGATACTATAGAAGTATGTTTACCACAAGTTAACGATGGTTTTACAAGAAGATTGTGCAGACATTTAGAATATGATGATAAATTTATTTGTATTCCAGGAAGCATTATTTATTATGTAATTAATAGAGATGAAGCATTTTCATTTTCAGTAACTTACGGTGGGCATGGACCTTCTACATATGTTTCTGGTGAACATATGGGTGGTATAAATGCTTTTAGTAGTAAAAAGGCAAATTGGGTAGCAAATTTAATAAAAGAATTGAATCCAGATACAAAATATACTGCTGAAGATTTTGAATCAGATTAAAACAAAAAGGAACTCAATATTGAGTTCCTTTTTTATTTCATATATAATACTTCTTTACTGTATGTTTCTGCAGTGAATTTCTCTACCTTACATCCTTTAGAATTTTCCCATCCAGGACACATAAGTATTGCATCACACAATATAACTTGTTCAATATCTCTACCCATATAATATGCAGTACGTTCAATTTTTGTATGAGTTTCTAAATCTTCTTCAGATATATGATTACCATCAATTGGTGAAACAGCTTCATATCCAAGATCTATTGCATATTTACATGCTTCGTTATTTCTTTCATACACTGTATCTTCTTGACTTGCAATAGGTAGACTAATATAAATTTTCTTTAAAGTCTTTTTTCTTCCCATAATATTTAATGTTTAATATCTGTACTTCCGAAACCAGAATCTCCTCTTTGAGAATTTTCCATTATCTTATTATATTCATCTTCTTGAGAATTTTCATAAACAGTATGAATAATTGGAATAAGCATCATTTGAACTAACTTATCTCCACAATAAACAATATTCTGTCCTTCAACAAATAAATCTTTTGTATAAGATTGAGAAAGATGAACATATCCTGCATAATCCTCATCAACTAAACATGCACGAACATCCCATCCTCTATTTCCACATCCTGACTTATTTACATATAATCCTGCAATACCAAAACCTAATAGTTCTAGCATCTTACGTAAATTTTCAGTATTAGGTCCTTTGTCATTCCATGCAGTTGGTAATGCTACTTTAATACCTGAATTAATAAATAATGTATCATTAAGTTTTAAAGAAACTCCAACTACATTTTTAGTTTTATCATAAACTACAAAATTATTTATGAAATAAATTATAGCATGTTGAATTGATCCTGTTTTTGCTGATTCCAAATATTTATCATAAGTTGCTAAAAATAAATGAGTTAAATTAGCAGCTTGTTCTTTAACTTCATATTGCTTAATAAATTCTTGATAAATTGTATTAATCTGTTCAGTTGATTTATCGTAAGATTTTTCAAATGCCTTAAGTGCTAAATTGATCTGTTCTTTAGTTTTTAAATTAGGAATATAATAATCAGATCCTGCTGATGTAAATGAATTTGTTGGTGTTATTCCAAATGCATTATAAATTTTCATTAACTATTTAATATCATATATTTATAAAAACAAAATAGTTTACATATTGATTCTTTTCAATAATATGTAAACTATTTTTACAAGAACTAACTATAATTTAACGATTGTAGTTCTTAGGATTTTTTCCTTCTGCCAAGATTTCTTGACGTGTCTTAATAAATTCAAGATTCATATTTACAAGATAATTCTCAACAATATTTTTAAATCTACGGTATGTAAACTTACCTTGAATTTCAATAACCATAATAGGACTTTCCATTGCATTAATCATTGCAATTTCATATCCTAATTGCTTATTTATTTTTGTATCACAAGGATGCTGCTTAGACATTCCAACAAATAATACATATTTATTATTTTTGTTTGTCTTAATTGGACCCTTTTCTCTTGGCCAATAACCTTCTCCTTCAATACCTACTTTATATAAGTTACCAACAAATGCTACAGCCTGCAATGTTCCGTACTTATCATATTTTCTACCATTAATACTTACCTCCGTACATACATCCCTATTCTGGGTTGCTGTTGTATATTCGAAAGTGTTAATTAACTCTTTAAAACCAAAATTATTTGTATTAAATTCCATTTTTAAATTTTTTAGAGGTTATTATACTACAATTAATATAATGTTAAAATAGTTTAAAATATTTATATGTTCAATAAATTAATAAAAAGTTTTTACATTTTTATAATATCTTTCTTTACATAAACTAATATCGTCATTCGCTACAGGATCTTGTGCAACATACTTATATTCAAAACTATTTTTAACAGTTTTCATATCATATTGTTGTTCTTCAGTTGATGTTTCTATTTCATCATCAAAATATGTACACAAGAATTTTGATAAACCATCACTCCAAACAGTAAGATCAAATGATTCTACATAAAATTTATCTTCTAAATCTAAAAGTGTATCTTCATCTTTCATTGGAAGTGTATCAAATAAAAATGTGCATAAAGCATCAATAGAAACAAATGCAAAATAACTATTCTTATAATATGGAACACAATGATTCCATGGCTTCATATTCTTAAAAAGCTCATTAATATAAATTTCACCAGGTGATTCATTATATGGATTTGGTAATCCAAACACTAATTCACCATTATACTCTTTATGTTTTAATTTATAAACTTTCATTATCTTCGTTTTTATTATTTTCTATAACTGGTATACACTTTGTCCAAAAACCAAATAAATCTAATTGATCTTCAAATGTTAATTTAGATACATCATAAACATCGTTTATTGAATGAATCTTAACTATTTCGCCATCACAATCAAAAATATAGTAAAAAGCAACACCATTTTTAAATTCAGAATCATATTCAACTTTAACAAATTTACCACATTTCATTGGCATTGTATGCATAACTGAATATTGAACATACTTAACATTAGGATCTGGGAATCTGTATAAATCTCCTTCCTTTGGGCCAGGTCGGTTATTTATATCTTCCCAAAGATCTATTAAATATGGACTTCTTATGCTGACAAAATGATAAAATTCTTTATAGTCTTTAACTTTCATAATTAATTAAATTTAATGATTAGATAAATAAATATAGATCACTAAAAAAAATATTACAAACAAAGGGTAGTTTTATTAAAACTACCCTTTATTCTATAAATTATATTAAATTTTATTTTTCAATATTTGATTTTGGTTCTTTCTTATATGTTGCTTTATTATCTGCGCATTCTTTATTCAATTTTTCAACCTCTGCTTTAGCATCATCTTCAGAATCAAAATAATTTGTCATAGTACCGTCACCCATATAAACAACAAATACTTGATTTTCATTTTCTTTTTCTAAAACAAATTCTTCTAATGATTTCATATATGTCGTTCTATATATTTATCTTTAAGATTTTTCATATTTATTTTTTTACTAATCTGTTTCCATTAATTTTAAGATCCTTACCTTCAACAAATTCAATATTTATAACTTTAAGATCACTTGAATTTACAACATATTCACAAAGAACAAATATTAATTCGTCTTTATGTTCAGCCTGTGCTTTAGTTAATTTAGTATTAGAATATTTCTTTCCCTTTTCAAATGATTTAATTTCAAATTTATCACCCTTCATAGCGAAATCATACCAAGTTTCACCATCTTCAAATGTATTAACCAATTCTTTATGATCAGGTGTATCTTCAAACCCATATTTTTGAATGTAATATTTAACAGCAGATTCAATAATATATCCTGCACATTTTCTTAATGCTGTACCAGTAAGTATTTCAGTTAATATCATTATCTTTTAAAGATGATAATAATCCTTCTGAGTATCTATTGTAATCTTCATTTGAATGATTTTTACTTTCATTAATTATATCTGTTATGTTTTTCATAATTTTATTTAATATTTTTTATACTAAGTCTGAATCATCACCTCTTGAAGAATCATCTTCATCTTCTTCAGGTTTGTCCTTATTTTTATCATTATCTTTATCTTTATCATCTGAATCTTTATCATCCTCCTTGTCTTTATCATCTTCATCTTCTTTACGTTCTTTACGTTCACCATCTAATTTGAAGATAGAAGGATCATCTGTTTCTTTTGCTTCTAACATATCAAGAACAGATTCAATAAGTTTCTTCACTTCATCAGGTAATTGTACAATAGAATCTTTTGCAAAATCTTGTACCCAGATTCCTTCATCACCCTTTCCAAAGATATGCATGATTGATCTTACATTTTCAGTAGTCTCACCACCAGGAAGAGTTTTTGTAAATTTCCAACGTAATGCTATAGCTTCTTTACCACTCTTAAACTTAATAGCAGCAAAATAATATTCACGAGGAAGACTTACTTGTTTAGCTACTAATAATTCTAATTCTTTAGCAGCTTTAACTTTATCATTAGACTCAATAAGTTCTAAAACTTTCTTTAATGTTATATCCTGCACTTCCTCTTCTTCATCTTCCTTAATGATTGAAGTCATTTCAAATTCATCAAGTAAAGATTCTTGAGCTTCTTGTGGAAATGCTGCAGCGTACATCTTAGCAGGATCTTGAGCTTGTTTCATATCATCTGGTGAAAAATAAACAATAAGATATCCACCAATATTGATTTTAGTTACTTTTGGAAGACCTTGTGCAATTATATATGAATATAAATTAGACTGTTGATAATTAACGTCATTATATAAACATGTATATAATAATTCATTAGTCTTCATATCGTTGATGAATCTTGAACTAGTCAACTTAATTGAACAACCATCTTCACCTTCATCAGCAACAATACCAAGATGAACACAATATAGATTTCTAATATTTGTCAATATATTCTGAATTGGAGTATAATGATTAGTTACACCAGTCTTAACTAATGCATTGCCTGGTTGTTGATTAGATGTAGCACAAGCCTCATTTATTACATTACTAAATCTTTTCATTATATTGTTATGTAAATTAATTTATCTTTATATTTTAAAAATAAAACTTTATTTAATCTTAATCTTATTTTCATAATATTTAAAATTGTCTCCAGAAATGCCATATCTGTTGTAATGTTGCTTTACTAAACTTACCTTCTGTATAGAATGCAGTTGGTAATAATCTTGCTGGTATATTATAAGTAATACCACGTAAAACAGGAATGTACATTTTAGTTCCAAACGCTATCTTTTGATTTGTCTTTAATAAATGTTTTAATAATGAGTATGACATAATAGTATTTGGTTTTGAACTTGCTTCGTTAAAATACTTTTCAAAATATGGTCTAAAATGTGTAAATACCAATTCTAGTATTCTTGCACGTGTATATGGGGGATAATAATGTAGATTAAGCATACACTCACGAATATTACCATCATCTGTTCTTATAATTCCAAAACTTATACAGAATGGATAGTTATCATAATATTCTAGTTCTTCTTTAAATTTTGGTTGAGCATAATTAAATAAGACAACTTGACCTGGTAAGATATATTTCTTATCAGGTTTAAGATTTCTTAATATTTCTTTATATGCCAATTTAGAACGTATAGCAGTTGGCTTACGTGCTAATGGGTGATTATTGATAGACTCATTAAGTCTAAAAGATTTAATTTCTTCTTCAGTATAAATCTTTTTACTTAATTCTTTTAAATTAAATATGTGACCTAATGTAGTCTGTTCAGGTTTTTGTATAATTGGCATATATTCTTACTTATATAAGTTATTGTATTTTTTCGTATATATTGTTTAAATCATAATCAAGATCATTTTCTCCTATTAAATAAATTATCTTTTTAATAAGTTCTAAATCATCTGCAATTATGTTTCTATTAATCTTAGGATATGTTTGCTTATCTTCAAGGCAATCATATAAATCACTTAATTGCTTAAGTTCGTCTTCAGATAATTCTTTTTTGACTGTTTCAAAATTTTTAATGTCATCAATATCTCCCAAGTCACCTATTATATATCCTATGCATTCTACTAATGAATTTCTTTCATCATCAGTTAATGTAAAATACTTTGATTTTTCAAAAATAAAACTACTTATATTTTTCATACTTCTATTTCATTAAATGTTTCATATTAAATTATTTTTTTACTAATCTGTCATTATTTATTTTTAATTCAGATCCTTTTACAAATTCAATATTGACAATATCAATTGAATTTTCTGCAGTATATTCAACTAATATAAATAAGATATCATTAATATTCTTTACTTGACTAGCAGTTAGTTTTGTATTAGAATATTTTTTACCTTTTTGAAATGATTTAACTTCAATTTTAGTATTATCATATAAGAAATCATAATATGTTTCTTCAGCAGCTTTAAACTTATTTGCAGAATCAGAATCTAAGTTTTGTATTTTTTCTTTAATCCATTCTTCTATTATATATCCTGCACATTTTGTTAAAAGTTTACCTTTTATTTCAGTTGTTGTAATTGATTGTGTTTCAGATAAATCTTTTAATGCCGATTGTATCATATTAATATCATTATTATTTAATGATTCTTTATATAATTGAGTAATAGTTTTCATACTTAATTTTAATTATTTTTATTTTAAATTCTTTACTATTTTATACTTCTATTTCATTGAAATTTTTAATCTTAAATTTTCCTGATACATGATCATCTGCATAAAGAGTCACTTCATATTTAGTATCTATATATTCACCAATAAATACTAATTTATCATCTTCTGACTGCTCTTCATCAAAATCAAATCCTGCTTTATACATTGTATCTTTAATATCATCAATAGCTACCATTTTAAAACCATTTTTGATATTACCAAATTCTTTAAGAGCTAACCCAATTTCTTCATGAAGATCTTCAGATTGAGTTGATTCTAATATAAAATCTTTTATATCTTTCATATTAATAAATTTCTTTATTTAAATCTTTTAATGTTTTTTCTATAAAATCCATACATCTTTTTTGAAATTTTGGATCTTTATTAGGATATTTTTCCATGCCTTCTTTAACTCCTTCAATAAAATGAGTAAGAACATTTCCACAAAATTCAGAACCCCATTCACTTATCCAAGTTCTCCCATAATTTTTAATACTATCAGAAGATGTACGAGATTCCTTTATTAAAGTATCTTTTAAGTCTTTCATAATTATAATTATACATTATCTTTATATTCACTAAAATCAAGAAGTTTTTTCTTCTCGCAATAATCTCCAATAAGTTCAACGATATCTTGTAAATATCCTGCATCCTTATCTTTGTCACCTCTACAAATATCGGCTCCAGTCACTTCATTTATTATGTCCATAATAAATCTTAAAAATTCAGAAACATCTTTTGCTTCTTTATCTGCATAATCAAATACAGCATCCCAAGCTTTATTTTCTAAATTTCCACTTTCATTTATTAATCTTTCTTTAAGATCTTTCATATTTACCAAATTCTTATAATTGTTGAATTATCAATTTCAGTTGTATCACCAACCTTTAAATTATCAAGTTCTGAATAGAAACCTTCTTCAACACCAACAAAATCTTCGTATTCTTTTGAAGAATTTAATGCTTGAATACCAAAGAAATCATCTGATGAATTTATATAAATAAATCCTTTTTTAAATTTCTTTTGACCATCTTGAATATTGAATGTATGATATTCTCCTCCCTTTCCAACTTCATTTTGAATTTCAGAAAAAAGGCGACAATATTTACCTTCGTTTATTAATGTATCTTTTAAGTTTTTCATAATATTTATTCTTTATTTTCTTCTTTTTTGAAAAGAACTATCTTGGCTTCATCATCATCGTGGCCACCCATAGTTTCAATTATATTCAATAAGCTAACAACCAAATCAAATTCATTTTCTTTTGCTTCTAAATCAAATTTCATTGCTTTGGCACCAGCACGAATAATATCTGATAATCTATCTAATTCTTCTTCAGTACAAATCATTGTTGATTTCTGACCATAAGAAGCTTTATTACGAACTTCATTAATTGTATCTACTATATCTTTCATAATTATTTTTTATTTATATATTTTGTTTTTTAATTCCTATATGCCAATATCCACAGACTTTACAAACATATGATGTGTATTTATACATTTTATATGTTTTAATCCATTCATCTGCTTCTTCTTGTGAATTGAATTTTTTCTTAGGTTTCCATTCACCATTTTTTCTGGTGTAATGTTCTCTTTTAATTGTATGCTTGTTGCAATCAGATCTTGGTTTTGTAATCAAAATTTATTAAAAATATATTTGGTATTCATTTATTTAACCTCTATATATTCTTATTTTAATTTAATATCCTATACAACAAGACATATCGTACATATCAAATGGATCTTGTACTGTTCCTGCAGCATGACAATTAAGTGTTCCAACCATAAATGGATCTTCTGCTCCCTTTACATAGATTTCAACTTTGTATTGTTTCCATTGTGACATACCATCTTTTGATTTATGATATCCGCCATTATCAGGAGAAATAGATACTTCATATTCATGTGGCGCATTTTTTATTGTCTTAAATGCATCTTCAATATCTTTTTTAACTAAACCAACGCCTTCCCAAGCATCATCATGATAAAATTTACCTGTTGTACCTGTCTTTTCGAGTTGTTTGTATATTGCATTTTGAACTTTTTTCTTTTCAGGAGCTTTAATTGTTTTATCTAATACACCATCTGAATATGATTCATTGAGTATATCCTTTAAATCTTTCATATATTTTATTAAATGATTTTATAATTTACTGATTATTTTATTTGCTACTATTAATGGATTCAAATCTTGTATTAATTCAATTTTATATTTATCACAAGTTAATTTTACATTATGCCATCTATAAAAATTAGGAGTACAGAATACTACTATCTTTTTAGATTTAGCATATAATCCTAATTCAAGTAAACTTATAGGAGATTTTGATTCATCCAATAAAACCATAGCAATCATATCGGCTTTATCTAAATGATCCTGTTCCCATTTGATTTGATTAACTAAATCATCTATTGGAGAATTAGGATTCCAATGTTCTCTACGAGGATTATAGATATCACAATCAAATCCAAGATTAATCAATTCAATAATTGTTTTATCTTGCCAGTTTAATGAATCTCCATTATCAATTGTGCCAGCCAAAAACACTGACTTATTTTTTGATTCTTGATTTTTTGTTTCAGGAGTTATGATTACCATTTAATTCCTTTAATCATCATTATATTTATAAGTTCCATTTCAATAGCATCAACGATCATTATAAGTTCATCATTTTCTTTTTCATTTTCATAAAGATCTTCAAGAAGTTTTTTAGCAGCCTTACGCATATCAATTATATTATTTAAAACATCTTGCATTGAACCTTCATTATTCTTCCATTTGAAATATGAATCGAATGGTTTAAGTTTATCGTTCTTTTTCCATTCGTCAATCATCTTCTTTTTGAATTCATCTTGTTTCTTAAAGATATCATCAACTTCATTTTCATTAATGCATGATTCTTTAATATGATCAATTAATTGTTTCATATATTATAATATAGTTTAATTTTAATCATTTAACTTTGTTTATAGTTTATATTTTCTTGGCCACCAACTTCTTTTTGAAGTCATTTTAGTACCCATGAACATATTATTTTTTGATCTAACTTTAGGTATAAACCATGAAGAAAGATTCTGATATATTTGTTTATTGTTTTTAAATATATTATCTATTGCTCCAACATTTTCTACATTCCACTTTGATATATCTTGGTTAAAAATAGAATCTTCAAACATCCCTTCCATATTAACTACATCTTTTGTAATCCAATTCGATATATCTTCATTAAACTTTTTTGTATGAGCAAACATGTTTCCCATGCCATGAGCAGATGCAGTATTCCATTTTTTCAAACCATCACCTGTAAAGTTTTCACAATAACTAAACATACTTCCAAAATGCTTTACTTTACTTACATCCCAATTTGATAGATCACAGTTAAAATCTTTACAATATGAAAACATACCTTGCATATCTGTTACTTTACTTACATCCCATTTAGAAAGATCATCATTAAAATGAATGCATTTTTGGAACATATAACGCATATTAACAATATTACTTACATCCCAGTTTGCGATTCCATTTCCACCTCTATATTCAGATTCACTAAACATTAATCCTGCATTTTCTAGGCTATCTAATTTCCAACTTGAAAAATCAGTATTTTCACCAGTAAATTTAGACTTATAAAACATATGTGATACGTTTTTTACACTACTAACATCCCAATTAGATATGTTTCCATTAAAATCAGATTCTCTAAATATAAATGACATATCAGTAATATTTGAAGTATCTATATTATTAAGATTAGCATTATTACCATTCTTTTTTATTTCCTGTTCAATGATTTCTTTTAATTCTTCTTTATCTTGTGGATGATATTTTGATTTACTATTATCAACTTTTATATTCTTGTTGATAATTAGTTTTTCAAACACAATATCTTTAAGATTTTTCATATTATATATTATTCAAAAAATTTTTCTGTAACAATTATGAATTTTGCATTATTCTTATGAGCAAAATCATTAGCTGCTTTCCATTTGTCACAATTCTTAATCCAAGATTCTTTAAGCCATCTTGAATCTGTTGCTCCTGGTTTAACAGTCTGACAATATGGTTTGATCTCAACTATTATCTTATTATTATCATTTGTTTCAAGAACATAATCAGGATAATAGTCATGTTCCTTTTCATCTAATCTACAAGTATACCTTATAGCAATAGGTTCAGAAGCCCATTTTTTAATCTTAGGATTGTTTTCGCAAAACTGTATGAATTGCAATTCTAATCCAGAACGATAGATAATAGGTTCTCCCTTTACTGATTGGAATAATTTTTTCGTATATTGAACTGGTACGTACCCTTGGTGGTATCTACTGTTCTTTTTAGGTTTATTGTTCTTAATCTTATTTTCGTATATCTTGCTCATAAATAAATACACTACTATAATTTAATAAAAATATAATTTTTTCTATATTAATTTACAGATATTTTTATTTTTATAAAAAATTACTACCAAGTGCGGTGGTATAGCAACTAGATTTTCAAGAGTCAAATGAAGTGACATTTGCACAGAAAGTTGTGTAAAGTTTTGGCTAAGTCGAGTTATATAAAGGTGACAGATTTATATGATAAGGCGATAAACTTAAAATGTAAAACAATAATTATGGAACAAACTAACAACAAGAGATTCAAGAGAATCAAAAACTTATTTAATTTAAAGAACTTAATTGTTCTTATGGCAGTACTAATGTTATTTTGGAGTACATCAACTATTAATTCAAATGAACGCATTCATAAAATACCTGAAGTTGAAAACATAATAAATATAAATACAGATATTAAATCGAATGATGTTCTTAAGGATAGTTTGAAAAATGAAATGATTAATGAAGTTTCAAAGTATATAAAAACTAAAACTTCTAAATCACATGAATTCATTCCAGCTTACTTAGTACATGCAGGTCTATCTAATGATATAGATATATGCTTCATAATGGCACAAACACAAATTGAAACATGTTACGGTACTTTAGGTGCAGGACGTGAAAATTCAAGAAGATCAATGTTTGGTGTAGTTCAAAAAAAATATCAAACATATGAAGCTGCCATTGATCATTACTGCGAAATGTTGAAAAAATATTATTTAGTTAAAGGTAAAACCGAACAACATCTTTTGACTAAATATGTTACTGCAAAAGGTGGAAGATATGCAAAAAATCCTAGATACGAAGCAGAATTAAGAGGTGCATATAATTCTATAAAAAGATCTACAAAAATTTATTCTTTACAACAAGAATACAACAGATTATAAAAATATATGTAAGCGATAATTGATGAAAGAGTTTTGGAATAAGTTTAAAGCGCACATCATTTATATATTGATTATCTTAATATTATGTGCGGTATTGACTACATCCATCAATAAATGTTCAAGTGTTCAACATGAATATAAGAATAACATAGAGGCCTTGAATGATACTATTAAGTATTATCAAGACAAAAATGGAAATTTAGTTGCTAAAAAGTTGGCATTTGAATCTGATGTTAAGACACTTAAACTTCTTAATGAACAATTGTATAAAGAAATAGACGATCTTAAAATAAAAGGTAATGTTGCTTCAATTGTTTATGTAGAAGGTAAAGTTGAAAATCCACCTAAAGATACTGTTTATGTAATCAATCATGAAATCATATCTAAAGGATTCATGAAAGATTTTAATTTTAATGATGATTATCGTATTTTAGAAGGAAATGTCAAATATGAAAATGATAGCTTAGGCATATTCATTAATAAAGACATTATCAATTTTGATTATACAGTTGGCATGGACGAAAAAAATAATATCTATGTTAAGTCAACCAATCCGTATGTCAAATATAATGAAATTTCTGGATTCAGAGTTTCACAACCAAAAAAGACACATTGGAGTTTAGGTCCTTCGGTTAACTTTGGTTATGATCCGATTCAAAACAAACCTTCATTTAATTTAGGTGTTTCATTAAATTATAGCTTATTCAAATTCTAAATAATGGGAAGATAATTTTTTAGTTATCTTCCTATTTTTATATTTTTTCATTAATATTTGTTTTATTTTTATTTATAAAATAGAAGTATCATTGAAAGACTTTTTGTCTTTCATAAGAAAGTATACTTTTTATATTCTTATAAAAATATTAATAAAACAAATGAGTAAATTGAAAAATATTGATATATATGTAGGTACTGTAGGTAGCGCATATGTCGATAAAGAAACTGCTCTTAAGAATAAGCAAAATGCTGAAATTAATATTGTTGATGTTGAAAACATTATTGCTAAAGCACAAGCTATTAAACTTGCTTTAGAAACTTCAGTTACTAATTCAAGAGCAGCCGAAAATGGTGCTCAAGGTATTTTAAATAGATTAAATTCTGTTATTGAAGAATACAGATCTAAAGATTTATCTAAGTATCTTCAACTTGTTGAATTAAGAGAAAACTTAAGTGCAAATGATGCTGACGGTATTTATGCAAATGGTGGTAATATTATTACTGCATCTACAAATTCACGTAATGCCGTTAGTCAGATTGAAGCAATTAATGATATCATTGCTGCTGCTGAAGTTTTACTTGAAGATAATAGAAAACTTGCCTTGATAAGAGCTAATGAATATGATGATGCAGTTAATACATTTGCACAATATATACCTGATTATGAAACAGATCCAAATGAAATGTCAAATAATCTTGAAAATATGTTGAATGAAAGAATTGATGAAGTTCAAGATAACTTAGGTATTATTGAAGGCACTATTACTGCTGTTAATAATACAACTGAAGAAGTTGGTAATGCTATTGATGCTATATTGGCTGGTGAAAATACTGATACACCTGTTGATGTAGATGGAAATATTTACTATTGGTATGCTGGTCAGAAACTACCAATCGCTGAAGGAATATCTTCTACAAGTTCAGAGTTTAAGATCACTGAGGATTCTGTTAATTCATGGCATGAACTTGAAGTTATTAAGACAACTGTTAATGATGAAATTGTTTCATTATTAATGGCTTCTATTAGTAGTATGTCAACATTGACTACATGGTATGTGATTATTCCTGCAGACTTACAGTTCTCACCAGTTATGTCTGATTTGACAACAGCTGATTCTAGATTTACTAAGGTTAGCACAGGATTCTATACAGTTGATGAAAAAGACTATGTATGTTATAAAGTTAATAATGATATACCTTCAATTGCTGAAGATGAATCAACACTTAACATCATATTCACTTCTGCTATTGTTGAAACTCCTGAAGAAGAAACAATAACTGGTAATTATTGGTACTTTGGTACTCAAGCTCCATCTCAACCTTATATTAAAGCTGCTGATATTGTAACAAATAATGAAAGCATGGGTTGGAGAAAGATTGAAGGTGCATTAAGTAATTATACATCAAATAATCCTTATGCATCAAATATTGCAATTCCTGTTGATGATAACACATGTTACTTAATTGTTCCAACAGGTACAAAGATGGCTGATGGTCTTGGTGAAACTACATGGGGAACATCATATGATACTATCATAATTAATAGTATTCCTTATTCAGTATTCAAACAAGATAATGTATTTGAATTCAACTTATCATTATACATTGATTCATCAGTTATTCCTGAACCAACGGGCGAACCTGAACCAACAGGAGAAACTGGTACACCTGAACCAACAGGTGAACCTGTTCAACCAAAGAATTACTATTTCTATATAGGTACAACAGAACCATCTGCTAATACAATCATAACTGATGAAATTGCAGAAGGTAATGATGATAAAGGATGGCACTTTATTGGTACATCTGTAGGTAATTATTCTGCTGCATCTCCATTATGGGCTCCTGCTGGTGATGGTATTTTATTAAATGAAGATTATGAAGATATTGACTTCTATCTTGCATTACCTGGAAATCAAAAGGTATATGATGGTCTCGGTGGAGAAGTATCATATCAGTCACTTGGTGTAGTTATTATAGATGGTGTTTCTTATAACATTTATAAGGGTGTAAGTTCAGAATTTGCATTTAAGATATATTAATAGTATGAGGGGTTGAACCCCTCATACTTTAGAATATGAAATAAATAAATTAATTAAATATATGAGTGAATTAATTCAAAACGGTATTAAGTTTAATAATATAGTTTTAGAAAATCCAACAACAATTGCTTCTAAGATCACTAGATCTTCTCAAGGTGCTATTGCTGCAGGTAAAGGTAAACCTGTTGTAGATGCAGTAAGCATTGATTGGAACGGTGCTGAAGTTGAAGAAAATGTAGTTATCAATACTACAGGTCAATTGATTTCTTGGATTAAGTCTGCTATCGGTAGTGGTAATTCACAACAAATTCAAGATGTAGTCAATACATTAAGATTCATTACAGCTGGAACATATACTAGTGATGAAGTTGATTCATTATTTGTTAGTAAAGATGAATTAAATGAATTTGCTGAAGAATTATCTGTTGAAGATATCAATGGTATTTCTGATGCAATTAATAACGCTATTGGTGCTGTTGTTGATGCTGCTCCAGAAGAATTGAATACTCTTAGAGAATTAGCTGCAGCATTGAATGATAAAGCTGACGCCATTGCTGCTCTTAACGGTATGATTGCTACAAAAGCAAATATAGAAGATGTATATACAAAATCTGAAGTAAATGCTAAGATAGGTAATCTTGGCAATGCTGAAGATGCAATTCCTGCAGTTGAACCTGTAGAAGGTGTTCATTATACACAAGAAGAAATTGATGATGCTGCCATAATTGCTGCAAAGACAACAGCAGATTGGAAAGTTGAACCTGTAGAAGCTCAACCTGCAATCTATGCATTTGAATCTTGGAATAATTCATCTAAAGAAATCAAATATGGTGAAGGTAAAGCTAAGGTAGTTGAAATGCGTGCAGGTGGTGCAACAATTGAAGTAATAGAAAACAATTCTACAGATCCTAATGCTGCTAATTTTGTTGGCCAACAGTTTAATATTCCTACAGCTTTAGCTACAGATGATCCAATTCAATTATATGATTTAGAAAATAATCCTATTGATATCTGGGTAACTGTTTCCTTGATAAGTGAAGCTGTTGAACCTGTAGAAGGTGTTAAATATACACAAGAGGAATTAGATGAAGCTGCTACAATTGCTGCGAAGACAGTAGATGATTGGAAAGTTGAACCTGTAGAAGGACAAGAAGAAGTTCCTGCTGTTCCTCATACAGTTAAATCTTACATTGAAAAGAAAATCAATGAAATAGATTTACCAACTGAAGAATTAGTAACAAAAGCAGAACTTAAAACATTCGTTGAAGAAGTTAATGAAGCTAATGAAACTGCAGCTGAAGCATTAGTTCAATTAAATGAAAGAGTTAATAATATTCAACTTACTCCAGGTGAAACAGGTCCTCAAGGTCCTAAGGGTGATACTGGTGCTGCTGGTGCTCAAGGTATTCAAGGTTTGAAAGGTGATACAGGTGAAACTGGTACAAATGGTAAATCTGCTTACGAACTTTATCGTGAAACTGTAGTTGAATCTAATGCAATTTATTCATTTACTTCTTGGAGCCTTGATGGTAATACTGCTTATGGGGAAGGTACTGTTGAAGTTATTGAACAACGTTTAGGTGGTGCAAAAGTTAAAGTTCTTACAAATACTGATTTTGGTGATAATCCAACAGATTTCGTTGGAATGGAATTTGATGTACAACAACCTTTGAATGATGGTGATTTAATTCAATTATATATTGGAGATAAACCACAACAAATTGCAGTTCGTGCTACATTACAAACTCCTGCAGTTGTTGCAATGACTGAATCTGAATGGCTTGAATCTCTTAAAGGTGCTCCAGGTAAGGATGGTGTAACAGGTCCTCAAGGTATTCAAGGTCCTCAAGGTCCTAAGGGTGATACTGGAACATTCGATGCATCTGATTTACAAGGTTATGCAACAGAAACTTATGTAAATGAAAAGATAACTGAAGTTGTAGGTGGTGCTCCAGAAACTTTAGATACACTTAAAGAAATTGCTGATATGCTTAACAATGATGCTACTGGTTCTGCTGGTATTATACAACAATTAGCTAAGAAAGCAAATTCTGATGAAGTATATTCTAAACAAGAAATCAATAATTTAATTGGTGATCTTCCAAATAAAGAAGAAGCTGGTTATGAAGCTGTACCTAATGGTGAAACATTAACTGCAGGAAATACATATTATACATCAGATACTGGTGATGGTGAATTCCAAGCTAATGGTGATGAAATTTCAACTGGTACTAATTATTTCATACATAAAGATGCTGTTCCTTATAAAGATATTGCTGAAGCTATTACAGAAAATGAAAGAATCGTTGCTGCTGCTATTAATCATCAAGAAGAACTTATAAATGCTATACCTGCTGGTGCAACTGGTGAAACGGGTGCTAAGGGTGATACCGGTACTGCATTTACATATGATATGTTTACTCCTGAACAACTTGCAGCATTAAAAGGTCCTAAAGGAGATAAAGGTGATCAAGGTGAACAAGGTCCTAAGGGTGACACTGGTGCTACTGGAGAAACTGGTCCGCAAGGTCCTAAGGGTGACACAGGTGCAACGGGTGCTACTGGTGCAACTGGTCCTAAAGGAGATAAAGGTGATCAAGGTGAACAAGGTCCTAAGGGTGACACTGGTGCAACAGGTGCTACTGGTCCACAAGGTCCTAAGGGTGACACTGGTGCAACAGGTGCTACTGGTCCTACTGGTCCTACTGGTACATTCGATGCATCTGCATTAGAAGATTATGCTACTAAAACTGGTGTATTAGAATTAATCGGTGATATGGGTAATCAATCAGAAGCTATCGGTACTGACGGAGAAGATGGTTACGTTCCTGCAGTTCCTTATAAAAATATTATGGATGTTATCAAAGATAATGAAGAAGTAACTGCTGCTGCATTAACAGATCTTCAGTCAAAATATGAAGCGTTATTAGCAAGAGTTGCTACATTAGAAGGTGCAACTAGTGCTTAAATAAAAACATTAATAATCACATAAATAAAAGGGTAATACTTAAGTATTACCCTTTATTTTTTAATATTAAAATTAAAAATTACTTCTTAAATTATTTTGGTCCATCTGTTGGTGCTTCTCCTGTTGGTTCAGCACCTCCAGTTTCAACTTCTGCTGTTGAAGGTTCTACTGATTCACCAGATTTTCCTGATGATTCTTCACTCGTTTGTTCAGCATTAGCTGTAGGTTCGCCTGTTGGTGTATTTTGACCTGTTTGTTCGCCTGTTGGTCCATCAACTACAGGTTCGCCTGTTGAACCAGTAGGACCTGTTGGTGTATTTTGACCTGTTTGTTCGCCTGTTTGACCAGTAGGACCTGTTGGTGTATTTTGACCTGTAGGTTCTCCAGTTGGTTCAGTTTGTGAAGTCTGACCTTGTTCTTCAGAAGCTTCATCTGATGTATTTGCTGCACCTGCTGGTACATACCAATCATTAGCAGCCATATCTGCATCATATCTTGTTAAACCCGTAGCAGCTGTAAATTTTTCTTCTTTTGTCATTTCTGAAGCATCTACTCCCATAATTTCGAGTCTTTCATCAATTCTACTCATTTTATATAACGTTATATTTTTATATACTTTACTTTCCTCTATAATATATTTAATAATAACAATTTATATCATAATTAAAACATTATTGATAATTGATGAGCATTTGATGCATTAACTTTTGGAATATCCATTACTTCCAAGAATCTATTTATAGGATCAATAATTGTTTTCTCCCATTGTGTTATCTTATCAATCTTAGGAGCCCAATTTGGAAGTTCACCAGATGGATATCCAAAGTATCCTTCTTGTTTTTCATTAATTCTTATATTGTAATATTTGATCTTACCAGAGTATTGAATCTTATTATCTTCATTATTCTTATGAGCCAAATAATTATATCTTGCTATAGCTTGTACAGATACAGGACATTGTTTACCTAACAATAATGATTCTTTATCATCTATTACATATTTCTTATAATCACCAATACCTACAGATTGTGATATATCTTCAATTGGTGCTTTATAGAATTCCCTTCTAAATCCTGCAAGTTTTTCATTAAATGCTAAAATATATTCGTTACGATTTTCTTCATGATATTCAAACATCAAACTATTCATCAATTTCTTTAAAAGAGTTCTACATAGTTTTGGTGTTGTTGATTTAATAATTTCAATACCTGTACCAGAAACCTTTGGTTCATCGTAATACTTTCCTTTTACATATGCATATCCCTTAAGATATTTCTTTTTCTTAATACAAATCTGTGCATAAGAGATTGTTTCCAATTCAAATTCATGTACATTTTTACCATGACGTGGATTGTACATTTCTTCACACCACTTATTATTAAGTTTGTCTTGGAACTTCTTACAATAATTCAAAATCCAATCAACTTTCTTTCTATCTGTATCATATTTCTTTTGATATTCAGGTGTCATACACTTAAAGAAATTACCAAATGTAACATAAACTGAATCAGTGTCCGAGTAGCAAGATATGGTCTGTTTTCTAAACCAATCATGTTTACTTTCATCAAGTTCAAATTCAAACTGTTGCCAAATATCTTTTCTATTCCAAATACCTTCATGGAACCATTCTTCAAGATTATGCCACATTGTCTTTGTAAGATGACGACATTCTCCAGTGATATCTGCTGCAAGTGATGCATTAAAGAAATAGAAGAACTGATTAGCACATGCTCCATACAACCCATTCATCAAAACTTTATGTGCAAGCTCAAGTAAAGAATATTCATGTCGCAAATCTTCAACTTCAACTCTGAACTTCTTAAGTTCATCTTCAGACATACCAAATAGATCTTCATGAGTCTTATTGAACTTTTCTTTAAGCAAATCTACAATATCTTGATGAAATTCAATATGATTATTTGAATGATTCAGTATATTATCAATTTCAACAAGAGCTTCAGATTCGATTCTCTGACCTGTGTATTTATATTTGTCACGTAATACTTTAAGGTTAGCTTGTATACGACGGAATGCATAATCTTTATCATTCTTATATACATTACCCATTACGGTAACAAAATAATTTGGATCTTTCCTGAATCTTTCAAGATCTGCTTCAGTCCATTTAAGAATTGTATATCTTCCGAAACTATCAGGACCAACTCTATTTTCATAGAAATTCTCAAATGATAGATTACAACTTCTTACCTGTGATGGATAAAGCGATGCAAAATCAAAACATACTGTAAACTCATATCGACCTGGTACACAACCACAGAATGCTCCTTCATACGGTATCTTTACTCTTTCAATAGAATCATAATCCCAAACAATCTTTTGACCTTGATTATAGAATTCTTCAAATACATTTGCTGTACCTAAGGCTACCTGTCCAAATGCAGCCTGTAACGGAACTAATGTCACTGATGATACTGCACAAGGTGATTCTAAAGATTTTAGTTTATAGTGAATCAACATTGTGATAAGACTATCGACAGCATTATAGAAATAATACCATTCTGGGTCCTTTTCATAAAGATCCTGCAATGATCCTTCATATTTAATCTTATGAGCTTTAACTGCAGCATTACCTACCCAATCCAAAGAATATGATTCATAAGGTCTTAATATATAATCATAATCTTTAACAATCTGCATATAATCTAATATGATTGAATGACATGGTCCTGGACATCTTTTCTTTTGTCCACCAACTTCTTCCCATCCATATTGTTTGATTTCTCCAGTTGGTGAAGATTTACGAATCATATTAAATGCTATATTCTTTCCAAACAAACGAGTTATACGATTAACCAAATACAACCAGTCAAACCCATAACTATTCCATCCAGCTAAACACGCAATCTTTGGAATAATAACTGTAAAGAAATGAGTAAGCATATCTTCCTCAGCAGAAAAATACTGATATAATACTTTTGGTTGTTTTCCAGTTGAATTTATAAAATCTTTTGCAAATTCATTTTCATTAACCCAATCCAAATAACGTTTTCTAAATAATGCTATTTGATCTTCATTGAGTTTATGTAGTCCATATACAATACAGCTAAGATCTGGACCTACTAAAGATATAGCTGTAACTTTATGTTCCGCTTTATCAGGATCAGGGAACTCTCCTTTAACGAATTCAGTATCAATATCGAATGTATATAATTTTGGAAAGTATTGAGCATGCATTTCAGTATTCAAATCTTTTGGAAGCTCATACATAAATTCCAAAATATCAAATTCATTTGGTGTATAATTTAAAGTA
>Ga0247608_10000445_pt1 | contig 67211 bp, 68 predicted proteins | sample 176DNAGHGlowgp2_FD_193490 | JGI IMG/M metagenome (GOLD analysis project Ga0247608, IMG submission 193490) | Sheep rumen microbial communities from Palmerston North, Manawatu-Wanganui, New Zealand - 1766 DNA GHGlow gp2 | ecosystem: Host-associated > Mammals > Digestive system > Stomach > Rumen ... | reverse complement strand
GCGGAGCAATGGAGCGGGAAGGGACCCGCGGAACCCCGGAAGGGCGGTGACGAAAGGCATGAAGGCCGATTTTAAAAAAAGCGTGGATGGCAGAGCGGAAAAGGTTACCGTCCTAAAGAGAAATATCATAAAAAATCTGTTTACAAACTACTTGAATAAAAAGTGACAGTTGCCTATACTTTACTTAAACATTTCTATTCGCTGATTTATCCAAATTGCAGGCGAGGAAAAAATTTGCTAAAGAGGAGGTCCAATATGGACAACAATTTAAATCCCACACATTATCTATTTACCTCAGAATCCGTTGGTGAAGGCCATCCGGATAAACTTTGCGACCAGATTAGCGACGGCGTTCTTGATGAATGTTTGCGCCAGGATCCGGAAAGCCATGTTGCGGCAGAAACTTTTGCTTGCCAGGCTTTGATTCTTGTTGGCGGCGAGATAAGCACACAGGCTTATGTAGACATTCAGGAAGTTGCGCGCAATGTTGCAAAGAAAATAGGTTATTCAAATCCTGATTACGGTCTGGACTATAAGTCTATGGCTGTTCTTAACATGATTCACAACCAGTCTGCGGACATAAACCAGGGTGTTGTTGGAAAGGGCTTGGCTGAATATTCAGGACAGCAGGGTGCCGGTGACCAGGGCATGATGTTCGGTTTTGCTTGTAAGGAAACGGAAGAGCTTATGCCAGCACCTATTACTTACGCCCACAAGCTTATGCTCAAGTCTGCTGAGCTTAGGAAGAACGGTTCTATTAATTGGTTCCGCCCGGACTCAAAGGCTCAGGTTACTCTTGAATACGAGGGACACAGGCCTGTCCACATTGATACTGTTGTTTTGTCCCAGCAGCATGACCCAGGCATTTCTTATGACGAGATAAAGTCTACTATAATATCCAAGCTGATTAAGCCTGTCCTTGAACCCACAGGGCTTTTGGACGAAAAGACAAAGTTCTTTGTAAATCCAACCGGCCAGTTCTGCATTGGAGGCCCCGTAGGAGATTCTGGTCTTACGGGACGCAAGATTATTGTTGACACTTATGGCGGTATGGGTAGGCACGGCGGCGGATGTTTTAGCGGTAAGGACCCTTCCAAGGTTGACCGCTCGGCTGCATACATGGCCCGCTACATTGCAAAGAACATCGTTGCGGCAGACCTTGCAGAGCGTTGCGAGATTCAGCTTTCTTATGCAATCGGCGTTCCATTCCCGGTTAGCATAATGGCGGAAACATTCGGCACTGGCAAGGTTCCAGAAGCAAAGATTGTAGAGGCTGTAAAGAAGGTCTTTGACTGCACTCCTGCCGGAATCGTAAAGACTTTGGACCTAAAGCGCCCAATCTACAGCGCAACCGCAAGTTACGGACACTTTGGCCGCAGTGAATTCCCATGGGAAAAGACGGACAAGGTAAAGGAACTTCTTGCGGAGATAAAGTAGTTTTAGGGAATTTTAGTTTTTTGGGCGGCACTTGAATTTGCATTTCTGGGCATTTCTTCTGCTGCCCTTTGTGCCTTGTGTGTGGCGCTTGCGGGGTTCCGGGGGCCCTACCCCTCCATTGCTAGCGCAACGAGTTGCAAGCAACTCGCCCCTCCAGTGCCTGCCGCGCTTTTTTCTGCATACGGAATTAGAGGCCAATTTGAAGAATCAAAAAGAACTTTTGACAGCTGGAGAAATGGAACTTGTCTTTTCCAGGCTGGAGCAGCAAAATCCTTCCCCAAAGCCTGAGCTTCTTGCGCCAAACCCTTACTGCTTTTTGGTAAGCGTGGTGCTTTCGGCTCAGGCTACGGACAAAAGCGTAAATGCTGCCACGGCTCCTCTTTACAAAAAGGTAAAGACCCCAAAGCAGATGCTTGCCTTGGGGCGCGACGGCTTAATTGGCTACATAAAATCAATAGGGCTCTACAATTCAAAGGCAGACCATATTCTTGCCCTAAGCAAAAAGTTAATAGAAGAATTCAATTCAGAAATACCGCAATCAAGGGAAGAACTTATGTCCCTCCCCGGAGTTGGCAGAAAAACCGCCAATGTTGTGCTTAATGCAGTTTTTAACCAGCCCACAATGCCTGTAGACACTCATCTTTTGCGCGTCTGTCCCAAAACAGGCATTGCTTCTGGTTCTACCCCAGAGCAAGTGGAGCTTTCTCTTTTGGAGCGGGTGCCAAAGAAATATCTCTTGAACGCCCACCACTGGCTTTTGCTACACGGACGCTATACATGCACTGCCCGTTCACCCAAATGCGGCGACTGCATAATTAGCGACTTATGCCTTTTTAACAGAAGCCTGTCCAAAGGAAAGAAGGACTAAAAATGGATTTTTTTGAACTGAACGCTTTTTTGGAACTTTCTTCTACCCTTCATTTTACAAAGTCTGCCCAAAAGGTAAACTTAAGCCCTTCCGCTTTTAGCCGTCTTGTGAACCGCTTGGAAACGGAAACCGGCGTTACTCTTTGCGACCGCGAAGGACACGATGTTTCTTTAACAGAAGACGGAAAGAAATTTGCTGCTTTTGCAAAGAAATGCCTTGCAGAACAGAATGAACTGATGGAAGGCTTTAGGCACAAGGACAATCTTGTTAGGGGAACCCTGCACGTCTTTGCGAGCGTTACTGCCTGCTACACAATAATGCCTCCCTTTGTAAAAAGGCTGAATGCCAAGTACCCGGAGGTAAGGCTTAGCGTGGAAACAGGAGATCCTGCCCTTGCCCCTGATGCTATAAGGCAGGGTAGGGCGGAGCTTGCTGTTGCGGCCATTTCTGATGCAAGGATAGACGCTTTTGACTGCATACCGGTAAGGAAAAGTCCGCTTGTCTTTGCGGCTGGTTCTTCCGGGCCTTATGTAAAGGTTTCTGGCAGTCCCCAGGATATAGTTGAATCTGTTCCCCTTATTCTTCCAAAGGCTGGTCTTGCCCGTTCCCGCTTTGACTCTTGGATAAAGAGCCGGAATGTTAAGCCCATTGTTGCGGCAGAGGCGGAGGGTAACGAAGCGGTTATGGCCCTTGCTGCCCTTGGTCTTGGCATAGGCCTTGTCCCCCAGATTGTTCTTGAAAACGGCCCCTACCGCGAAGGTTTTATATGCCACAGTGCTGGAAATGCCTTGGGCTGCTACGACATAGGCTTTATTCAGAAAACCCAGATAAGTGGCAGCGAATCGGTCAAAAAAATACGCCTTGCGGCAACGGACATTCTCCACAATACCGACTGGAATAGTGTGTAGGGTTCTTGCAGCTACAAAGCAAGCTACAAATTCTAATACTCTAAAGACAAAATACCGATTGTATAGTATAATTGTTTTTAGGGAAAACGGAGGAATTTTAATGAAAAAGGTTGTTTTGTTGGCTTTAGTAGCCTTTGCCGCTTGTGCAGCATTTGCGTTTGATACCGAAAGCATAGAGCCTGCATCCCGTGTAAATTCTTATACAAAGACGGATTATGCCGTTATTTCAAAATTCGGGGAGTATTTCCGTACTCCGACCGTTAAGCATATCCACTCATTCAAAAACGGAAAGGAAGTGGAAGTTGCAAGCTATACCGTAAAAAAGGCATCCGGTTCTGCAGAAAGCAAGGAAATGCTGGTTGACAAGACTGTGTTTGCCTACAATGCCGCAGGCAAGCTTGAAAGCGCAAGCTACTACGATTCAAGCGAAAAGCTCATCTGGAAAAGCGTAAAGGAATACGGTGCTGACGGAACAATAGCCTCCGAGTCAGAATACAATGCGGATAACGTCCTTGCCGGAAAAACAATCTACAAGTACGAGACAGGCAAGGTAACGGAGTCATATTACAACGGTGCAGGCGCACTTCTTGAGCGCATAGTCACAAAACTGGACACTGCAACAGGCCGTCCGGTGGAGGAATTCCTTTATTTTGCAGACGGAAACCTTGACCGCCTCTCACTTACCCGCTATACGGACGACGGAAAAATTTCCCAGGTTGAAGTCTGGGAAGGCGCGGGCCATCCTTCTTCCAAGAAATGCTATGTCTACGAAAGGACGACTGGTGCCGTAAAGGAAATCCAGTCCTTTGATGGACAGGGAAACCTTTTTGAGCGCGTAATTTACAACAACGACGCAAAGGGCAATCCCCAGAAGGTTTACAAGTATTCAGTTTCACGCAAATTTGGCGAAGTCGTAAACGAACTGAAGTTTACAGCTGACTATTCTTTTGGCAACTAATACAGGCTGTAAGTGCGCAATAAAGAACTTCCTTAAAATTACCGATATTTTAAGGAAGAATTTCTAAATTTAAGGAATTGTTAATGAAATCTATTGGAATCAAACTTGCTGATGGCACATTTTATCCGATTATGAAAGACGGAAGCGTAGAAAAAAAGGCGCTTGACGTTACAACAGTTCAGGATAACCAAACAAAAGTTCAGATAGACTTGTACCGCTCCGAAACCGATTCCATGGATGATGCCGAATACGTAGACACTTTGGAAATTAGCAATTTAAAGCCACACCCCAACGGAATTCCAAGCCTGCATCTGAACCTTAGCGTAGACGAGAACAACCATTTGCAGGCGGAAGTCCGCGATCCGGAAACAGGAAAGGCCACTTCCACAAATGTAACCCTCGTCAGCAGGACAGAAGTGGAAAGAAGCGAACCCGCAAACTTTAACATAGACACGACTACGGCGGATGCACTTTCCGACATAGATGCCGTTGATTCAGTTTTAAAGAATGGAATGCCCGACTCGGATTCAATCTTAAAGGACAGCGAGGGAAATTCAATCCTGGATACGTCCACATTTACCCTTACCGAAGAAAAACCCGAGAGCGAGATTTTTGCCAGCGCGGAAGACTTGAAGAACTTTGCACCCGAAGCCGAATCAGACACGATTTTAAAGGACAGCGAAGGAAACTCAATCTTAGACACATCCACGTTTACTCTTACCGAAGAAAAGCCAGAAAACGAAATCTTTGCAACAGAAGACGAACTTAATTCTATGCCGCAGGATGATTCAACCTATACAGATGCCGGAGATGCAAACAACAGCGGCAACTTTTTTGAAGCCCCGTCTGTCATGGAGGAATCCTCTACTGTACTCGAAGAGCCTGAGCCATCTGTTCAGGACGGTGCCGACTCTTTCTCTGATGATGACTTTGACTTTGAACTGCCCAACCTGGAGTCAATACTAAAGACAAAGGGTGATGCGGAAAATGCAGACAGGATAATTGTTCAGTCCACGAGACAGACCCCCTTTGCTATCCAGGAAGAGACAGAAAAAACCGTTGTGCAGGATGGTGCTGATGCCGGGCAGGAAGAAGTTTCCGTTGCGGAAGATGAAGCTGCCAGTTCAGAGAATTCCGTTAGCGTAGATTTGGATTTGCCTGATTTTACTCCGCCTGAAACTTCCCCAGAGCTTACTCCAACGACAGCACAGGAAACTGTAGTAAAGGCAACTCTGCCTGATTTGGATTTGTCGGATTTTGGAGACACATCCGCTTTGCAAACGGAAGACTTTGGTCTTCCCAGTTTTGATGACGCTGATGAATATCCTTCCGCAGATGAAGTTGTACTTGAAGAGCCTTCTCCTTCTCAGCCACTTGCAGAAGACAGCACCCTTTCTTCTGGGACAACTGTGGTAGAAGAAGAGACCGAGCCTACCATAGAAGAAAAGCATATAGAGGAACCTTTTGTAGAAGAGCAGCCGACACCCTTTACCGAATTGGATAGTTCTGCAGTGCTTGCAGCAGGAACAAAGGATGCCTACGACCTTCCCAATTTTGACAGCCTCGAGCCAACCGGCATAGAAGATGTTGACATTACGTCTGCGCTTTCCAACGCAAAGCAGACGGAAGATACCCTTGTTCAGGAAGAAGATTTCCCCGAACCGGAAGTTTCCGACTTTGATGAAGCGGTCAAGTCCATCCCTGAAACATCGGACACAGTTATGGACCTTCCTGATTTTGATGATGCAACTTTTGGTACGGAGTCCAATGCAAATGCAGGTACAGAATTTACGGTTCCTGAATTTGCTGATGATTCTCCTGCCACCAGACAAAATTCTTATGATGATTCCGGAGACAAGCAAGTGAGCGACTACGATTTGTTTGATGAAGCAGAAGACTCTTCTTCCGCGAATTCCTATTCTCCCCAGAGCAATATGTTTGAAGGCTTGTATGACAAGGAGACTCTCAGGGGAAATAGTTCGTATGAAGATGACGACAAGGAGGGCGGTTCTGCATTGCCGGTTATTGTCTGCGTAGTCTGTTCAATAATATGTATACTCGGCGCACTCCTTGTGCTCTTTGTCATTCCATCAAAAATCAATATATTCAACAAGAGAACTGAAACCCATATAGCAAAAACAGAAAGCGATGAGGGAATAAAATCCTTGGCATCAGAAAATAAGGAAGAGCTTTCTGGCGGATTGAAGTCTGACGTTTCTGCAGAAGCTGATGCATCCGGTGAACAGACTTCTTCATCATCTTCTCCTGAGCAGACCCATAATGCTGGTGAAGCCTTGCCACCTCCCCAGAAGAAGGACGGTGAGGAAAAACAAAAACAGTCTGCTTTAAAGCAGTCTACTTCAAAGCAGAAGGAAGAGGTTGTTCCTGCAAAAGAAAACGAGATTGTCGTTGCGGCAACACCACAACAGATCGTTCCAGAACCTCCGGCCCGTTCTTCCAAAAAGACTCCCGATATCCGCTACAAAATTGTTTGGGGCGACACCCTTTGGGATATTTCAAATGCCTACTACAAGACGCCATGGCGCTACCAGCACATTGCAGATCATAACCACATCAAGAATCCTGATTACATTCAGGCTGGAAGCACAATCTTGATTCCATCTGACTAGGCTGGCTCGCTATTGATGAACCGTAAAGTTCTGTCGCTTGTTTTACTTTTCTCTGCTGTAGCTTGCTTCTGTTCCTGCAGGGCAAGCGATAGTCTTTCTTCTGAATACGGCAACGATGCTTTTTATTTTAGAGCCTTAAAGCATGTGGATGAAAATGATTATCCCAAGGCAAAAAAGCTGTTGCGCAAAAACATAAAAAATGCTTCTCCCTTGATTAGGCGCCGGTCGCTGGAGCTTATGTCTTCAATCGGCTCAATCGACGAAAACTTGATTTCTCTTCACGACCTTTACACTTCGTATCCAGATGAAGACTCGCTTTTGCTTTATGTGCATGGGCTTTTCAAAAAGGGTGAGTTCCAGCTGATTGCCGACCTTACCCAGGACAAGGACATTTCAAAATGCCTTAATGAACTTGCCTATTACAGGTGTGCGGCTCTTTACAAGCGTGGCTCATCAAATTTTTCTGATGAATTTACGCGTTGGTTTACAAGCCGTCCCTATTCAAAGCAGCATTCAAAATTTCTTGATGACTTTAAAATTTCGCCGGATGCCTTTCCCATAATTAAATTTAGGAAAAAAGTTTTTTCCTATGATTATTCAAATTCAATTCCAGACATAGATTCAATTGCTTCCAATAGGGAATTGCTCACTCCCCAGCTGGTGAACGATATTGGAAAGACCTATCTTTACGGTTCAAACAACAATAGCACAAATGCCCAGTTCATGCATGATTTGGCAGAAGACAAGTCTCTTCCAAAAGATGCCGTTTACAATGCCTACTTTTATGCAGCCCGCATTTACGACAAAGATACAAAATATCCGGACAAGGCATGTGCCGACTATTTAAAGGCAATGGAATGCGCTGGGGATGACGCTTCTTATGACAGTGCCCTCTGGTATTTCCTAAATTCAAAGCTAAAGATTTCAATTCAGGATGCACTTGAAGCTGTAAAGACTTACGGCCCTTCAATCCGTGACCCAAATTATTATGATGATTTTTTTGACACGCTTTCTTTGCGCATGCTTTCGCGCCATGTTTGGTTTGCATACTATCAGACTGCAACGTCAATAGAAACTTTTGCAAGCAAGGAAGTGGTGGCCAAGTACAGCTATGTAACGGCAAGGCTGTTCCAGACAGGGCTTTTAAAAGTGAACGGTGTAAAAAGCGAAGAAGCTGCCAAGAAATTCTTTGAAAAGGCCCTGGATTCTGACACAAGCATCTATTACAGAATACTTGCGGCTTACAGGCTTGGTCTTAGCGACGAAGAAGTAAAGAAGTGCTTTGCGGTCTTGCGGAGTGACGATTCATTTGTTGCCAACAAGGACGAGGAACTTTTGCTTAACGGCTATGCGGATTTTGGCCTTGTTGAGCACATCTATGCTGAATGGGAAAATCACTACAAAGAGATAGGAACTGACTGCGTGCTAAAAATTGCCCAGGCGCTTTACGATTACGGAACCACGGACAATTCTTATTACACAAAGAGCCTTAGGGTTGCGGCAAAGAAGCTTAACAGGAGCGAGGGCACCCCTCCAACTGAACTTTGGCAGCTTGCCTATCCGCGTGCTTTTTATGACTGCGTAAAAAAACACTGCCAAGATTATGGTGTTGATGAATATTTGCTTCTGGGGCTTATTCGGGCGGAAAGTTTTTTTGATCCGAATATACAAAGCAATGCCGGGGCAAACGGACTTACCCAGCTTATGGAAGCTACGGCGGGTGATATTGCAAAAAAAATGAAGATTCAGGTTTATGATTTGAATGACCCGGACATAAACATCCGTTTTGGTACGTATTATCTTTCAGAGCTTATTGAACGCCTTAAAGGGTCACAGATATTATCGCTCTTTGCATACAACGGGGGAATTGGGCATGTCCGTTCTTGGCAGAAAAGTGCCGACTTGAATTTTGGCATGGACAATCTGCCCAACGATTTGTTCCTTGAAACGCTTCCATTTGCCGAGACCAGACAGTATGGGCGCTATGTTCTGGGATACGCAGCCGTATATGCCGCCCTCTACTACAAGGATTCCCCTGTTCAGGTTGCAAAAAAAATACTTGAATAATCCTCTGTTTTTTACTATCTTTTAATCAATCACAGACAGAATTAATTTAGGAGTCCTCCATGGCAGATCAATCTCTTGAAGAAAAAGTAAAGGAAACATTGGAAGCTTTTCGTCCTCAGCTTAATGCGGACGGGGGCGATTTGGAATATATAAACATTGATGAAGAAAACAAAGTTCATATCCGCCTTACGGGAGCCTGCGGAAATTGCCCCATGGCCGTAATGACGCTAAAGATGGGGATTGAACGCTACCTGAAGGAAACTGTTCCAGAAGTTGCTGAGGTTGTGCAGGAATTGTAATATGGTCATTCAAAAAGATAAAGTTGTTAGTATTCATTATGTGTTAAAGGCCAAGGACGGTTCCCTGATTGACTCAACCGAAGGAATGGAGCCTCTCGAATATATTCAGGGCAATGGATTCCTTTTGCCAAAGATAGAAAGCGAGCTTGAAGGAAAAAGTTCCGGCGATAAAGTTTCCGTCTTTGTCGAGCCAAAGGATGGCTATGGAGAATGGGATGCTTCCCTTGTAATGGACATTCCCCGTTCAAATTTTGCGACCGATGCGGAAATAAAAGAAGGAATGCAGTTTCACGCCGGGGGATTAGCAGGCTCAAGAATTGTTACTGTAAAAAAGGTCGGCCCGGATTCCGTTACTGTAGACGCAAACCATCAACTGGCTGGAAAGAACCTTCAGTTTGAGATAGAAGTCGTTTCCGTCCGTGATGCAAGTGAAGAAGAGCTTGCTTCAGCTTTGTCTGGCGGTTGCGGCGGAGGATGCGGTGGTTGTGGAGGCTCTTGCGGTGATGGCGGTTGTGGTGATGGTTGCGGCAACGGTGGCTGCGGTTCTTGTGGCTGCGGATGCAATTAGCGGCAGGGCTAGTCTTGGATTATGCCCTTGCCTTTTAGCATAGAGATAATCTGGTTTGTATTGACGCTTTTGGTTGCGTTTTTCATGCTAACGGAAAAATCTGCTATGCCCTTGTACATTCGCACTCGCTCTTCAAAGAATTCATGAAAGATAGACCGCACTTCGGAAAGGGAGTGCGGATTTTTTTTTGCTATGTAAGCTGGCATGTTGCTAAGACTGCCGTCTTCTTCCGTCTTTACTTCCGAAAGGATTCTTTTTGCAGCAATAGCTTCCCTTGAATTTAGGAATACAAATGTGCTGACTTTATGAAGCTCAAAGAGCGCGTCCGAATTGTTGCATATTCCACCGCCGGTTGCAATTACAGCCGGTGTCTGTGATTCTGTAATTCTTTTCGCCACCAGCTGACAGGCATTTTTTTCTGCGGCCTTGAAACCTTCTTCCCCAGCCTCTGTATAAATTTGGCGAGGTGTCTTTCCTGTCTGTTCCGTAATGACATCATCCGTATCGAAGAAAACTGTTCCGAATTTTTTTGCAAGGATTTTTCCCTGTGTGGACTTTCCGCAGTGCTTTATTCCCATAAGTGCGATTGTTTTTTTTAGCATCTGATTCATTCCTTGTTTTACTGCTGCTTAAAAAGCAAGAAGATTGCCGGGATTTTTTGTATGCGCTCGGCATCAAAGTTTTTCCACGCCTCAACGGTCTGTGTCTGGATGAATTCATCCTGACAGGTAATGCCGCATGCAATGCAAAGCATGGTGTTTTTTTTGCAGACGCGGATAATCGTTTCAAGCATTTTTGCATTGCGGTAGGGGGCTTCGATAAAAAGCTGGGTCTGGTCTTCGTTCCAGGCACGACTTTCCAACTGCCTCAGTTTTTTAGCGCGCTCGTCATTTTTTACAGGAAGGTAGCCGTTAAAGGCAAAGCTCTGTCCGTTGAATCCGCTTGCCATTACGGAAAGAATTATGGAAGAGGGGCCTGTTAGCGGAACAACCTTAAGGTGCTTTTTGTGTGCCATTGCAACAACAGCTGCTCCCGGGTCTGCCACTGCCGGACATCCAGCTTCGGAAATAACGCCCATGGGCTGCTTGTGTTTTTGCAGGGGTTCCAGATATTTTCCGATGCTTTTAAGGTCAGTGTGTTCATTCAGTTCATAAAAAGTTAGTGAATCAATGTCAATTTCTTTGCTAAGGCTAACCAAAAAACGTATTGCCGATTTTTTGTTTTCCACGATGAAATATTTTATTTCCCGGATGATGCTCAGATTGTATGCTGGAAGGACCTGTTCATTTGTACTGCCTAGTGTCACAGGAATTAAATACAGAGCAGGATTTATATTAGCATTCTTGGAATTTGAATCTTCGTTCATTTTTAACATTATACACACTCAGCCTTTTTTTTCAATGCAAAAGGATGAGTGTGTGCATGTTTTATAGAAGCTTGATAATTTCTTCAATCACGCCCTTCATGCGGTCATCGCTAAGACCAAAGTCCATTAGTTTGTAGGACCAGGCTGCGCGGCCAATTCCGCATTCAATAAATGCTGCGTGAATATCCTTGTACCAAGCGAGCGCATCTTTAGGGTTTGCGCGGTCTATTACTCCGTATTCTCCGCAGTAAACTGGAACTCCGCGTTCTTTGCAAACATTAAGGCCTGCCTGCCACTTCTGGATGAAAAAGTCCTTGCTGTAGAGCTTGCTTTCATCGCTTGCAGGCGTTATAAAGTCCGTCATGCCAAAGGTGCGGGCTGCATCGTTGTGTTTCTTGAAGGTGGTTGGATATTCCAGCCGGAAGTCATGCGGCATGGCTGCTACCCAGGGTGCTCCTTGGTGGGTAAAGAGAAGCGGATCGTAGCAGTGGAAGTTGTAGACGATGTTTTCGTCAGCGGGTTTGTCCAAATCCTTTAGCGCATCGATTGAATTGTTCCAGTATCCGCCAACAAGGATTTTTATAGTGGGTGAAAAGCTTCTGATTATTTCGATTGCGTGTGCGGCGATTTTATTCCAGGCATCGCTGTAGGAAGGCAGAGTTACTTCATTCAGAAGTTCAAAGGAAACCATGCTTTCGTTTTTTGCAAAGCGTTTGGAAAATTCTGTCCAAAGGGTGTAAAAATGCTCGTGAAGTTTAGGCTGGTCAAAAAAATTGTTTTTGGCAATGTCCGCATCAAATGAATAGCCCAGTGTCTTGTGCAAGTCTAGAATTAAATTGAGCTTGTTTTTTCTTGCCCATTCGATTGCATTTTCTACGTAGCCAAAACCTTCTTCGATTAATGAGCCGTCCTTATGCTGGAAAACCTGCCAGTCAACGGGAAGGCGCACGTGGTCGCAGCCCCAACCTGCAATTACGGCAAAATCTTTTTCGCTGATGTAGGTCTTGTAATGCTCCGTAGTGTATTCTGAACACTGGGAAAGCCAGCCTCCTAAATCAACACCCTTTTCGTAACCAGTAAATTTTTTCATAGCCATTCAATTCCTATTCTGTCTTAAAGCTGTTTATTTCGCTGCCAATCTGGGTAACGCTTTCGTTCATGCGGGTAACGCTTTCATCCAGAGCGGCACCGCTTTTTACTATGCTCTGTGCGTTTTCCGACATTTCCAATATGCTTGTGCGGACGGCTTCTGCACTGTTGCGCAAACGGTTCATTTCATCAAGTACCTGGGCACTTCCTTCCGCCATCTGCATGGATGCGTTGCGAACTTCCTTAGTGTTGCTGTCCATGAGTGAGAGCGAAGAAACAACTTCTTTTGAATCTGCCTGCTGCTCTTCAAGAGAAGCCTGCATTGTGTGTACGATTCCGTTGGTTGACTGAATGCGCTGTGATACGCCAAGGAATGCGTCGCTAGAAGCTTGGGAAGCGGTTACAATTTCCTTGATACTTTCCTGAATGTTCCTAAGCTGGGTACCAATAGTCTTTGACTGTGTGGATGAAGTTACGGAAAGGCTTCTGATTTCGTCTGCAACAACAGCAAATCCCTGTCCTGCAGCACCAGCGTGAGCCGCTTCGATAGCCGCGTTCATAGCAAGAAGGTTTGTCTGTCCGGCAATGGATGCAATAGCCTTGTTTGCAGTCTGAAGCATTTGTGACTGCTCTTCAATCTGGGCAATACGCTCGTTTACATGCTTCTGCTTTTCCATACCGTTCTGTGTTGCACTGTCAAGCTGGTTGAATGATTCCGTAAGCTCCTTCATGGACTGGCTTATGTTGCTTATGCGCTGAATCTGGCCTCCGATTGCCGTAGAAGATTCCTGAATGCTCTGGCTCTGGGAGTCAATCATCTTGTTGAGTGTAGAAATGTTGGACGTAACTTCCTGTACAACCGCCGCCGCTTCCGTAAAGCCAGTTGCCTGGGAAGAAATCTGTGACTGAACGTTATCAATGCTAAGGCGGATGTTGGTCATTGAATCGGATGTCTGTTGAACACTCTGCTTCATGTCGTCCTGTACCTGGCTAAGGCGCTGTCCTGAAAGCTTAAGTTCACCGATGATAGAATTCAGCTTTTCCATAAATGCGTTGAATCCGTTTACAATCTCATGTATGGCCTTGAAAGGCGTGTTGATGTTGGTGTTAAGACGGCTGGTAAGGTCTGCCTCTCCGCTTGCAATGTCGTGCAGGGTTGAGCGGATTTCCATAATAGGGTTGAAGATGTTCCGCATTGTAAAAATTACCAGCAGGGCTATTACAAGAAGCAGTATTACGGAAATTGGGAACATTGCATTTGACATAAAATCGCTGAATGTGAAGGGCTTGTACAAGACCATGTGCCAGCGAAGGGAATCAACAGGGACTATAAGGTATTCACCGCGGGCAGTTGAATGAATGGTGTTTTCTTTAGGAAAGAGGTCTATATCACCGTCAAGTTCCGGCAGAACGGAAGTAATAAGAGCTGTTTTTTCAAGGTCCACTATGTCTGGAGATGCGGATACTTCGCGGTCGCCGTTGTACATGTACATTGTGCAGCCCTTGATAAGCGTCTTATACATGTCTGCAACAAAATCTGAAATTTCAATACCGGTTCCTGTTATGCCGGTAACTTTATGGGCCTGGTTGTAAACAAGGACGTTTACCCACATGTAGGTCTTCTTTAAACCAATGTCATAGTCTACGTAAAACTGAAAGGGAAGGTTTGCGTCTATGGTTGCCTGGAACCAGTCGTTTGCAGGATCCTTTTTGTCAAGATTGTAGATGAATTCCATGTTGGAATAGTACTTAAGGTCTGTGTCCGAAATCCAGAAGGTACGATGTGAGGCAAAAGAGTCCTGGAAGGCTGCAAATTCACGGCGTGCCAAACTTACAATTTCCGGGTCATCTGGCTGTGACATGTAATCAATAACTGCGGGAGATTTTGCAAGTTGCAAGGCAAGCTTTCGTTCCGGCAAGAGATATTTTTCAATTTCTGCAAGCTTTAACTGCGCAACGGTTTCCAACTCAGTTTTGGCTTTTTTTCTGAACAATGCACGGGAAGAAATATTGACAATACATAATGCAGCAAAGCAACCTACTGCAGCAGCACAAATTTTTATAGCCGTTAACTTCATTTTTTACCTCGATTTGGCACAACAGTTTTAGTTAACTTTTTGACATTATAATAGATAAGTATATCACATAATCGGAAAAGGGCAAGCAGAATTTAAGAAAAAAGTGCTTTTTAAGATAAATTTAATTACGCGCGGGGGGCACTTTTTCATTTTTTGTTTACAACCGACTTCATCCAGTCAAAGGCAGTCTCGTCTTCGCGCCCGGTTTTATCCTTTAGCTCAACGTGGAAGTGGTAGCGGGACTTGTACTGAACATAGCGCGAATTCCTGCACCAAAAGGCGCACCTCTTTCCGGTGGGGCTTCCCTGCTCAAAAATGCCCTTGTCGTTTTCCGAAGTAGCAAAGTAGAAATTGACCGGCAGAACCGTCAAAAGTTCCTTCAAAGACATCTGATAAAAGCCACTGCCCGAAATAACGCCCCTAAAAAGATGCGGCTCGTAGCAGGCAAGCTCAACCGCATACTTTGCCCCTTGGGAAAATCCCCAGCCCACAATGTTTGTCGGGTCAATGCACTTGTTTTGCAAAAGGACGCTCTGAATCAAAAGGCTCATGCTGTGGGGGTCTGTAAAATATCCAATCCGCGCAACCACCGCCAGAACCGCACAGCCTTCCGGGTAAATGTCGCGCTGGAATTCTTCCGAAATAAAGGGCCTTGCATAAGAGATAGCCTTAGCCTGCTCCATGGAACCGTGGAAGGTTACAATCAGGGGAATCTTTGCAGCTTCATTGTCCTTGTCATTCCTGTATTTTTCCGGCAGGTACAAAAAATACTTGTGGCCAGTCGCATATTCACGGTAAAGCCAGGGAGAGGCATCAAATTGCTTTGTAGTCCAGTAATAGGCGGCATCAAATGTAAGCTTCAGTTTCTTTGGCGCATAAAGCCACGCAGCCAGTGCACAAAACAAAAGGACCGTGCCAACAAAAATGGCGCACAAACGCCAGCGCAATTTTATCTTCATATAATAAGGATAGCACTAGAAAACATATTTGACAATTAAAATAAAATTTTCATGAATTTTTTTGCGGCACTTTCTTTGTCGGACAAATATTTCATTAAAGAACATCTTGCCATTTTTTTATGGGCTTTCCGGGGTTGCGCCTTTCGGCTCCATTACCGCTTCGCGGCAACGGGCTTTCGCCCGCCCCTCCAATCCCGGCCGTGCTTTTTTTGCTAAATATGCATAAGACAGTAATGCTTGGTGCAACGAAGCATTACTGTTGGAAATGCAGTATTACTGGCGGGTGAATACTTGCGCAGAACTCATTGATATTTGGGTAAATGATGAATTTGCAGTAAACGGTATACTGTTAATGTAAATAGTTGTTCCTTTTGCTGTCCATGTGCCAGTAGAAGTTTCTCCTGTGCTAACATTGAATACATAAGTTCCGTTCGCGTTAAAAGTGTATGATTGCCATGATGCCGCCAATGGACTTATATACTTAAAAGTTCCACCTGCAACAGAAGTGTAAGTTCTTGTTCCAGAACCGCCAGAAGAGGAAGAGCCGCTTCCCGAGCCACTGCTTCCCGAACCGCTTGAATAGCTTACGCCGTCATCATCGGAACCGCCGCCGCCACCGCCTGAGCATCCAATTGCCCCAAACAGCACAAAGGCAGAAAGCAAAAGTCCTGCAACCAAAACAATTTTTTTCATTAGATAAATCTCCTTGCGTTTAAGCCCGCCGGCATTATTTTACAATGTTCCCCAAAAGCGAAAGGCCTGCCTTGTCCAGCTGGGCATTGGTCTCTTCTATGCTTTTTTCCAGAAGGATGCACTCCTTTACAATGCGGCTAAAAGTGTCGTCCGGTATAAAAGAGTGCCCTGCCGAAGCCAGAAGTTTTTCCGTCTCTTCAAAAGTAAGGCCAAGGGCAAATGCAATGGCTATAACCGTTTCCCTCTTAGGAAAAACCTTGCCAGAAATTATGTTTGAATAAACCTGCTTGCTAACGTTTGCCTTTTTGTAAAGTTCCACGTTGGTCATTTTTTTATGCTCACGGAAAGTGTTTACCAGCTCAGAAAAGGATGCCTGGGAAGGAATTCTTTTTTGCCTGGGGGATTTTGTTGCGGGCGAAGAAAATGCGGAACTGCAATATTCCTGAATAAAATTCATGCCAACTTCAATGTTGCTACAAAAACTGTAGACATTTGCAGAAATATCCTTTTGGGCTGCTATGAGCATGCGGTAATTTTTAATTATCGCTATAAGCTGACTTTTCTTATTCATGGAAAAAGTATAGCAAAAGACAAAAGGCAAGTGGTCAAACGCAAATTGACATTTTCTTTGTTTGAAAAATATGGTAAGATTTAGGGAGTTCACTTTGTTTATTAATAGGAGGATTATATGAAAAGCGTTTACGATTTTATCAAAGCCTGCGAAACTTATTATCTTGCCACTGTAGAAGACGGTCAGCCCCGCGTTAGGCCCTTCGGTACAATCAATATTTTTGAAGGAAAGCTTTACATTCAGACCGGAAAGTCAAAGGATGTTTCCAAGCAGATTCAGGCAAACCCAAAGGTGGAGCTTTGCTGCTTTAACGGAAAGACTTGGCTTAGGCTTTCTGGCACTCTTGTCCGCGATGACAGGATTGAGCCAAAAAAAGACATGCTGGAAAAATACCCTTCACTAAAGGCAATGTATTCTGCGGAAGATGCCAACACGGAAGTCCTCTATTTTAAAGATGCGACCGCAACTTTTTCTAGCTTTACGGAAGCCCCAAGGGTTGTAAAATTTTAGGTAGTCAAAATGGCAATTCAAATATTTGGCACCTCAAAATCCTTTGACACAAAAAAGGCGGAGCGTTATTTTAGCGAAAGGCGCATCCCCTTCCAGAAGGTAGACCTTAAGGAAAAAGGCATTTCCAAGGGCGAACTAGAAAGCATAATTTTATCACTTGCAAAGCGTGAAGGCAGCAGGGCTTTGGCTGTAGAATTGCTGGCAGACAAAAAGGGCAAAGACTACGCTTCTTTTGCTTATCTTGACGACAGCGAAAAAGAAGACAAGCTTTTGGAAAACCCCATGCTTTTGGCCCAGCCAATTTGCCGCAACGGAAAGACGGATGCCACAGTTGGCTACGCACCTGACGTGTGGGCAATGTGGAACTGATTCGCGCTAAACTCAACCAATGGTTCGTGTACATTTTCCTTGTTTAACATTATTCTGCTGGAAGAAAGATTAACTTGGAGGTTTCAGATGGACATGATTAAGACAGGAAAATTCATTGCGCAGTGCCGCAAAGAAAAGAATTTGACCCAGGCTCAGCTTGCAGAAAAATTTGGAATTACGGACAGGGCTGTTTCCAAGTGGGAGACGGGAAATTCCTTGCCAGATGCTTCCATCATGCTGGAACTTTGCGAACTTCTTTCTATAAATGTAAATGAACTTTTAAAAGGAGAACGTATTGCCATGGAAAACATGAACAAAGAATCAGAAGCCAACATCATTGCCCTAAAAAAAGAAAGCGAACTGCAAACCAAAAAACTTCTTAAACTGGAATGGGTTTTGGTAGGAATTTCGCTTGCGGGCTTTTTAATCTTGTGCCTGGCAGGTGAATATGTTGCAAGACGCTATAATGCAAAATTGCTTTCGAACTTTCTGATTGGAGGCGGAACTTTGCTTATACTTTGTGCCGCCCTTGTTGGCGTTTGGATTGAACAGACTGCCGGTTACTACGAATGTGCCTCCTGCTCCCACCGCTATAAGCCCACTTATGCCGCAGTTCTTTTTGCTCCCCACATGAGCCGCACAAGATGGATGAAGTGCCCCGAATGTAAAAAGCGTACTTGGCAAAAAAAAATTGTGGAAAAGGAATTCTAAAATACCCGGATAATTAAATAAAATTCAAAATCTTCTTCCATTCCCCGCAGAGTTTTTCAAAAGTCCATGCGGCGTTTGCGGGGCTTGTTGAAGGAAGGCAAATTGAATTGCGCCCTGTTTGCGGAAGCAGGTATTTTTTGTAGAGGGAGTCCGCTGTTTTTCCGTTGGTGAAAACTTGGGCAACTTGTGCGGCAGAAAGAATGTGCGAAATGTCGTTTGGCACAACGTCTTTTATGCTTGCGTCGCTTGAACCTGTTATGCTGCAAGAAGCAATCACGTCCCAGACTGCAATGCCGTGCAAAAGAAGAAATGCGCGTTTTTCTTCTATATTACTGGGAAGGCTGTCTTTTAGCAAGGCGGCCAAAACTTTCCAAAAGCGGTTCTGCGGATGCCCATAGAAAAATCCAGCCTCCCTGGACTTAACCGAAGGAAATGACCCTAGTATGAGAATTTTTGAATTGCTGTCGTACACTGGCGGGATGGGGTGCTGCATATTTATAGAAGTATATTAAATATAAAAATAGCCCCACGGAGTACGCAGGGCTGTAGTCAAATGACTTCGGCACAAGGCCTTATTGTGATTTGATTTCTTAAATTCAGAATATCATGTTATAATAGTAATTGCAATATAGTTTTAGTTTTTTTCATCGAGGGCTTTTTATGAAAACTTTGGGACTTGATATTGGTACTAATTCAATTGGCTGGGGAATTGTTGATGAAAGCGCACAAAAAATACAAAAATGCGGTGTTTACATTTTTCCAGAAGGCGTAAAAATTGAGAAGGGTGTGGAAAGTTCAAAAGCCGCAGAAAGAACAGGATTCCGTTCTGCCCGAAGACTAAAGTTTAGAAGAAAGCTTAGAAAATATGAGACTCTAAAAGTTTTGGTTAAAAATGGAATGTGTCCGCTTACTCTGGATGAACTTGAAGAATGGCGCAAGGGGAAAATATATCCAACATCAAAGGATTTTATAAATTGGTATAGAACGGATGAAGAAAAAAACTGGGAACCGTACTTTCTTCGTAAAAAATGCGTTGAGCAAAAGTGTAAGCCTTATGAAATTGGGCGCGCATTGTATCATATTACACAAAGACGCGGATTTTTGAGTAATAGAAAAGAGGCAAGTAAAGAAGCGGACGGAAAAGTAAGCGAAGGAATTTCTGAACTCTCACAAGCAAAAGGCGATAAAACGCTTGGCCAGAATTTTTATGAATTAAAGCAGGCTGGCGAAAAAGTTCGTGGAAAATATACTTCCCGAAAAGAGCATTATGAAGAAGAGTTTAACAAAATTTGCAATGTGCAGGAAATCTCTGCAAGTTTAAAAGAAGATTTGCACAAAGCTATTTTTTTTCAGAGAAAATTGAAGTCTCAAAAATTCCTTGTAGGAAAGTGTACCCTTGAGTTGGGAAAACCTCGTTGCCCTGTTTCTCATTTTGAATTTGAGGAATTTAGAATGCTTTCCTTTATAAACAGTATTCGCATTAGCCGTCAGATTAGTGAGTCGGAAACATTAAGTTTGTTTGAAGAGGCGAATGAAAACTTTCCTAAGGACGGGAAACTAACAAACGAAGAAATAGAATTAATAAAGCCCCTTTTCTTCCGTATTTCAAAGAGTAATTTTGATTTTAAGGACATTGCGAAAAAGCTTAGAAAAAATCATGAAGAATGGACTTTTAATTATCGCGATGACACGAATGTTGCAGCATGCCCTGTTTCCGCTGCATTGAAATCTATTTTTGGTGAAGATTGGAAAAATACAAAAATAGATAATTATGACATTTATGATATTTGGCATGTTCTCTTTGATTTTGATGATGATGAAAAATTACATGAGTTTGCGCTGAACAAATTGCACCTTGATTCTGAAATGGCGGATAAGTTTTGTTCGATTCACTTTCAGCAGGGATATACAAATCTTAGCTTAAAGGCAATCCGAAAGATTCTTCCCTTCCTGCGAAAGGGCTATGTTTATGCCCATGCAGTATTCTTGGCAAATATTCCTAATATGATAGGGGAGGATGTTTATAATAAGCATGCGGATGAAATAGAAAAGGCTGTTGAAAATATCATAACAAACTTAAAAGATAAAAACAACAGAATTACACTTGCAAACCGCTGTATAGAAGCTATCTTTAAGGATGAAAAACATGACTTCCATAGTGAAGAATGGGATAAAGCAATCGTCGATGCTCAAATAGTAGATTTGTTTGGCAAGAGAAAATTTGCAGAAAAGTCACTGGCAGAGCAGAAAGAGATAAGGGAAGATGTGATTGCGAAAGTTGAAGCAACTCTGAAAATTGCTGTGTCCAAAAATCCTAATGATTGGAAAATACCAGCGTTGCGGACTGACGATTTGATTTTGGAATATCTTGAAAAACAAGGTTTTAAAATCAAAAAGAATACAAAAATTTATCATCCGTCAGACAGTGAATATAACTTGGAGCAACCGATAGAATCTGCTGACGGAAAAATTTATCTTGCCTCCCCAAGAACCCCAAGCGTAAAAAATCCTGTTGTAATGCGGGCTTTGTTCCAGCTTAGAAAACTCGTGAACTATCTTATCAAAACAGATGAAATCGACAGTGAAACCAGAGTTCATGTAGAGCTTGCAAACGAAGTGAATGATAAAAACTGGCGCAAAGCTATTGAAGATTTCCAAAGAGATAATGAAAAGAAAAATGCAGAGTACAAGGCACGGATGATTGGACTTTGTAAAGAGTGCGGATTTGAAATTGAGCCAACGGATTCTGATGTTAAAAAGTTCCGCTTATGGAAGGAGCAGAATGAAACATGTCCGTACACAGGAAAGAAAATAAACATCTGTGATTTGTTTGGCCCGCATCCGAAATTTGATTTTGAGCATACGATTCCGAGAAGTCTCTCTTATGATGATTCGTTGGAAAATCTTACTCTCTGTGACTCTGATTTTAATAGAAATGTAAAGAAACAGCACATTCCGTTTGAGCTTCCTAATTGTGAGGAAATAATTGGGCGATTTGAACGAATGTACGAAGCCAAAATTGATGAATGCCTTTCCGCAATTGAGCGAAACAAAACACGTGGTGGCTATATTGACCCAGAAATTAAAAACAGGAAAATTGTTGCCCGCCATAAAGCCCAGCTTGAGCTTGATTATTACAAAGGCAAACTTAGGCGATTTACGGCAAAGGAAGTTACATCCGGCTTTAAGCACAGCCAGCTCAACGACACCAGAATCATTACGAAATTCGCCTTGCAGTATCTAAAGTCTGTTTTTCCGCATACATTCCCGGTAAAAGGCTCTATGACCGACACATTCAAGCGCCAGTGGGGCTTGCTCGATAGGGCGGAAAACAAAGACCGTACTAATTACCGCCACCATGCAGTGGATGCATTAACAATTGCTTGTGTTAACCGAACTAAATTTAACTTGCTTTCAGAGGCCGTTCGGGCAAGTTCTGATGGGGCGCATTTAAAATTTGCAAAACCATGGGATTCCTTTGATAAAGATGTTCTCTCTGCTGTTCAATACATTGTGCCGAAGCATTTTGTGGATGACAATTCGCTCAGGCAGACAAAGAAAGTTCTACGTGATCCGCGTACGGGAAAGCCGAAGTTAGACAAAAATGGAAACAAAATCTATATTCAGGGGAATACGGCACGAGGTTCTTTGCATAAAGATACATTCTACGGCTGCATTATGACTCCACCAGAAAAAGGCGAAAATTTACAAGATAAAAAGCCAATATTTGTCCAGCGCGTTTCTGTTGATAAGCTTACAAAAGATTCTGCTGACAAAATTGTGGATAAGGGAATTCGCAATACTTTTATAAACAATCTTGAAAGCGGAAAACAATCTCTTGCTGAAATTCAGGAAAGGGGAATTCTTTTACCATATCAGATGAATGGGAAAAATGTTTATGTAAAACGGATAAGAGTTAAAGCAAAACCAACTTCTCCGCTTGTTCTCAAAAAGCATAATAATGTTATTGAACGCAACCCTAAAGATTATAAGCAGAACTATTATGTTGTGAACGATGAAAATTATCTTATTGCATTATACCGTGGAAAAGATGATAAAGGAAAAGAAAAATCTGTAAGTAGAACATTAAATCTTTTAGAGGCAATAAAAAATAAACACAATGGTAAAAGTTTGTATGAATCTAAAGTTGATGGACTTGATTTATATAAAGTCTTGAAAATCGGAAAGATTGTCATTTTGCAAAATTCATATGATGAAAATATTTTTGATTTATCAGCTGAACAAATCTGGAAGAGAATGTATCGGGTTGCTGGATTAGCGAAATCAGGAAACAGAGTGTTTATTTGCTTAGCACATATTATTCGCCAAAAAGCATGGGAATATATTTCTGGAAAGTTTGAACTTGATAGCTTTGTAGATTGTCGCCGTTATCAAGATAATCAGTTCATCGGTCTCGTTGAAGGCACTGACTTCACCATATCCCCAATAGGCGAAATTATTCCCCGAAACTAAAAAAACGGTACAAATCGTAACTTGAACTTGCGATTTGTACCGTTTTGCACTATAATTCAATTATGAATGAGATAAAACGCCTTATAGATTCAGAATTAAAGCGGTGTTCGGAATTTTTCCCCGTGGTTACTATTTTAGGACCGCGGCAGTCTGGGAAAACGACCCTGGCTAAGACATTTTTTTCAGATTACTCTTACATAAATCTTGAAGACCCTGAATACTTTGAACTTGCAAAAAATGACATTAATGCTTTTTTTAGTACGGTAAAAATGCCTGTAATAATTGACGAAGTTCAACGTGTTCCAGAAGTGCTTTCTAAAATACAAGTGATTGTGGACAAAGAAAAATCCAATGGCCAATTCATTCTGACCGTTAGTTTTCAGCAGGGGTTAAAATCTGCAATTTCACAGTCGCTTGCTGGAAGAACGGCTATCTTAAATCTCCTGCCTTTTTCAATTAAAGAAGTTAATTCTGTGGGATTAGACTTTTCAAAAGATGAATTTTTGTATCAGGGATTCATGCCTCGCCATTATTCAGAAAATCAGCCTGTTGATTTGCTTTACCGCTCGTACTTTCAGACTTATGTTGAACGCGATGTGCAAAGCTTGTTGAATGTAAAGCATAAGAATTTATTTGAAAAATTCCTTCGCTTGCTTGCGGGTAGAATTGGCCAGGTTGTAAATTATGAATCCCTTGCAAATGACACTGGTGTTTCTAAAACAACCATCAGCGAGTGGATTTCTGTCCTTGAATCTTCATTTATAATTTTTAAGCTTGAACCGTATTTTGAAAATTATACGAAGCGACTTGTAAAGTCACCAAAAATTTATTTTTATGAACCAGGACTTGCAAGCTATCTTTTAGGAATAAAAAATGCAGAGCAGGTTTCCCGCGATCCTCTTGTTGGAAATCTTTTTGAGAATATGGTGATTCTTGAAATCTTAAAGGCGCAATATGCCAAAGGCCTTGAAAAAAGTTTATATTATTTCCGTGACAGTAAAGGTTTTGAAGTTGATTTAATCATTGCAAACGGCAGGGATATTATTCCTGTGGAAATAAAATCTGCTTCGACATTTAACAAAGATTTCTGCAGGAATCTAAAAAAAATGTGCGGGTTTGCAAAAAATGCTTATTCGCCAACAGTTGTGTACAGCGGTGATATTGAATTAGAATCAGAAGGCATAAGGTTTATAAATTTCAAAAACTGTGGAAATCTGATTGAATAGCCGATAATAAAGGCATGATTAAACGAACGCTATTTTTTTCGAATGCTGTTTGTTTAACTATGAAGAACAGGCAGCTTGTTATTCAGAATAAAGAATCTCAAGAAGAATCTTCGGTTCCAATAGAAGATATTGGATTTGTTGTTATTGAAAATAATCAGGTTTATATTTCAATTCCTCTTATAAATGCTTTGACGGAAAACAACGTTGCCGTTATTTTTTGCAACGAGAAACATCTGCCTTTTACCATGACCTTGCCTTTGGATTGCAATACGGTTCAGAATCAAATTTTTTCGGCACAGATAGAAGCTGGCCTACCATTAAAAAAGCAATGTTGGAAATCTATTATTGAGCAGAAAATTAGAAATCAGTCAAAAGTTTTAGAGAAGTATTCAAAGAGTGCGGTAGAGTTAAAAAGGCTTGCTTGTGAAGTAAAGAGTGGGGATGTTACAAACCGAGAAGCGGTGGCCGCAAAAATTTATTGGGATTCATTTTTTGAAGAAAATTGGACTCGCGACCGTTATGGGGAATTTCCGAATAATTTGCTGAATTATGGATATGCTATCTTGCGGGCAGCAACAGCGCGGGCTTTGAGCGGTTCGGGACTTTTGCCAACGTTTGGAATTCATCATCATAATAAATATGATGCCTATGCACTTGCAGATGACATGATGGAACCATACAGGCCGTTCGTTGATGATATTGTAATTGAATATGTAAATAAAAATAGTGGCGAAATGGAACTTACAAAAGAATTCAAAAGCGAAATTCTAAAAAGTTTAACTGGAGATGTTCATATTGGGAAAATGACGCATCCATTGATGGTTGCCCTTTCAATGACGAGTGCGTCCTTTTCAAAAGTGTTGACAGGTAAGGCTCAGAAACTTGCACTTCCGGAGTTTTGTTAGATGAATTATGAAAGGTTCAATGCGTATAAGATTATGTGGTTGTTCTGTTTGTTTGATTTGCCGACAAATACAAAATCTCAGCGGAAAAGAGCAACGGAATTTAGAAAGAATCTTATTGATGACGGTTTTGACATGATGCAATACAGTGTTTACAAGCGTTTCTGCGGAAGTCTTGAGGCTTGTGATGTTCACATTAAGAGGATAAAAAAATGGCTTCCAAAGGAAGGAACGGTGAGTATACTAAAATTTACCGATAAACAGTTCAGCGATATTGAAACGTATATCGGAGAAACTGTTGAAAAAAAGCCAAAGCACCCAGCACAGCTGGAATTTTATTAAAAAATGCAGACTTTCTACCAATTTTGATAGAAAGCCTGCATTTTTTTTGATGTATAATCTGTATATTTCTTTATATAATATGGCCTTGTGCGGGCTCATATTATTATACATCAAAAAAAGAAATCAAACCACAACAGAAACGAGCAGAGGGCTTTGCATCCATATATTATTATACATCAAAAAAAGAAATCAAACCACAACTGGTTTTTTGGCTAACAAAAAGGATATAAATTATTATACATCAAAAAAAGAAATCAAACCACAACCAGCTGGTCAGCCTTATTGGGTTGCAAAGTTATTATTATACATCAAAAAAAGAAATCAAACCACAACTGGTGGCCCGTTTGGATGCTTACCCTACTTATTATTATACATCAAAAAAAGAAATCAAACCACAACCGCGTTACAGGCATATCTGTTACGCCTAGGATTATTATACATCAAAAAAAGAAATCAAACCACAACCACCGCTTGGTTCATACGCCGGCCATGGCATTATTATACATCAAAAAAAGAAATCAAACCACAACTTGGTTGTATGCAATTTCAAAAAGGCGAGTATTATTATACATCAAAAAAAGAAATCAAACCACAACTTGTTTATCTCGTCATTGACGGCAACGAAGATTATTATACATCAAAAAAAGAAATCAAACCACAACGGAGGTGGCGCAGTAACATTTACTATGCCTATTATTATACATCAAAAAAAGAAATCAAACCACAACATTTTACTTTTGCATACGAATGCATACAAGATTATTATACATCAAAAAAAGAAATCAAACCACAACTGAAGAAAGTTCTTATCACCATGACTTTGCATTATTATACATCAAAAAAAGAAATCAAACCACAACATACGGCAGTCCTTAAAGGGTCTGCAAGGAATTATTATACATCAAAAAAAGAAATCAAACCACAACTGCAACTTGTTGAGATGTCGCACCATCAACATTATTATACATCAAAAAAAGAAATCGAACCACTGCTTTGTTTGGCAGGAGCAGTTTTTGTGAAAGAAACTGTTTGCAAAAGAGAGCACGGCAGGCACTGGAGGGGCGAGTTGCTTGCAACTCGTTGCGATAGCAATAGAGGCCGGAGGGCCGGAACCCCGCAAGCGCCACATAAAGGGCACATTCGGTTTGCAAAAAGAATATGCGCTTAAAATTTAAAAGTGCCGCAAAAGAAAAATCCAAAGAAAAACCTTGTAATTTTATTGATTTTTGTTTATTTTTTAAGAGATGGACGATTTGTATTCGGTGCTGGGCGTTACAAAAAGCGCCTCCGCTGATGAGATAAAAAAGGCTTATAGGACTCTCGCATTTAAGTATCATCCGGACAGGAATGCCGGTGATAAGACCGCAGAGGAAAAATTCAAGCAGGTGAATGCGGCTTATTCCGTTCTTGGGGACGAGGACAAGCGCAGGCAGTACGACATGTACGGTTCTTCCTCACAGAGCTCTTCTTATGGCTACGGTCAGGGGGCAAGCGGCCGTGCACAGGGAAGCGGCAAGACTTACGGAAACTGGGGCTTTTACGGGAGCGGAAATTCCTATGGTGGCTACAATCATGGTCCGGACGGTTATGGAGAGGAGAATTTCTATAGCAACGGCTTTGACCCTTTTGAGGAGTTCTTTAGGGCGGCAAGAAGCGGCAGTTCACAGCAAAATCCAAATTCTTTCAAGTGGTCGTCTGGTTTTAACAAGCAGGATTTGTCGCGCAAAGACGGTTTTGCCATGCTCTTTAAGGGAGCCTTGCAGTCTGTTGTGGCGTTTTTTATTCTAAGGATTATAGTTCTTTTCTTCCCGCTGAACATTTTGGCATTGGTCTTTCTTGTTCAGGGGATTAAAGATGTTTTCAAGTCGTTAAAATATATTTTCCAACCTGAAAAAAAATAGCTTGCAGTTGTTAGCGTTCGCGGAAAATAATACGGCCACGGTTCAGGTCGTAAGGGGAAAGTTCAACCTTTACGCTGTCACCCGGAACGATGCGGATGTAGTGTTTGCGCATCTTGCCGCTCAAATGGGCAAGGATAACGTGCTGATTCTGCAATTCAACACGGAACATGGTGTTAGGAAGGGCTTCTTTTACAATACCTTCAACTTCTATAGCGTCATCTTTATTAGCCACAAATTCCTCCAGAATTTATTTGCCTTTTGCTGAATTTGTTTGTATACTAGTATGTACAAAAAAACATAAATTGTCAATAAAGGTGAATAGTATGAAGAAAAGCTTTATAGAAAGTCAGAAAAAAATGCTCCTTGCAAAGCGTCAGGAAATAATGGACACTTTAAAAGGCCGCAATGAACAGCTTTCCAACCTTGTAGAAGCAGCAGAACCAGGAGACGAAGCGGATATTGCATCCGACAGAATAGACGGTAATTTGGCTCTTAAGCTTGGCGATGAGGATATGCGCCGTCTGGAGCAGATTAATTCGGCTCTTGAACGCATTACAAAGGGAACTTACGGTGTTTGCCAGAACTGCGGAGATGACATTAGCGAGGGCCGTCTTGAAGCCATGCCTTACGCAATGCTCTGTCTTAACTGCCAGGCCGCAGAAGAAAGACGCAACAGGTAAAATTACATCAGAGTGGCTGCATTTTGAACGAGTTTTTTCCTTCTATAAAGGCGAGTTCTTTGCAGCCAGCTTTTTTTAGCATTTGAACCGTTTCGTCAAAGGCAAAGTCCAAGGTTTCTGCCGAATGGGAGTCGGAGCTTAGGGTTAGCGGTACATTTTTTTGTATCAGTAGCGAAAGAAGCTCTCCGTGGGGGAAGGGGGTTGCCATGTAACCGCGTGCCATTCCGCCTACGTTAACTTCCGCAACTACACCTGCGCTTGCAATTTCGTCGGCTAAAAGGGCTATCTCTTTTTTGTACCAGTCGCTGTTTTGGTCAAAAAGTGGGGATTTTACCTTTGGGCCGTTCTGCTTTTTGATTAAGTCGCAATGGGCAATTATGGTAAAGTCGCAGCTTTTTAGCATCTGCCGCTCAAGGTAAAAATATTCCTGCACGGCTTTCTGCACATCTCCGTCAAAGTAGTTTTTTATTCCTTCAATAACATCCTCTTGGCTTCCGTCTGCTTCTATGAATCCCCTCTTGCCAGGAACATAATGAACTGCACCGATTAGATAGTCTGGGTCAAATTCCGCATAATTGCTCATCTTGGGGGCGCAAACACCTTCTATGAAGTCTGCCTCAAAGCCAAGCTTTATATCCAGCCGCCCGCTGTATTGGCTTTGCAGTCGCTTTATTTCTTTTGCGTATGCTGAGTGTTCTCTTGACTGAAGGTGCCAGTCTGATGAAAAGGGGTACATGGAATGGGAGCTGAATCCCAGGGCATCAAAACCTTTCTGCAGGGCAACCTGTACTATTTGTTCAGGCGTGTTCTTTCCGTCGCAAAAAGTTGAGTGAGTGTGATAGTTTGTTTTTTTCATTTGAGTGAATCCGCCCATTTTTTTTCTAGATTTTTAAATTCAATGAAGGCAAGTTCAAATTCTGTTTCCGAAGCTTCTACGGTAACAAAGTCGTTTTTTCGCGCAGCTTCGTTCATTGTTTTGGATGGAGTGTAAAGGCTGTTTATGCTTAGTGTTGCGCAGCTGCCCTTTAGCTTGTGGGAAAGTTCGTCAAGCTTGGCAAAATCCTTCTGGGGCTTTTTTAGTTCCGGGCGCAGGGCTGCAAGAACTTCTTCCGTCTGCTTGATAAAGTCGTCCATAAGGCTGACTGCAAGCTCTTCGTCTCCGCCAACCGTGTCCATAAAGTCGCTTATGTCCCATTTGTCGCCGGCAGAATTGTTCACTTCGGTAAGGGAAACAATTTCTTTTGCCGCTGGAATAGAAAGAACCGTTGTCCATTTTTCCAGCATTTCGCGGACACCGTTTTTTTTGAAGGGTTTTACGAGAATGTCGTTAATGCCAAGCTCGCGGTAGGTCTTAAAGTCGTTGGGGTCGTTGTTTGCGGTGCAGGCAATGATGATTCCGTTGTAGTTCTTTGCCCTAAGTTCAACAGTGGCATCTATTCCGCTCTTTATTGGCATAAGAATGTCCATGAAGACCAGGTCTATTTCCGGATGCTGTTCAATCTGCTTTACTGCGGCCTCTCCGTCTTCCGCAGAATATACTGTTGCGCCAAATTTCCTTAGGAATGTTTCTATAAGCTTTCTGTTTACAGGATGGTCTTCTGCAACAAGAACCTTGCAGTTTCCGGCAATTTCGTTTTCTTCAATCAGCGGAACCAGGTTGGTTGGGGCAAGGTTTATGTTTTTTATTGCCTCCATTTCTACAGGATAGATGTTTGGCAGGCTGGTAAAGGCTTCGTTCAAAAGGGTAAAGAGCTGCTTTCTTTTGACCGGTTTGTAAAGGTAGCCGTTGAACCAGTCAAGAATCTTCATCTTGGCATCCTTGCCCATCTGGCCTTCGGGAACAACAAGGTACATCTTTAGCTTGTTGGTTATAAGGCTGCTCGTTACCTCTGATGCAAAGCGCCAACCGTCCATCTTGGGCATAATCATGTCCACAAAGACGACTGTGTAGGGGTGCTTCTCCTTTGCGGCGGTCGAAATTTTTTCCAGAGCCTGTTCACCGGAAAGGGCTGTGTCTATAGTTTCTATGCCAAGGTTTTTTATCTTTGTGGCAAGGGCTGCCAGTGCAAGTTCGTTGTCGTCAACAAGAAGGATTTTTGTATGCTCCGGAATTGTAAGCTGCGGGGTAAATTCTTCCAGCTGGGCGTCTATCTGCGAAACCTGCATTGGTATGCAGAACCAGAAAATCGATCCTCCAGCCGGGTTGTCCTTTACGCCTATTTTGCCCTTCATGATTTCCACAAGGTTTTTGCAAATTGCAAGCCCCATGCCTGAACCGCCGTATTTGCGCGTTGTGCTTGCGTCCACCTGGTAAAAGTTTTCAAAGACAAGGTCCTGCTTTTCTTTTGGAACGCCAATGCCGCTGTCTATTACTTCAAAGAAGAGCTTTTCTTTTTTGTTGTAAACGCGGACGACTACATAGCCTTTTTCCGTAAACTTAACCGCATTCTTTACAAGGTTCAGTATGACTTGCTGAAGGCGGGTAGGGTCTCCCATGATGATTTTGGGGAAGGTCGTGTCTATGTCCGTAACAATTTCCAGCCCCTTGTTGATTGCCTCTATGCTTACAAGGTCAACAACGTGTTCGGTAAGGTCAACCACGTCAAAGGGAATGTTTTCTATTTTAAGGTCGCCGGAGTGGATTTTTGTATAGTCAAGAATATCGTTTGCAAGCTGAAGAAGCACGTTTGCGCTGAATTCAATCTGATGGACATATTCATTCTGCTCTTTGTCCAGCGAAGTTTCACCCAGCAGTTCTACTGTACTGATTATTGTCTGGATTGGAGTGCGCACTTCATGAAGGGTGCTGGCCAAAAACCTAGAACCTGCGTCTATTGAATTAACTTCCACAAGAATCCCCCTGCGAAGGCAAATATGGCAGCCTTAAGAGTGAAGGACTTCCATGGCCTTTTGCACGATAACGTCAGCTTTCTGTGGCTTTATTAGATAGCCTTTTGCGCCAAGACTTAGCGACTTTACTACGGCATCGCGCATGGTTGCTTGAGAATAAATAAGGATTGGCGCCTTAAAATTATCCCTCTGAAGGGTACGCAGAATATCAAAACCGTTGATGTCTGGAATATAGATGTCCAGGATAACAAGGTCAAATTCCTGGTCCTCAATGGCATGCATAAAATCTACGCCGTTTGAAAAGAGGACGGATTTTGCGCTTACAGCTGCAAAGGCTTTTTCCAAGAGGCGGCGGATAACAACGTCGTCGTCAACAATTGCCACTTTTAGGACGTTGCCGGAATCCTGCTCAGAAATAACACCTTCTGCATTGTCGTTCATAAAGCGCATTTCTATAGAAGATTCCTGCGTGCTGTGGTCGTCAACAGAAAGAATCCTTTCCGACACGATTTCGTTCATGCTTTCGCCCTGGCTTGCGTCTACCAGAGAATTGATAATATCGTTCATGTTGTCGGAAACTTCTATGTCCTTGTAAAGCGGGTGTCCCTTAATCAATTCCTTTGTAAAGGTGTCGAAAGAAAGAATCTTTACGTTTTTGGGTTTTATGCGCTTGTCCTCAAGAACGTTGTCGATGAGGACTTCCAGGTTTGAGCCGTCTATAAAGGTGAGCTTTATATTTGTCATCATGATGATGATTTTTGGCTCGTTAATCTTATTTTTGTCCAAAAGCTCCTGAAGGCGGTATTTTAGAAGGTAAAGCTTTTCCCTGTTAAGGCCAAGGGCTATTTCCGTAAAGACAATCAGGCCGTTAACATGCATTTCCATAATGCTGGGCGTTGTGTCCAGAGAAAAGTTTGCCTTGAGCACTTTTCCGATTGATTCAAAGAAAATGTCGAATTTTATGGGCTTGGTAAAATATTTTACTACTGCGAACTGGGCCAGCGTTGCAACGTGGTGGCGGGGGATGTCAGGACCGCTTATGATGATAGGTATTTTTTTTGCGTTGGGGTCATCGTGCTTCTTGAGCAAGAATTCCTGCAGTGTGCTTATGTCGCTTTCTACATCGATGATGATTAAATCGGGAAGAGTCGTTATCATTTTTGTATATGCGTCCCGGTTGCCGACTGCATATTCAACATTCACCTGTTCCGCAACAAGCTTTTCCTTGAGAAATTCGCGGAACATTGGAGATGCATCTATTAACAATACCTTCTTCATGCTATTCATTTTACTTTATTAAGTGTATAATTTCAAGGTATATTACATGGGGGCTTGGAGGAAAAATTATGAAAAAAGCTGTTGTTTTTATTGCAGACGGAACGGAAGAAATTGAAGTAATTACTCCCGTTGACTATTTAAGAAGGGCTGCTGTCCAGGTAACACTGGTTTCTGTGAGCCAGTCGCGTACAGTTACCGCATCCCACGGAGTTAGCATAAACGCAGACATGACGCTTGAATCCTACCTTTCCGCCGGTGAAGAGCTGCCGGATGCTGTTGTAGTGCCAGGAGGCATGCCTGGAACAACAAATATTGCGGAATGCCGTGCCGCCGTTGATTTTGTTAGCCAGATGAATGATGCCGGAAAGCTTGTCTGTGCAATCTGTGCAGCTCCGGGACTTGTGCTTCCGCTTACGGGTGCGCTAAAGGGCAAGTCTTGGACATGTTACCCTGGCTGCGAGGAAAAGGCCGGGGAATTTGTAAAGACCCACAAGGAAGAGGCCTTTGTTCACGATGCAAACCTTATTACAGGCAGAGGCCCCGGGGCAGCAGAGCAGTTTTCCATGGAAATTGTGCGCACGCTTACCGGGGATGCAATATTTACCAAGATAAAGGAAGGTTCCATGCAGCGCTAAGGGAAAGTTACCTAGCGCTTGTCCACTATGACCTTTACTATTTCTGCGATGTACATTGTATGGAAGTCATCCTTCTTGTAATTCTGATTCATGACTTTTTCGTCAGTAAAGCAGTAGGGGTCAAAGGGTTGGGCGTAGAGCTTTCTGCAAAAGAGCACCAGACGCGCCTGCTTTACCCAAGGAATGTTGTTCATGTATTCAACGTCAAGCTTTGCGGGGCCAAATTTGTCTCCGTTCCTTCCGCTGTGGCTTCCACAGTAGTTGAGGGCTGTCTTGTATTTTTCACCAAGCACGCTGAGCGAAAAGTATTCAGATGAATCAACCAGTTCCTTTGTATAGCGGGAAGGACGCAGGTAGATGGTTGCAACCGGCTTGTTCCAGAGGATTCCTACTCCTCCCCAGCTTGCAGTCATTGTGTTTACGCGGCCAGTCCTTATAGTGCCGTCTTCGTCTTCTGTTGTCGTGCATGCCGTTACCAGCATCCAGTCCTTTCCTATCATTCTAAAAGAGTTGTCTGCAATGTCTTCCGGTCGTATTGTCTTAAACATAATTACCCCTTCGCTTAGTTTTTCCAAAGTATAGCATAAACCTTGAAAAAGGTCTAATAAAAATATATTATTCTAATCATGACTGTTAATTTAAAGGCCGCATTTTTTAGAAGCGTTTTTGGCGCACTTTTTGTCCTGTCTTTTTTCTCTTGTAGCAATGGAAAAAAATGGTACACAAACTTTGACGAAGCCTCGGCAAAAGCAAAGAAGTCGGGCAAGAACATATTCCTGCTTTTTAGCGGAGACGACTGGGACAATACAAGCGCAGACTTTAAGACAAATGTTCTTCAGACAGAAGAATTTGCCAAGGAAATAGGCAAAAAGTATATCCTGCTCAATCTGGACTTCTCCCAGAATGAATATGAGAAAACAGAAGTGGAAGAAAATGCCACGGAAGAAGAAAAAAACGCCGCTCAGGAAATAGCTGCCCTCTACTTGGAAAAAGAAAAGCTTGTCCTTGAGTATCACGTTCAGCAGTACCCGGCTATATTCATTACAACTCCAGAAGGCTACTACATTGACTCAATCAATTACGATGCATCTTTTACCGACTTTGCAAGCTTCCAGGGAAAATTCAATGACCATCAGGGGCTTATAGACAAGGCAAATAGTTTAACCCAGACAATAAAAAAAGCAAAGGGCAAAGACAAGGCTCTTGCAATCGACGCATTTTACGAAGCCACGCCAACAGACTACCAGCCGCTTCTTGTGCCCATGTTCAAAGAGGTGCTCTCTCTTGACGAAGAAAACGAAACTGGGCTCCTTGGCAAATACGAGCTTGCCCAGGCCTACATTCAGTCTTTTGACGTTGCAAACGAAGGCAATGTGGAAGGTGCGGTAACAGTTATAACTTCTGTTGCAGACAATCCAGCCCTTCATCTGGACAAAGACCAGAAGCAGATGGCCTACTACACAGGGGCATATATTCTGTCTCTTTCGGGAAGCCATGATTTTGACAAGATTCTTGACCTTCTGCAAAAAGCCTACGACGCTTCTCCAAACGGAATCCACGCAAAGGATGTTCAGACAGCAAAGGGCTATACAGAAAATTTGGTAAAGATAATGGAAGAATATTCTTCATCAGAAAACGAAAATGAAAACGAAAGCGAAAACAACGGACAGCCTGAACAGGAAAACTAGATGAACCTTCCGCTGCTCATAATTGCCGCAAGTGTCCTCATTTTATTTTCCATGATATTTTCCGCAACGGAAAGCGCATTCCTTTCCATAAACAAGCTAAGGGTACGCTTTCTGCGCAACAAAAGGAACAAGACTGCAATGCGGATTTGGCGTCTTCTTAGCAACAAAGAGCGCCTGATTAACACCCTGCTGGTGGGCAACAATATAGTAAACATTTCCCTTTCGGCAATACTGTCCTACATTGCAATCCGTCTTTTTGGAAATGCTGGCGTTGGAATTGCAACCTTTGTAACGACAATGTTGCTTTTGATTTTTGGCGAGATTACCCCCAAGACAATAGCAACCCATCACCCGGAGCCGATAGCATTTTTCTTTAGCGGATTTATTTCCGTAATGGAAGTCCTGCTTGCCCCATTGGTTTTTGTCTTTACAAAAATCTCAAGGCTCATTCTAAGTCCATTCAAAATCAATACAAAAAATTCAAAGGTTTCTTTTACGGAAGAAGAAATAAAGACTTTTATAGACGTCAGTTCAGAACAGGGCATTCTTGAAAAAAACGAAAAGAACATGATGCACCGCGTCTTTAAGTTTACGGACCTTGCTGCAAAAGACATTATGATTCCCCGAAAAAAAATAAAGGCACTAAAGCTGACCGAATCATACAATTCAATCATAGAGCTTTCCGAGCGCTATGGAATTTCCCGCTTCCCAGTTTACAAGGACGACATAGACGACATTGTTGGAATTTTGTACATAAAGGATTTGCTCTTTTACAAGGACAACATTTCTTCTTTTAGCGTTCAAAAAGTGATGAGGCCACCGCTCTTTATTCTGGAAACAAAAAAGATGTCTTCCATACAGCAGATGCTTCGCGAAAACAAACAGAGCATGGCTGTTGTTATAGATGAATATTCTGGAACCTATGGAGTTCTTACTACAGAAGACATTGCCCGCGAAATCTTTGGCCCCATTTCTGATGAATACAAAAGCTACGCCCATAGAATCCAAGACCAGATAAAGAATCCTTCAAATTCAGAGGTGGACGGCCTTTCCCGCCTTTCAGATTTGAACGATCAGCTGCATATAAAACTCCTTTCTCAAAACTGCGAAACAATAGGCGGCTACATTATGGAAGCCTTGGGCCACATTCCGCAAGAGGGGGAAAGCATTACAAAAGACGGTTTTGCCTTTGCGGTTTCTAAAATGGAAGACAAGCGCATTGCAAGGGTTCACATAAGGCAGCTAAAGGTGGAGGGTGAAGAATGATGGTCTTGCTTAACATTGTATGCCCGGTTGCCGCTTTTCTCTGCCTCTTGTTCTGCGGGGCATTCTTTGCCTCGTCGGAAACATCCTACACGTCTCTTTCTAAAATTACAATCCACCAGATGCTAAAGAACAGGGAACGCAATGCAAAAAAAGTTTCCGCGCTAAAGAACAACCTGGATTCCCTTATTTCCACAACGCTGATTGGAACAAATTTTGTAACAACGCTCATGTCTTCTTTGGCAACAGCTTTTGCAATGGCAGTCTTTGGGCCGCAAAGCGTAAGTACTGCAACATTCATTGTAACTTTCCTCGTAATAATTTTTAGCGAAATTGTCCCCAAGACCTATGCGGCTGTAAAACCCAAGGAATCGTCACAAAATGCAGCAAGCGCACTTGCCGTAATACAAAAGGTTTTATTTCCGGCTGTCTGGTTCTTCAATCAGTTTGGGAAATTCATCAATCTTATAGAGCGCATATTCTTTAAAAAAAGGCAGCCCCTTGTAACCCAGGAAGAATTGCGCACACTTCTTGATGTTGGTGAACACGAAGGAACCCTTGAACAGGACGAACGCAAAATGCTTGAGCGCATATTTGAATTCTCCGACCTCCGCGTACACGACATAATGCGTCACCGTTCACTCGTAAGCTACATAAGCGAAAGTGCATCTTTGGATGAAGTTATAGAAGCCTTTGCTAAGTCTGGATATTCCCGCCTGCCCGTATACAAAGACAGCCCGGAAACCGTAACAGGCGTACTGCATTACAAGGCGGTTCTTTTTGCGGGGCCAGAGATAACAAGCAGCAAGGATTTTGTAAGAATTTGCATGGTTCCGGTAATGTTTGTGCCAGAATCATTGAGCGCGGTAGAGTTGCTTGGAAAATTCAAATTTGAAAAATCCCAGTTTGCGGTTGCGGTGAATGAATACGGCAGCACGGCAGGCATAGTCACAATGGACGACATCTTGCGGGAAGTGTTTGGCCGCGTAACAGATGAATACGGAATGTCGGACATACCGCCAGAACAAAAGGTAAGGGTTTTGAATGTAAACGAATTCCTTGTTCCCGGAGACATGAAGCTGGAAGACGTTAATGATGTGCTAAGCCTAAATCTGGACAGCGAAGTTTCAGAAACGCTTGGTGGATGGCTCTTGGAAAAGCTTGGGGAACTCCCGCCAACAGGCACGGTCTACAAAAACAAAAATTCCATCTTTATAATAGAAGACCAGAGTTCCCGTCGCGTTCAAAGCGTCCGAATAAAACTCAACTAGTATGGCAAATAACAATTAACTGTCACCCTGAACTTGCTTCAGGGTCTGTTCCACCATCCATTCTAGGAATTCTTTGCAATTTCCACGATTAGGTCGGCAGACTTTTCCATCCCCATGAGTGAGCTGTTCAGAAGAATGTCGTAGTGGTCTCTTTTGCCCCAGGTTCTTTCCGTAAAAGTGTTGTAGTGGTTTGCGCGGCATTTGTCTATCCGCTTTACTTCTCGTTCCGCAGTCTTTGGGTCCAGGCCCTTTGTTTCTATTGCGCGTTTTACCTTAAAGGCAAGAGGGGCGTAAACAAACACGTTAAGAATATCCTGCTTGTCCACTTCATCGCAATGGCGCAAAACGTAATCAGAGCAGCGGCCAACAATTACACAGGGGCCTTTCTTTGCAAAGTCAATGATAACCTTTCTCTGGGCATTAAAAACCTGATCTGCCAAGGGAAGGGATGGTACGGAAGCTCCTGCAGAAATTCCTGCCGTACCAGGAGCCGCATAGCTTGCACCAAGCAAAAGTGAATAAAGCAAGCCTGAAGAAAGATTCTGCTCGGTCTTTTTGATAAAGTCGGGAGAAAGCCCAGAATCTTCCGCAGCCTTGTCTATAATTTCGTTGTCGTAAAAAGGAATGCCAAGTTTTTCGGCAACCAGGCGGGCAATAGTGCGACCTCCGCTGCCATATTCGCGTCCAAAAGTTATTATCTTTTTCATACAAATTTCTCCTTATCCTAGTCACCTCCTATTATAGCACAAGTTTTGCAAAGTGCAAAAAAAAAGAACCGGTCTGAGCGGCAAAGTTGCACTTTAAAAGCTCAAACCGGTTCTTCTTAGGATTTTGTTATGCTGCCTGAATACGGATCTTCTGGGCTTCGGCTTCTGCCTTTACTGGAATTGTTACCGTAAGCACGCCGTTTTTAAGCTGGGCTGATATTTTTGCCGCATCGCAGTCGTTTGCAAGCGTAAAGGTGCGCTTAAAATTACCGGCATGGATGCGTTCGCAAAGCAAGTAGCGGCTTTCCTCTTCCTTCTTTGCAGAATCATTTGTGGCATTGTCCGCATTGTTTGTGCTGTCATTTGCACCGCTATTCGCGCCGTCAGCCTTTGCAGATGCAATCGTCAGAATGTTTTCCTTAACACTAAGCTCTATGTCTGCTTCTGTTTTTCCGGGCAAGTCCATGTAGAGGACATAAGCGTTGCCATTTTTTTCAATATCAACTGCCGGAACAAAATTGTAGTCACCCTTGCGTCCGCCACAGTTTGCAGCTCCGTAAACACCATCCAAAATTGAATCAATAAGTGAAAGTCCGTTCATAATATACCTCCATGCCCTTAGGCAAAATATTTTAGATTTACACTTACTATATAGCATATTCCGTGCCAAGTTTTTTTTATTCTGGACGGCAGTTTTAATTTTGCGGTATTTTGTTATCTATAACAAATAGCGCCATGGACGGCGCGTCAGCTGTTCTTGTAATAAGTTTGCAAGTTTTCGTAAGAAAACTTGCGTGATAAAAATTGCAAGGATGCAATTTTTATCACACGGCCTCATGCCTCTGCTATAAGTGGGTCAAAACGATACATTTCTTTTGGAAGGGCTGTATTAAAGCGCGTCAAATTCACGCAGATTTTTGCTACTTTACGCTTACGGTTCTCAATAATTAACAAAGAGGCATTCGGGGTCAGCAAGAAGATATTTTTCTCCGTTTACATTAATTTGATAATTTGGCTCCGTAACAGCAGAACTGAAAGACTCGTAGGTGTTATTGGGATTTACATCAACCAGATAATCACGGTATTCATAGCCACCGCTAAAATTGTCTGGACCATAACAAACAGTTCCTTGCTCAGTTATGGCACTGTTTGTACTTGAATCAAATCTAAAGTTTCTGTGATCCATCCATCTGTAGCCAATGTCTACAACAAAAGTATAATCATAGATGTTTATATTTGGATTTTCTTTCCATTGCCATAAATGTTCATAGTCTGCCATCAATTTTTTATAATCATCAACACCTCTAAACCAGCAGTCATAAAAACTTATTTCGCGACCATCAAATACAATGACATACCCTTTTTCATCACTGGTATTGAGTGGAAGAAGAAATGCTTTGCCGTTTTGTTTTCCATCTTGGGTCTGATAATAACGCTTTGCCCTTTTGGCTAATTTTTTGTAAAGTGCTGAATCTTCATCCGGGTCTTTGGAAGCTTTTTCCTTAGCATCTTTTTTTGCCTGCTTTAAAGTTTCAACATTTTTAATTTCAATTTTTTTTCCTTTGTAGTAAAATCTAATTTCATCAATGCAGGTATCATTGTATTTTGTTCCCCTGTAAACATCTTGAATTGTAAAAACAAGGGCATCTACAGTAGCTGTTTCTTTAAGATGAATCGATTGGAAATCTTCGCAGTCGTCTTCCAGAGTGTAATCAGTAGCAGGACCAGCATCAGTATGAAGACAGGCAATGTTCAAAGTCTTTACGCGGTTATTCTTTTTGTATAAGTCTTTGTGGGCAAATCCGTTTATAATCCTAATTTCGTCAATTTTAATTGGCTCGTAAAAAACAAGGGTCAGCCTTTCATCAATTCCAGAGTTGCTTTTGTCTTCAACCCAGACTGTGTCCCATTTGCCATCAAACGCATTCAATGCGTCATACACAGCTTCCTTTCCCGAAATCCATTCAGAAAAAGTGCTGCTTGCTTCTGCCGACCTAACAAAAGCATAATCGGTGCGGCCTTCTGTATATGCAAAAAGATGAAGTGATACTAGCATTAAGATTGCTGCTGCAAAAATTCTTTTCATTTTTTACTCCTGTTTTTTAAAGCTAAGCGTACTGCCTGGAAATGCGCTCTTCTGGATTTGTGCTGAACAAATATAATGCAAAGGCAAAGATCCATTCAAGGGGCTTCATCAAAAGGTATACAAGGTCTGCACGAAGCGGCGTTGTAATAATCTTGGAAAGCGGATAGCCGTGGCTGTCGTAAAAGCGGCGGATTTTTTTGTGCAGGGATGGGGCTTTTTCTGCTACCAGTTCTTCAAAGGCATTTGCCACCATAAGCTGCCTGTTCACAATGATTTTGCTTCCCCTTCTGTTTCCAAAGCGGAGAGGCTTTACCAGGTTTTTGTGGCCGCCTGCTGCAACCGTGCAAAGATAATGCCCGCTGTGTTCAAGGGGAGGCGGCGGTATCTGCTGGGAAAAAGTCCAGTCTGCCGTCATAGTAAACATTTTTACAGGACCAGCTGCTCCCTGTCCAAAGAGAAGCAGAATAATTTCTATTAAGAGTGCCAGGGGAATTAGGGCAAGAAAAGCGGCTATGGGCCAGTTGGAAACTTTTTTTAGAAAGACATAGAGTTTTTTTAAGCGGGGTGAATTTGTCTTTGCAATTTTTTGGTCCATTAGCAGAATCTGTTCAAGGATTTGTTTTCTTGCATAATAAAGAGAAAGCAGCAGAATGTTAAAGTGAAAGATAAGCGGTTCGCATTTAATTGGATCTTCAAAATATGGAAATTCTTTTGTAAAGAAAAAGGGCGCAAGGTGGATTGCATAAAAAAGATTTAACAGGTTTCCAATAAGAAGTCCTGCTAGTGCAAAGCTTGCGGCAAGCGGCGGAAGTTTTTTTGCGGGAACAAGGGCAAGCGTAAAAAGTGATGCAGCACCAAGAGCAATCAAAGCTAGAAAGGAAAAACGGTATTCACTTGCAATCGGAGTGTGGTATTCCCCTATAACAGTAGCTGTGTTCCATTCACAAGGAGTTACACGACAAACATCTAGGCAAAAGACATAAAAGCATAGTCCCATAATAACAGTTAGGAAAAGCAGCACGCGCGGAATAATCTTTTTCTTGGCAAATACATTCCTAATGTTCAGTACTGTGATTACTACAGGGCTTAATACAAAAAGGGAGAAAAAAAGTATTATCATAAGTCGTCTTCAACATCCTGGAAAAAGACAGTGTATTCTTTGCCTGCTATTTTTAATGAAGTTGTAAATGTTGAGTTTTCTTCGCATTCTTTGTATATTTCGGCAAAAGTTTCTCCGTCAAGGTCTAGTTCCTCACTAACTGAGCTGTCCAGATTGAGCCTGAGGCCTGTAAAGATTATGTAGCCTTTTCTGCTGGGGCGCGTATAGATGACGCTGATAAAGTTATTCAGGCCGTTGGCTGGCTCCGGGTTGTGGATTTTATGGTAGGCATAGGGAGTGTCTGCCTTTAGGTTTACCAGGAATGTGTTGCCGAAGGCTTTTTGGTAGGCATAGCCGTCTTTTTTTTCGTAGCCTGATTTTTTTATTTTCTTTTGGATTTTGCTTTCCAGAGTTACAATTTCTTTTAGGATTTCTTTGAAGCGCTTTTCTGTTACCTGAGGAATATTTTTGTCGGCATCAAAACCTTCTTTTATTAAGGTTAGGGCGTAAAGCGTAATGAAGTTTTCGTTTTCTTCCGTGGATAAAAGCTCGCACAATTCTTTGGGGCTTAGCCTGGAAAGTTCTTTAAGTTCAGCATCGTAATCATCGCCGTCTTCTTCATATTCATAGGCGTCCGTCTGGGAATTTGTCTTGGCTTTTTCTGGAAACATAAGCGCCATTCCTGATAGGATGAATAAAAATACCAATGCAAGTTTTTTCATATTTGCTCCTTCTTGTGCGGTTGGCTTACTTGCCATTAAGCCTAGCCGGGATTGGAGGGGCGGCGCAGCCGTTGCGAAGCAATGGAGCGGGAAGGGACCCGCGGTTTTCGCAACGCAGTTTCAAGCGACCCCGGAAAGCCCGTTCCAAAAGGCCTCCCCGAAGGGGCAGTTTTACAGGAAAAAGTGGCTCCAGATAAGAAAAAAAATCTTCCAGAAAAACTGTCCCAGGGTTTTTATTTGTTTGCTCTATGCAAAATAGGAAACGCCTGCGCGGAAAATGTTCTGGCAGGAGTTTTCGTTTTTGCTTGCAATGCCCTCCACGGCAATGTTTTTGATTAGGTCTGCGGATGAACCGTTTGCGTCAAGGCCTACGGTGCGCTCGTTGTGTCCCATTTTGCCGAGGACGTGTCCGTCTGGGCTTGTGAGGCCTTCGATTGCAAAGAGGCTGCCGTTGGGGTTATCCGGTTCGCTGATGCTTGGCATGCCGTTTTCGTCTACGTACTGGGTAAAGACTTGTCCTGCCTGGAAGAGCTGTTTGGCAAGCTCCTTTTCCATTACAATGCGGCCTTCTCCGTGGCTTACGGGGATTAGGTGCATCTTTGGTTCAAGGACGCTTTTGTCCAGTGCCCAGGGGCTGTTTGCGCTTACGATTCTTGTGCGGACCACGCGGCTTACGAGGCGGCCAACATTGTTAAAGGTAAGGGTTGGCGTTTTGTCCGTCATGTCGCGGATTTCTCCGTAGGGGACAAGGCCTGTCTTGATAAGGGCCTGGAATCCGTTGCAGATGCCAAGTACAAGGCCGTTGCGCTTTTTGAGCAAGTCCATGATTGCGTCTGCTACCTGGTGCTCGCGGATTACGTTTGCAATGTATTTGCCGGAACCGTCGGGTTCGTCTCCGCTGCTGAATCCACCGGAGAATGCAAGGATCTGTGCCTCCTGAATTTCTTTTGCAAAGTCCTTTAGGCTTTGAGAAAGTTCTTCTGGCGTGCGGTTGCGGAATACCATGATTTTTGTTTCCGCTCCGTTCAGGTTGAATGCGCGTGCCATGTCGTACTCGCAGTTTGTTCCTGGGAATACGGGGATGATTACGCGTGGCTTTGATGCAGGAAGATTCTTAATGTTGAAGCTTGCGCGTGCTTTTGCAAGGGATTCGTGCTCTTTTTTTGCCCAGTCTTCAAGTGCGTCCTGTTCCTTTTTGCCGCTTACCGGAGGGAATACGACAGAAAGTTTTTCTTCCCAGGCTTTTTCTATCTTGTCCAGGGCGATTGTTGTGCCAAAGACGTTGATTGATTTTTCTGCTGTTGTTTCTCCAAGCTTTACAACTGTTCCTTCTGCGAAGTCTGCAACAGCTTCCAGGTCTTCTGCGCTTTCCACGATGATTGAACCGTAGAGCGGGGTAAAGAGGTCGCGTGCGCTTACTTCAAGGCCAAGCTCGGCAGCGGTTGCGCTTTCTGGAATCATCCTGATTGCGGCACCGATTCTGTTGCCCATTGCCATTTTGCTTACGGCTTCTGCAATACCGCCGGCAGTTACCGGGTACATTGCGCTGATTTTACCGCTGGCATTAAGCTTGTAGAGAACTTCGGAGTTCTGCTTGAAGGTTTCAAAGTCTGGTGCAAGGGCTTGTGAATATGGAACGCTTACAAGGTAAATTCCGTTTCCGGCTTTCTGGAATGAACCGCTTCTGATGTTCTTTGCGGTGTCGGTTGTTACGGCAAAGCTTACGAGTGTGTGTGGAACGTTGAGCTTTTCAAAGGTTCCGCTCATGCTGTCCTTGCCGCCGATTGAACCTGTGCCCATGGAATTCTGTGCGTCCAAGGCTCCAAGCAGGGCTGCTGCGGGGTAGCCCCAGGTCTTTTTGTCTACAGCGCGTCCAAAGAATTCCTGGAATGAGAGGTAGCAAGTAGATGCGCGTCCTCCAAGACATGTAATCTTTGCAAGGCTTGACAATACAGCTGTCTGTCCGCCGTGCCATGCTGACCACTGGGCAACGCGGGGGTCAAAGCCGTAGCTCATAAGGCTGACGGTAGAAGTTTCGCGGGGAGAAAGGACAGGAATCTTTGCGGCCATACCGGCTTCCGGTGTGCACTGGTACTTTCCACCATAAGGCATAAGAACTGATGATGCACCGATTGAACCGTCAAAGCCTTCTCCCAAGCCACGCTGTGAGCAACAGGCAAGGTCCTGCATGTTTGCAATCCAGGCTTTTTCTACAGCGGCTGAATCCGGGTTATTGCCCAAGACCTGTGCAACGCTTTCAAGCGGATTTACAAGAGGAGACTTCTTTGGTTCAGCAGGGCTTTCGAGAAGAGCTTCTGCTTCGTGTGGGGCGCCAGCTGTATCTATGAATGAGCGGTCAATGTCTACGATTGTTTTTCCGCGCCACTTCATTACCATGCGGTTTGTGTCCGTAACGGTTGCAACAACAACTGCGTTAAGGTTTTCTGCATTTGCGGCTTCGATGAACTTCTGCACGTTTTCTTTGCGGACAACAACTGCCATGCGTTCCTGGCTTTCGCTTATTGCAAGTTCTGTTCCGTCAAGACCTTCATACTTCTTTGGAACTGCATCAAGGTTAATGTCAAGACCAGGTGCTAGTTCTCCAACGGCTACGCTTACGCCACCAGCACCAAAGTCGTTGCAGCGGCGGATCATAAGGCATGCTTCTTTGTTGCGGAAGAGGCGCTGAATCTTTCTCTCTTCTACGGCATTTCCCTTCTGAACTTCTGCGGCGGCTGTAGTAACGGACTTTTGTGTGTGAACCTTGGAAGAACCTGTAGCTCCACCAATACCATCGCGTCCTGTTCCTCCGCCAAGCAAAATGATAATGTCTCCGGCTTCCGGGGTTTCGCGCAGAACAAGGTCAACTGGGGCAGCGGCAATAACCGCACCAAGTTCCATGCGCTTTGCAAGGTAGCCTGGGTGGTAAACTTCTGCAACTTGGCCAGTGGTTAGGCCAATCTGGTTTCCGTAAGAAGAGAAGCCTTGGGCAGCCTCGCGAGTAAGCTTCATCTGCGGGAGCTTTCCGGGCAGGGTCTGGTTAAGAGGAACTGTTGGGTCTGCCGCACCTGTTACGCGGAGTGCCTGGTAAACCCAAGAGCGTGCGCTAAGCGGGTCACGGATTGCTCCTCCAATACATGTTGCAGCTCCACCAAAGGGTTCAATTTCCGTTGGGTGGTTGTGGGTCTCGTTCTTGAATTCAAGCAGCCAGCGTTCAGTTTCTTCTTTTGCCAAAGGCTTGCCGGAAGCATCTGTTGTATAATGAACGTCAATGTAAATGGAACAGGCGTTGTTTTCTTCGCTAACTTCCAGTTCTTTTAGGCCGCCGTGGGCACGAAGGTATTTTGCACCAATGCAGGCCATGTCCATAAGGGTTACTTTCTTGTCCGGACGGTTTGCGTAGAGGTCTGCCCTCATGTCCGTGTAGTGCTGGTAGCTTGAACGGAAAAGGTCTGCATAAGGACCGTCTTCTATCTGAATGTCCTTAAGAATCGTGTTGAATGTTGTGTGGCGGCAGTGGTCGCTCCAGTAAGTGTCAAGAACGCGGATCTCCGTAATGGTTGGGTCGCGGTTAATCTTCTTAAAGTAATCCTGCATCCACTTGATGTCTGCAAAATCCATTGCAAGGCCAAGCTGGTTGCGGTAGGCTTCAAGGTCCTTTTCGTTCAAAGAGATAAAGCCTGTTACAATTTCTATGTCCCCGGGAACATGGGTTTGCATTTGCAGAGTCTTTGGCTTTGCTGAATCTGCCAAACGGCTGTCCACCGGGTTTATAAGGTAATGCTGAATTTTTTCTACGTCGCTAGCGGCAACGTTTCCGCTAAGCAAAACGATTTTTGCGCATTTTACGCGGGGAGGTTCTGTGCCAACCGTAACGGAACCTTTTAGGCCTTCACGCAAAAGGCTAAGGCACTGCTCTGCAGAATCCGCACGCTGGTCGTACTGCCCGGGCAGGTATTCCCAGATAATCTGAGTTGAACCTGCGGGCACTTCAAAATCTTCAAAGAAAACATTGTCCGACTGGGGTTCGGAGAAAATGCGTGTGGCTGCCAATTTTGCAACAGCGTCAGAAACATTTTCTATATCGTACCGGTTCAGGTAACGAACACCGGTAACACCGCCAATTCCCAAAAAACCGCTTATTTCGGAATAAATCCGCGCCGCTTCGTTTGCAAAGCCGGCCTTTCTTTCTACGTAGATACGAACCATGGGTGTATTATAGAAGAATTTTGGTCTTTATGCAACAAAGCGATTCTTTTGCATAGTGAAGGATAATTCATACCCAAGGAGGGGGAAGTCTCCCCCTCGGCTCCAATTCGCTTCGCTCATTTCCGCCTACCCCCTCTGCGGGCTCAAACGCCGCCCGCAACGCCTGCTCTTCTGCAAGCTGCGAACGCTCCGTGCCTCTGCATTGAGGTCTAGGTTGCTTTGATGATTTATTCAGAATATAATAGACTGCAAAGTAAGTGAATGTTCAAAGGGGAATGTAATATGAGCAAAATAAAAGTTATTGTGGAGAAGAATTTCAAGGTTGCGGATACTGATGACCGCCTCTTTAGTTCATTCATTGAACATCTTGGCCGTGCAGTTTATTCAGGAATTTATGAACCAGGCCACCCGGAAGCCGATGAGCAGGGCTTTAGAAAAGACGTAATCAATCTGGTAAGAGAGCTGAATGTTTCTCTTGTCCGCTACCCCGGTGGCAATTTTCTTTCCGGCTACAAGTGGACGGACGGAATAGGCCCAAAGGAGCTGCGTCCCAAACGCCTTGACTTGGCGTGGAAGACCATAGAATCAAACCAATTTGGAATAGATGAATTCTACGACTGGACCCAAAAGGCTGGAACTGGAATAATGGGTGCGGTTAATATGGGAACAGGAAGTCCAAAGGAGGCAGGCGAGCTTCTGGAATACTGCAACTTTCCCGGCGGAACTGCATGGAGCGATTTGCGTAAGAAAAACGGCCACGAAAAGCCCTACGGCATAAAGACATGGTGCCTTGGAAACGAGATGGACGGCCCCTGGCAGATTTGCCACCTTGATGCTTCCGATTACGGAAAAAAGGCATGTGAGACCGCAAAAATCATGAAGTGGATAGACGATACGCTTGAGCTTGTGGCATGCGGCAGCGCCTCTTCCCAGCTTCCGACATATCCGGAATGGGACAGAATCGTACTTGAGCATACCTACGAGCATATCGACTACCTTTCCCTTCACCGCTATTATGAAAATCTTGGCAACGATGATGATTTCCTTGCATCGTTCGTGGAGATGGATTCTTTTATTCACAGCGTGACGGCAACCGCAGACTACGTAAAGGCACTTAAACGCAGCAAAAAGACGGTGAACCTTTCCTTTGATGAGTGGAATATCTGGTACCAGCAGAAGCAGAAGCCCCACGGCTGGGAAGAAGTGCCGGCCCTCCTTGAAGACAGGTATTCCCTTCTGGATGCTCTTGTCTTTGGCGGGCTTGGAATTACGCTCTTGAACAACTGCGACCGCGTAAAAATAGCCTGCCTTGCCCAGCTTGTGAATGTGATTGCCCCAATTTTTACGATGAAGGGCGGTAAAGTCATAAGGCAGACGATTTTCTGGCCCTTCAAGCAGCTTTCTGAATTTGGTCGCGGAAGTGTCTTGAGACCCGTAATCAATGCGCCTACGATGGAAACATGCTACGGTGACACGCCTCTTTTGGCCACTGCCGTAGTCCTCTGCGAAGAAAAGCAGGAGCTGACGGTCTTCTGCCTTAACATAGATAAAAAGCAGAGCCATGAATTGGATCTTGAGCTGCACGAGCTTCCCCCCATGACTATGACGGAGCATATAGTGCTTGGTGGTGGCGACCTGAATGCGGTAAACACTTTTGAAAATCCCAATGCGGTCGTTCCAAGAAAGCTTCCTGCTGTAAAAGGCGAAAATGGAAAGTTCTGCATTAGCATGGATAAGCTTACATGGAATGTTCTTCGCTTTAAGTATTAGTAAAAAAAGTGACAATTTTGCTTTCCATAGGTGTCTAATCTAATAGATGCACTATGGAGGATTTTATGAAAAAGATAATTGTATCTATGCTTTGTGCTTTATTTTGTATTGGCGGATTGTATGCGGAAAAAATACGCTTTACGGTTACGGGGTCTGAAGGCCGCTACAACCAAGTAAAGCTTGTGAACAAGACAAAGGCTTCCAACTTTGACTGCCTTGCATATTTTTTGGACAAGGACGGTGAAAAATACATTGCCCGCGAACCGCTTGGAGCTTTCCATCTGGGGGAAATGTCAAGCAAAGATACATGTACCAGCATTAATCTGATTGACAAGGGAACGCACATAGGAATTGTTGTTCCTGATGAAGTTGGCCCTGTCTCTTACGTTGTGTCATATAAGGATTATCCCCTTTTTGACATAATTGAAGTTTCGCTTTATAGCGAGGAAAGCCCGCTGGGCAAAGAATTCTAGGCTTGGGAAGCGTTACCAGAGCCTTTTTCCCGCTGCCTTAGAATTGTACAGGCTTTAATTGCAGACGAAAAATCGTCTTTGCTAACTCCAGATGCCCAGAGATCTGGAAGGACAACTTGTTTGTAAGCTTTTAGGGCAGCTTTTGAAAACTCGTCCAAAATAACGAATGTCCGGGCATAGTCAAAGACGGCAGGGGCAATGCGTGCGTTCATCCAGTCAATGATTCTGTAGCCGGATCCGTCGTGGAGAAGCATTATGTTAAGAAAGTGCAGGTCCAGGTGGCAGATGCATTCCTTCATCCTGCCGGACAGTTCTTCTATTATGGAAAGAACTTTCTCCTTGTCTTGGCCGATCAAAACCTGTGCCGCAAAGTCGTAAAGGCGGGGAATTTTTAGGCCGTCTTTATTTGCCGAATGAACAAATTTATTCGCTTCTGCAAGAAGTTTGTAATAGTTTATAATTTCTGATTCTTTTTCTGCGGAATTATTTTTCATACATTCAGTTATTCTATCTTCCAGAGTGTCGCCTTTAACCAAATCCATTTTTATGATGTGGCTGTCGTCTGTGTCATAGTACTTTATTGGGCAAAGGCCAGCCTTGTTTACTTCTTGCTGCTGATGTTTTTCGAACAAAATCCATTCAGCGGGGTAAGAGGAATTGTACACTTTGTATGCAAAGTTCTGGTAAAGAAAAACCTTGGCCTGGGCACCGCGGCCGATTATTTTTTCGCTTCCGTCGAATGTCATTTTTTACCTTCTCGTCTGTTGTCCCACCAGGCATCGAGTATGGTCTTTTTTACAAGGTTGATTTTGTTTTCGCCGTCAAAATGAAAGACATATTTTTCTTTTGTTTTAAAAGAAGCGTAATATTTTCCGCCTACTTCTTCGACAAAATAATATTCTTCAGCGTCTATCTGCTCCTGCAAATTTGGAGTGTGGGAGCTGGCCAAATCCCAGATTTCTTTTGTTGCATGGTTGTGGCTTGTTGTTATCATAACAAGGGGTGTGTCGCCTTCTTCTATGGACATTTCTTCTATTGAAATTTTTGGATATATGTTTTCGTTAATCATCTGGGTAAAGTAAGTCATAATACTAAACCAGCTTTTAAATGATTCCAGTTCTTCTCCAGACATAATGGCAGCTGCCCTGCTTAAAATTTCTTCTTCAACTTTATTGGCAAGTTCTTTATTGGAGACTATTTGAGAGATGTCCCATTCTATGTCTCCACCGTATAAAACATAGTCAAAAAAGGCAAAGTATTCATTTACCAGGTCGCTTTTTGAAACAGGCTCTATGACAAGGTTCTTTTTGGGGATTGGGCTGCGGTCGTATTTTTTTGGCGAATCAGTATTAAGTTCACCTCCAAAAAAATAAACAGTAAAAGTGCTCTTGCTTTTTGCTTTTGCGGTAAAGACTCTTAGCTTGCACCTACTGTTCGAATAGCCCATAAGCTCTTCGCTTACAATGTGGCCGGCTTTAAAGTCTTGGGGAAAATGCGCTTTTAGTTTGAATTGAAGGTCTTTATCGCTATTGTTTTGAATTACAAGTGTTTCTTTGTCTATCCAAAACTTCTTGCCCGTATCTTTTTGGTCAAGCAGTTCGTTGTGGAAAGATTTTTTTCTATGTATTCAAGGGCGGGTTTTGCCTTGTCTTTTGGCGATGCAAAACAGGCAGTTAGAGAAATTATGGTGCTAATGAAAATGGAGGTTTGGAGAAAAATCTTTTTCATATTCATGTATAAAGAATAGCATGTTTTATGCAGAAAAAAAAAGGCACTAGTATGGCGAATAACAATTAACTGTCGGGGCTGTCCTGAAAGTAATGTCATGCTGAACGCGGTTGCTTGCAACCAATTTCAGCATCTACGCCATATGTGGTGCATAGATTCCGAATCAAGTTCGGAATGACACTGTGACTTAAACTTTTTGGACGCCCCCCTGCGCTCACCAACCGTGGTTCGACTAAGCTCACCAACCACTAACGTCTATAGATTCCGAAACTAGTTCGGAATGACCTGTTATTTAATATCCGTTATACTCGCTCCAGAAAAGAATTTAAAATTTGTATTCCCAGTAAAGTGGAATGCTCCAGCCAAGGTTCCAGTCTTCGGCGGTGGTTTGCCTGCGTTCAAATTGGGCACCGGCGCTGATTGTGTTTTTGCCAAAGTAGAACATGAGGCGGGGGTAGAATACGTATGTTGTGCGCGAAAGGTCGGAGTCTTTTGTGTTGACTCCTGCGTAGTAGAAGAATTGTGGGCGCAAGCTTATGTGGGGCGTTACCGGGATTAAAAGCTGGGTTCCTGCGTAGAGGGGGACGTAATCACCTTCCATTGAATGGCCTGCTTCTCCTTCCAGCGTGAATGATGCAAAGTCAAAGTTTACCTTAAAGTTTAATGAGGCAAATTTTGCCTTGCCGATTTGCTTGTAGTTTTCTATGTTTTTATATGTTGAATTTGCGGCGTAGGGTTCTGAATTCCATGAATATGATGCGAATGCGGAGATTTTTTTAAGCGGGGAGTCTCCGTTTTTTTTGGAGTAGAAAAGCGAAACTGCGGAACTCAGGTCTTTTTTGGAAAATTCCTTGGGGTCTTCGTCTGCGGCTGACTGGTAGAAGAGGGTTGCGCCAAAGTTGAGTGGAATGTCAAAGAGGGGGGCAAAGTCGTAGCCTGCAAATCCGTTGATGGCAAAATTGTCTTCAAATTTTTTGTAGGATTCTTCCACTGGGATTGCGACGCCTGCGTTAAAGCCTGACTTTTTAGCCTTTATGCCAACGCCTGTTTTCCCCCAGCGTGTGGAGCCTGTGTAGAATTCGTTAAGGTCAAAGTAGCCGCCGCTAAGATAGTAGGAATAAAGCTTTCCCATGCCAAGTTCCAGGTCTTCTGTTTTGAAGGGGCGGATTTTTATGTAGGCCCTTTTTACGTCCAGTTTTTGTGCATTTTCGTCCTGCTCGGATGCGGAGTGCAGGCGGTAGTAGATTTTTCCACCGGCCGTCATTATATCGTTGGAGAGTTCGCCGTTAAAGAGGAGGTAGGCACCGCCAAATTCTTTTTTTGCATCTTCTTGGGCTTCTTTTTGCAGGGGTGTCGTTCCCACGGTGATTATTGTTTTTCCTGATGGTTGGGAAAAAAGTTGATTCTGCAGGAAGAGTGCAGTGCAGGCAAGTAATGCTTTTGTGTATACGCTTAATTTTTTCATGTGCCTATATTAGCGGAAATGTATTCTGCTTGCAAGCGATGGGGCAACCTTTGTTCGCAAATTACCCTTGGGGTAACACCGAGGCTTTTTTGGTGGGCGGATGTGCGGTAAAAAAAAGCCTGTCCGGAAGCATTTGCTTTGGGGCAGGCCTTTTTGGCAAAAATTATTTTAGTGCCTTATTTTGTGGTTTTCTTGGCAGCTGTCTTTTTTGCGGTTGTTGTCTTGGCGGTTGCAGTCTTCTTTGCGGCACTTGCTTTTGTTGCTTTAAGCGTTGCGGACTTCTTTGCAACTGTAGCCTTTGCAGCCTTTACTTTCTTTGTTGCGCTTGCCTTTGCCCCTGCGGCTTTTGATGCAGCGGTTTTCTTTGCCGTGCTTGCCTTTGCGGCTGTCTTTTTGACGGCTTTTTCTGCTGTCTTCTTTGCGGCAGTTGCCTTCTTTGTTACGGCTTTCTTTGCAGCGCTAACTTTCTTTTCTGCTGTTTTTGCAGTCTTCTTTGCCGTGGTCTTTGCTTCCTTTACAGCCTTTTCCGCTGTCTTCTTTGCGGCAGTTGCCTTCTTTGTTACGGCTTTCTTTGCTGCGCTAACTTTCTTTTCTGCCGTTTTTGCAGTCTTCTTGGCCGTAGTCTTTGCTTCCTTTACAGCCTTTTCTGCTGTTTTCTTTACAGTTGAACCCTTCTTTCTGCCCCTTGTGCTCTTTGTGACAGCCTTTTCTGCTTTTTCGATGGATTCAAAAGCTTCAGTTTCACTTATGGGATCAGGCTGCGGGTCCTTGTCTTCGTCAAATACGTCAACAAGTTTGAGTGCTTCTGCAAATTTATCATCTGACCTTGGCTTGTCGGAAGCAAATTCTGCTGCGGTGTGCATTGCAAAAGACATGTCTGCCTGCACGTCGGATGAAATTGTTTCATCGGAAGAATTGTCTTCGCTTACAAGTGTAGAATCTGAGTCAACCATGGTTGCATCGTCTGCAATTGTTGCATCGTCTTCTGCTACTGTCTGTGCGCTTTCCTGAACCTGTGTCTTTTCAGTTGCCTTCTCTTCGTCTGATGAGCCAAAGACTTTCTTGAAGAAATTACCAAAACCCATTTTTTTCGCGTCTCCTTGATTTTCAAGCCCCGGATTTACCGAAGCTTTCCTTTCAAATTTTATCTTTACGCTTTGATAGCGCAATTTACATTCCAGTATGGTGGCCGCAATCACCGCATAGGCAAAGTAATGCAGCGTACCATAAATCCCGGCAAAATAATTATATAACCCATGGAACAAAACCGCAAGTGCAAATGGAAGCCATAAGAGCGACTTGTCCGCAAGCTCCTGCCTGCGCTTTATGCAGTACACAAATAACCCACTCAGCCCCGCGCAGAATGTATGCATTACCACAGCCGTAAAAAGCCTAAGTGTTATACTTCTATTTCCGTATATCAAGTAGATTAAGGTTTCAAGACATCCCAGGGTAAGTCCGCAAAGCACCGCATAAGAAAAAAAGGCGGAAAGCTTGGACTTCTTTGCAGGCAGTAAAAAAAGAAACGCCATCTTTGCCGATTCTTCTATAATGCCATTTATGAGTAAACCCTTTATAAGCCGTCCAGGTAAATTTACAGAGGCGAAAGGATGCCATGTATGAATTATTATCAAAAGAAGTTCAATAGGAAGAAGTGCCAACAGTCCGCAAAGACAAGCCGCTGCTCCATGAACTTTATTGAAATCTTTCCCCAGCAGCAAAAAACAGATATACACCGTAACGAGGGGTATAAAAGTCATTGCTATTGAAGCATAAATATTCATATTTATAGGATAATCCAATTTTATATATTTTGCAAGCGATATTTCTAATGTTGCATAAGGTGGGATTTATTATGTTTGCTTTTTGTTGCCGATATAAAAAGAAATTCATACCGGGAGGACGACATGGATATACAGGCGATCAACACAATCATGGCAAAGATGAAAGACGAACTGCTGCCAGGACAGATGAGCAAACTGGAGGAGACTCTCCTGGAAGTCCTTTCCGAACCGCAATCATGTAGTGTTCCAAAAAAAGAAAAGGCAAGCATTGTTGAACAGTTCATAAGCGCAAAGAAAATAGAAGGCTGTGCAAAGCGGACTCTGGAATACTACGGCTCCACACTCAGCTTTTTTGAAAAAAACATAGGTACTGATGTCTGCCTTGCAAGCACCGACACGATACGCGAATACCTCATAGGCTACCAGAAAATAAACGACTGCACAAACGTAACTTTGGACACAGTGCGCAGAATCCTTTCAACCTTCTACAATTGGCTTGCGAATGAGGACTTCATCCCCAAAAACCCCATGAAGAGGATTCACAAAATAAAAACGCCGGTCATAATAAAGCCAGCCCTTTCCGACGAGCAGGTTGAAATAATCAGAAAAAACGCATCAGACAACATACGGAACATTGCAATCATAGACCTGCTGCTTTCCTCCGGGATGCGCATAAGCGAGCTTGTAAGGCTTAACCGCTCGTCCATAGACCTAAACTCCCAAACCTGCATAGTCTTTGGCAAGGGGGCAAAGCAAAGGGAGACGTATTTTGACCCCAAGACAAAAATAGACCTAGAAAACTATCTGAATACGCGCAAGGACAATAACAAGGCCCTGTTCGTTACGGAAAGAAAGAACCGCTACGGCGTTTTTGGAAGGATGAAGGCAAACTCCATAGAAAAGATGGTAAGGGATGTTGGCACAAGGAGTAACATAGACAACGTGCACCCCCACCGGTTCCGCCGCACCATGGCAACCCGCGCCATAGACAAGGGCATGCCCATAGAACAGGTTCAAGTGCTGCTTGGACATGCCAAAATAGACACCACGCTGCGCTATGCAAATGTGCGGCAAGCCAACGTACGCCATTCCCACCAAAAATACATCGGGTAGAAACCCTAAGAAACTTGGTTTGCGCTATATTTTTCTCACTCAAGCAAGAAAGACATTCCTACTTAAGTAGGAATGCAATTGCTATTCCAGTAAGAACCGTATTCCTGCGTTAGTTATATGTCAATAAATACTTGACAATGACAATTTAACTTGGTATATTAGGACTGCGGAGAATACCTATGGGGGAAAATATGGCAGGAGGAGTATTCAAAGAACGGTTTGCTGCCCTTATAAAGACAAGGGGGCTTTCCCAAAAGGAGCTGGCGCAGAGGACGAACCTTACGGAAGGTGCAATCTCGCACTACCTTAAGGGCGACCGAGAGCCGAAAGGTGCGATTCTTCTGAACATAGCGAATGCCTTAGGAACCTCAACCGACTACCTCAGCGGAAAAACGGACGAAGTGAAGCCAAGCGAAGCAGACGATGAACTGGAAATCGCATATCAACTTGTTGCCCGGAATGTGCCGAACATGAGTGCAGAGGACAGAGACCGGTTCGTGAGGATTCTTTTCGGAGTGAGATAACTACATGAACAAAAATTTAAGAAAAGTGGATTATGACAAAATAGAAGAAACAGTGAATGACCTCATTGAGGATTTGGGGCTACGGGAGTTCCCGGTTAACTGTTTTGAGGCGGCCGTTAGGCTTGGAGTGGAAACAAGGAAGTATTCCGAGCTTTCTAAGCCTGACAGGGATTTCATTGCATCGAAGATGGAATATGGCTTTAGCATAAAGAGAGATGGCAAGTATGTCATTTATTACAATGATGCCTTGGACAGGTACAAAACAAGATTCGCAATATGGCATGAGATAGCACATATCCAGTTGGGGCTTCTTGAGGCAAGCTGCCGCGAAAGCTGTGCCCGCATTAAAGAGGAGGCGAACCATTTTGCGGCTTATGTAATGGTTCCTCCCGCATTCATCCACAAACTAGGCCTTGATGACCCAAGAACTATTTCTGACATATGCAAGGTTAGCTTTGATTATGCTTGCAGTGTTCTGAGCCATTATAACAGGTCGTTCAGGTTTGCAGGCTTAAGGAGCACAGCTCTTGACGGAAGGATTGAGAAGCTTCTTGACCGTGCGCCTGATGGCATTGTGGCATAAAAAAATAGCCCAGGTGCAGATATTGGAGTATCTACACTTGGGCTTTAAGAAGCGACACCCATAAAGGCATCATTCTTTAGTAGCTTTCTGAATCTTACTCTTTGTGTGGTGTCCTCGTCAAGTAGGCTGGACGGCAGGAAATGTCGCCCTTTATAGAAAAAGCCCGCAGAATGCGGGGAGGACACAATCATGAGCAATACGACAGTTATTGACTACACAGACTCGGACGGAACAGGCACGGTTACGCTTGTTGCCAATCCCTTTGAGAAAGGCGGCAAATACTACGCAAAGTTTGACCGCACCACCGTAAACATCGACCATCTTATCGCAAGGATCCAGAAGAAAGAGGTTGGTACCAACGCAATTATGGCTAAGCACATGGCTTCGCTTTTTAAGGCTGAGATACTGGAAGCTCTGAGCCGTGGCGAGGCGGTGAACCTTCTTGACCTTGGGACGCTCTACATAACCACGAGCGGAACGGTCAGGGGTGACACACCGGAGACTGCGAGCATTCCGGGCTTTCAGGTAAAGTTTACCGCCTCAAAGGTTACGAATGAGGCCGTCTCATCGCTTGGAATAAAGAAAATAGTTATGTCGGATACAAGCCCAATCATAGGCACAATGACAGACCTTTACACTGGGGAAGAGACTGCAACCTTCACAAGGGAAAAGTCCATACGCATAGAGGGAACCCGCCTAAAAATCGCAGGTGATGACGGTGGGGTTTTCTTTGCACCCGCAACGGAAAAAGAAGGGCCGGATGTGGATGAAACAAAGTGGATAAAGGTGGATAAGCTAATCCGTAACGTCTCAAAGATGCTTGAATTCTTCCTGCCACCAACTCTTGAGGCTGACACCCCCTACTGCATAGTCCTTAAGACCAACAGCACCAAGGGTAATACGACCAAAAAAACATATTCTGTAACATCAAGTGCTATTGTTAGGGTAAAATCCGCGTAAGCCTTTCACAAGTTCATTTGGGTATTTGAAAATATGAAGCTGTGGCTTGCCATCCAGTCAAGAATAAAGTCTGGTTGGCAAGCTTTTTTTGTTCCCGAAAGCTTATTCCCGCAAATTGGCATTGATGTGCATAAGCAGGGTGGGTTCGCGGTGGCGCATGGACGCTAGATGTGGGGGTAACGATTATTTTTCGTTTTGCAATTTCCAATGGAGTTTCACTAGCTCCTCCATTTCGAGAGACCCAGTTTGAGCTGTTGTTTCCTTTGACAATCTTATTGACTCCTTGTCGAGTTTTGCTCCATAGTCAATTAGCAAAGAAAACAGTGAAAGAAAATTGCCTTCTACACAATAATTGATTGCTGTTTTCCCATGTTTTGAAAAGTAACGCTTGTAATTCCAATCAGTTGCAGGAAACAATGATTTTTCTCCATAAATGCATTTGAAATTAGGATCAGCCCCACTTCTTAATAGAATTTTTACAGACTCATACATTTCATGTTCATAAATTATAGGAACCAGAGGATGTTTTTCATAAAACATTTTACGATCTTCTCTCGGATTTTTATCTGCCAAATTAATATAAGATATCAAACTTGCTACATAAGGTCTTTTTTTCACATCAGCTCCATAAGATATTAATAATTCAGCTAACTTTGGATTTTCACAACAGCTCCATAAAGGATTTGTTTCAACCCATTTTATTTTTCCAGACATTCTATTTGCGTCGGCTCCATTTTCTAACAGAAATTTCATTTTTTTATATCTATCAGAATCATTCTTTATATGAACTGCTTCATACATTTGATACTCCAGTGATTTTTTATCTATTTTATTGCTTTTTACTGAAACCTCAAAATTTGGGGAGGGCCTTCTTTGCATGTTCTGCACTCCGCATGATGATAATTGAAGAATAATAAGTATTGTAATAAAAATTCTTTTCATCTTTCACCTTACTCTCTTATTCAAATGTTACAGTTACTATTCTTCCTATTTTGGAAGCTGATAAATTTACTTGTTCATTTCTATCAACAGAATTGAAATATGTATTTGGCTTATTCTTTCCAACCCCTTCATTTACCGCTTTACAATAGGCATCTGCATCCTCCTCATTATTGAAATATATATTTGCTGTCAGAACAAGGTCTGACGGAGTACATATTCCCTTGTCAAAGCGGTTAACCCAGTATTGGCCTATTACCGTACGCCCGACAGAAGTCCCTTCCTTCTTGTTTGTTAAAATGAAATTAACAGCTTGAAACATGGAATCATCCGCCTCGCCAAGAGATCCGTACGCTCCGACTTCTGCACCTACATGCCAGCCATAATCGAACACCATGTTGTAATTGCCTTTCCAAAGCCATATCGAGGATTCTTCACCTTTTGAGTTTGTAAAATCAGTCCGCAAACTGTCAATATTGCAGACTATATTATTCGATGTGAAATTTTCATAAAACTTATAGTACCCACCGACTCTCTGCGGTTGTTTATTGTCAAAGTACTTGTACCCTCCTCGCTGATGTTTTGGACGCATTGTTCCAATAAGAATAACGATAACTGCCGGAAGGATATAGTTCCCTTCCGGGTCTATATAGCGTACCGGGTTGTTGGCCGCGTATGCATACAAACCGCCATATGTGGGACTGGGCAGGAGCTAGCCGTTGGGTTTAGGCCCGGCTCCGGACAGGAATCACATCCTTTTATTTTCCTCCTAATGCATTCTAACAAATTTTTTTAAGGCTCCACAACATGAAAGTCTTGCCCAGAATCAAAAATCATTTTCTTCTGAAGATTACATAGACAGTTTCATCTCCTTTGGGATAATAATCTGTTCCTGATTTTCCTGTCCAAAATGAAACATACCATCCTGACGGAAGCTCTATATAATAGCCAACCAATCTTTCTTTTTTCAGTTTCTTTTTCCCAATTATTTTCATTACATCTTTGTAGGTCATATCCAGACAGACACCCTCAGGAGTTGAAAAACAACTTCCGTCAGAACTTTCCACAGCAATATAACGGATTATCGAATTCCAATCATAGCAGACATCATAAACCACTCCCTCTGACAATACACGAATATAGGGAAACGAAAAATTTGAATCAACGATTAGACTTTTATGTGGTAAATAAAAATCTGGAACTTCCACATCCAATTCAGCCAGATTTTTTCCAATAGAAAAATCATCTATATCGTGAACAACAATATCAGGGTTAGGAATAACTATATCCAGTTCAGCAGCATAAGACACTGACGATAACAAAATCAAAAACAGATAAAAAAACACAGACTTAAGCATCTTAATTTTTCTCCATAGGTTTTCGATAATATAGTTCAGGTGATTGACAAAATATTTTTACATCCGGGGTAGGACCATCATGCAAATAAGCATCGTAAGGGGTTGTTTCTGTTCCACTTAATGTTCTAACCATAATATCTTTCCATTTTATGAATAAAAACTTTCGTTCTTGTATATCAGATATTGTATCTGCATGTATTATTCCAATTGTGTTATTTTTATATATTTCTATATCTCCAACTATTATATCATCCTCTTTTATCTGTACATAACCATCTCCATCTAAAATTTTTTGAACATCATCTTCTATCCAATATTTGCCATCCGCAAATGTCAAACCGAAACAGTTTGTATCAGCTTGGGGAACGTTTGGAGAAAGATTTTTCCATGCAAAAATCTTTGTGCCATCATCTGCATATAGATATCCAAATTCTGCTGCAAAAGTATATCCTCTTCCATTCCCTATAGTTTTTATATCTCTATATATGCAGTCAAATTTAAGGTTTCCAGAACTGTCTCTTTGTAATCTTCCATCCGGGTCTATGTAGCGTACCGGATTATTTGCCGCGTATGCATACAAACCGCCATATGTGGGAATCCAGACATTGCCCCGCCGGGGAAGGACACTCCGTTGCTTCCTGTAATGCCCTTCCTCCGCGGCTCAAAGTTCCATGAAGCACGTTTGAGGCGCAATTGCTTGTAATGTCAAAAAACGCCCTTGCCGTCCCTGCATTCATGGTTGCGGGCGGCAAGTCTTTTTTAATCACTGGGCTACTGCCTTGTAAAAAAAAGTATAGCATAAAGCCCGGACAAAAGTCTCATTTTCTTTGTTAAAATTTCACAGCTTCGTAAGGCTTTACTTTTATTTTTTATGTTTCTCTGCTGTTAAAATCAACTGCCTGCAATTAACTTATTTTCATACTGGAGAAAGTGTTCTATTACGTCGGCTATGTATTGGTCTCCCGGGATGGTTGGGCTTGTGAACAGATTAGAAAAATAACAACTGATTATTAAATCACTTTCGCCGTCATATTCAAGAAGGAATAGACCGCAAGAAGGCTGAAGCCCAATTCCCAATTTTTTTCCGCCAAGATAAAAAACAAAAGTGTCTGCATCTATATGATCAATATATTCTTCATAGTTTCCAGAATAGAAAGCTTGAACGTTCATTTTACTTTTTTCAGTATGCACGAATGAAATATTTTTTTCATTCAAAACTCTTAAGATTTCATTTCTGCATTCTTCAAAAGAATATTTATCTATGTCACTTAAAATCTTTAACAGCGGAATACATTCATGAATAATATAACCTATTATATTATCCTGCTCCGTAAAGTTCCTTCTGAACTCTCGCAAACCAAATGGAAAAATGTTTGTGTCAAGATAAATGGTCCCATCGTACCCGCCGTGCTGGCGTTTATGGACAGCAATATAAGTTTTGTTCTTTAGCCAGAACGTTATGTCTCCGCACTGTTTTTTTATCTGTATTCCTTCTTTTTCAAAAAAGTCCGCGTAGTCTTTTAAATGTAATAATTTTTCCAGTGTCATATATTCTCCTCTTATATTTCAAAATATTATTGCAGCAGCTGATTCCTTAATGATCTCTTTTCCGATTTCTGTCGCAGTATGTGTTGCTCCCCCGCCAGAGGCAACGCTTATAACGACAACAGCTGCCGTAACCAAGCCAGTTACGGCACCTATGGCTTTTAATTTTTTATAATCCAAGTTATCCTTTTTATTTGAAAGTGAATAGTAGATCATGCCTTCCTGATCTGGATTCCCTGGATATGTATACAGCTTTATGTCTGCCCTAATTTCGCCACATCCCGGTATTGAAAAAATAACCTGATCCTCCAGTTCAATTGCTCCAATTTCTAAAAGCTTGCTTGTTCCCTTTTTATATCCCCTCCCCATATGCTCAACATACTTTTCCAGCTGTTTTTTTGCATCCGGATCATTTGCCTGCGTAACAGGCTTGATTTCATAAATTTCATTTAAATAGACAAAATCTGCGCGACCATCGGTCCCGAACCTTCCTCCGCCAGGGATCTGAACTTCAGTCTCACTTCCTGGAAATCGTATCAACAGGTTTGATTCAATTATCGTATGAACATTTGACCCAATAATACTTCTTGTGCCAAAAGGGATACCATCCCACATTGACCTTCCGTCCGGGTCTATATAGCGTACCGGGTTGTTGGCGGCGTATGCATACAAACCGCCATATGTGGGACTGGCAGGGTTGGCTTTATGTCAAAGAACTTGTGTCACAACGGCTTCTTATAGGGCTTTGTGATGTTATGCCAAGACTGCAACCCTTTCCTTTATTGCCTTCATCTGCCTTGCATTGAGCTTAAATGTTTCTGCAAGTTCTTCTTCTGTCATTTTTCCAAGTTCAAGCAATTTTGCTGCCATTTCAATAGTTCTCTCTTCCCTTTCTTCTTTTCTTTCTTCTTTTGCAAATTCTTCCATTATTCTGCACATGTGACTTACCCCCTTGTCGCTTTCCTTGAGGTACCTGACCCTTTCGGCCAGAATCCTGCTCTTCATGTCATCTGGATGCGGGCTAGCATTTTCTGCTTCTTTGACAAGTCTTTCTTGTTCATAAGTTATATTATCATAGAAAGAGGCTGGACTTCAACTTTTTTGGAGTCTGCTTTTGTAAATTTTTCTGCGGAACTGGATTTTACATGGGGGCAAAATCCACGCAATGCCGTCAAATTGCTAATGTTACAAATTCTTGCACAATCCACAGAAATTAATATACAAAATTATGTATTTTGTAACTTACACAATGTCCTGCTAATTTTTTTGTTGTTCAAGAGCTTTTTTCCGTTTGAAAAAACTGATGCAACTAAAAATTATTAATAATAACTCCGGCCATAACTCGGCAAGCAGTGAAAGGCAGAGCATCACTTCGTTCAAAGGTCTGGTTAAAATAGCAACAATAATTCCTGCTGACAGCAATAAAGAAATTGCAATGTTTATGATTCTTTTATAAGTATTATTATCTATACCATATATCAGCATAACTATAAAAAATAAAAATGAGAAAATAAACAATGGATGACTGAATGTATTTGTAATAGGTGGCTTGGGGATCCACATCTTCAAAATAAATAATGCTAATAATACATCAATCAGCAGGTCCAGCTTTGTTACTTCTTTATTTTTGTTTCTAATAAATACCAGAACAATAATTGTTATAAGCAGATATACAAGCAAAGGTGAAAACTGGCATTTTTGCAATGCTTTCTTATACAGTTCAGCTTTTTTTATTTTAGCAAAAAATATTGCTCCATCAATATTTTTACAGTAAAGATAACCGCCTTTTACATTTAACCAAGACGTACCTCCTATGGGACATTGTTTTATTTGAACCAAATCATTTTCAATCATATTCCCATAATAAACTTCAAGTGAATCGTCTGAAAGAATGTATTTACCAGAAATCAAAATTTCTTTTTGATCCAGATTAGTGGGAAATTCATTACTAGTTGTTAGCAGTAACAATTCAAACTCTATCTGATCTGAGAAATCATTTTTCAATCCCAAAATTACCAGCACAATAAAAAAAACTGTCAATAAACTATAGTGAATAAAGTTATTTTTCAAAATGCAATGCTCCTCCCTTTATCCATAATTGAATTTCATCTTTTATTTTTCTTTGCTCTTCTTCAGGCAAATTAAAATATCCTTTACCCGTAAATGAGTCGAAAATAGCTATGAAATTTCCATTTCCACCAATTACAAAAGCTACAAATCCATAAATTGCATCAAGTCTGTTTCGAACATCCTTATAAACATCTCCATGCTTTGCATGTAATTCTCCATTTTTAATCTCCCCTCCGAATAACTTGATATAAATCTCAAAGGTCAATTTATCCGCTACTGGACCTCTCTTTTTTGGGGTTCGCAATAAAAAACTTGACTCCCTATAAAACTTATCCAAGCTGAACGTTCCTGTATCATCTTCTATTTCACTAGTAAATCTACTCTTGTATGACTTTGAGTCATAACTTAAGTCCAAAAAATCAACTTTTCGAAATAATGCAGGGATTTGTTCAACGAATAACAAATAATATGTATCATACTTTGATGGCTTTACTTCATAGCCAGTTTTACCATCAGGATCTCGTTTTGCCTTTTCATATGGGCTTTCTATCTGGAATCTTCCATCCGGGTCTATATAGCGTACCGGGTTGTTGGCCGCGTATGCATACAAACCGCCATATGTGGGACGAACTCTTCTTTTTTGCTACTTTTTTTCTCCTCCAGAAGATATTTTACCACTTCTAGCCGGAATTTTCATCTGGAAATTTATTTACAGGTGAAAGTTGTAGATTATGACGAAATGCGCGAATTCTACAGTCCTTCTAGTGGTAAAATAGAGGTTTTTACATCAATTCGATTGATGTTTGTAAAAACTATTCAGCCAAATATTCAGATTCATGAATTTCACGGATATTTATATATTCAATTTTTTCAAAAGAAATACACATCACTTTCTTATTTTTCGTTAATAAAGACAGGAAGGTATTCTTTTCTTCTTTATCAATCTCTGCAGATAATATGTATAACTCATTTTCAATAGTTCCTATATGAGCTTTCTTGAAACTTATTGAAATAGAAGTATAACCATTTTGTAAATCTCCATTTAATATAGTCAATGAAATCTTACCATTTGTTTCTTCAAGTTTTTGTATTTTTGCATCATGAAAATCTATTGTTACTAATACTCTTTCTAAAAATGACATTTCTGGTAAGAGTGAATTTAGTTTTCTCTGATAAGAATCATATCTTTCATCCATTTCTTCATCACTTAATGACCCGTTATAATAGGATTCATCAAAAAAAGACATCTTATTCTTGCGGTATTTTCCATCCATTTTTTAATAACCAATCCTTTTCTTCATTTGTTAATGTTTTCGAACCATGTTTCCAAGTGCCATCTTTATTAAGTGCTGATTCTGTATTCTTATTGCCTCTAAAATGAACGTGATCCTTTTCATATGGTCCTTTCCCTTTGTCAACTCTATCAACGGATTTTGGGGCTTTACCTTTCTTTACTTCTTGTTGCATCTTTGAAGCTTTTTTAGGGTTGCTTTCTTTATCGTCATGTTCTTGTCCAGAATTTGGGCTTCCTGCAGCTGCCGATGCTGCACCATTCTTGGGTAGTGCAGCCGATGCCGAAGACTTATGCCTTTTTCTTGAAGCGGCATTGGATCTTGCCTCTGCGGCAATTTCATATGTAGAATCTGTCGCTAAAATAACAGTTCCTGTTACCGCTAACTTACCAGCAAAAGAGGCTGCTGCTGGAGCTAAAACGGGAGTTGTTGTACCACCAGTTGTAATCGCAACGGCCGTACCAGCCACAACGACAATTCCTGCAGCTACATAGCATCCGTATCCTAAAACCTTTCCTAAAAAACTATACCCATCCGGGTCTATATAGTGTACCGGGTTGTTTGCCGCGTATGCATACAAACCGCCATATGTGGGACGAACTCTTCTTTTTTGCTACTTTTTTCTCCTCCAGAAGATATTTTACCACTTCTAGCCGGAATTTTCATCTGGAAATTTATTGATTTCCAGATGAAAGCTGTTTATTATGCCGAAAAACGCACGAATTCTACAGCTTTTTGGGGCTAAAATAGCGATTTTCACAATCAATTTCAATTGCTATTTGTAAAAGAGGTATAAGATTTAAAATGCTGACTTATTATAATGTTTTTCATTTGTAACTAAAAAGTATTTATCTTTGTAAACACAGTTCCCTTTTATCCAACCTCCAGTCCATTTTATTATCAAGGGGTAATTTTTATTTAGTTCATAATATTCACAATATTCTGTTATCAAAATTTTTATTGTAATAATTTCTTCAGTTTCTTTTACTTCTAATTCATTCAAAAGTGAAAGGCCACCATTATCTCCAATAAAAACTTCATTGATTTTACCAATTATATTTTCATTTTTAGCCAATTTAATACACAATACATCATTATCATATGATATTTCCATAATATTTTTTTGTTTCTGTTTTTGTTGTGGAGTACACGAAATGAATAGAATAATTAAAACAAATCCTAATAATTTTCTAAAACCCATTTTACTGCCTCCGTAAATTGAAATCCTGAATTACTCATAATATTAGCCATTTTCAATAAATTTTCTTCTTTACTTTTTATTTGTTTTTCAGTACCTGTGAATCCCCCACCATAGCGAGCTTTGAAATATTCTTCTGCATAATCTCCAACAAATTGAGCTTGCGATTCATAAAAAGGAAAATCTTTTAACGAAGTATAACTTTCAAGGCTTTTATCATATTGATAGGTATAGTTAATAACTGTTTTTCCGTCATACACTGGTTTTGGCATTGTAGCTCCCAAAATACTATTTGTTAATTCACTATCTTTATATCCAATTAACTTACCATATTTTGCCATTTGTTCATTAAGTGCAAATTCGTCAATTAAAGCAAAAAAAGAATTTGGTATAGTTAGATATTGTATCTGGTGATATATTTCATGGATAAATGTATTTTTGTCTTCTAAAATTGGATTAGCTGCAACTTTCGGATCATATGCAATATTCATCAATGGGAATGATCCAGATCTTCCATTTACAGCCAATGGCCAAATAATAGCATTATCGTAAATATAAGTACCCATATTTCCTAATACTTCTTGAACAAACTGTCTTTCATAGTGAGAACCTTCAATATAATACACTGAAAAAGCAGTTTTAGGTTCCCTTCCATCCGGGTCTATATAGCGTACCGGGTTGTTGGCGGCGTATGCATACAAACCGCCATATGTGGGACTGAGCAGGGAACTTTATGCCAGTTTTTCAGTCTTTTCTTTGCCTCCAAATTTATTTTTACTATATCCTAACAGAAAAATTATTTTTTGTATAGGAATACGGGAATTATTATATTGCTTTACGGTGAAAGGAGTAAAAAAAAATTACGAATAATTTGAATAAATATAATAAAATTTATCAAACAGAAATTATTTGGCATAGGTATGGTATACACTTTCTGTTGGAATTAGTAATTCTTGACTTTCAAGATTCACTCCTAAATTTTTACAGAACAAAAGTAATTTATCATAGTTAAATTTCTTTGTAGCTCCACGTTCGTTGTACAATTCTCCCATTTCAAAATCTTGAGGTTTCCCATGGTTAAAAAATACCCAGCGTTCACCATCTTTTATGCTATAAATAATACGTTTTTCATTACCTTTGAAATAATACAATTTATAAGCAGGGAACATACTTTCTGTATCAACAAAAATATAAAGTCCTGTATACCCATATTTTGCACAGGTAAACTCAATATTCGTAATCCAATTATCTGAAAGATTATTTATATAAATAACAAAAGAATCTTTTTGTCTAAATAAATAACCATCATAACTTTTTAAGCCAGCTGCCTTATTTAAATATTTTATATCATCTTTTTTGATTTCCTCGTGAACAAAGGTAATATCCAAATTTGAATACTTTGATAAATCAAATAATTCATTAGTACAAAAAGCACGTATATCCTCTTTATGTCAAAAAATAGACCAAAGCTTAAAAACAATTTTCTTTCCCTCCCTTAGTCAATCATACAATTGGGATACGGTTTTGACATCATCAAATGAAACAACTTCCATAATATGATTCTCTGCAATTAATACGTAATGTTTTAACTCATCTTTTGAATAAAAATTTCCTGTATCGTTTTCTATTTTTTTTAATAAAATAGAATCAGAATCTTGTATTAAGGTTGTATTCTTTATTGTCTTTTTTAACAAACTATAATACAAAAAACTTGCTTCATTAACTAATTCTTCTTCATAAAATTTTGTATAAACAATTCTGTTTCCAAAGTTTAAGAGACGTGTTTCCTCTTTGTTTGAAATTTTTATTTCCAAAGTATCATTATAATAAAATGAATCTATATCATACTTCCCTTGAAGAATTATTCTTATCATAGCTTCTAATCTCCTTCCCCATATCTAACTTTAATCCGATTTTTACCTTCTTGAACTTCTAGGGTAGGTCGCCCATCTGAACTGTGATCCCTAACATTTACTCTTCGACCATCAGGAAGCTCTCCTGTCAAAGAACAGTTGCCCCCGACTGCTTTCATGGAAGCAGCTGGAAGCGGGATGTAGAATCTTTCAATATGATAGATGAAAGATGTTGGTTTGTAAATTAAAGTATGAATCAGAGAAAAGCTATTGATAAATTCCATCTATCGCAAATTCAACATTTAATTCGCACAAAAAATGTAGCACTTCAGAATCCACCGTAATCGAAAATTCATCTTGCTCTGAATTACGTTTTATTACAACATACAGACACCCTGCAACTTTTGAAGTTCTTATTTCATTCAAAACTCCTTCCGAGTTTTTTAAAAACTGATTATAAAAGTCTCTTAAAATATCATTTGTATCTATATAACTGTGTTCTTTTGTGATAAGTTGCCAGATATAGCTTTTCGATATTCGTTTATTTTTTCCTATAAGCTCCCCTTTGTTGACTTTTCTTATTTCTCCATCAAAAAAATCATCCAAACAAATTGGCTTTACAGTTGATTCCAAGGATAAATCAATATACATTGAAGTCATTTACCATTTCTCCTTATTCAGGTATATAAATACCTGTAGCTTTGTGTTTTAAGAAAGTTTCGCCAGTTTTCGCATTATGATAAATATCATAGTGTGCTACATTTTTATCTTTAGCATTAGCATTTTTTAATACTTGATCTTTGAAATCATGTGCATCATTATAACCTTTTTGTTGTGCAAACTTGTTTGCATTAGAATTACCATCTATATGCTTAGCATCTTTTGCCGACTTATTAGAATCATTTCTAGCATTATTATTTTTACCATCATCATTATCATTATTATTTCCGTTTGAAACTGGACTTCCAGCTGCTGCTGACGATGCTCCATTTTTAGGTAGTGCAGCCGATGCCGAAGACTTATGCCTTTTTCTTGAAGCGGCATTGGATCTTGCCTCTGCGGCAATTTCATATGTAGAATCTGTCGCTAAAATAACAGTTCCTGTTATCGCTAACTTACCAGCAAAAGAGGCTGCTGCTGGAG
>Ga0247608_10000442_pt1 | contig 67599 bp, 49 predicted proteins | sample 176DNAGHGlowgp2_FD_193490 | JGI IMG/M metagenome (GOLD analysis project Ga0247608, IMG submission 193490) | Sheep rumen microbial communities from Palmerston North, Manawatu-Wanganui, New Zealand - 1766 DNA GHGlow gp2 | ecosystem: Host-associated > Mammals > Digestive system > Stomach > Rumen ... | reverse complement strand
TCATCAATCGTCAAGTCACTTTATGCAGAAGAATAACTATTTCAAGCTGACCACCAATCAGCAACGCACAATATTGGAACAGACAGCCATCAGGCAGTCGCTTCCCAAGCAGGCCATAGAGAAGGACTTGTGGGTGACAGCCATGCTTGAGCTGTTGTTTAGCTTGCCCTGCTCTGATTATTTGGTGTTCAAAGGAGGCACTTCGCTTAGTAAGGTGTGGAGGTTGATAAGACGCTTTTCTGAAGATATTGATTTGGCAATAGACAGAGCCGTCTTTGAGTTAGAAGGTGACTTGACAAAGAAGCAGGTCAAGAGGCTTCGCAAAGCATCCTCTCTCTTTGTTCGCGACACATTATGTCAGCAACTTGCAGAGTCTATCAGTCAAACTCCTTTGAAAGATTTATGCCAAATAGAGCCAGAACCAGACGGAGAGGGTGATGCCACATATCCCGAGCCAAGAAGCATCTTTATCAGTTATCAGTCCGTTTTCGATGATAAGTTGGATTATATTTCTCCCATCGTGAAGATAGAGGCGGGTGCTCGCTCTCTTCTGGAGCCATATACAGAGACTGCTATCACGAGTATTGTAGAAGAAACGCTGCCCACTATTAACACCTCTATCGCAGATGTGAAAGTTAAGACTGCCATTGCCGAGAAAACGTTCTTGGAAAAGGCTTTTTTACTTCATGAACTGTTCTCGGTAAATAGGTTCGTGGAAGCCCGTCGCCGCTCTCGCCATATCTACGACCTCCACATGATGATGAGGCAAGGTATTGCAGATAAGGCTGTCCCTAACGATGAGTTGTGGCAGACCATCCATCATCATCGTTCCACATTAACCAGTATGAGTGGTGTAGACTATTCTATAGATATTAGGAAGAACATTCAACTCATTCCTCCGAAAGAATCCTTGGCGGATTGGAAGAAGGACTATGAAGAAATGGCATCCGCGATGATATATGGCGACAAGCCTGCGTTTGCAGAACTATTATACAGCATGAATTGGTTAGAATTATTGTTTAGGAGAACTTAAATGATATAGATTGATTTTTGAGAAGAGTCTGGAAGATTGTTCTCAGAATACGACCAACTTGAGATTACTCAGGGAAATTGAAGAAAATGTACCCCAAGTTAAACTTGCATACAAACGGCGGCAGAAGAGAAAATACTAAGCAGACAGGACTTTCAAAATAAAACTTGGAGGGTTTGATGCCCTCCAAGAACTATCTTCTCAATCAAAGATACATAGAGATGAGTTGAGCTATAAAACTCAATATAGTGATGCCTAAGCTCCACATTTCACCTCTCGTCATCTTGTTAGATTGAGGTTTCTAGTTTATAACCTCAATCTAACAGTTCTTGAATACGCAGTTATTGAAACTGCAATTGCTATAAACAATTTTATCCATTGCTGTATAAATTAAAATTATGTAGGTAGATTATAGTCATGCCTACTTCCAGACCAGTATGAGCTTGCAAAAGTTGTGCAAAGATACGAATTCTAACTCAAATGTTGAAACAAAATATTAAAAATGATTATTAGCAAGCCTTTTTATTAAGTATTTCAACTATTATTTATAAATAATGTGTATCTTTGCGCTGTAAAATGAAGTGCTAAGTGGGCATATCAGTCATGCTATAGTTCAAATGCACTAATATAATAATATCCTAGCTAAACAAATATATGAGTAACTTAAACTACAATGAAATATCTGGATTAATTTCCGAGTGGCATCAAAGCATATCCGAGGGGCAGACGATGAGTTTTGACGCAGAATTAGTGAATAAAGCGGTTAACATTGTTTTATTTCTTCATCCAAAGAACGGAGATGAAGTATTTCTATTGCTGTGTGCATTAAACTTGTTAAATGCCGCAATTAAAACCGAATCATACAAAGACAAGTTGTCCTATGATTTAATCAAAACGAATGCCGCAAAGTTGGTAACGGTTATTGATAACCTTAAGAAAGATAGTATCTCCTACTATTACAATAAAGAGGAATACTGCTTGTATTTTGGGCTTAGTGGTATTGTGTTTAGTTTCCATCATGTTCCTTTAACAAGTGAAGTTTTAAAGGCCAGCTTCGTCAAGCCTATTACTTGGCCTGGTATTCGGCTCCAGAAGATTGCTCATTCCCTGCTGAACTATGCTATCAGTTTACTTGAAGATGATACTGATTTAAAAGCGATCATTGAAAAAGAGACACCGGAAATAAATAAAAATAATGTGGGAAACGATGTGCAACCTCTTCTGTCTTATGAAAACAAGGATAAAAGCATAAGCAAAAAAGACGTGACATCACCAAATGAAAAGTCTAACGAATCTATAATCATCCCTAATGAAGTGAGGGAAAATGTTGCAAAACAAATACTTTCAATTATTAGTGAATATTGCATTCCAGACCCAGAAGGATGGTTTGATTTAGTTAAGATAGCTCCAAAACTCAAAGCTAATGGGGTAGATTACTCTCTTTATGGTTTTCAAAAGCTTGCATTGTTTTTAGAGGCAATATTTGGGGATTCTATGCAAAGAAGAAATGTTGGCAACACCATGGTATATCTGAAATTTCCTTTGGATTGTTCAAACATACCTATTACCATATCTAATATTCCAAATGATGTCGGAATGAATCAAAATACGCGAGGTTTCTTGAGTGGAGTAAAAATCGGTGATGATGTAGAAATAAGCACCTTTGGAATATTAAAAAGTGGCAAAATTAGTTTGCTTAATGAACAATTTGTCCAATTGGAGCTAAAAGACAACAAATCAATCCGCATCAGACTTGAAGCAATTTCAAGTATCGAATCAAAGTTTTCCTCAAATAGCATCACTAATACTGACCTTTCTTTTTCTAGTGCCATATTAAAAGAAATTTTGATAGCAGAAGATCTGTACTCTTCTTCAACAATTGATACAAATGCTACTATTACTATGGTAGAAAGTAGGAGGATATGGTTAACTACTGATGATAGAAATACAGGAACGTGTTATAAAGGCTCTATAATAGGATATAATAAAGAAAAGTTAGTTAAAGGCCAAAGAGTGTTTGTCTTCCCATTTAAAAAAGAGATTGCTAATTGCGTAATCATGGAGATGACGTATTATGAACTCTTTGAAATATTTGAGAATTTAGTATCCACTCTCAATAAGGCGTATGCCCATAAAAGAACTCAAATACTACGTTTGTTGACTTATATAAAAAAGAAGATAAGTCATACAGAATCCATGCAAAAAGTAAGTGATCTCAGGCGACAAATGAAAAAACTTATGCCCCATTCTGCTTCATCAAATGATGATAGTTTAGACGAAGAAATAAACGATGATGATAAAACCGAGAAAGAACTATCTCATGAAATCCTTAATGAAAACGAGTCATTAGGGGATGCTATTGATACAAAGATTTCAATTAATAAAGATAACCCGACAGAATCTTTGTCTCAGCAAATTTCTCAGGAAGTACTAAAGCCTGAGTCGGTATCTACATCAATTCAAGGCCCCAAAATAATTGGGAAAATTGACTTGGCAGAGATTGGGAAGCCTAAAAAGAAAAAAGAAGGGGAAGAGAATGATGTAGTAATGACAAATTCAAATGATTCCATCTCCCTCGATAGTACTGACGACTTGCTTCCTTCAATGGGTAAAATAAAGAAAATGTGGGCCACCTATGGATATATTAAGCCTTATAACCAAGAAAAAGATTTGTATTTTTATACTTCAGAATTGGTCTCATATACTGGAATTATAGAATCCCCAAGTGTTGGAGATGAAGTTGTTTATTCTCTCGGGCAAAACAACCAAGGACCAATAGCTCTGTGTATACACAAGCAATGTACAAAGGATATTGTTGAAGATTTGGTGGAGAAATTTCGCTACGACACAAAAACTTGTTCTCGTTTAAAAAAACACATAGAAGATTTTGATAGTCTTAATTCGGATACATCAAATAATGCTAGTGGATTAGCTTACTATCTTGAAAAAGTTGGAGTCAACCCTAGGACATCATTTTCACCAAATGATGTAGAAAAATCATTTGCAGAAAAGCTTTCTTCAAATGAATATGCAACGGCGATAGAGCTTTTAATTGACGAAGTAGTAAAAAAAGACCCTTCAAAGTGCTACAATTTGTTCTTGCGTTCTTCAAGCTATGCGAAATCTCATAAGATGTATGATGCGTCAAGGCATTTGATTGAAAAGGCATTGGAGGTGTTTAAAGGAGAAGATGGAAAAACAAAATATTTCCAAAGGTTGCTAAAGAATATCGATAGCTTATCTAATAAATTATCTGATAGAATTGAAATAAACGAAAAGAAATTAGCAGATAGTCTTGAAATATCAAAGCACACTTTCCCGTTGATGCCGACCTATGTTCGAGACGAAATTCTAAGATATAAAGATTTTAATGGTATCACACCAGATAAAGAAACCATCAGGACGGGATTATATAAAGAGGAATATATCAAAGAGTTGAAAGACAAAATAAAGCAAAACAATGCTGATGAGTTGTTGTATTTGACAATGATAAAACTTCAGCTTGCATTCCATCCAAAAGAGTATAACCCCAAAGATGATGTAGCTAGGTTCCTTGTAAATCGTGCAAAGAATATATTGGCAATTGGAGACGAAAGCAGATATAGCGATGTTAGGTATTTACTGCGATTAGCATATCATTTGAAATCTTTTGAAAAAGGTTTTGATGACACTATTGGCTTATATCTTATGACACTTGGCGAATATACAGTGTCAGACATTGATATGTATATGCGTGGAAGTCAAAACGACTATAAATTCGAAGACTTATTGAAGAATGTTCTTGCGAACGACATTGATAACACATCAGAATTAGCTTTACTTACAGAATCAAATGCTGACATTAAGAACCGAATTATTAGAGAATATGAAAAAAACGGGAAAAATACTGATGTTTTTGGCGAATACTCGATGATTGTAAATGAAGTAAAAAAACGATATCTCCAATATTCTGCTAATCCTACAATAAACTTCATGTCTTTCATTTCATATCTTCAGACAACAGCAATACTGCTTGATAACGAAATGAATATTGTTAAGAATGATTCCATTAAGATTGTATCTTATGTAACAGACTTCAATACAGGGCAAAAGTATAACGTTATTCGCGATGCCTATAACAATATTATTCAAAAAATTGATGCTATTATTCCTAATCTGATTGACCATCCAACAGAAATAGGATATGAAACTATCTTACCCGCTCTGAGGTTGCTGAAAAAGAATGTTCGTGATAAATTTGAAGAATTAGAACAAAGGGCAGATCCAACAATAGAGGTAGACATCTTGGAATCTGTTGAATTGGAGGATTCCAAATCTGTAGAATTAAAGATTGCAATTAGAAACTCTGGCGATAGTGCTCGTAGTGTTCATATTAACAGTTTGAATGTCTATGGTGAAGATTTAGCAGAGGATAATAATATAAATATTGACGTTACTCTCCCAGCAGGAGAAGAAAAACTGACCAATGTTTTACTCCCTCTGCGTGATAATGCTGCAGAAGGAAAAATCGCCGAGGTGGAATTTGAAATTAAATATGACGATATTTACATTGCCACGGAGCAGAGGATTCCAACAAGCAGTAATATTTGTAAAACCATTAATTTTGAGAGCAAGCCTTTTGTCGAAATTGAAAATAAATTCCGGCAATGTTCTGGCGGTGAAGAGTTAGAGGCTGGTAATGATATGTTTTATGGCAGAGACAAACTCATTAGTGATATCCAGGAAACTATTTTGAAAGGTACAAAGAATCAAATTGCTATCTATGGTCAAAAGCGTTCTGGAAAAAGCTCTTTGCTTAATCAAATAAAAGGGAAGCTAGAAAAAGATGAGTCTCATTCTGTCATCTGTGGAAAGTTTAATTTACAGGGACTATTTTCTGATGATGATGAAAAAGAAGCACAAGAGCACGATTCTGAGAAAGATAATAATCCGGTGAAATGGATACTCAAATCAATAGCAGAAGCCTTATTGCGAGGTATGCCTAGAAGTGATTCAAAAAAACTTGGCAAGGACATTAAAGACATCCTTTCCAAATTTTTTAGTTTGGAGTCTGACGCTTTTACAGCATTAAGGGAATTTATTGAGCAAATTAATACAATTCTACAAGATTCTCACTTCGTTATATTTATTGATGAATTTACTTATCTTTATCAATTAATAAAAGACGGAAGAGTTAATGAGGATTTTATGCGAAGATGGATTGCGCTTATTGAAACACCTGGCATTAATCTGCAAACAATAGTCGCGGCTCAAGATACGTTACCACATTTTATGAATGAGAGTTATGCCTCCAATTGTTTCAATAAGTTTAGCAAGGAGCCTCTTTCATATCTAAGTAAAGAAGAAGCTCTTCAACTTATTAAAAATCCTATAAAGGACGTCACATTTCACAATCATAGTGACGAACTCATTTACGGCTATACTTCAGGAAGTGCATTCTTTACACAAATCTTCTGCACCAGACTCGTAGACTATTTGAACTCCGAGAGAAGTAATGTGGTTGGCAAGGAGGAAATTGAAATCGTGGCAGAACGTCTATGTACAGGAACGCACCGGCTTGAGAAATCAACATTTGAATGCCTTATAAAAGAGGCCGATGGATCAGATTATGACGAGTATGATAACGAAAAAGTACTTAAGGCAATAGCAGAACACACACGAGCAGGAGGTTACGTCAACATAGAAGACTTACATATTGATTTTCCTCAAGAAAAGCTAAAAAGTGTATTAGACAATTTATATGATCGCAGAGTTATTTCAAGACAAGATAAAGGTTATTCAATTAATGTTAAATTATTTGTAAAATGGATACTAAACAATTAGCGAATGGTCTGAAACAGGCATGTATTGGGAACCCTTTTGCCTCGCCTACGGAAGAAGTTGAAGGAGACGATTTCGTAGGTCGTAAATCTGTATTGGCAGAAATGCATCGTGATATTGTATACCCTAATAAAATAAGCAACTATCATGTTGTAGGGCTACCAAGAATAGGAAAATCTTCATTGCTGAAAGCTTTTAGAGAAAAGGTTCGACAAAATCATTACAATCTTGATTTGGTCGTTATCTACATTTCTTTGGACAAGTGCGAAAATTCAGAGGCAATGTGGAGAGAGATTGGGAAGGAACTACGTATAGAACTTAAAAGGAAACTTAGCTCAAACAATAAATATGCTGCTTTTGAAGAAGAGTTAGAATTTGAAGGTATTAACGAGAACAACATAGACTATGGCTATGTCTGTTCTATTGCAAAATGCATGAAAACAGTTGGCTTTTTCGGATTAGTTCTTATTGATGAGTTCGATAACTTCTCAACGATTGCTTCCAAAGCTACTGTAGGTAACTTAAGAACATTATTTAGTAGCTCCGACTATGGAATAAGGGCCGTTATTGCATCAAGGAGGATGGTAGAAAGAATTGAAAGGGAAGTAGAGGGTGCTGTAAATGCAAATGTATCTACATTAGCACCAATATTTATTAATGGCTCCAAACTGAAAATGTTCAATGATGAGGACATGGTTGAATATTGGACAAGTATCGCTAGGAAAATAGGTTGCAATCTCTCTGAGAAGTATATTCAAGAAGTTCAATACTATGTAGGCAGCCATCCTTGCTTGCTAAATTTGCTAAATGGATGTTATTGGGCAGAGCAAGAATCAAAAGATTACATTAGCAATGATTCTACGAGTTTAAGTCTAAATAAAGAACTATTAAACAAATTGCATGATGCTTTTGACTGGGCTGTCTGGCGTGATATGGAGAAATGGCAGTTGCTACGTTCTCTCATTCTATCCACTTGGGGACCTGACGATAACATTCCAGATGAAGAACTATCTGAATTGGACCGTTATGGTGTAATAAGTAAGGATCAAATTCTAACCGAACCAGATGGCCCTATACGAATCGCAATTTCTCGTTATTTTACAGAATGGATGAATGTCAAACGTTACATCCTGCCATTTGGTGATGAGTGGTCTAAGGCTGAAGGTAATATGAGAATTGTCGTGAAGTGTTTTTGCGATGATATGTATCAAGGAGATGAAGCCAAGATGATAAATCACCTTGAAACTAAGAATGCAAACGGCATTGAAATTAATGCAAATCCAAGATATACTGCAAGAGGACGATTCGATGCAATGAGGGATAAGATGAATAAAAATCTCAATAAGTATCCTGATATGTCATCTTCTCTTATTGATTATAGCGACCCATCTGATTTACCTGAAATTTTCTTTAAACGCGAATGGCATTGGTTTGGACAAATATTCGGAGGTACTTGGTATGATTGGAGTGATAAGTTCAGTACTATTAATGAGGTGCGGAACATAAAGTTGCATAACAACCCAGGCATGCCCAAAGTGCGTATAGAACTCGCTAAGAAATATTGCCATGAAATAAATGAAAGAGTAGAACTATATCTCAGTAATAGAACTTAAATGGCACGTCGTAACATCTTTGATGGCGATAGCTTTTACGCATTATTCGCACGTGGAACGTACAAGAGGTTAGTGAGCCGCAAGTGGATCACTTATGCAGATATTATGGCTGACCATCTAGGACTGTCTTCGTCTAAAGATTTGCCATGTAATGTCTCTAATTGTGAAAAATATGGAGAGTTAAGAAAGGCCTTTAGAGATGTTTCCAGTGCTATCGTCGGTGAGGTTGGTAAAGGCTGTATAGAAGAACAAGGCAATATTAGGAACAAGAGCTTTCGATATATAGGTGACGATGATAATCCACTTGCTGCAATGATAAATGCGAGAGTGGTTAATGATCTGAAGAAGTATTGGGAGTTCTGTCAGGACTCTGCAGGTTTCTTTCCTGAGACATGGCTTGAGTACTATTTTGCGGACTGTCAGGATTTGCTGTCTATCAAGGCAAAAAAGAAGAAAGGCGAGCAGGTCATTAGTTCGAGCATAGACAGGCATCAGACTAATATTGAGTATCTTCCGATGCTATATGAGTCTATTAAAAACCAGCAAGTTCTTTCTATCGACTATAAGCCTTATGATGAAGAAATGGTGACTCTCATTTTCCATCCCCACTATTTGAAAGAATATAATGGGCGTTGGCATCTTTTGGGGTATGCTGAAGAGCCGGAGCCAAAAGAAGGGGTGGATTTGGCCTTAGACAGAATTGCTAACAAACCAAGAGAAGTGTATAAGCGAGAGTTCGTCAAGGATCCAGAGAGATTTTATGAGTCTTTCTTCAAAAATAGAGTTGGGGTAAGTCACCACGAGAACAGTTCTCCTGAAGAAATCCATATACGTGCGCATACATTATATATGTATAGACTGATGGAGACTAAGAAACTCCATGAGAGCCAAGAAACAGTACTTCCTTTTGAAGAGCATGAGGATGGTTGCTACGGAGAGTTTACTGTGTATGTAGAGGTAAACAACGAATTTATAGGGCGCATATTACAGATGGGTGATGGACTCGAAATTGTGTCACCTCAGAATGTTCGTGATCTGTTTAGGGAAAGAGTCGAAAAAATGGCTGAATTGTACAAATAAAGCCTTTCTATGAGCAGATAGAGTCCTTTGCGAATTGTTCCCTAAGGCATGGAACGATTAAAAAGATAATAATCCTTTTCCCGTTCAAAAAATCGTCTTATCTTTGCAGCGTCAATCATCGATACCACCTCGAGATTGATGCTGCAAAAGCGTAGTGGTGGCAACCTAAATCTGAACAACCATGAACAATCAGATGACCAACACACAGACAGGGGCACAAGCCCAAGTGAATAACCTCTCAAATGCTATGAAGATGGCAGAGCTTGAGGCTCAGTTAGAACAGGAGGCTCTTGAGGAGCAGATGCTTCTGGCAGACCTTGAATGTCAGGCTGAACAGGATGCCATCCTCGACCAGATAATGCTGGAGGAGCTGGCATACGAGGCAGAGCAGGAGGCTGTCGCTGAAGCCATGTACCTTGAAGAACTGGCTTACGAGGCTGAACAGGAAGCTGTCGCTGAGGCCATGTACATCGAAGAGTTGGCTTACGAAGAAGAACTTGTGTGCTTCTGACTTTGCGGCCTTCGCCCACAAGCACTCGTCTCTGATGCCAAGTCGAGACGGGTGCCACCAAAGAAACTAATACTGACAACTAAAATCAACAGAGACTATGAAGAACTACCAGACTAACACTACAAACAGCAAAACCATGATCACTGCAGAAACGAATGACGTGTTAACCCTCAACTTGAGTTCGAGAAACCAGGTAAAACCGGCCAGTGTCCAGATCCGTATTCTCAGGCGTATCATGGAGAAGCGTCAGGCTCAGACAAACCACAGGAGGAAGGTAATTGTTCCTGACGGCTTGGAACCATTAAATTGGAGATATTCGTTGTACAACTCACAAATTGTATGTAACTTTGCATCGCAAACTAACAACTAGAAGTTTAACCATAAAACCTGAAAGACATGAAAAACAATGCACTTCAGACCATCGCCGCAAAGGCACTTCCGGCCCTCTCGGGCGAGTCAATCACCTACAATGCTGCCAAGAACGTGTTCTTGACACTCGGATACACCAGCGCAGCAGGAAACATGTACTACAAGGCGGTAAGGCTATCTAATCGCTTGGTGGTGTACTACGAGCTTGGGCAGGGGTATATCCACACCTTTCTGAACGGCATCAAGTTGTTCGCATGGGACGGACAGAAAGCCCAGCTCATTGCCCAGAAGTACTGGGGCGGCGACAACTGGAGAAAGTTCGATGAGTACTTTGCCAAGGAGCAGAGCATCCTGATGTTGAAAGGCTTCCTTGAGGGACAACTGAGACTACAAGGAGCACACGTCAGCGACCAGGAACTTTCCTGCTTCGCAAGGAGCATGGTAGAAGAAACGCAACGCAAACAGTTGGCTTGAGGCCGCTGTTTGCAACAAGGATAACAAATAACCAGAAGTTCAACCATTAAAACCCAAAAACTATGGCAACATTGACCAAAGCAATCAACAAGAGTCTGTTTGACAGCATACTGCCGACATTCGGCACACCGAGAGTGAATATCCCTACTTGGGATGACAGTCAGAAGATGTTCATCTGTAGCCAATACGAGAGTGCGAATGGACACCGCTACTACCTTGGCATCCGGTTCTGCGACCGTATCGTCATCGTGGAGAAGGTAGGGCTGTATCACAGCTGGACGTACATCGACAGCATTGAGCTCTATGCCTTCAATGGGCAGAAGATGGAGTTGATTCAGAAGCGTGACTATGACAAGGAGTTCCGCAACGAGGACTTCATCCGTCGGGAGTCGGAGCAGATGGTCAAGAACTATCTGACTGGCGTGATGAAGACTCAGCGCATCTGTGCTCCCGCAGAGCAGATTGAAGTGCAGGCGCAGGAACTGATCAGCGGATGCTACAAGAGTTTCCTCGACCCTGACTTCAACACGCGTTTAACCCAAATACTCCCAAAACTTGAACAGCACTAACATGATGGAAAACACAAAGACAATGGAGAACATGATCGACACAGAGAACAAGCAGCAGGTGATGGCTTTCGAGCTGATTGCCAATACCAACAGTAGTTTCTTCCTCACTGGTAGGGCAGGAACAGGTAAGACAACCTTCCTTCGCAAGGTGCAGCAGATGGTGGACAAGCAGTTTATCACGCTGGCTCCGACAGGTGTGGCAGCTATCCTGGCGGGTGGCGACACCATCCACTCGTTCTTCGGGCTGCCTATGGATGTCTGCACGCCAGGTACGATGGGCAAGATGAGCGAGGCACGTATCCTGACGCTAATCCATACGGACACCATTATCATCGATGAGGTGTCGATGGTGCGTTGCGACATCATTGATGCCATCGACTATACGATGCGAAAGACGCTGCGCTCATCGCTTCCGTTTGGTGGCAAGCAGGTCATCTTCGTGGGCGACATGTTCCAGTTGCCGCCAGTGGCAAAGCGTGGCGCAGAGGGCGAGCTGATGCACGACCTCTACCACACGGACGATTTCTTCTTCTACAAGGCCGACGTCATCAAGCGGATGCGGATGGTGAAGATCGAGTTCCAGAAAGTGTATCGCCAAGAGGACGAGCAGTTTCTGCAGATACTGGAGAACGTGCGACTGAACAAGACGACACCAGAGAACCTGATGCACCTGAATGAGCGTGTCTGCCAGCCTACAAAAGAGGATGGGGCGGTGATTACGCTGGCCTCTCTTAACAGGACTGCTGACACCATTAATCAGAAGCGGCTTGCTGAGATTGAGGCGGAGGAGTTCACCTACGATGGCACTGTGACTGGTAAGTTCGAGGAGAAGCGCTTCCCTGTGGATAAAACCATGAAACTGAAGGTGGGGGCTCAAGTGATGTTCACTCGCAACGACCAGCAGAAGCGGTGGGTGAATGGAACCATCGGCACCGTGACGAAACTGAGCAAAGACGAGATACAGGTGACGACGGATGGAGGAGCAGCCTACGTGGTACCTAACTGCTCATGGGAGTCGTACAGCTATGAGTACGACCGTGAGAGTCGGAAGATGAAGAAGGAACTGCAAGGCACATTCACCCAGTATCCGCTTCGATTGGCATGGGCCATCACGGTGCATAAAAGTCAGGGTATGACCTTCGATAAACTGTATCTGGATCTGAGCAGAGGCATGTTTGCGGCTGGTCAACTGTATGTGGCATTGAGCCGTGTGCGTTCGTTGGGTGGCTTATTCCTCTCTCGCCCCATCATCCCTCAGTATGCTCATACGAGCCGCGAAGTGCTGTCGTATGCCAATGGCTACAACGACGAGCAGGCCATCAGCAGTGAGATAGAGAGCGGCAAGGCGGTGTATCAGTTGCTGGCTCATCATGACTACGATGAGGCTGCACGACAGTATCTGTTGCTGGTGCAGAGGAAAGCGGAGGCTGGCGACATCAAGGAGGCTATGCAGCAGACGAAGCGGTTCCTCGATACCGTCATCTGCGATGAGGATTTGTTTGGCTGCATCAGTGAGGTGCCAGCATCGCTGATGGAGGCAGGCCACTGGGCACCACGATTCTTAGTGGCATTGCTGAGCCTCTATGCAGGAGAGTACGGGCAGGCCTTGCAGTATGTGGACAGCGTTTTGGCACAGCATCAGTGTCAGGAGGCGCTCTATGTGAAGTCGCGCTGTCTGGCGAAGTTGGAGCGTTATCAGGAGGCAGATGCCGTGAACGTGTTGATGGGCGATGTATTCGACATGTCCACGCCTGATGCAAAGGTACTCTACTCGATAGCCATGCTCAACGAACTGCATATCGGAGACCCAGGGCTGAACCTGATGCAGGAACTCATCAAGGCCAAGCCCAAATACGACAAGGGCATCCTGTCGCTCCGTCTGCTGATGAAGCGGAAAGGCCTGATGCTGGTGAAATCTTCTGATGAGCCTCGTGAACTGGTGGATGACTTCAACAGTGACATGACAGACGAGGCGTTTGCCCAAAAGTTGCACGGGACTCGCGAGAAAGCACCCAAGGCTGTGGACTACCTGCTTCGACTTATAAAGAAGCAGGTGTTCACAGAGTGAACAAACTCTATCAGATCAACTTCCATGACTAAGGATAACAAACACAAAAACCTAAACTACTATGACAAACACGAACAAAGAAAACCAATGTCCTTACGAAGTCCTCGTAGAGGAAGTAAAGGAAAGAATCCGAAAGCTGAAGGAATATGGCATGAGTGAGAAGGAATTGTCCTCTCTCATAGAGACAGAACAGCCTTTACTCAAACTGGCAGTCAGTAGGGATTATAAGCTATACCTTGGAGAACAACGGGTAGAAATTCGTATGGAACCGTTGGTAAAGGCGGTGTATCTATTATTCTTGCGCCATCCAGAGGGAATCATTTTCAAAGATCTTCCTGATTACAGGCAAGAGTTGACAAAGATTTACTCAGATGTCAGACCTTGGGGACTGACAGACAGAGCCTTGCAGAGTATCGAAGATGTAACAAACCCGATGCTGAACTCCATCAATGAGAAGTGCGCCAGAATCAAGAAAGTATTCGTAGGAATCCTTGGAAGCGAGATGGCTAAGCAATATTATATAGAAGGTACACGCGGAGAACCTAAGAGGATTAACTTGCCACGCGGCTTAGTACTTTGGGAATAAAATGCTTATTTCACAAGGCTTGTGAGGCAAAATTGCTTGGTGGCTAAGACATAAGTGAGTATCTTTGTCGCTATATCTAAATATACAGAATTATGACAAGCGTGGATAAGATGATGAGCGATGACAGCTATATCAATATGCGGGAGATGTTGAAGGATTGCATCTCTGACGTACAGGAAAGGGCTATAAATACAGGTGTGCCAGGAATCCCTACGGGTTTTCAGCCGTTAGACGATTTGATAGGTGCCTTCGAGAAGGGGAAAGTATATGTGATTGGCGGAAGGCCTTGCATGGGAAAAGAAGAGTTCATGCTGTCAATGATAATAGACATCATTTTAGAAAGCAAACTGCCCGTGTTGATGTTCTCGACAAATCATCAGAAGGCAGACTATATACAAAGGCTCCTAGCCATCCATTGTGACATACCTGTTATGCACTTGTTTCAAGGTCTTTTGGAAATCCATGAGTGGGAAAGGTTAGACAAACGAGTTAGTGACCTGGTAGATGCACCACTTTTTATGCATGACAGTTTGGATTTGCCACTTAGAGAATTGATTGAAACTGCACGGAATTGCATCAGAGAAAGGGATGTACATGTCATTTTCGTAGATTGTCTGCAAATGATAGATTTTACCAATGAAGACGATAATCCCTCTGACAGAGTAGCGAAGGTGATGCTTTCGTTAAAACAATTGGCTCATCTAACCAATGTGCCTATAATAGTAGGATCAATGTTAAGTAGAGGAATAGAATACCGGGAAGGACTTGAAGGCAAGCGGCCTCAGTTGATGGATTTAATGAATTCCAGTTATATCGAGGGGGTTGCGGATATTATCATGATGGTACATCGTCCTGAGTATTATCACATTTATCAAGATGATAATGGACGAGACCTGCATGGGCAAATAGAAATCATCGTGGAAAAGAATGCCCTAAAACCATTGGGCAGCATTTTTCTGAACTATCATGAGAAAACGGGTATAGTATGCTTAAGGAAGAATAGTAAAAGCAATTCAAAGCCAATCAGCCTGAATGAATTGAGTTCAGATAATGAGGCTGTGAAAAAGTTAATCAAGGCTTTTGATCTTGAAGAAGAATTACCATTTTAACATTATAAAAAGATGAAAATATGACAGATTTCGAGTACATTTTGCAACAGGCAAAACTGTTCCATTATAAGGGATGGGAAGACAGCGAATTAAGAAAGTGTGTGGATATGCTGCCATCACTTTCCAGACAAGAACTTGTGGCTTTATATAGGAGTAAGTGGATATCAGACGGGAAAATCATCAAGCAGACGATATTCAACATCCTCTTTAAAGATCAGGTTGGAAAGCGCGAGGAACGTATTAAGACGGAAGAAACAGATGCTCTTATACAAGAGTTTCAGGACAAGAAGGGTGGCAATGTGGCATTGGCGCGCAAGGAACTGCGTGAACGATATAAGGCCGGAAAGGACAAACAGAAAATTGCTGGAGTGTTCAATTCCTCGACAAAGAGTGATCAGCAATGGGTGAAGTCTCAGATACGGAAAGAACGCTATGGCGACTCGAACGGCAATAATTATCAGTGGAAGAAACCGTCATGGAAGTAAGTGAGCATTGAAGAGTGCATAGATAGAGCTATCATGTCTCAGCAGACGATAGAGATAGAGTACTGCACACGAAGTGGGCATATCTTTACCTGTGAGATTACCGACATTGGCTATTCTCGATACTATGGTGGCGGGTATATCGTGGCTCGTAGAACAGACATAGATGAAGACAGAACTTTCAAGGTGAGCAGAATCATGAGTGTCAACGGTCATTATTTCTCGCGTATCTTCTGGCAACAGATTGGTGATGAATTTAAGAGAATATACTAATTCACAAAACTGAAAAATGCTTTGGCATCTATTATGGATTACGTTAATTGTAGTGATCTACAACCTGTATCGCTACTATCATGAGGACGATAGCTATGACTATAGTCCTGTAGAAACAGATACGTCAGATAACATTCAAAAAGAAACGAATATGGAAGAAAAAATTAGCACGGGACAACTGGCATTAGATGCGATTGAACGTATAGGTAGTGAGCCCAAGTACACAGAGGAAGGCTATATTCAATTTGAGTATCAGGGTGTGATATTCTTGATGGAAACCGCCAATGACTGTATGTTCGTAAATCTGATATGGCCTTGGTGCCATAGTTTCTCGAAGTTCGATATAGATGAGTTTGCAAGGGTTCGACAGGTGGTGAACGATATCAACATGCGAGGACTGGTTTCCGTCTTTTATAGCATTACGGATTCGGATGATGTGGCAATACATATCAAGAAGAATTTCTTGTTTGTCCCACAGATACCAAACTTAGAAGAATACCTGAGACTTATGCTGGATAGTTTTTTCAGAACAGCTAGGACATTAGACTTGGAGATAGAGAAATGCAGATTGCAGGAGTGTAACTCCATTTAATTTCTGCTTCAAGAATGTTCATGGAATTACACTCTATTTCATAATCCGCTGTAGTGTCACTTTTCGCTCAAAAAGGTCACCTGAAGGTCACTGAAAAAGAAAAAGCACTTGCGAGAAATTCGTAAGTGCTTGATTTTCAACGTGGACCAGCCAGGGCTTGAACCTGGGACCTCCAGATTATGAGTCTGTTGCTCTAACCAACTGAGCTACAAGTCCAGTGCTCGTAAAAGCGATGCAAAGGTAAGCAGATTCTTGCAAATATCCAAATATTTTCCGAAAATAATGACTTTTATGCCTTTGCAAAGTGCTTTTTTAGGGTAAGGAAACCCGATGACCATCGTATTTGACAGTCTTTGATGTACCGTCTGGGAAGACGATGGTAAACTGGCGCTTCTCTATCATGCCGGGATAGCTACCCTGCCTGTCGCCAATGGTGAGCACACGATGGTTGTTGTCCCAATGGAAGGTGATTGTCGTGTAGAGCCCTTGTTCGTAATGATAGTTGTCGCCTTCGTCTTCATAGAGCGTGAAGTTGCCGTCGGCTCCCGGGTAAACCCGGATTTCCAACTGGTTCCAAGGCTTCTCGCCAACATATTGCACTACTGGTGCCAGTGGGAGAATGGTGCCTGCTGCGACGTACATAGGAACGCGGTCGATGCTGGTCTGTGGTGTCACTTGTTGTCCGCCCTGATATTTCTTGTTGGTCCAGAAGTCATACCAAAGGGTTCCTTTAGGCAGATACTTTGTAGTCGATTTCGGGATGGTCCAGTCTACTGTCTGGTTTTCGCCTGTTGCCTTGTTCTCCTTCCGGTCCCATCCGGTCATGGCATCTTCTTTGATAATCTGCTCCTGCGTGTACTGGGCTTCTAGGATGGGGGCTGCAAGGATATGGCGACCAAACATAAACTCGTCAGTTATGTTCCAGACGCGCTTGTCATTGGCATAGTCGGAGAATAGTGGACGCATATAACTGTCGTTGTTGCTGGTGACCTGCCAAGCAATGCTGTAAAGATAGGGTAGGAGGCGATAGCGCAGACGGATGGCTTTCTCGATGGCGTCGTAGACGGGTTCCCCTTTCTTCCCGAACTGCCATATTTCCCTAGGGGCGTCAGCACCATGACTGCGGAAAACTGGACAAAACAGAGCGTACTGCATCCAACGGATGTAAAGTTCTTGGAACTGTGGGTTGCGAGGTGCTGATGCCGGACCATTTGTGTTGTAGGCATTGCAGAAGAATCCACCGATGTCGGTATTAAAGTTAGGGTTGCCGGTAAGCGTGAAGCTCAGTCCTGCCGGAACCTGCTTGCGCAGCATATCCCACGACGAAGCAACGTCGCCGCTCCACATATTGGAACCATAGTGTTGCTGGCCGGCAAAGGCAGAACGTGTCATGATGAACACACGTTTGCTGACCGATTGCTCTTGACGCTGTTGTTCATACACGCCCTTGACAGTTGCTAAGGGGAAGGCATTGCGCAGGGAGCGCCAGGTGCCTCCATAGACGGGGTGGGAATAGTCGCTCTCGGTAGGATAGAAACAGTCGGGGTCAGTGGAATCCATCCACCAGGCATCGGTGCCATAGTTGAAGAGCGTCTTCAGGTATTTCCAATAGATGGTACGTGCCTCGGGATGGAAGGCATCGTAGACCTTGACACCAGAGGGATAATCCATAACAGGGGGCCAAATGTGTGAAATACCACTTTGGGGCCAGGTCTGGAAGGGCAGTAGCATCCCCTTCTCATAAAGTTCACGATATTGACGAGTCTGGGGACCGAAACTGGCCCAGATACTAATCATGAAGTGGGCGTGTTTCTGGTGAACATTCTGTATCATCTGCGGACCATTGGCAAAATCTTCTGATAGAAAATCCATAGCGTTCCACAGATAGTTGGAGCCCCAATACTGCCAGTCCTGAATGATTCCATCCAGTGGAACCTGCAATTCACGATATTTGTCGACAATACCCTCTGTCTCACGAGCACTCTTGTAACGCTCCTTCGATTGCCAGAAGCCATAGGTCCATAGGGGGAACATAGGAACGTCGCCTGACAGGTGTCGCATCTGGGCTATCACGCCATCAGCAGAGCCGCCATACATGAAATAGTAGTCAATGCCTTTGCCTACCTCAGAGGTGAAAGACATACCGTTCTCGTCGTCGTCAAACTGTGTGGGCGAGTAGTTCTCCCAATACAGTCCCCATCCCTTGATGCTCTGAAGCACATTTTGAAAATCTTCCAGGTTTGACTGCTCCATGCGCTTATGCTCACCACGGCGGTTCATCTTGCCGTTTTGGAAAGTGCCCAGTCCGTAGACGGCCTCTTCTTTGTCAAGTATGAAAGTCTGACGCACATGAGCGATATCATGGCTTTTCTCACGCAGCAGCACTTTCCCTTTGGCTGTCAGGAATGTCAGACGTCCTTGAGTGTCCTGTCTCACAGTCAGTTGAGAACTGGATATACTGTTTCCTTTCCGAGTGACAACTACTGCCTCTGGTTTTGCTGTGACCACCATTGTTTTGGTTGGTTCACCTTTTGTTATGTGAACGATTGTTGGCGTAAAAAACTCAATTTTCACTTCCTGAGCCCAACTGGTTAGTGTGGCCAATAACAGCATCCAGCCTAAGTGTCTCTTGTGCATATTTAACTAAATAGTAATGAAATAGTGTGCAAAGATACAAATTAATATGGATTATCTTTGTAAAAAAACATAATTTATTTTGCAATTCTATGCGTTTGCACTAACTTTGCAGACAATTATGAAAGAAAAGAATCAGGGACTAACGGCCGAGGAGGTCGCCCGGAGTAGGGAACAGCATGGCGAGAACGTGCTGACACCACCCAAGCGACCGTCAATGTGGCTTTTATATTTAGAGAAGTATCAGGATCCAATGGTGCGCATTCTATTGGTAGCCGCCCTGGTGTCTATGGTATTGGCATTTGTTAAGCAGGATTATATTGAGACGATAGGCATCATTGCTGCTATCATCCTTGCCACTACTGTAGGTTTCTACTTCGAGCGTGACGCTGCCCGCAAGTTTGACGTGCTGACGCAGATGGGTGAGGAACAGCCGGTAAAGGTAATTAGAAGGAGGGAGAGAAGTGCTCAGGGCGAAGTCCTCGAGATTCCGCGACGTGATGTGGTGGTAGGTGATGTGGTACTTGTGGAGACTGGTGACGAGATTCCTGCTGACGGTCGGCTCTTTGATGTTACTGATTTGCAAGTGGATGAATCGAGTCTGACAGGTGAGTTGCTAACGAATAAAGAAGTTAGTGGTGAGAAGCTGGGGATTAGAGGTCAGAAGCAAGAGGTTCGTGGTCAGAGGCCAGAGGTCAGTGATGAAGAAGCTTATCCAAAGGATCTGGTGCTCAGGAGCTCGATGGTGATGAACGGTACCGGACGCATGGTGGTGACTGCTGTTGGTGACATGACGGAGATAGGTCATGTGGCTCGTCAGGCAACAGAGCTCACAGGTGTGAAGACCCCTCTGAATGTTCAGCTGGACCGCTTGGCGAAACTTATTAGTAAAGTGGGTAGTGCGATAGCTATCGCTTCATTCGTACTCTTCCTTGGACACGACATACTGACTAATCCACTGTGGACTTCCGATGACTATCTCGGTATGCTGGAGGTGGTGCTGAAATACTTTATGATGGCTGTGACGCTCATCGTGATGGCCGTACCGGAGGGTTTGCCGATGGCCGTCACGTTGGCCCTTGCCCTGAACATGCGGAGAATGCTGAAGTCGAACAATCTGGTGCGTAAGCTTCAGGCATCAGAGACGATGGGTGCTGTGACCGTGATATGTACCGACAAGACGGGTACGCTGACTCAAAACCGGATGACGGTGGCAGAAATGAGGAATGAAAGGAATGGAAAGAAGGAAGGAAAAGAAGGAAATGATAATGAAGAAATCAGTATTGTCGATGACGACCTTGCTAAGGCCATCGCACTGAATACTACAGCGACACATGATGTGGGCAACCCTACTGAGCAGGCCCTGCTTCGGTGGCTTGTGGATCAGGGTGTGGACTATCAGCAATTACGTGATGACAATACCATCAGCAGTCGTGAGCCTTTTTCAACCGAGCGTAAATACATGACCACTGCCGTTGGTAACACCTTGTATATAAAAGGTGCCCCCGAGGTAGTGATGGCAATGTGTCAACTTAGTGCCGATGAGCGTCAAGAGGCCGACCGTCAACTGAAAGACTGGCAGCATCATGCCATGCGAACGCTGGCCATCGCCCAGGACAAGACTCTGCTGGCCATTGTTGCCATCAGTGACCCTCTGCGCGAAGAGGTTCCTGCTGCCATTCGCCAATGCGAACAGGCAGGTATTGACGTTAAGATTGTGACGGGCGACACCAGTGGCACCGCAATGGAGATAGCGCGGCAGATAAGCCTCACCCCCGCCCCCACTCCAACGAGAGAGGTGAGTGGTTTGTCAATCACTGGTACTGAGTTTGCTGCAATGAGTGACGAAGATGCCATGAAGATAGTCAAAGACCTGCGCGTGATGTCGCGCGCCCGTCCCACAGACAAGCAGCGTCTTGTAAGTCTGTTACAGCAACAAGGCGAAGTGGTAGCAGTCACCGGCGACGGTACCAACGATGCTCCCGCCTTGAACCGCGCCCATGTCGGGCTTTCACTCGGCTCCGGCACCAGTGTGGCCAAGCAGGCCAGCGACATCACGCTTATTGACGACTCGTTCAATTCGATAGTGCATGCAGTCATGTGGGGTCGCTCGCTGTATAAGAACATCCAGCGCTTTATCTTCTTCCAGTTAGTGGTCAACGTCACCGCGCTCCTGTTGGTTCTCTTCGGTTCACTGGTAGGCACGGAGTTGCCGCTGACCATCACGCAGATACTCTGGATCAACCTCATCATGGACACCTTTGCTGCCATGGCCCTGGCCTCACTGCCACCCAGCCGTGAAGTGATGCAGGAGCGTCCTCGCAGCAAGGATGCCTTCATCATTACGCGTGGCATGATGCAGGGAATTATTACCATCGGTGGTGTGTTCTTCCTGTTCACCTTTGCCCTGCTCTGGTATTTCGAGCGCATCAAGGGTGTCGACCCCACCGAGCTCACCATCTTCTTCTGTATTTTCGTTATGCTGCAATGGTGGAACCTGTTCAATGCCCGCACGTTAGGCTCTCACCATTCCGCTTTCCGCCGACTGTGGGCATGCCGAGGATTCCTGCTGGTGCTGCTAATCATTCTGGTTGGCCAGTGGCTCATTGTCACCTTTGGCGGTCAGATGTTCCGCACGGTACCGCTCAACTGGCAGACGTGGCTATATATCATTATAGGAACTTCGCCTGTATTGTGGGTAGGCGAAATCTATAGAAAACTCAACTTTAAGCGTTCATGAACGGTTTTGTAGCAACAATAGGTATGTTCGATGGTGTTCATCTTGGCCACCAGTTTGTGTTGCGCAAGGTGGCGGAGGAGGCACACCGGCAAAACCTTTGCTCAATGTGCATTACCTTCAACGACTCTCCCAAACACGAGCAGATACTCACGCCCTTGAACCGAAAAGTGGAACTCATCCAAGCGTTAGGCATCGAGCGAGTTATGGTGCTCCCTTTTACAGAGGATCTCAAACGGCTTACTGCCCGTGAGTTTATGAGGCAATGGTTATGTGAGGAGCGAGTCAACGTGTTGCTGACAGGCTATGACAATCGTTTCGGCCACAACCGCGCAGAAGGTTTTGAAGACTATGTACGCTATGGCCACGAGTTGGGCATCAGCGTGAAGGCACTTCCCCCATTGCCTTCGTCACATGGAGTAGATGTGGTCAGTTCGTCGCTCATCCGCCAGCTCATCAGCAGCGGTCAGGTAGACCAGGCCGCCCGCTGTCTGGGTTATCGCTACACGCTGACGGGTCACGTCACCCATGGCGAACACGTAGGCACCGCCCTTGGTTTCCCCACGGCAAACATTGTTCCCGACGAGCCGCGCCAGCTGATTCCCGCCGCAGGTGTCTATGCCGTCACCAGTGGAGAGCTGAAGGGAATAATGAACATCGGTACGCGCCCCACCTTCGGCATACATCAGCAAACCCTTGAAGTACACTTCCTGGACTACAGCGAAGACCTCTACGACCGTCAGGTCAGTGTCGATTTTGTCTGCCGTCTGCGCGAAGAGCGCCATTTCGACAGTCCTGAAGCATTGATAGAACAACTTAAGACAGACGCTAAACAAACAGAAGCACTATTATGAAGAAAGCATTCAGTTATCTCATCATCTTTTTAGGCATCCAGCTACTCTTCGGTGGACTGGTGGCCGCAGCATGGAACTATTTCGACTCTTCGGACGACCTCAGTACGGGCCGCCTTATTACCAGCAGTGTGATGGTAAGCGTAGTCACCATTGCTGCCTTCCTGCTGACGCGTTGGGCCGAGGTATCACCCCGCTGGCTACGCACTCGCCCCTGGTCTGTGTTAGCATGGAGCGTAGTGGCTGCGCTGGGTTGCATCATCCCGTCAGCTTGGATTCAGGAGCAGATTCCCGAGTTGCCCAACATTGTTGAGCAGGAGTTCGACATGATTCTGCAGGATCGCTGGGGTTATCTGGCCATCGGTCTGCTGGCCCCCCTGTGTGAGGAACTGGTATTCCGCGGAGCCATTTTGCGCCGCCTGTTAGACAGTTCGCGGCTGAAGCCATGGTGGGCCATTGCCCTGTCGGCAGGTCTGTTTGCTCTCATTCACATGAACCCTGCCCAAATGCCCCATGCCTTCGTCATCGGACTTCTGCTGGGTTGGATGTACTGGCGCACGGGCAGTATTCTGCCCGGCGTGGCTTTCCACTGGGCCAACAACTCTGTGGCCTACGTGATCTACAACCTGTATCCCGACCCCGACATGAAGCTTATCGACCTCTTTGGCAGCAATGCGCACGTGCTTTTGGCTGTAGTCTTCTCGCTGTTCATCCTGCTGCCAGCCATCTATCAGCTGCACCTGCTGATGCGCAAGGCCGATACCGACCAGGACAAGGCATAGTTTCGGCCATACCCTATAATTTGAGTGGACTGCCTTCTGACTCATCAGTCAGGCTGTCCACTCATCGTTAGTATGTTATGAAAAATTTGAGAGAATGTGAAACTTCACAGTTTCATTTTTACAGTGTGTTTTAACTAAACATGATTTTTTATAGAGAAAGCATTGAAATGAATAACTTCAGTCTGTGGGCTGACTGGCCACGCGGACATTGGTACTGTCCACAGTGACGTCAGCCATGTTTTCAGCTTGTACAGGACTGACTGCCGTTACGGAGTCAACCTGAGGCAACGTGCTGGCATAGTCCAACGGGTCGTTCCACGTAGTGTCCCAAGGAGCCTGCAGTGCACCGCCCAGCGTGAGGATGATGGCGACTACAGCAGCAGCCTTGAACAGTGGCATGAGCCTCTCGGTGATGGTCACCTCCTTGGCAGTCACCACGGGAGCATTAATCATCTCTAGCACGCGAGCATCGAAATCGTCGTCCAGCGTCTGGCTGCTTGCCTCGTCACTGAACAGCGGGCGCAGGTGCTGCATCTCGTCCGGAATGTCCTTCTGGCTGAAGAAAGTACGCAGAATGCTTTCCTCTTCGAGGGTAGTCTCTGCGTTCCAGTAACGCTCCAACAGTTGTTCTATGTATTTGTAGTCCACTTTACGTTTCTTTTTATGATGATTGTCCGCTCATGAATGACCGACAACTATTAATAAGACGAATGACAAAAGGAATAGTTACACGCTGCCGCAGATTTTTTATTTAATTTTCTGAAACTGCTCCTTGATTTTCTGCCGGGCGCGAAATATGTTCACTTTCACCTGTTCCTCAGTGATGCCTATAATGGTGGCTATGTCGCGATAACTTTTTCCCTCGATGTCGCGCAGTTGCATGCATGAGCGTTGTTTCTCCGGCAGCTGACTGATGAGTGTGCGCACCAGCCGGATACGGTCACGCTGCACCGCCTGCTCCTCAGGGTTCGACAGGTAGCTGATGTCCTGCACGTCGGGGGCCGTATCCATGTCTGTCCGCTGCTGGAATTCCATGCGCTTCACCCTATCGAGCGCCTGATGGCGGCAGATGGTCATGCAGAACGCCTCTATCGACTCTATTTTCGACCACTGTTCGCGTCGGCTCCACACCTTCAGCATGGTTTCCTGAACCACGTCCTCAGCCTCCTCCCTGTTCATGACGATGCGCAGTGCCAGTCGGAACAATTCGTTCTTCAGTGGCAGTATGTCGATTTGGAAGCTGATTTGTTTCTTCATTTCTCGTTCTTCTATTACCCCTTCTCCACCACCGTACCGTGTTGTCCGTCAATGGCCGTAGCCAGTGTAATGACCACACGCCCTACTCCGGCATCCACGGCCTGCAGCGCATTCTCTATCTTGGGCAGCATACCGCCGCTGATGGTGCCGTCAGCCTTATAGCGTTCAAAGTCGCGGCGGGTGATGGTGGGTATCACGCTGTCGTCGTCGTTGGCATCGCGCAACACCCCTTTCTTCTCGAACGAGAATATCAGCGTCACGTCGTAGTCGCTGGCTAAGGCCTTGGCCGTCTCTGATGCCATGGTGTCGGCATTGGTGTTCAGCACATGACCATCACCGTCGTGCGTCAGCGGAGCGACGACGGGTACGATGCCAGCCTCTATCAGGTGGCTTAATGTCTGGTGGGACACTCGGTCTACATCGCCTACGAAGCCGTAGTCGACGGTGGCTCCATCCACCATACGTGGAGGACGGCGGTGGCTGCGGATGACGTCTCCGTCGGCACCTGTCAGTCCCAGAGCGTTGATGCCGTGAGCCTGCAGACGGGCTACCAGTTGCTTGTTCACAAGTCCGCCATAGACCATCGTCACCACTTCCAGCATCTCTGCGTCAGTGATGCGACGGCCACCTACCATCCGTGTCTCTATACCCAGGCGTTCGGCCATCTTCGTGGCTTTGCGTCCACCGCCATGCACCAGCACCTTGCGGCCCTCAATGGCTGCAAAGTCCCTCAGCAGTTGCGCCAGTTGTGCCTCGTCCTCGACCACGGCACCGCCCACTTTCACTATTGTAAGTCGTTCTTTCATAACTGACTGCAAAGATACGAATAAGTGTGTAAATAGCCAAAAAAGAGAAAAAGAAAACGAGTTTTCCCTTTGCATTTCACTCACTTATTCGTAACTTTGCAGCCATGAACAAGAAATGGGACGACATACGCGTCATTGCCTTCGATGCTGACGACACCCTCTGGGACTGCCAGTCGTGGTTTGACGAGGTGGAACATAAGTGCTGCCAACTGCTCAGCCCGTGGGCTACGGCCCGCGAGGTCAGCGAAGGACTCTTTGCCACCGAGCGCAAGAACCTGGCGCTGACGGGCTACGGCACGAAGGCTTTCACACTGTCGCTGATTGAAAACGCTGTACGCGTGAGCCATGAACTGCTGACTGGCGACATCGTCATGCAGCTGCTCGAACTGGGGCGTGAACTGCTGCTCTTCCCCACCACCCCACTGCCCGAGGTACAGCAGACGCTGGAGTTGCTGTCGCATACGCGTCGTTACAGGCTGGTAGTGTTTACCAAGGGAGAACTGCTGGACCAGGAGAACAAGTTGCAGCGGTCGGGACTTGAGCAATACTTCTCGCACATGGAAACGGTGTCCAACAAGACGGAAGCCGAATACCGCACACTGTGTGAGAACCTGGGCGTGGCTCCGGAGCAGACCGTCATGGTGGGCAACTCATTCCGTTCTGACATTAAGCCGGCCCTGTCGGCAGGGGCTTATGCCTTGCACATTCCCTTCCACGTGGTGTGGGAACTGGAGAAATCAGAAGAATTTCCCCACGAGCGTTTACGCAAAATCACGCGCTTTGGGGAAATCCTTGACTATGTTTAGAGTTTATCTGCAATTCATTGTTCAGCAAACTCAGTGAATTTGGTCAGCAAACTCAGTGAATTTGTTCAGCAAACTCAGTGAATTTGGTCAGCGGCTGACCATTGTTATTTCATCAAAACCTTCTTACCGCCATGAACAACGATGCCGTTGAAGCCGCTACTCACGCGCTGACCAGCAAGGTTGTAGCACTCGACCGTCGACTGGCTGACCGTCGGCACGATGTTGGTAATGCCTGTAGAGGCACCGGGTGTGACGGTGATGCCGTAGATGGCAATGCCATTCTCGACGAGCACCCGACGCGGGGCTTCCGACGTGGAAGCCTCAACGGCATAGACGTAGACGTAGGTTGGTGCAGCCACTTCGTAGTCAATGACGATGTCACTCTGCTCGTCGGCGGTCTTCACCACGGGAGCATCGCCACCCATCTGGATGGCCAGCGCCATGTTGCCAACGGTGCGAGCCTTGACGGCAAAGGTTCCTGAGCCTTCTGTCAACAGCAGGACAAGACCATTGAAATGGGCCTTCATGTCGTCCGAGCCAGGCTCACTGTCGGTGATAGTGCTCATGTCAGTGGTCTGTCCGATGGTGATGCACTGTTCGTCGGTGTCGTAACCACTTCCTTCGCCAAGGTTATAGTAGACGCCGCCCACCACATTGTTCGTCAGGTCTTCGTTGGCCATGTCCGTGAGACTGATGTCGGTGCGCTGCTTACCGTCCACAGGAATCATCACGATAGGCTCCTCAGGCTCCACGGGAGCATCCTTCGTGTCGAAGTAGAAGCTGACGGTTCCCGTCTGCTCGTCCTCGATAATGTTGTAAAGATAATGCCCCACGGGACCGTTGCTGTCTGACTGGTAGAAGCAGTAGTTGGGCAACTTCTGGTCGTCGTTCAGCTCGCTGACAGCCTGCGTGCCGGGGAACGGTGCCGAGGCCATGGATGCCTTCCACTCGTCGCTGGTATGGGGCCTTTCGGGATGGGTATTGGTTTTGCGAAGCTTATTGTTGATAAACAGTCCGCTGGCAGGCACTACTGCCACGCGGGGGTGTCCGACAGTGTTGTTGGGATAGTCGCTCATGTTCACCGTGCTAAAGGCGTAGGCCACGTGGTAGGCCAGTAGTCCGTGGCCGTAGGCGTTGGTATTGAGTCCGCTCTTCTGGATGTTCTCCAGCACGATGTACTCGAGGTCGTTGTCGGGCGAGGGAATCTTATAGGCCTTGCCGCCCTGCTCTAAGGGCAGCAGGTCGGTGACATACTGTGTCTCGGTGAGTGGTTCCAGTTCTATCCATCCCATGGCTTCCTGCTCCCAGGCGGTATAGAGACTGGGGGCGAAGCCATTGCGGTTGTAGCACCCGTAGTCCATGATGTCGTAAGTCTCCATGCCCTGGTTGTTGACAATGGCGGAACTCACTGTGGCATACAGGTCGGGCAGGCCCATACAGTGCGACAGCTCGTGAATGAAAACGCCGGTCCCGTTGATATAATTCTCGTAACCTTGCTGGGGATGGAACTTCTCACTGCTGCAGTTGAAGTAGGCTATCTTCTGTTCACCTACGGTCATATTTTGGCGCGAAGCCTTCGCCCAGATGGTGTTGGCTGCTCCGCCCTGGTTTTGTCCGTAGCCGGCAAAGATGATGCACACCAGCTCTGCCGTGCCGTCGCCGTCGTTGTCGTAGACTGTCCAGTCGTCCACCAGCTGTTGTTCTGACACCTTCGTGATGGCATCGCGGCAGAAGGCAGAGAACTTGTCGTCGGAACCAGTATCATTCGTTCCACCATAATACGCCAACGTCTCGGGCAGCGTGATGGGACCGACCACGTCAAACTGGGGCGAGAACTGCCCGTGACTGCTGGCCTCAAAGTACTGGCGCACACTGCCACGGTTCATCGCGTTCATGTTGCCAAGGTCGGCCTGAGTGTCGCCATTAAGGTATTGATTGAAAGCTGCTACGGGGTCGGTGACGGTGAAGTCGAGGTCGGAATAGGCTGCCAGAATGGTCAGCACGCGCACCGTGCCGGCGTGAGGCAGATAACTGCCGTTCACCGAGAGGCTCGCACTGCGACGCTGTGCCTGCTGTCCACGCTCATGAAACAGGGCGCGGCGCTGAGTCTGGGTGCTGACCAGTGCCTGCTCAGCTGCCTGCCGTTGCGGGGCCTCATGAGCCAGCACGGTGGAGGCACTCAGCCGTCCTTGCTGGTCTATCTGTGCCACGTAGTATCCATGTCCGGTATTCACCACCAACGTACCGTCGGTAGTTTCCGTCCAGTGGTGGTGCTCGTCGCCAAACTGTCTGACGGTAAGTTGTGTTCCGTCAGCCTGTGTAATGGTAATCCACTCACCGAATGCGGGTGCGGCCCATGCTGTAAAAGCAGTCGTGAGCGTCATGACAAATGCACAAATCAGTCTCTTCATTTCGTTGGTTATTAATAATTTGGCTGCAAAGTTAGCGTTTTTTCCTGATATTTGCGGTGGCAGGGAATAGTAAAAAATCGGCAAGACGATACTTTTTAACATTTTCATTCCGTTTTTTTCCTTTTTTATTCGTAATTTTGTGGCTATGAAACTGAGAAGGTGCATATATATAGGATTGGCAGTGATGACACTGGCGGGCTGTGGGCGCAAGCCCCAACATGTGTTTACCAACGAGGTGCTGCTGCCTATGACGCCTGTCAAAGACCAGGGACAGACTGAACTATGCTGGGCGTATGCCATGCTTGCCACCATTGAGACCGAGCACATACAGCGTGGCGACTCGGTGAACCTGTCGGCACAGTACGTTGGACGTATGCTGAAACACCATCCGTCACCCAACAAGGAACACCCCCAGCGGGCCATGGGACAGACGCTGCTGAACATGATTGAGCGCTACGGCTTGGTGGGATACGACGTCATGCCGGATGATGTTACCGACGAGGTGGTGACGCCACAGTGGGTATTTATGCTTGGTGCACGCTATACGCCACGAGAGTTTGCCCACTCGGTGTGTGCTCCTGACGAGTATGTGTCGCTGACCTGTTTCCCCGACTCTCCTTATTATAAAAAGATAGAAGTGCCCGTACCTGACAACTGGGAGCACAACCGACTGCTGAATGTTCCGCAGGACACGCTGCGCCAGCGAGTGGACCGCGCCTTGCGTAATGGCCATCCCGTCTGCTGGGAGAGTCGTGGCCACGCCATGGAAATAGTAGGACTGGCCCACGATGAGGCCCATCGTCCTTACTACATCATGAAAAACTCGTGGGGCGACCGCGGCCCTTACCACGGTCTGGTGTATATGTCTGCCAGCCGGATGTGGGCAACCATGATAGCGCTTTATATGACAAAGGAAGCCTTTGAAACCAAAGAGAATGAGGAGCAGTAACTCCTCATTCTCTTTATTCTTATTGTTTACTTATTTGTTCAGTCTCCAAGTAACTCCGTCCTTGGTGTCCTTCACCTCGAAGCCAGCAGCAGCCAGCTCGTTGCGAATCTTGTCGCTGGTGGCCCAGTCCTTGTCGGCTTTAGCCTTGGCACGTAGTTCAAGTACCATGTCCATAACTTTGCCGTAAGCCTCCTCGCGGCCGGCATTACCGCCAGTGGAGAGTTGAGAGTTAAGAGTTGAGAGTCCGAGAATGTCTGTCGCAAACAGGTTCATCACCTCTGTAAGTTCCTTCAGGCAGTCAGCACAGATGGTAGCCTTGTGGTCTATCAGCTTGTTAATGACTGTGCAAGCCTCAAACAGGTGACTGATGACCAGCGGAGTGGCGAAGTCATCGTTCATGGCGTCGTAGCACTTCTGGCGCAGGCTCTTCACAATGCGCTCTGTCTCGGCGTCACACTGGGCCGACGTCGTAATGCGCTGCAGGTCACTGATGGCGTTCGTCAGTTTCTCCAGTCCCTTCTCTGCAGCCTCCAGTGCCTCGTTCGAGAAGTCCACCGTTCCGCGGTAGTGGGCCGAGAGTATGAAGAAGCGAATAGTCATGGGCGAGTAAGCCTTTGCCAGCTTCTCGTGCTGTCCGGTAAAGAACTGCTCCAGCGTAATGAAGTTCCCCAGCGACTTGCCCATCTTCTGGCCGTTGATGGTAATCATGTTGTTGTGCATCCAGTACTTCACGGCAGGATGACCCATTGATGCCACCGCCTGGGCTATCTCGCACTCATGGTGGGGGAACACCAGGTCCATGCCGCCACCGTGGATGTCGAACTGCTCACCCAGATACTTACGACCCATGGCCGTACACTCGCAGTGCCAGCCGGGGAAGCCGTATTCGAGTTGAGAGTTGAAAGTTGAGTGTTGAGAATTCATCAGCCATGGCCAACGCATGATGTGCTCTGGCTGCGCCTTCTTCCACAAGGCGAAGTCTGCCTGATGGCGCTTCTCGCCCACTCCGGCCAGCTCGCGACTCTCGTCCTTGATATTCTCTAACGAACGACCAGAGAGAATGCCATAACGATACTTAGAGCCTGTGCTCTCAGCTTTCTTATTATAAGCCTCGATATCGAAGTAGATGCTTCCGTTCGACTCGTAGGCAAGCCCGTTGTCCAGTATCTGCTGAACCAGCTGCTGCTGTTCAATGATGTGTCCCGTGGCATGCGGCTCTATCGAGGGGCGCAGGCAGCCCAGCGCGTCCATGGCCTCATGGTAGCGGTTGGTATAGTACTGTGCAATCTCCATGGGTTCCAGTTGTTCCACACGCGCCTTCTTTGCAATCTTGTCTTCGCCCTCGTCGGCATCGTGCTCCAGGTGACCTACGTCAGTAATGTTACGCACGTAGCGCACCTTGTAGCCTAAATGCTTCAGATAGCGGAACACCACGTCGAAGGTAATAGCCGGACGGGCGTGGCCCAGATGGGGGTCGCCATAGACGGTAGGACCACAGACATACATGCCCACATTGGGGGTGTGCAGCGGCTCGAAGCGCTCCTTCTGCCGCGTAAGAGTATTGTAAATAACCAGTTTCGATTCCATATTTCTCTTTGCTTAATTGGGTGCAAAGGTACGAATTAGTAGGAACAATACAAAACAAATACCTTTTTTATTTTATTAGCTGGTTGACAGCGTCGCGCCAATGCTGGTAGATAGTTTCTCGCTGAGGGTTCTGCTGGGGCTGATAAGTCTGCGTCACCTTGCGGAAAGACGTCACCTCATCGAACGAGTGCCACAATCCGCGGGCAAAGCCATTCATGATGACGGCACCCAACGCCGAGGCATCGTCAACCTCCGTGCACACCACGGGTGTGTCAAGCATGTCAGCCTGGAACTGCATGAGGAACTGGTTCTTCGTAGGACCGCCGTCAGCACATATCTCGCTGAGGTGACCACCGGTAGCCCGGGCCATCACATCGACCAGGTCCTTAATCTGATAGGCTATTGACTCTAGGGCAGCACGCAGGAAATGCGCCTTCGTAGTAGCGAAGGTCAGCCCGAAGACGGCACCCTTGACAGACGACTGCCACCAGGGAGCTCCCAGTCCTGAGAAGGCGGGAACAATGTAGACGCCACCATTATCTGGGACGCTGGTGGCCAATGCTTCCATCTCTGACGGATGTCCCACCAGTTGCAACTGGTCTGCTATCCACTTCAGCGTGGCTCCCGTGCTATAGATGTTGCCTTCGAAACCATAATACACCTTCCCGAAAGCCGAGAATCCGACGCTGGTCACCAGTCCCTGCGGTGCTGCCTTGGGTTGTTCGCCAATGTTCACCATTACACTGGAACCAGTACCGTACGTGACCTTTCCCGAACCAGGCTTGAAACACATCTGGCCTACCAGTGCTCCGTGCGAATCGCCCAGTACGCCTGCTATCTGGATGGGGCTGCTGAACAATCCCTCACAGGTGGTCTCGCCATAGACGGCATCGCAGGCTCTCACCTCAGGCATCATGGAGCGCGGAATGTTGAACAGCTGTAGCAAATCATCATCCCACTGCATGGTATGTATGTTGAATAACATGGTGCGCGAGGCATTGGTATAGTCAGTGGCATGCACCTGACCGCCTGTCAGCTTCCAGATGAGCCACGTTTCCATGGTACCCATCAGCAGTTCGCCACGGTTAGCCTGGTCGCGTGCGCCTTCAACATTATCCAGCAGCCACTTCACACCTGATGCCGAAAAGTTCGGGTCTATCAGCAGTCCACTCTTGTCAAACACCCGTCTGGCATAGCCCAGCGAGCGCAACTCACGGCACAGCTCGGCTCCACGCGTGTCCTGCCATACCACGGCACGGGCTATGGGCCGTCCAGTCAGCTTGTTCCACACCACAGCGGTCTCGCGCTGGTTAGTGATGGCTAATGAGACCTCTGCTATCTTTCCCTCTGACGAGGGACTGCCCCCCTCTCCTTGTGAGAGCGCCGGGACGAGGTTTCTGATGGCCTCTATCATGTTCTGATAGATTTCCTCCGCATCGTGCTCCACCCATCCCGTCTGGGGATAGTACTGCCGGTGGTCAACGTTGGTGCGGGACAGCACGCGACACTGCTCGTCAAACAGCAAGGCTTTCGTTGACGACGTACTTTGGTCTATAGCTATAATGTAGTTCATTTTATAAATTCTAAGGTTGACTTTATAATTCCCTCCACATCCAGTCCGTAGTGATGGAATATCTCAGTGTTTGTGCCGTGCACCACATTCTCGTCAGGGATGCCAAGAATGCGGACAGGAACGGGGTGTTCAGAGAGCGTCTCACACACCATGGCACCCAGACCGCCATACTGCGAGTGTTCCTCGACGGTGACGATGCGCCCCGTCTCACGGGCTGCCTTAAGAATTGCTTCTTCGTCGAAAGGCTTGATCCACGACATGTCAAGCACTCGGGCAGCTATGCCTTTTTCTTTCAGTTGCAGACCGGCCTGCCAGGCATGATAGACGGTCTCGCCCGTGGCAACGATAGTGACATCGGTGCCGTCTAGGACCTTGATGGCCTTGCCGACCTCAAACAGGAAGTCGTCATCAGCATAGACGTCAGGCACGGCTGCTCGTCCCACACGGACGTAACAAGGCTTGTTGAAGTCAACCAGCTGACGAACCAGCTTTCTGGTCACGCGCCAGTCGGAGGGCAGACACACCGTCATGCCCGGAAAAGTGCGTAGCACGGCAATGTCGTGCAACGAATGGTGAGTGGCACCCAGGGCACCGTATGCCACACCGCCCGACACACCCAGAATGGTAACAGGGTTCTCGGAGTAGGCCAAGTCCACTTTCACCTGCTCAAGGCTTCGCGCCACATAAAAACAAGCGGGACCACAGCAGAATACCTTTTTCCCACTATGTGCCAAACCTGCCGAGATGCCTACGGCGTCCTGTTCGGCAATGCCACACTCCACAAACTGCTCAGGCAGCGCAGCAGCGTAGTCGCCTAAAGTCACCGAACCGCGCGCATCGGTGGTTACAGCAACAATATCCTTATCCTCACGCGCCAGCTCCAGCAGCGTGTCGGTAAACTGTTTTCTACATGCTATCATAATCTTGTTCCGTTATTTCGAGGTTCGATATTCCGTTATTTCCTTATTTCAATATTACGATATTTCGATGTTACGATATTACGATGTTACGACAGGAGCGCAATGCGCTCGCTGATTTCCTTGACGGCCTCACGGCACTGCTCTTCATTCAGCACACCATGGTGCCACTTGGCGATACCTTCCATGAAGCTCACGCCCCGGCCCTTCGTTGTGTTCGACACTATCAGGTGCGGTTTACGGTTGTGGTAATCAATGGACTCGAAGGTCTTCACAATGTCATCCATCTTGTCACCATTCATCTCTAATACGTCCCAGCCGAAGGCTGACCAGCGTTCGCGGATGGAGTCGATGGGCATCACGTCCTCCGTGTCACCGCTAATCTGAAGATGGTTACGGTCAATGATGGCCACCAAGTTGTCCAACCCATACTTGCTGCCAGCCATAGCAGCCTCGTAGATGGAACCCTCGCCCTGCTCGCCGTCACCCATCAGCACAAAAGTCCTGTAGGTGTCGGGAGATGGTTGCCGGGTGTTATAAACCCCTGCATTCATCTTTGCAGCCAAAGCCATACCCACACCAATAGGAAGACCGTGACCTAGTGCGCCAGAGTTCACCTCGATGCCGGGCACCTCAATAGTAGGGTGTCCGGACAAAATGCTGCCAAACCGCCCCAATGTGTCTAGCACCTCGGGCTTCAGATAGCCCTTGGCTTCCAGCGTTACATACAATGCCTCCACGCAATGACCCTTCGACAATACAAAGCGGTCGCGCTCAGGGTTGCCCATTCCACGGCCACCATGTGCAGGAACTGTTTCGGGTTCAATGTTCCTCATCACGTTGAAATACAATGCCGTCATCACGTTCAGGCACGACAGGTCACCTCCTATATGACCGGCCTTGGCAGCATACACCACCTCCACTAACCGTTTGCGGTTCTTCTCCGCCAACAGTTCCAATTCTTTTACGTTCATAGTTGTTTCGTATATATACTCTATATTAAAGATGTACGAACACAAGAATTGTCATCAATAATTGCCCTCAAAAACAGAAAAGGCAGGGATTATGAGTCCCTGCCCCTTGTACAAAGGTATGAAATTTATTGAGGATTGACTTCCCTATAGTACCAATGAAGAGATGTATAGAACTGATAAAGAGATTATTTCACCACATACTTGCGACCGCCCTGGATGAAGAGGCCGCGGGTGGGCTGGCTGACACGTTGGCCGTTGAGGTTGTAACAAGCAGCATCAGTGGTCTGCTCAGCAATCTCAGTAATACCTGTGGGCTGGGGGTTGACGCTTGCTGAGTGGTCTTTCGTCCAATAGGCACTGCCGATGCTGCTGTCGTCGCCCTCTATCCAGAGTGCTGAGAAGCGGCAACGGTTCGTAACCTTGGCCACGCGCGTAGCATCGCCCGTCGTGATGTCTACCTCGTAGAGAGCGGTATCGAACAGACCATTGGTGCGCCACTCCTTGTTATCCAGCGTGCTCCAAGAACCCCACTCGTTGACACCCTTGCCACTATTGTAGTCACCTATCCAGTACATCTTGTTAGGATTGCTGGCAGCGAAGCAGGCGGCTTGGCGGTGGTACTGTGCGCAGTAGCCCGTTCCGTGGCTGAAGATGTTCTCCTGAGTAGTATAAGTCTCGTTCGTCTCCGGATCGGTAGCTTCCACGGTATTGGTCTTCATCAGACCCGTGGTAAGGTCAAACTCGCAGAGTTGTGCACCGGCCAGCTCGTTGTCAGCATTGTAGATTTTGTCATCGGCACCTAAATAACCATTGGTTCCACCGCTGGTGAGTGCGAAGGCACGGCCCTCGCTGTTGATGGCAAAGGTGATGAAGTTGTAGTAGTACAGCCCCGGAGTGATGGGATACACCGTCATGGTGGTCAGGTCTACGCGACAGAGGCAGTAGCCAGCATCACCGTCCGTCATGTCAGCGTCCTGGTCTTCAAAATAGTCGGGGTCGCTGGTAATCTCTGAAGGCAGGCTCTGTCCCGTCAGATAGAACAAGCCATAGACTTCTCCATCCAGCGGATTGTAAGCCATTCCTGCCGACTCCAAGGTGGCAGACTTAGGATAGTAGTCGCTGCGTCCCGACTCCAAGTTGCCCGTTGTGGCATCCCACTTGCGGACGGCAAAGAGCTCTTCGTCAGGAGTTGACTGCTCGTCACGCGAGAAAACAGTGATGAGTTTACCGTCAACAAACACGGCACCCGAGTTGCCGGCCATCAGGTTGAAGTCGGTGGCCCACTGGGCTTTCTCCATGTCTACCTGATTGCCCTGCTTGATGTCCGACATATTGACGGCAGGTTCCTTCTCAGGGGCACTCAGCGTAGTGCCGTCCCATGTCATGGCCCAAAGTCCGTTGTCGACGATGAAAGCCGTTTTCCCGGTGTAATTACCTTCTTCATCGTAAAGCGAACCAATCCACTGTGACTTCATCTGGTCGCCGTCGTCATAACGGTTCATCTCCAGAACTCCGTGAATCTTCACACTCTGTGCACTCATCTGCATGCAACCCATCAAGGCTGCAGCAACGATTAAAAACTTTCTTTTCATAGTTTCTATTAATGTAATTATTTTGTTTTATTTCTTTCCTTAATTAAAAAGGACACTGAACGGTGAGGCGCTGGGCAATCCTGGTGCACCAAACTCGCCTGTGATGATTTCTGTCGGGTCGGCAGGAGGTGCCACTTCCGGTGTCACCGATGTGGGGTCAAGGACTGATGCTGCCAACATCTGTGCAGTGTGTATCTCTATGGTCTCCATGACTGGAGCTATATAGCTATTCTTTTTCATAGTCGCGTACCTTATTTATATATATATGTATGTGTTACTTCTTGATGACCTTGCGTCCGTTCACAATGTACATACCCTTGCGTGGCGTCTTGACGAGCTGGCCATTGAGGTTGTAGATGCGCTGGGATTCAGCATCTTGCCCGAGGATTGGGCTGAAAGTGCCTATTCCTGTTGCCTGTCCGTCAACCGTCAGCGTGGGTGCCGTGGCACCAGCAGGTAGCACGAAGTAAGCGTGGAAGCCCTTCATCCAAGCTGTGTTGGAACCTGGGACAATTTTTCCCTCGCGCGTAACACCATACTTGCCATCGAGTGCCGGAGCAGCAACGTATTCATAAGAACCCTGGAAGGTAGCCTCGCCCTGCTTGACGTTGATATTTTCTGCGCCCACGAATCCGCTGTTGATGGTCTGGTTGAGATACGACAGGTTGACTTCAGTAGCCGTGGTAGCGTAGAGCAGATAAGGCGTAGCAGGGTTCAGTTTGCTACTAGTCACTTGCGAGAACCTCAGCGTACCATCGGTATAGCCTGAGAAGCTGAATGCCTTGACGTCTGTTCCAAAAGCAGAAAGGTTGGTAGAGAGAGGCAGCACGATGCTGTTCCAGCCCTCAGCCAGCGAGTACTGGATGACCAGCGACTCGTACGTATTAGCCTCAACGGTATAGTCAGTAGCGGCATCCTTCCAAATGGTAGCGGCGTTAATGTTCACCTCTGCCTCAGCACTCTTTAGGTCAATGTCTGTTCCCGTAATGGTAAAGTAGGCGTCGCCTGTGGTGGATTCCTCCGGAGTGAAGGTAATGGTGAATGTCTTCGTGCCGTTAGCCTCAACGTTCTCCGTGACTGCTTCGCCATACTGCGTACCGTTAATGAAGAACTTCGCCGTCAGTTCCTCAGCCTTGCCGGCCATCTCCTTGACGGTAACGGTGGCTGTATAGTCAGCATACTGATAGCCCGTGGTGGGTATGCTCTGTGCGGTAATGACGGCATCATGCTCCTTCATAGCCAGTTTGAAGCCGGAGAAGTTGTCGAGCATGGCATAAGTTCCTGTAAAGCGCAGCTTATAGTATCCTGCTGCCGGGGCAGTGAATGTCAAGTCTGCAGAGGCAGTATAATTGTTCACACCGCTCTCTATGGTCTTCCACTCTTTCGAACCTTCCTGCTGGTATTCAATAGTCAGGGGCTCATCGTCATACTGCATGCCAATATAGAACGACAGCTTATCGCCAACCTTGGCTTCCAGGCGGGGCGTCGTCAGCGACTTGGCAGTGCCATAAGAGCTGATGGTAGCCATCTTCGTGCCATTACTGCCTGTGGCCGAGGGCGTAGAAACAGTCCATCCTCCCTCGTTCATCCACGTGGCAGGAATGGTGCCCTCCTCGAAGTCCTCTTCCCAGAGATTGGGGTCCTTGGCTGTTGCTGTAGCGTTGAAGCTCACAGCGGCACCCTCATTGTAGGTAGGCGTGACGGTGATGGTGGCACTCTTGTCGCCCAGACTCTCAGCATTGAAGTTGAAGGTCACGGTGAAGGTCTGTGGTGTACCGTTCTCGATGTTCGTCAGCTGGGCCGGAGTCACTGTGAAGTCCTCGCTGCTGGAAGTAATGTTGACGGTCATCTTGCCCGTCCCATTATTGGCCACGGTGTACGTTCTGGCCTTAGGTGTGGCCGTCACCTTACCGAAGGTAGCATCTTCTGCCGGCGTGACAGCCAGCTCCGGGGCATTCTGGTCGAGACGGAAGCCCTCCAGATTATCGATGCTGTTGCCATAACGAGCCGTAAACTTCAGATAGAACGACCCGGTGATGGGGGCTGTCACTGACAGGGGAACAGTGGCATAGACTGTAGAGGAACCCCCATAGGTGTAGTTCAGCAGCTCTGTCCATGTGCCAGTCTTGTCGGTAGCATATTCGACCTTGAGATATTCATCGCCCCATTTGAAGAAAGCATCGAATGTCAGCTCTTCACCATCTGTTGCTTCCAGTCGCGGTGTTATCAGCGAACCGTAGGTAGAACCAAGAGGCGACAGGGCCTGTATGGTAGCATTGTTGGGGTCATTGGTGTTCTTCTCAACAGTCCATTGCGCTGAACCTTCCAGTTTCCAACCGGCTGGCAGTGCTCCACCTTCAAAGTCTTCTGTCCACACATTGGGGTCTTGCACCTTGGCAGAGACCTTAACCACCTGTGCATCGCCAGCGTTGGGAGTCACGGTGATGTTGGCAGTGTGTACTCCGTACGCTGTAGCGTTGTACTTATAGGTAATCGTAAACACGCCGGTTTCGCCGGCAGCCACGGTTACTGATGCAGGACTGACCGTGAAGTCCGCATTATCAGAAGCCACGGCGGCGGTCAGTGTAGCATCGCCGGTATTGCTGACGGTAATATCCTGTGAGGCATTAGCCGTCACCTTGCCGAATTTGACGGCTGTGGTGCTCAGTCCCATGATGGGAACAGGCACCTTGTACGTGCTGCTGAGGTTGATGACATAGGGACTATTGGCATCGTTCGACGCGATGGTCAATGCTCCTGTAGCGTCCTTAGCCGGAGTGGCAACCGTCACGGTAGCACTGCTGCCTGCAGCTATTGAGGTCAGGCTGGCTCCCTCAGTGATAGTATAATCACCCGTCACGGAAATGCCAGATATGGTCAACTCTGTCAGTCCACGATTCTTCAGCGTGAACGAATGAGTGGTTCCTGCAGGAACAGGCACGCCCCCAAAGTCGTAACTGCTGCCTGAAGCATAACCACTCACTTCCAACTCTGCCGTGGCAGAAGCAACGTATGGAGTGTAGGTGACATCGTCGATGGCCGCATAATTTAATACGATAGCCAGCTGGGTGCCGTTCTCGACATTGAAAAAATATTTTGACCAAGTGGGTGTCGACGAGGTTTTCAAAGAACCAGTCGTAAATAATTGCTCGCCAAAAGAAGAACCCGTGTACTCGTAAACTATCACCTCACTTGCTTTATCTTTATTGTATGCTCGTGCATAAAACTCGAAGGTTCCCTCCACGGGGCACGTAACGACGTAATTGGCAGTGGCCGATTGGGAGTAGGAGAACAGACCCTTTCCGCTGCGGGCACGGTCGTCAGCGTTGGTCACGTCGCCCACGAGGCTCCATCCTTCAGGCAACCCGCTGTTGAAGTTGGCAGAAACGGTTTCTGCAAACGCCGGCATCATGCTTCCGAAGAGGGCCATGATGAAAGACAGGAGTAGTCGCTTGCTACTCTTTGCGTAGTAATTTTGCTTCATGACTATTATTTTTAATTGTTATTGTTTGCTTTGTTTCTTTTCCCTTTTTCTCACTGCTGGACATGACAGAATGTTACTTTTCAGGTGCATTCTGTTTCTGTTTGTTCGCTTTTAGGCGTGCAAAAATAACAATTGTTTCCCTTATTCTAATATAATAAGGTGTCGGTTCGCGTTCATATTTAAAAATGTGAGCGAAACATGCCTGTTTATCAGGCCTTTTGTGCAATGGCTTGCCGCAAGTATTCTGAGGGTGTCAACCCAACCTCGCGCTTGAAAGCATTGATGAAAGTGGTGCGCGACTTGAAGCCCACACTCGTGGCTATGGCCTCAATGGTGAGTTGCCGGTACTGTTCTGTTTCCTCGCTGATGCGTCGACAGGCCTCACGGATACGATAGTCAGCCAGCACATTGCTAAAGGCTGTGCCGTACTTTTCGTTGACGACCTGCGAGACGTATGTGGTGTTCGACTCCACCAGCTTCGTCAGTGTGTTCAGTGTAAAGTCCTGCTGGCAGATGAGTTCTGCATTGTTCATGACCTCCTCGATACGAAATACCAGCGTAGTCCTGCGCTCGTCCTTAAGGTTGCTCTTGCTGTACTTCACCTCTTCGCTGGCAGGTGTCTGCCGGTTTTTCTTCTCCTCCTCATACTCCTTGCGCAATACCAAAGCCTGTTGTTCGGCCTGCAGCAGTTGCTGGTTCTTCTCGTAGAGACTCCTGTTGCGGGCCTGCAACTGCCGGTTCTTATAGAACAGCATGACGACAAAAGCCAGAACCACTATCAGAATAATGCCAATGGCGAGGATGGTCATCTGCTGCATGAACTGCAGAGCCTTCATTTCCATGGCCCGCTGCTGTTCTTGCTTCAGCTCGCGGATATAGTTCAACTCCGCAATGCTGACCAGACGGTTGGCCTGTATCTCCTCCTTCTTTTCCAGATATAGCTGGTGGTAGCGCCGCCCGCTGATGCTGTCGCCCTGCTGACGATAGCAAGCTGCCAGCAGTTGACAGATACCGGCAGACTGGTCGCCCGTCTGGGTGTTCTCTGCCAACTGCAGCGCCTTCTGCAGATAGGTGGCTTCTTGCTGATAGTCCTTCTCCACCTGGTAGGTGTGTGCGATGCTCATATACGTGGCCAGCGTGTCGCGCGCCGGCTCCCAGCGGGTAGTGACCACGGCTAACTGTTGCTGAAAACAGTTGCGGGCCTGCTGCACTTTGCCCTGCTGCAACAGTTGTAATCCCCGGTATTGCAGTCGCACATACTGCAGGTCGGGGGTATTGGCGGGTATCTTTTCAGAGAAGAGATCACGGTACTTCTCCACTTGGAGCGTATAGTTCTGGTTCGCCAGATTGAAGAACGCTGTCGTCATCAGCTCCCAGTGCTGTGTTTCCAAGGCTTTCTCCATGCACTCCTCAAAGATGTCCTGTGCCTGCTGGGACAGCGGCTGCGAGTTGTAGCTGATGCTATAGTCGTTGAGCAGGTCGCCCAGATTGACCATGACGACAGGCAGGAAGTCGTTGTAGTGAGCCTCCTGACAACGGTCGTAAGCCTGGATGAAATAGTCGTAAGCCTGCGTGTAGTCATAATAATAGTACTTGTAGACACAAGCCATGTTGTTAAGGGCTCTGATGCTGAGCTGCACGTCAGCATCAGAGTCCTGCTCCTTATGTCGTTCGCTCACTATCATGAAGCACGCCAGTGCCTTGGCAGCCTCGCGCTTCTCGAAATAGTGGCGCCCGCTTTCCATGAGTTTTTCCGACGAAAACCGTGACAACGAGTCGTAGTCTTCCACGACACGTGGCGATGCTGCACGACTGACAATGGCCAGCAGCAGCAACAATATCACAGCGTTCTGTCGGATACTCATCGTTGATGTCTGATGTATTAAATTACTTGTTCTTCCTCAGCAGGTTCAGGGGCTGCTGGGGAGCCAGGGCATCAGACACCTTTTCCGTGTACTCACCCACCTTGGCAGTCACCGTCTGACGAATGTCACGACTGGAATTGCCGATGCGGAAGGTATAGGTGCCGGCCTCTGTGAGCCACTGACTGTTAGCCTCGTCGAACGAAGCCAGGTCTCGCACGTCGGCCTTCATGGTCAGCGTCTGGCTCTCGCCGGGCTTCAGCTCGCGGGTCTTGGCAAATGCTTTCAGCTCCTGGGCGGGTTTCTCCAGCCGTCCGTCGGGTGCCGTTACGTACACCTGTGCCACCTCCTTGCCACTGACACTGCCCGTGTTCTTGACAGTAACGCTGACGGTGACGCTGTTACCGCTCACCCGAACCTTAGGCTGCGAGAACTCGAAGGTGGTGTAGCTAAGCCCATAGCCGAAGGGATAGGCCACCTCGCGCTGGAAGGTGTCGAAGAAACGATAGCCCACATAGATGTCCTCGTCGTGGTTGGTGTAGTCGTGACACGGCACCGGTCGGCGGTCGTTCTTCAACATGTCATAGGTATAAAAGTCCACGTTTCCCGGAAAATTCTGCGTCGAGGGATGGTCGGTGGCAGCTAATGGCCATGTCATGGTGAGCTTGCCGGAGGGGTTTACCTTGCCCGTCAGCAGGTCGGCAATGCTGTTGCCACCCTCCATACCGGGCTGCCAGGCGCAGAGTATGGCGTCAGGATACTGGCTCCACGAAGCGGTCTCAATGACAGAGCCCGAGTTGATGACGACGACGACGGGCTTGCCGGCGGCATGGAAGGCATTGCACACGTCGACTATCAGGCTGTGCTCCTCTGGGATGAGGTTGAACTCTGTGGCTATGTCGCGGTCGATGCCCTCGCCAGCCTGCCGGCCAATGGTGATGATGGCCGCGTCGGCCGTATTGACCTCGTTGGCAATGGCGATGGGCGAGATGCCTATCTCCGGATACTTCTGCTGTCCGAACATCTCCATCTGATACCATTTGGCCGGATGTCGCTCTGCCTGGAACTTGGCACGGGCAAAGGCTACATACTTGCGATAGATGTCAGTCAGTACGGGCGACGACTGGATACCGGCATTCTTCAGTCCTTCCAGCAGGTCGACGACATAAGGGGGGTGCACGCATCCCGAGCCGGTGCCACCGGAGAGGAAGTCGTAAGAGTTCTCACCAAACAGGGCGACGGTCTTGACCTGTTGGGAGTTGAGCGTTGAGCGTTGAGCGTTCCAGGGCAGCGTTCCGTTATTCTTCAGCAGCACAATGCCCTCGTTGGCACTCTGGCGCGTGATGGCACCATGAGCCTTGAAGTCCGGATTGTTGCTGGCCGGATAGTGCTTGAAGCTGGGAGTCTTGACAATGTATTCCAGCATACGGCGCACGTTACGGTCTACGTCGGCCACGTCCAATGTCCCGTTCTTCACGCCATTGATGATTTCCTCCACCTGGGCAGGCTGTCCCGGCTCCAGAAGGTCGTTGCCGGCATGCACTTCGCTGACGGTGGGCAGCCCCTGGCGAATGCCTATCCAGTCGGTCATCACGATGCCCTTGTAGCCCCAGTCGTCGCGCAGCACCTTGGTAAGCAGGTCATGGTTGCCCATGGAGTATTGCCCGTTCACCTGGTTGTATGAGGCCATGATGGTCCAAGGGTTGCTCTCGCGGACGGCAATCTCGAAGCCTTTCAGGTAGAGTTCACGGGCAGCACGCTGCGAGACACGCTCGTCGACACTGGTACGGTCGGTCTCCTGCGAGTTGACGGCAAAGTGCTTGGCCGACACGCCGGCACCCTGACTCTGCACACCGTTGATGTAGGCGGCAGCAATCTTACCTGTCAGCAGGGGGTCTTCAGAGTAGTATTCAAAGTTACGGCCGCAGAGCGGGTTGCGGTGCAGGTTCATGCCGGGACCCAGTATGACGTCACAGCGATACTCCTTGGTCTCGTTGCCGATGGCTTCGCCCACCTGGCCTACCAGCTCGGTGTTCCATGTCGATGCCAGACAGGAGCCTATGGGGAAGGCTGTGGCATAATAAGTCTTGTCTGTTCCTTTGCGCGTGGGGTCGATGCGCACACCAGCAGGGCCGTCAGTAAGCACCGTAGCGGGAATGCCTAAACGTGGAATGGCGGGCGAAGTTCCTGCCGCTCCGGCCACCAAGTCGGCCTCGCCTCCTACCACGGCGCCCGTTCCAAAGAAGTTGTTGGCACCGCCAACGAGCAGTTTTGCTTTCTCTTCAAGTGTCATGGCCTTCAGCACCTCATCGATGTTGTCGGCTCGCAGTTGGGGTTGTGCTGTCATTGTTGTCATTGTCAATAGGGCGGTCAAGCCCGTAATAAATACTTTCTTCATAGCTAAAAAGGATATTTAGTAGTAATAAATAATCCGTGAAGGTTCAGCAAATTCGCCGATTTTGGTCAGCAAATTCGCCGATTTTGGTTTCAATGTTTGGTTCATAAGCATGTTATTTAATGCGTAATAAACTTATTTTCAGGCTTAATTCATGAATTAGAGCTATTGGAAATACACCTTCAGCTGCTCGGCATCGTCAGCCAACACGCGTGTGTCGCCATTGCCGTAACGCTGCCAGACTTGCTGACAGGGCAGCAACAGGGGGCTGATGATGATTTCGCGACGATTCAGATAGGGGTCTATGTGCTGATAGATGTCCAGCACGTCGACAACCAACGACACAGGAATGCGCAACAGGCGGGCCAGCTCCTGCACCTCGGGGGTCTCGCTCACCATGGTGTTGGGCGTCAGACGGAAGTAGAGATCCAGAATCATGATGAGCGTGATGGGCATCAGCCGCTCGTCTTCCGCTAACGGACGGAAGTCCTGCTCGAAGGTCTCCTGCACCTCAACACCATCGAAGAAACTGCCGCCACTGCCAAAGCCCGTCATCTGCCGCAGCAGCTGAACGGCACGGCTCAGCCGTCGCGGGTTCTCGCCATACTCCTTCCAAATGCGCTCAATGCGGGGAGTGCGCAGCCGGGCTATCTCTCCCATGCGCTGATGAAGTTCACGGGGGGCGATGTGCAGTTCCAGACTGAGGTCTACCATACCCTTGCTGTAAATGGGTTTGATGCCTACGGGCTTGCGCAGATACTGCTGGATGAGCAGCAGCCAGTAGTCGTCTTGCCAGAGTTGCTTCTTTGCCATGTGTGCGGTTTTTTTGTTGTTTAGTTTGCAAATTTACAAATTTTTTTTTATATTTGCACGGAAATTCACATAACTTATGAGAAAAATACTGATTATCGCGGTCCTTTGGGGCCTTGTTATCAGTTTACAGGGGCAAGTACTCCGCGAAGAGATTCGCAACAATACTCGCTGTTCCGCCTCCAACTACATGGCCTATCCAGGTCCTGTGCAGCAGCGTCTGTCCCCAGCTCCAGAGGGTAAGCAGCCTTTCTACATCAGCCACTACGGCCGGCACGGCTCGCGTTACCACAACAAGCAGCACACTTACGACACACCTTATTATATATTGGCAAAGGCTGACAGCCTTGGAAAGCTGACAGCACTGGGCAGGGACGTCATGCACCGGCTGGACCTCATCCGCCGGGATGCGGAGCACCGCTGGGGCGAACTGACGGAACTGGGAGCCCTTCAGCACCAGCAGATTATGAAGCGCATGGTGGACCGTTTCCCGGAAGTCTTTGCCGACGGCGTTGACATCGATGCGCGCAGCACCACGGTCATGCGCTGCATCCTCTCCATGGAGAACGCCATGGTGCAGCTTTCACGGATGAAACCCAAGGTAGACATTCACCACAACGCCACACAGCGCGACATGTGGTACCTCAACCAGCAGGACCGTGAGCTCTTTGCACTGAAGATGGACTCAGCCACCAAGGCGCAGTACGATGCCTTCGCACAGCAGTATGAATGCAACGACCGGCTGATGCTGTCGCTCTTCAACGACACGGCATACATCCGCCAGCACGTGGACGCAGGAAAACTGAACTACTATCTGTTCAAGGTGGCCAGCAATCTGCAAAGCACCCACATGCGCAACAACATCACCCTTTACGACATCTTCACGGACAACGAGATATACCATAACTGGAAAAAGGAGAACGCGTGGTGGTACACGGCATTCGGCGGATGCACCATCAATGGCGGACTGCAACCCTACACCCAGCGGAACCTGCTGCGCAAAATCATCGCCCAGGCGGACAGCTGCCTCAGACTGCCCCACCCCAGCGTCCACCTGCGCTATGGTCACGAAACCATCATCATGCCACTGACCTGCTTGCTGGACCTGAACGGCTACGGCATGGCTACTGACAACCTGGAAACGGTGGACCGCCGAGGCTGGGCCAACTACAAGATATTCCCCATGGGAGCCAACATCCAGTTCATCTTCTATCGCAGCGGGGTTGACGATGAGGACATACTCTTCAAGGTGCTGCTCAACGAAAACGAGGCCTCACTGCCCCTGCGGGGCGACATGGCTCCCTACTACCACTGGAACGACTTCCGCGAATACTATCTGCAGAAACTCGACGACTTCGAAGAGAAGAAGGCTAAGTACCTGAACAAATCGAAGAATAAATAAGGGTAATTAACAGACATGATGATGCTGAAGAAAATAGGATATATGCTCACGGTCTTTCTTATGGCCACGCTGCCTGCTGACGCACAGAAGGCTTTCGACTACCTGAGTCAGAACCGCAACCTGTCGGCCAGCAACTTCTGCATCTATCCGGACACCATCCTGCAGCACATGACACCGCCGCCAGCAGGCAAACGACCTTTCTACATCAGTCACTACGGGCGACATGGGTCGCGATACCTCAGCGACCGCAAGTCATACGACATTCCATACAAAATGCTGAAACGCGCCGACAGCCTGAACCTGCTCACGGAAACAGGGAAAAAAGCCATTGAGGAACTGCAGCTTATCACTACCGACTCGGAGGGACGCTGGGGCGACCTGACAGGCATTGGCAAGCAGCAGCACCGGAACATTGCGCAACGCATGATGGGGCGCTTCCCGGAAGTATTCAAAGGAAAGACGCACATCGATGCACGCAGCACTACCGTCAACCGCTGTATCATATCCATGGGAGCCTTTACCCAGCAACTGGCTGCCATGAATCCGCAACTGAACATCACACTTCAGGCCTCAAAGCAGGATATGTGGTACATGAACCACCAGGACCCGAGGCTGAAACATGGCACCATGAGCAAGGAAGCAAAGAAGGGCTACGACACGTTCTGCGAAGGCATTTCGCATAACCCGCGCATCATGCAAGTGCTCTTCACCAACCCGGACTCTGCCAGACAGGTGGTGGACGAGGTGTGGCTGAACTACTATCTGCTGAAGAGCGGCATCATTCAACAGAACACCCACATGTACGTGAACACTTTCTTGATAGACCTGTTTACGTATGAAGAGATACATCGCTTCTGGCAAGTCGAGAATGCATGGTGGTACATCATGCACGGACCGTCACCACTCAGCGCTGGAGAACGTCCCTACAGCCAGAGATACCTGCTGCGACAGATCATTCAGGAGGCGGACAGCTGTATGAAACTGCCCACCAACGAGGTACAGCTGCGCTTTGGTCACGAAACGGTTATGCTGCCGCTGACCTGCCTGTTAGGGCTTAACGGCTTCAACTACGTGACGGACGACCTGGCATCGCTTGAAGAAAAGGGCTGGTGGGCGTGTCTGGTATTCCCCATGGCATCAAACATCCAGTTTGTGTTCTATCGCAATGGGCCTCGCGACCAAGATGTCATCTTCAAGGTGCTGCTCAACGAACAAGAGGCCACGCTGCCCATCAAGACAGACATAGCCCCTTATTATCACTGGCGCGACTTCCGCGAACACTATCTTAACATGCTTGACTCCTACGAACAAACAAGGCGTACGGCACAACAGCAGCAGGAGTAGGACAGCGTCCGGACTGGTATAATAAAGACCATTTACCTATTATTATATGCCAAGGCGTAGGCATGCATCTGCTTCACCATGGCCAACAGGCCATTGGAACGCGTGGGCGACAAGTGCTCACGCAGCCCTATCTCGCTGATGAAGTAGAGGTCGGCATTCAGAATGTCCTGCGGTGTCTGACCTGACAACACACGTATCAGCAAGGTGACAATACCCTTAACTATCAGCGCATCGCTCTCGGCACGAAACCACAGACGACCGTCCTTGTAGTCGGCCTGCAGCCATACGCGGCTCTGACAGCCGTCAATAAGGTTGCTCTCCGTCTTGTACTCGTCGTCCAAGGGTTCCTGCTCGCTACCCAGGTCTATCAGCAACTGGTAGCGATCCATCCAGTCGTCCAGTCCACTGAACTCCTCGATAATCTCGTCTTGTATCTCGTTGATTGTCTCCATAACGGGTGCAAAGGTACAACGAAACGTTGAAAAAACCAAAATAATTTGGTTATTCATTCGGATTGCCGTACCTTTGTAGGCTGAAATAAACGTTTATTTTAAAGACATGTCATTAAAATGTGGTATTGTAGGACTGCCCAATGTGGGTAAGTCTACATTGTTTAACTGCCTGTCAAGTGCCAAGGCACAGGCAGCCAATTTTCCCTTTTGTACAATAGAACCCAACGTGGGCGTCATCACCGTTCCTGACGAGCGACTCACAAAGCTCGCAGAACTGGTGCATCCTGGACGCATCGTACCGGCCACCTGTGAGATAGTAGACATTGCAGGACTGGTGAAGGGTGCCTCGAAGGGTGAGGGCCTGGGCAACAAGTTCTTAGGAAACATTCGTGAAACAGATGCCATCATCCACGTGCTGCGCTGTTTCGAAGACGAAAACATTACGCATGTGGACGGCACCATCGACCCCATCCGCGACAAGGAAATCATTGATACCGAACTGCAGCTGAAAGACCTGGAAACCATCGAGAGCCGTCTGGCTAAGACCGAAAAGGCTGCTGCCGCAGGCAACAAGGACGCCAAGGTGGAGGTAACAGTGCTGAAGGCGTATAAGGAAGTACTGGAACAGGGCAAGAATGCCCGCATCGTGGACTTCGAGTCAAAGGACGAGCAGGACTGTGCCCGCAATCTTTTCCTGCTGACGGCAAAGCCCGTACTGTATGTCTGCAACGTGGGCGAGGCTGATGCCAAAAGCGGTAATGCCTTCACCGAGAAGGTGGAGGCACTGGCCAAAGAGGAAGGTGCCGAGTCGATGGTCATCGCTGCCAAGACGGAAGAGGACATTGCCGAGCTGGAGTCGTACGAAGACAAGCAGCTGTTCCTGGAAGAACTAGGACTGGAGGAGAGCGGCGTGAACCGCCTCATCAAGAAGGCATACGCCCTGCTGAACTTAGAGACCTTTATCACCGCCGGCGAGATGGAGGTGAAGGCGTGGACGTATAAGAAGGGATGGAAGGCCCCGCAGTGTGCCGGTGTCATCCATACCGACTTTGAGAAAGGCTTCATCCGCGCCGAGGTCATCAAGTACGACGACTACATCCAATACGGCTCTGAGGCTGCTGTACGCGAAGCTGGCAAGATGGGCATCGAGGGAAAGGAGTACGTTGTGCAGGATGGTGACATCATGCACTTCCGCTTTAATGTTTAATTTTTTCGATATTTCGACTGTTTCGATATTTCGATATAACGACATTACGATATAACGACTATGAATGAGCTTCTCTTTGTCAACTGGAATCCTAACGAAGGCTTTGGGCCGTTCCGCTGGTATGGCCTGTGCTGGCTCATAGGGTTGGCGCTGGCATACTTGATAGTCAAGCGACTTTATAAAGAACAGAAGATCAAGGATGAACTCTTCGACCCCTTGTTCATCTATTGCTTCATTGGCATCCTGATGGGTGCACGCTTGGGGCACTGCATCTTCTACGAACCAGACCACTTCCTGACCTCTGGCAAGGGCATCGTAGAGATGTTCCTGCCCATCCGCTTCCTGGCTGAAGGAGGGTGGAAGTTCATTGGCTATCAGGGACTGGCTTCGCATGGAGGTACACTGGGACTCATCATTGCCCTGTGGCTCTATGTTCGCAAAACCAAGCTCAGTATCTGGCGCGTACTCGACAATATTGCCATTGCTACAGGGTCTACGGCCTGCTTCATCCGGCTGGGAAACCTCATGAACTCAGAGATTATCGGTAAGGTGACGGACGTACCCTGGGCTTTCATCTTCGAGCGTGTAGACATGATGCCGCGCCATCCCGGACAGCTTTATGAGGCCATAGCCTATGGTATTCTGTTTTTCCTGATGTGGTGGTTGCACAAGAAGTGGCCGGAAAAGATCGGCACTGGCTGGTATTTTGGTTTCTGCCTGACGTACATCTTCACCTTCCGCTTCTTCATTGAGTACACCAAAGAGATTCAGGAAGCCTTCGAAGCATCGCTGCCCATCGACATGGGACAGATTCTCTCCATCCCGTTTATCATCCTTGGTGCCTATTGTATGATCAAGGCCGGTCATAAGGCATAGACAGCGGCAGCGCTAAACAAGGCAGCGCGAATTGCAAATGCTTATACTCATAGCAGCCGAATTGCAAATTCGGCTGAACAAAAGAACAAAAATCGCCTCATTTGCCTGAGACGATTTTTTTGATGTCGTTGAGCTTGTTCAACGCTTCAAGAGGCGTAAGGTTATTAACATCAAGCCCCAGAATTTCGTCTCGAATCTGAGAGAGCACTGGGTCGTCTAACTGGAAGAAGCTGAGTTGCATGCCTTCACGGCTCTGGGCTATTTCGGCCGTGGGCTTGCCCACGGTGCCTACCTGTGCATTGTCAGCCTCCAACTGTTTCAGGATGACATTGGCACGCTTGACAATGCTTTTGGGCATGCCCGATATCTCTGCCACATGAATACCGAACGAGTGCTCAGAGCCCCCCTTCTCCAACTTACGCAGGAAGATAACCTTGCCCTCCACCTCCTTCACGCTGACGTTGAAGTTGCGGATACGCTTGAAGTGCTTCTCCATCTCGTTCAACTCATGATAGTGGGTGGCAAAGAGCGTACGGGCACGTGCCTTGGGCTGTTCGTGCAGATATTCCACAATGGCCCAGGCTATCGAAATGCCGTCGTAGGTAGATGTACCTCGTCCCAACTCGTCGAAGAGCACCAGCGAACGTGGTGTCACATTATTTAATATGTTAGAGGCCTCTGTCATCTCTACCATAAAGGTCGACTCACCCAACGAGATATTGTCTGATGCACCCACACGTGTGAATATCTTATCTACCAGTCCGATGTGAGCACTCTCTGCAGGCACAAAGCTTCCTATCTGTGCCAACAGTGTGATGAGGGCTGTCTGGCGTAACAAAGCAGACTTACCTGCCATATTAGGACCCGTAATGATAATGATCTGCTGGTGGTCAGCGTCCAACACGATATCGTTAGGCACATAACGCTCGCCAATGGGTAACTGGGTTTCGATGACAGGGTGTCGACCCTGACGGATGTCGATGATGTTGGAGTTATCGATGACAGGACGCACATAGTGGTGTTCCTCAGCAGCCTTGGCAGCACTAAGCAGACAGTCCAGGTGGGCCAACACGTTGGCGTTCTGCTGGATTTGCTGGATGAACTGCTGGGCGTAAACCACGAGCTCTGTAAAGAGCTGTTGTTCCAGAGAGAGTATCTTGTCTTCAGCACCCAGAATCTTCTCTTCATATTCCTTCAGCTCCTGAGTAATGTAACGCTCAGCCTGAGCCAGCGTCTGCTTGCGCACCCATTCCTGTGGAACCTTGTCCTTATAAGTGTTGCGAACCTCCAAATAGTATCCAAAAACGTTGTTATATCCAATCTTCAGCGAGGCGATGCCAGTCTGCTGGGCCTCGCGTTCCTGAATCTGCAACAGGTAGTCCTTACCAGAATAAGCAATGTTGCGCAACTCGTCAAGCTCGGCATTGACACCATTACGGATGACGCCGCCCTTCTGAACCATCTGTGGCGGATCGTTCTGTATCTCGCGCTCTATGCGGTCACGAAGGGCGGCACAGAGGTCCAAACGTTCCCCTACCCTCACCAGTGCGGAAGTGCCGGCAGAAGTATCAGCAGAAGTATCATCAGGTATTTCGGCTGAATGGCCGGCCACTGTGCCTGCAGTCAAACCGCTGGTGGCGAGACAGGCGTTCTTGATGGGTTCTATGGCCTTTAGCGCTGTCTTCAGCTGTACTATTTCACGAGGCGACACACGACCCGTGGCTACTTTCGACACGATGCGCTCCAAGTCGCCAATACGTTGCAGGTGATTGTCAATGCTATATCGGAAGTCAGGGTCGCGGAAGAAGTATTCAACAATATCAAGGCGCTGGTTAATCTGTTTCTCCTCCTTCAGGGGGAACACCACCCAGCGGCGCAACAATCGACCGCCCATAGGGGTGACCGTATGGTCGATAACGTCAAGCAACGACTTGCCGTCCTCCTGCATGGTACTGATAAGTTCCAGGCTGCGCACCGTGAACTTGTCCAAACGGACATAACGCTCCTCCTCTATGCGCGAGAGCGTTGTGATGTGAGCTATCTGCGTGTGCAGCGTCTGTTCCAGATACTGCAGGATGGCACCAGCGGCCACTACCCCACTCTTCAGGTGGTCGACACCAAAGCCCTTCAGCGACTTTACATTGAAATGCTTGAAGAGTTTCTGGTGGGCCGTCTGCTCAGTAAACACCCAGTCGTCCAGCTCGAAGGTCACCAGACGCACGCCAAAGAACCGTTCGAAGTCTTTCTTGTGGTCACGGTCATAAAGCACCTCCTTAGGCTGGAAATTACCAATAAGCTTCTCCACATAGTCGTAGGTACCCTCGCCACAGAGGAACTCGCCAGTCGATATGTCGAGGAACGAGACACCACAAGCGGCCTTACCAAAATGGACAGCGCAAAGAAAATTGTTCTCCTTGTAGTTCAGCACGGTGTCCTGCATGGCCACGCCAGGCGTCACCAGTTCCGTGATGCCTCGTTTGACGAGCTTCTTGGTGAGCTTGGGGTCCTCCAGCTGGTCGCAGATGGCCACGCGCTTGCCGGCACGGATGAGCTTAGGCAGATAGGTGTCCAGGGCATGATGCGGAAAGCCAGCCATCTCGTCACCCTTCACCCCTGCCCCATTGTTACGGTGCGTCAGGGTGATGCCCAGTATCTGAGCCGCCACGACAGCATCATCACAGTAGGTCTCGTAGAAGTCACCACAACGAAACAGCAACAGCGCCTCAGGATATTTCGCCTTGAAGTCGAAGAATTGCTTCATCATGGGAGTCAGTTCGCCGTCTTTCTTTGCCATCAGTCCTTTTCTTTTTAGCGTATGCAAAGGTACGAATTTTTTTTTATTTTCATTTCTTCTTTATTATTTTATTTATATCTTTGCATGGCAATGGAACAGAAGGACAACAGTCATAAGACATGGGCACAGGGCAGGAAACCCTCCATGAAGCGGCGTTGCGATGAACGGGACTACACAGAACGAGGTCTCTACATGATAACGGTGGCCATTGAGGGACGCCAACCTTTGTTAGGAACACTGGTGGGAAACACCAAGAGTGATGCCGGAAAGCCCCACGTGGTGCTGACAGGCTTAGGCAGACAAGTGGAGCAAGAGTGGCAGAACATTCCTCGCTACTATCCACAGATAGAGATGGTGAAGCTCTGCATCATGCCTGACCATATCCATGGCATCCTGTTTGTACACGAAAGGATAGAGCGGCACCTGGGCCACGTCATCAACGGCTTCAAAGCAGGGACGAGAAAGGCGGCACGCAAGCTGGGAGTCATTACAGGAGAAGCAACTATTGCTGAGACAAAGCCTCAGCCTACCAAGACAGACGCCCAGCCTACCAAAGCAGCCTCTCCCATCCTGTACGCTGAGGCTTTGCCTCAGCCTTTAGCTCAGCCTCAGCGCCCCAAACATGCCCCAGTGGGCACCCTTTGGGAGCCAGGATACAACGACCGCATCCTGCTGCGCAAGGGCCAGTTGCAACGCTGGCTGGCTTACCTTGATGACAACCCGCGTCGCCTATGGCTTAAGCGTCAGCACCCTGAGTATTTCACCCGTCTGGCTGCAGTCACTGTGGCAGGTCTCACCATGCCAGCCATGGGCAACCGCTTCTTGCTGGACCGTCCTGTGAAGCTACAGGTACAGTGCTCGCGCCACCTGTATCCCCACGAGATAGAGCAGCAAAAGGAAGCTTTTCTCAAGGCAGGCATGGAGGGTGCTGTCATCGTGTCGCCATGCATCAGTCCTGGCGAACAGCAGATTGCCACAGCGTGTCTGCAAGCTGGCGTGCCACTGATAGTATTGCTATTGAAGGGCTTTTCGCCCTACTTCAAGCCTCAGCCCCGCTACTTAGAGGCATGTGCGCAAGGACAACTGCTGATGCTTGCCCCCTACCCTTGGCAGAACGAGAAGCTGACGGATATGCGCCAGCGCTGTTTGCACCTGAACGACCTGGCCGCTCGCATCTGTAATGACGACAAGAAGGAGTAGCAGGCTGCACCATGAGGGCGGGGCGATAGAAAGAGAGAGGGGTGAAGCTCTTGGCTCCACCCCTCTTTTTGTTGTCCTCGCTGACTGAGGCTGAGCCTCAGTTTACTCGTTTACTTGTTGACTACCTTCTTGCCGTTCATGATGACCAGGCCCTTATAGCCTGCATTCACGCGCTGGCCGGCAACGTTGTAGATAGCACCGTTGAAAGCCTTGTCGGCAGTGATGTTGGTGATGCCGGTGATTGTCTCGCCCTCGAAGATAGCCGTCTGGAGATCCTTCACGCCGGCGGTGTTGAAGTACTTCTCAATCTTTCCATAGAGCAGCACCTCCTTGCCCTTGTTGGCGGGGTTGTCGAGTACGTTCAGCTTGCTGCGGAATTCAGTGTTGGCAGCCAGCTGTATGGGTGTGAACTCGATGTCAGTGGCGCTGGCTCTTGTTGTGGCATTGGTGTTGATGATGGCGATGTTGCTGGCCACGTCAGCATCCTCTTCAGTACCGGCGTGCAGGGCGGTGGCGCTGCTGGCCGAACCGATGATGATACCCTTCACCCATACATAGTCGGAGGGATAGATGTCTTCGGTCATCTGGCGCACGTCAGACACCAGGTAGGGATTCGACTGCGAACCGTCGCCGGTGAAGTTTACGGGCTGTGGCTGCACCTCGTTCTGTGTCTGTCCGTTGAGCGAGTAGATGTATGCCTTCTTGCTGGCCGTCTCGGCTGTGGTGTTGTAGAGCGTGATGTTGCCATAGACAATGACCTCGTCGCCGACGGCAATCTGCTTGTTGCCCTCTGCCCAGCTCTTGTTCTCCAGATAGTAGACGCCATAGCAGGTGAACTCGTTGGCAGCCTGGCCGTTGTCAGAGATGTTGAACGTGGCCGTGCCGTGCTCTACATCAAACTCATAGGTGACGGTGGAAATCTTACCCTTGATGTAGTACTTGTCGGTGCTGGTATTGCCGGCACCCAGCGCGTTAGCTACGGCAATGGCATCGGCACAGGTGTAGGGGCTTGCGAGGGTACCCTGACCAGTGGTGACCGCGGGTTCGGGCTCGGGTTCGGGCTGTGCATTGCCGTTGATGGTGATAGACTTCAGCTGGGTATTCTTCTCGATGGTGAACACCACCTCGTTGGTGGCGCTGCCGGTCCACACCTTTCCGCTCAGCTCGCCAGTGTTCACACCGGCAATGTTGAAGCTACTGCCCGTATTGAACTCGATGTTCGTGATGTTGGAACCCGACACGGTGAAAGTGCCTGAATACATGCGCAGACGGGGAGAGGTACCCCAGATGCGGCTGGGTGTCTTGGCATCTTCGGCGGGGGTGATGGTCACCGTGTAGCCGCTGACGGCCGTCGATGTTGTAGCACCCGTGAAGTCGCCGTCGTGGCTGTCATTTGAAGACACACCGACAAGGCTTGGGAACAGGGTTGCATAGTCGCTGTCGAAGTCAATGACGACACCCTGTGCGAACATGGAACCACTGATGAGCATCAAGGCGCTCATCAACGAATAGCGTAAAATTTTGTTCATAAGCTTGAATTTTTATTAGTTAATAATACGTTTGATGTTGCAAAGTTACGGAAAATATTCGTTATTGCAAACGTTTACGTGAATTTTTTTTCTGTTTTTTTAGTCATGTCCATCGTCTTTGTAATAAAAACTGCTTTTAAAAGCAGTTCCGTTACTTTATATTGGAGGCTCCGTTAGCAGGCAATGGAGGCTCCGTTAGCGGGCAATGGAGGCTTCGTTCCGAAAAAGTTGTAACAACTTTCTGAAAAGTTGTAACAGCTATTTTAAAAGTTGTAACAGTTTTTTTAAAAGTTGTAACAACTTTTTTGTGAAACGATGGATATTGCGATGTAAAACGGCAGGAATTGCAAAGCGAACAAAACTTTTTTTGTTTGTACTGTGCATTCTTTATTATTTTATTTGTACCTTTGCACCTAAATAAACAGAAACCAATAAAATAAACAGGCAACAGATATGGAATACAATTTTAGAGACATTGAACAGAAATGGCAGAAGCGGTGGGTAGAGATGAAGACCTACCGAGTGACAGAGGACGAGACGAAGAAGAAGTTCTACGTGCTGAACATGTTCCCCTACCCCAGCGGTGCCGGACTGCATGTGGGTCACCCGTTGGGTTACATTGCTTCCGACATATACGCCCGCTATAAGCGCCAGAAAGGATATAACGTGTTGAACCCCATGGGCTACGATGCCTACGGACTGCCTGCCGAGCAGTATGCCATCCAGACGGGTCAGCACCCCGAGAAGACCACGTTTGAGAATATAGACAGATACAGGAGCCAGTTAGACAAGATAGGTTTCTCGTTCGACTGGGACCGCGAGGTGCGTACCTGCGACCCTATCTACTATAAGTGGACGCAGTGGGCTTTCCAGCGCATGTTCAAGAGCTACTTCTCGCTGTCGTCGAAGAAGGCCCAGCCGACCATCAAGCTCATCGAGCACTTCGAGCTGATGGGCACGGAGAACTGCAACGCCTTAGGTACCGAGGAACTGCACTTCACAGCCTCAGACTGGGCCTCGTTCTCAGAGAAGAAGAAACAGGAGGTGCTGATGAACTACCGCATTGCCTACCTGGCCGACACGATGGTGAACTGGTGTCCGAAGCTGGGCACTGTGCTGGCCAACGACGAAGTGGTGGATGGTGTCTCAGTGCGTGGGGGCTATCCTGTGGTGCAAAAGAAGATGCGCCAGTGGTGCCTGCGCGTGTCAGCCTACGCCCAGCGCCTGTTAGACGGACTGGACGAGATAGACTGGACGGAGTCGCTGAAGGAGACCCAGCGCAACTGGATAGGCCGAAGCGAGGGTACGGAGGTAGAGTTTAAGGTCGCTCCGCGCTCAGGTTCTGAGGTTTCAGGTTGCGAGGTGAAATCACCTGAAAGCGAAGCGACCTCAAACCTCAAAACCTCAAACCTCAAGTCCTTCACTATCTTCACCACACGTGCCGACACGATGTTCGGCGTGACGTTCATGGTGCTGGCTCCAGAGAGTGAGCTGGTGCAGCAGCTGACCACACCGGAGCAGAAGGAAGAGGTGGAGCAATACCTGGATTATGTAAAAAAGCGCACAGAGCGTGACCGCCAGATGGACCACAAGGTGACGGGCGTCTTCTCAGGAAGCTACGCCATCAATCCGTTTACTGAAGAGAAGATACCCATCTGGATAGCCGAATACGTGCTGGCCGGCTATGGCACCGGTGCCATCATGGCCGTGCCTGCCCACGACAGCCGTGACTACGCCTTCGCCAAGCACTTTGGTCTGCCCATCATCCCGGTGATTGAGGGAGCCGATGTCAGCGAGGAGAGCTTCGACGCCAAGGAGGGTATCATGTGCAACTCGGCCTCGGCTAAGTTTAGCCTCAATGGACTGACGGTGAAGGAGGCCATTGCTGCCACGAAGAAGTACGTGGAGGAGCAGGGCTTGGGCCGCGTGAAGGTTAACTACCGTCTGCGCGATGCCATCTTCTCGCGCCAGCGCTACTGGGGCGAGCCGTTCCCCGTGTACTATAAGGACGACATGCCCTATATGATTCCGAAGGAGTGCCTGCCCTTGGAATTGCCTGAGATTGACAAATACCAGCCTACGGAGACTGGCGAGCCCCCATTGGGACGCGCCAAGGTATGGGCTTGGGACACGAAGACAGACAAAGTGGTAAGCAAAGACCTCATCGACAACAAGACGGTGTTTCCGTTGGAACTGAACACGATGCCCGGCTTTGCAGGCTCCAGTGCCTACTATCTGCGCTATATGGACCCGAAGAATGAGAAAGCCTTAGTGAGCCGCGATGCTGATGAATACTGGCGCAACGTCGACCTTTATGTAGGCGGTACGGAGCATGCCACGGGACACCTGATTTACTCGCGCTTCTGGAACAAGTTCCTCTACGACTCTGGCTACTCGTGCGAGGACGAGCCCTTCAAGAAGCTGGTGAACCAGGGTATGATACAGGGTCGAAGCAACTTTGTGTATCGCATTGAGGACGAGGGTGCGGACAAGGGTAAGTTTGTCAGCGCAGGGCTGAAGGATAAATACCAGACCACCCCCATCCACGTGGATGTGAACATCGTCTCTGCCGATGTGCTCGACATCGAGGCCTTTAAGGCTTGGCGCCCTGAGTACAAAAACGCTGAGTTCATTCTGGAGAACGGCAAGTACATCTGCGGCTGGGCCATTGAGAAGATGTCGAAGTCGATGTTCAACGTGGTGAACCCGGACATGATTGTTGAGAAGTACGGTGCCGACACGCTGCGTCTCTATGAGATGTTCTTAGGTCCGGTGGAACAGTCGAAGCCTTGGGACACGAACGGTATTGACGGCTGTCACCGCTTCCTAAAGAAGTTCTGGGCGCTCTTCTACGGCAACAGCCGCGAGAACCCTGAGGGCAAACTGCTGGTAGACGACTCAGAGCCTACAAAGGACAATCTGAAGAGCGTACATAAGCTCATCAAGAAGGTAAGTCAGGACATTGAGGTATTCTCGTATAACACTTCTATCTCAGCCTTTATGATCTGCGTAGGCGAGCTGGCCCAGCAGAAGTGCAAGAGCCGCGAGGCGTTGAAGACGCTGGTCATCCTCATTGCCCCCTTTGCACCACACATTGCTGAGGAGCTGTGGGAAGCCTTAGGCGAGCAGGGTAGTGTGTGCGACTCTAAGTGGCCTGAGTGGAACGAGGAGTATCTGGTGGAGAACACCGTGAAGCTTGGTGTAGCCTTCAACGGCAAAACCCGTTTCGACATGGAGTTTGCTGCCGATGCAGACAACCAGACCATTCAGGACGCTGTGTTGGCTGACGAGCGTGCCAAGAAGTACACAGACGGCTTTGACATCAAGAAGGTCATCATCGTGCCTAAGCGCATGGTGAACATTGTATTAGGCAAATGACGATAGATCATAAAATTATCTGGAACGAGGTCAAGGATTATTTCTTTATAACCCTTGGTCTCGTCATGTATGCCATCTCGTTCACCGTCTTCCTCATGCCCTACGAGATAGTGGCCGGAGGGGTGACCGGACTGTCAGCCATCATTTACTATGCCACAGGGTTCCACCTGGAGAATACCTATATTATCATCAACGGACTACTGCTCATTATGGCACTGAAGATACTGGGTGTAAAGTTCCTGATGAAGACCATCTATGCCATCTTTGCCCTCTACTTTCTGCTGATGATAGCCCAGGACATCATCCCCAAGCAGGCCAACGGCCTACCTATCAAGCTGATGGGTGAGGGTCAGGACTTCATGTCGATGATCATTGGCTGTGTCATTACCGGTATAGCCCTGGCCACCGTTTTCTTCCATAACGGGTCAACCGGTGGCACTGACATCATTGCAGCCTCCGTCAACAAGTACCGCAACGTGTCGCTGGGCAGTGTGCTCATCACTGCCGACTTTCTGATTATTGGCTCGTGTATGTTCTTCCCCCAATTTGGCGACTACATTGAGCGTGCGCATAAAGTGATGTTCGGCTTCTGCGTGATGGCCATCGAGAACTTCACGCTGGACTATGTGATGAATGCCCGACGACAGTCAGTACAATTCTTTATCTTCAGCTCGAAGTGGCAGGAGATAGCCAACGCCATAGGTACACAGATGGACCATGGTGTCACCATCCTTGACGGACACGGCTGGTACACAGGTCGTCAGAGCAAGGTGCTCTGTATTCTGGCCAAGAAGAACGAGAGTGTCAACATGTTCCGACTCATTAAGATGATAGACCCTAACGCCTTTGTATCGCAGTCGAGCGTCATTGGCGTCTATGGTGAGGGTTTTGACGAAATGAAGGTACGAATCAAAGAAAAGAAGAAGAAAAAGATGAAAATAGTTTTTGCCACCAACAATCTGAACAAGCTCACTGAGGTACGTAACATTCTGGGCAACCGCTTTGAGGTACTGTCGCTTGAGGATATTGGCTGTCATGAAGACATTCCTGAGAAGGGCCAGACGTTGAAGGACAATGCCCTCATCAAGGCTCAGTACGTGTATAACAAATACCACGTCAACTGTTTTGCTGACGATACAGGTCTTGAGGTAGAAGCACTGGGAGGGGCCCCGGGTGTCTACAGTGCCCGCTATGCGGGTGGGGCAGGTCACGACTCAGAGGCTAACATGCGGAAACTGCTGGCTGAACTGGAGAACAAAGACAACAGGAAAGCCCGCTTCCGCACGGTCATTGCACTCATCATTGATGGTAAGACCAACTACTTCGAAGGCATCGTCAACGGTGAGATTATCCGTCAGAAGAGGGGAGGGGAGGGCTTCGGCTACGACCCCATCTTCCAGCCGGAAGGCTACTCACAGACTTTTGCCGAGTTGGGTACCGGCGTAAAGAACCAGATTAGCCATCGTGCGCGTGCCACACAGAAGCTGGTGGAATACTTGAATAAGGAATGAAAAATAAAAATTAAAGAGTAAACAAAGGTAAAAGAGATGAGCAGAACAAAAAATGAATGGACAGCGAACGTGGTGAGATGGTTATTGCCCTTTTACCTTTTTACCTTTTTACCTTTACAGTTGCAAGCCCAGATAGGCACCTGGCGCAACTATCTGGCTTACTATGACGTGCAGCAGATTCAGGCAGCCGGCGATGACCTCTTCGTGCTGGCTTCAAACGGACTGTACCAGTACAACAAGCTAGACCAGAGCATCACCACCTACGACAAGGTGAACGGCCTCACAGACACCTACATCACCCACATCCGCTGGTGCCCACAGGCCAAGCGACTGATAGCCGTCTACGGCAACATGAACATTGACCTGATTGACACCAAGGGCAACGTCATCAACATCAGCGACATCTACTCGAAAGCCATTACGGGCGAAAAGACCATCAATAACATCTATATCCACGACCAGTATGCATATCTCAGTTGTGGCTTTGGTATTGTAAAGATTGATGTCAATCGGGCAGAGGTTACCGAGTCATACATGCTGGGCTTCAGCATTACAGACATCGTCGTCAGTGGTAACAACATCTATGCCAAGAGTAAAAGTAATGGCACGTGGACAGCAGTACTGAGCAATAACCTCATTGACAAATCGAACTGGACAAAGACTACTTCAGCACCATCGTTTGAACAGGACAACAGTGACTACGAGGAGAACATCCAGCTGGTGAAGACCCTGCAGCCTGGAGGGCCGAAGAGCAATCGTCACCTCTTCATGAAGTATAAGAATAATAAGTTATATACGTGCAATGGACTTATGGGTGGAAACTTTGATCCTAATTTTAAGGGGAATATCCAGACATGGGATGGTAATGACTGGTACTTCTATCAAGACCAACTGGACTCCATCACAGGGCACAGCTATTTAGATCTGGCCAGTCTGGATGTAGACCCAACGGATGCCACCCATCTCTTTGCAGGAGGACGTATAGGACTTTATGAATTCAGAAACGGAAAATTTGTCAAGGAATATAACTATGACAGCAGTCTTTTAGAAAGCAATGCAAATATCAACTTTCTAACTAAAGACTATACCATGGTACAAACCATGGTCTTTGACAGCAAAGGTCATTTATGGTTATTGAATAGTTCCAGCAAGAACTACTCGTTATTTGAGATTACCGTAGACGGAGAATGGATTAGCCACGATAAACAGGAACTACATATTAGTGGTAAACATTCATACGACAATATGGTGAATGCTATGTTCGACAGTCGTGGCATTCTGTGGTTCTGTAACAATCGTTTTATTGAGCCGGCTTTGCTATGCTATCAGCCTTCAACAGACACAGCTATTGCCTATACAAATTTCGTCAATCAGGATGGCACAAAGGTGGAGAATGTCTATGGTGTCACTTGTGTAGCTGAAGATATTGAAGGCAATATGTGGGTAGGAACTGACAGAGGCTTGCTGGAGATAGAAAAAGAGAATATAGGAAAGCGTCCCAGTGAGATGGTATTTACACAGGTAAAGGTGCCTCGCAACGATGGTAGTAATTATGCAGACTATCTGTTGGCAGGTATTAACATTACCTGCATCAAGGTGGACAACGATGGTAATAAATGGATAGGTACGAACGGTAATGGTGTTTATACCATCAGTCGTGACAATATGACGGAGATACACCATTTCACGACAGATAACAGCGGACTGCTTTCTGACATCATAGGAGCTATTGATATCGATGAAAAGAGTGGGGAGGTGTTTATAGGTACTGACGATGGACTATGCTCGTATATAAGTGGTATTACCGAAACAGTTACAGTGATGACAGAAGATAAAGTATATGCCTATCCCAATCCTGTCACACCAAGTTATACAGGGCCTATCACAATCACAGGACTTACCTATAATGCTGACGTAAAAATTCTCAATGCCAGTGGTAAGCTGATAAGAGAAGGTAAAAGCAATGGACAACTATTTACATGGGATGGTTGCGACAAAAACGGTAATCGCGTAGCCAGTGGTGTCTATATGGTGGTTACAGCAACGAATAAAGGCGAAAAAGGTGTGGTATGCAAGATAGCCATCGTCAACTGACAAGACTTCTTATAGCAGTATTTACTCTGTTACAATTTGTCATTCTGGCCATCTTTGGCTATACCCCATATCCTGACAGTGAGGGCTACATTCTGTTGGCAAGACAATGTATAGAACATGACGACTTATATCCAATCACTTCACAACTGAACGACTATCCCTTTCTTTGGAATATTGGTGCCATTAATGCTGTGGTTTTCTCCCTGAAGCTCTTTAATTCCGTCATACCAATATTAGTACTGTATGCGCTGATAAAAGGAACTACAGCATGGTTTTTGTATCAAACTACTAAGGTAATGGTTAACAGCAAAGTGGCGTTTATTACTTTGCTTTTATATATACTCTATCCTGCCAATTATGGCGAGTCCACCTCAACACTCAGCGAACTGCCTTTTATGTTCTTCTGTATGCTGGCACTATGGCTTGTCATCAACAGAAAACTTTATATTATGGGAGGTATCATGCTGGCCATTGCCAACTGGTTCCGGCCTATGGCCATCGTTTTTCTTTTAGCCTTACTTATATATCTACGGTTCACCAACAGAAAGACATTACGTCCTCTTGTCGGTTATATAGCAATGATAGCAGTAATAGGTAGTTTATGCTATCTGCGCACAGGACTGTTCCTCTATCAGGCTAAGTCAGGTTGGATGAATCTTGCCGTTAAAACTTATGAAAGTGGACAACAGGACGAGTGGAAAATAAATCCAAATACTATTCGTGATCATATAGATTGGAATGTATCACAAAAAGACTCTGCGTGGAAGCATATGTATATAGAATGGATAATGAAACATCCTGGAGACTATATCAGAAGAATGCCAGACAAACTGTTTAGAACATATATATCTGATAACGTCAATATGTGTACATTTATTCCTAACAAAAATAAAAAGGAATATATGTACGAAGAAATAAGTATGCCAACGTTAGTACATCACTTTCCAAACTATTCTCCAGTACAATGGTTCACACTTTTAAATCTGCTATATTACTTTTGCTTATTATTAACAGCATTCTATAGCATACGTTATTATCAAAAGGAAACGTACCTATTACCCATTTGTATTATAGGTATAGGTACGGTAGTATTGCTGATGGTAGGTCACGGTGAAAGCCGATTCCATGTACCATTTATGCCTTTTATCATCATACTATCAGCACTATTAATCAATAAAAAAATATGGAGAAGGATGGGTTGACTTTCTGAGAGGCCTTTAGCGGTATCAATGTACTGTATTCGCTCTGTCACCTGTTTTACTGATTACTGTTTGCTCGTGTTATCAAGCGTCTTAATCGTAATGACGAACAATTTTCCCTTAGCTGAGCTTCAACATTCGTTGTATAGGCTTGACGGCCTCCTTGGCTACCTCTGGGTCAATCTCTACCGAAGGCCATTCGTACTTCAGTGTATTGTATATTTTCAGCAGTGTATTCATCTTCATATACTGGCACTCGTTACAGCTGCATTCCAGGCCGCTCTCGCTTATTTCTGGCGGCACGGGTATAAATTCCTTGTCAGGACACGTTCGTTGCATCTCGTGGAGTATACCGGCCTCTGTGGCCACGATAAACTGCTTTTTGTCGCTCTGTTGGGCATAGTTGAGCATCGTAGCCGTCGATCCTTTGACATCGGCTAAGGCCAAAACCGGACCTTTACATTCCAAATGTGCCATTACTACTGCTTCTGGATACTGCTTCTTCAGCTCGGCAATCTTGCTCACCGAGAAGCGCTCATGTACATGACAACCACCATTCCATAGCAACATCTTGCGACCTGTCACTTCGTTGATATAGTTGCCAAGATTATAGTCAGGACCAAAGATTAGCTTGGCATCCTTGGGCAACTGGTCTACCACCTTTTTGGCATTGCCAGAGGTTACTACCACATCGGTCAGCGCCTTCACGGCTGCCGTAGTGTTGACATAACTTACTACTTGATAACCAGGATGCTCGTCCTTAAACTTTCTGAGGTCTTCGGCACTGCATGAGTCTGCAAGCGAACAGCCTGCATTCAGATCAGGACACAGCACCGTCTTTTCAGGCGACAGTAGCTTGCAGGTTTCAGCCATAAAGTGCACGCCACACATTACCATTATCTTAGCGTCAGTGTCAGCAGCTTTACGAGCCAACGCCAATGAGTCGCCTACGAAATCAGCTATGTCCTGTATGTCGCCGACAGTATAATAGTGTGCCAAGATGATGGCATCTTTTTCTTTACACAGACGGCGTATTTCTTTCTTTAAGTCAGTACCTTCTGCAACGGGTTCGTCAATGAACCCCTGCTCTTTCCATTCGTTTTTCAACATCACAATATTAATTTTTTTATTCTTTATTTTTTTAAATGAAGAGAAATAAAGAGGATGATATGGTGTAGATAAGTGCAAAACTTACGAGCATTTTACTTGTTTTTATGCTTATGCACAAATGCTTTTGCATTGCTAACATCCTATGTGAATACTTTCTTATTGATTATTAATATGATAAGCAGTTTATTCACTATTCTCTTTTACGGTGCAAAATTAATAAGTTTATATCTTTTTCTATCAAAAAACGGTGGAAAAATTACGGATAAGCGTCTTTTTTGTGCATTCAATTCACAAAAGGGTAGGGGAGTGATGGGATATTCTGGGATAATTTGTGCGTTATTCATCGCTTATCAACAGGGTTATGCACACACTTATCCACATTTTTTTCTCCTTTTGCTTTTCTTCCTTTTTACTTTTTGCTACCTTTGCAGCCAAGATGAGAAAGATTAGAACCATAGAGATGCAACGACTGACGATAGATGAGTTTCGTGAGTCAGAGAAGCTGCCTTTGACAGTAGTATTGGACGATGTACGCTCGATGTATAATATAGGTAGTGTGTTTCGTACCTGCGACTCGTTCCGTGTGGAGTCGTTATATCTGTGTGGTATTTGTAAAACGCCGCCGTCTACTGAAATTCACAAGACAGCTCTTGGAGCTGAGGAGAGTGTCAGATGGAAGTATTTTAATACGGCAATGGAAGCCGTTGCAACACTGAAAAACGAGGGCTATACCGTGCTTTCAGTGGAACAAGTAGAACATAGTACGAAACTACAGACATTTGTGCCGCAACGAGGTAAGAAATATGCTGTAGTGCTTGGAAACGAAGTGAAAGGCGTCCACCAGGAAGTGGTAGACGCCTCGGACGGTTGTCTGGAGATACCTCAGTTAGGCACGAAACACTCTATGAATGTCTCCGTCACGGCAGGTATCATCATCTACAAGTTTGCTGAAGAATTAATACTCTGAAAGTAAATAATAATACTAAATTATTTTTTTTGGTAATTTTTTTTTGGTAATAATAACTTATATGGTTAAGCGCTTGATAGAAGACTACATCAAAGAGAATGACTCTCACCTGCGTGAACAACTGTCGTTTATCACAGAGGCACAAAAGGAACTGCTTTATGCTATCCATGCCGAAGGTCAAGTGCAGAGCATTACTTCTTCTGCTTTTAATAGAAAGCATCGTCTACGCTCACCAAGTTCTACCCAGTCAGCAGCTCTCAAGTTATTAGAGTATGACCTGATAACACGCAAAGAGAAAACCTATTCACTTTCAGACCCATTAATGAATCTTTGGTTAAGCAGAAGATAGATTTTATGGTTCTATCGTCCTTTGTCACCAGTCGTAAGCTTCGACGTAACTGTCGAAGTTTACCTCTTCTTACCTTCAAAAATTTGAAATCATAAGAGTGAGTGTAGAGACCTGAAAAAGGGAGGGAGACGGGAGGGAGAAACAAAAAGGGTCCCGTGCCTCAAACGCCCTGTACATCGGCCTTTGAAGGTGGTAACGGGAGCAAGGGAGGGTAATTTCAGCGAAATTTTTTTTTTCTCTCTAATAGTAGCCATCAGTCCGTAAGCATCGGACACTCAGTCCGAGCCCTTCGGACTACCAGTCCGTCAGGACGGACAAAACTTTTCTATTAATACCCCCTTTTTCTTCTTCTTGCAGTCGGCGCCTATCTTACATCAGATATCAGTTGTCAGTCACCTGTCCCTAGCCGCCCGACTTGGGAGAAAATATAGCTTCCGACGTTCATAATCTTGCAGTTTTGCCTGCAAAATTACTCTGTCATTTTCAAATCAAAAAATCAAAGACCGCTCTGAAACCCTTTTTAACAAAGGGATATATTGAGTTTAAATTAAAATTATTGCATCACTTATATTTTTAAGAATTGAAAAATGATAAAGGATGAGAAGATCGTTTATGTGATTCGTCTTCTCATCCTCTTACTAAACAATACGGTTTCAAAAAAATAATAACTGCCTATTTAACCGTAGCTTTTACATAACTTTTCCCTGCAGGTAATTTTTGGTCTTGGCCGTACTTGGTGCTATATTTACCTTCTGGCATATCGCTTAACACGTATACAGTGCATTTGCGACCAGCAACCACCTTATCTGTTGCGGCTGTGTTAATCGCTGTTGCGGCAAGACTAACCAACGTTCCAAAGATTCCTCCGCCACCATTTACACTTGTGTCGACTTTGATTAAGCCTTCACGTCTATAGAGGGTTTCTCCAGTTTTTGTGGAACGTAAAATATACTCAACCCCAGCAGTTATTCTGCCACCTACATTATTACGCTTCCAAGATTTGATAATGGTAAACATAGCGGCATCCGCACCAAGAACATTGCGAAACTGGGATAAGTCTGCCTCTATAAATTGTTCTGCATCGTATGCACTTTCAGATTGGAACATTTCCATCGTCATCATTGGAGAATAGACGTAATATCCTTTTTCACAAAGAGGGGCATAAAGAGTGGTATAGAAGTAGT
>Ga0247608_10000438_pt1 | contig 67992 bp, 58 predicted proteins | sample 176DNAGHGlowgp2_FD_193490 | JGI IMG/M metagenome (GOLD analysis project Ga0247608, IMG submission 193490) | Sheep rumen microbial communities from Palmerston North, Manawatu-Wanganui, New Zealand - 1766 DNA GHGlow gp2 | ecosystem: Host-associated > Mammals > Digestive system > Stomach > Rumen ... | reverse complement strand
GACGCTGAATGCGCAGCGGCATACACATAACAACAAGGAAGTTCTTGACACCATTACCGAGCAGTATTTGCAGGATGAGGCGGCTTTCCGCGCATCGACCAGCAACGCGCTGCACAGCCTGTCCACAGGGCTGAGTGAGGTTTCTGCGCAGGCGCATTCACATCACAACCTCACAACACTGAACGGCATCACGGATTCTCACGTTTCCCGATGGGAAGAGGCATACTCCGCAGCAATGAACCTGAATGAGCGTGTCGGTGTCAATGAGGGTGTGTTCGAGCGCTTCAAGACCGAGATTCTTTACGATATGCAGGGCTGTCGTACATCCATTTCGGATATTCTTACCCGGCTTTCTGCCGTGGAGACTGAGCTTTCCGGCGTAGAGACCGCACTTGCGGCAATTGTGGAGGTGACGACATGAGCATTGCAAATTATTTGACAGCGCTGGATGCGCAGCGAGATCAGCTTGCCCGCAATCTTGTGACAATGGGTGTTCAGGCATCGGAGTCCGAAAAGCTGAATACGCTTGTGCCGAAGGTGCTGCAAATCCCGTCCGGCAGACCGGAGGTGACGCTGTTCCGCAACGGCAATGATGCTCTTACCATATACGGTGAGAGCATCTACACTTTCTATATTGACGGCTACCGCAGTATTGCTGGCTTTGCAGATGTATATCCTCATTTCTGCTGTGCGGATAATGCCTATGCGCTTTACTACAATCAGCCGGATTTCAACTGGGGCGCTGTCATTTACACGATGTGTATTACCCCGGTACGCATCACGCCTGCAAGCAGAATTCTGCTTACCTACAAGTCCGGCACGACCGATGCAGGTGAGATGTGGCTTGTGCGCAAGAGCAGTCAGCAGATGTCGCCTGCGGAAACGGCAAGGTATATCCATGAAAAGCTCAGCAGCGGAGAGGCAATCTCCGTTCCGTTCGGCTGGCTCGGTTCCGTCGGCAACTATATCTCTGTCCTGCACGACTGCAGCGGTGTATCTGCTGACGACTATTATCTCGCATGGAAAGCGGTGACAGACAATACAAGCCCGATGATCAGAACGGTCAAGGTACTGGAGGTGACAACATGAAAGGAAGTATCTGTACGGTGATCGGTGCGATCGGCGGCGGAATTGCAGCGCTTTTCGGCGGCTGGGATTCCGCGCTGGTGACGCTGATCATCTTCATGGGCATTGACTTTGCAACCGGAATGATTACCGGTGCTATGGGCAAGTCCAAACACAGCAAAACCGGAAAGCTGAACAGCAAGGCGGGCTGGTACGGGCTTGCGAAGAAAGGCAGCATTCTCATGCTCATTATCGTGGCGGTGCGTCTGGATATTCTGCTCAACACCAATTATGTCCGTGATGCGGTCTGCATCGCGTTCTGCGTGAATGAACTGCTCTCCATCGTGGAAAATACATCGCTCATGGGTATTCCGTATCCGCCTGCACTGAAAAATGCGATCGAGGTGCTGCAAAAGCAGACCGGCAGAAAGGACGATAACGATGATTAAGACCTACGGCTATACCGATAATACACAGCTCTCTCCGCACTTCAATGCGCAGGAGTTCCGCTGTAAGTGCGGCAAAGAGCATGATTTTCAGATCGATGATGATCTCATCACCAAGCTGGAGACGCTCTATTCTACGCTGAATTGCTCCAAGATCATCGTCACCAGCGGTTTTCGTTGTGCTGCTCATGATAAGGCAGTAAAGGGCAGCGGCACAGGACAGCATACACTGGGCAAGGCAGCGGACATCTGCTGCTACGGGCAGGACGGACAGCCGATCTCCAGCAAGACCGTCTGCTGCAAGGCGCAGGACACGGGCTTTACCGGAATTGCGAATATCACTGCCGCTTACATCTATACGCACGTTGACGTGCGCTCCGACGGAAAGTGGTACGGTGATGAGGTACACGGCAACAGCTCTGTGACCGATGATTTCTACAAGTATTTCGGAGGTGAGGATATGAAGGGCATCGACGTCAGTGTTCATAACGGCAAGATCGACTGGCAGAAGGTCAGGGCTGACGGAATTGATTTTGCGATTCTCCGCGCAGGCTACGGCAGGCTGGCATCGCAGAAAGATGACCGTTTTGAGGAAAACTATGCAGGCGCTAAGGCGGCAGGCATTCCGGTCGGTGCTTACTGGTACAGCTACGCTATGAGCGAGGACGAGGCACGACTGGAGGCTGATGTGTTCCTGTCTGTCATCAAAGGAAAGCAGTTCGACTTCCCGGTATATTTTGATCTGGAGGAAAAGAAGCAGTTTGACCTCGGCAAGGAAAAGGTGTCGGCGATCATGCGGGCGTTCCTTGAAAGAGTTGAGGCAGCGGGCTATTTCGTCGGTCTTTACGGCTCTGCGTCCTCGCTCACGACGCATACCGCCGATGACATCAAGAGCCGCTATACCATCTGGCTGGCGCACTGGTGCGATCAGACGAATTACAGCGGTGCATACGGCATCTGGCAGCATTCCGAAAAGGGCAAGGTTGCAGGCATCAGCGGCAATGTCGATCTGGACATCGGCTACAAGGACTTTCCCACGATCATCAGGGAGAAGGGGCTGAACGGCTACGGCAAGGAGCTGAATCCGCCTGCGCCTGCTGCGGAGGACGGCATTACCGTTGAGGTCACGGTTGACGGAAAGAAGTACAGCGGAAAACTGAATAAGGCGTAACAGCAGCGCCCGTCGGGATTTTTTCTCGGCGGGCGCATTTTTTTCGTCCAAACGCACCTCGATTCTGTAGTGGGTAGTAGAAAGAAATGTTACCGGAGGTGCTTTCATGACTGATACACAAAAAGCAAAGGCGCTTCATATGCGTTCAAAGGGCGTTTCCTTTGCGCGGATTGCAGCAGAACTGAATATATCCGTCAACACTGTGAAGTCCTTTTGCAGCCGTAACAAAAGTGGTCAGCTTTGCCTGTTCTGCGGCACTTCAATTCAACAGCCGCCGAGAGCAAGAATAAAAAAGTTCTGTTCCGATAAATGCCGGATGCAGTGGTGGAAGGCGCATATAAAAAAGGTCAACAGAAAAGCTGTTTATGATTTCACCTGCGCCTGCTGTGGGCAGCAGTTTCAGGCTTACGGGAACGATCACAGGAAATATTGCAGCAGAGCCTGTTATATCAAAGCGAGGTTTGGAGGTGAGCAGCGTGAACTTTCAGAATGAAATGATGTATCAGGCGACGATGAGTTTTGCCCGGAAGATGCTCCGGGACGGTCTGATTACCGAGGACGAGTATCGTCAGATTGATACAATGTTCATTGAGAAATACCAACCTAAAATCGGCACATTATTCGTTGACTTACAGCCGGAACAGAGGTAATATGGGATACTGAAAGGAGGGATTTTATGCGTAGAATCACGAAAATTGAACCTACAGAACCCATATTGCCTAAGCGCAAACGAGTCGCTGCCTATGCTCGTGTCTCGATGGAAACGGAACGCCTGATGCATTCCCTTTCAGCGCAGATCAGTTATTACAGTGAGCTGATCCAGAAGAATCCTGAATGGGAGTATGCGGGAGTGTACGCCGACAATTTCATCTCAGGCACAGAAACCTACAAGCGGCAGGAGTTCCAGCGAATGCTGGCAGACTGCGAGGCAGGGCTGATAGACATCATCCTTTGCAAGAGCATTTCACGTTTTGCCCGCAATACGGTTGACCTGCTGGAGACTGTCCGGCACCTGAAAGCACTCGGCATTGAAGTGCGCTTCGAGAAGGAGAACATCAACTCCATGTCAGGCGACGGCGAACTGATGCTCACCATTCTTGCCAGCTTTGCGCAGGAAGAGAGCCGCAGCATTTCAGAAAATGTGAAGTGGGGCATCCGGAAGCGCTTTGAAAATGGCGAAATGTGTTGTAAAAATCCCGTGCTTGGATATGAGTGGGTTGACGATCAGCTTATCGTTGTTCCGGAAGAAGCAGCTATTGTGAAGCGTATCTTCCAGAATTTCCTTGACGGGAAATCACGACTGGAGACGGAGCGTGAGCTGAATGGTGAAGGTATCACAACGAAGAACGGGTGCCGATGGCAGGATTCCAGCATTAAGGTGGTTCTTACAAACATCACCTATACAGGCAATCTTCTGTTCCAGAAAGAATACATTACCGATCCGATCACCAAGAGACGCAGAAAAAACAAAGGCGAACTGCCGCAGTATTTTGTGGAAGGAACACACGAAGCTATCATTGATATGGAGACATTTCAGTATGTGCAGGCGGAGATGCAGCGGCGGCGGGAACTTGGCGCTCTGGCAAATAAGTCGCTGAATACTTGCTGTTTTACTGGTAAGCTGAAATGCCCCTTCTGCGGTCAGAGTTATATGCACAACACTCGTAAAGATCGCGGGAGCTTTCAGGAATTCTGGTCGTGCGGCGCTATCAAGAAGAAAGGCGGTCGTTGTCCGGTCGGGGGCAGCATCAATCATAAGCATCTGCGTGAAACCTGCGCTAAGGTGCTGGGACTGCCGGAGTTTGATGAAGAAGTATTCCTTGCACAGGTGGACGTGATACTCGTTCCTGCAAGGGAAACGCTTGAATTTCATCTCAAGGACGGTGCGGTTGTCACCGAAGAATGCAAAAACACCGGGCATCAGGAGTGCTGGACACCGGAACGACGGGCTGCGACTGCTAAACGCCGCAGAGACAGCGCTGCGCCTAACCGTCCTGATGCGACTTGCTTTACCAAGAAGATAAAATGCATCCGGTGCGAACTAAACTATCGTCGAGGCACAAGGAAAGACGTTCATCACTGGCGCTGCGCTGGCAAGAACGGCTGCCTGAGCCTGCGGGAGGAAGTGCTGAAATCGCTCACGGCGGAAGTGTTGGGACTTACAGAGTTTGATGATGCTGTTTTCCTTGAACAGATCAGCCGCATTGAAGTACACGACAACGATATGCTCCGCTATTGCTTTTATGACGGACGCACCGAAGATCGGCAGTATATCGCGCCTCCCAAGCGCGGAAGAAAGTGGACTGCCCACCAGCGTGAAGTGATGGCGCAGAAGGTCAGCGCAAGCTGGACACCGGAACGGCGGGCAGATATGAGCGTCCGGGCAAAGGAAATGCGAAGGAGGGAGAAACTTGCCAAGAATCACTAAAATACCTGCATCGATCAGCCGCTACACTTCAGCGCCGATCGATGCTCCGGTCAAACGGAAGGTTGCAGCATACGCTCGTGTCTCGACCGACAATGAGGAACAGCTCACGTCATACGCTGCGCAGATCAGCTACTACACCGATTATATCAAGGGGCGTGAGGACTGGGAGTTCGTCAAGGTGTACACGGATGAAGGCATCTCCGGCTGCTCGACTAAACGCAGAGAGGGTTTTCAGGCTATGGTCGCCGATGCACTGGCGGGAAAGATCGACCTGATCATCACCAAGAGCGTGAGCCGCTTTGCCCGCAATACGGTTGACAGCCTGACGACCATACGAAGCCTGAAAGAACACAACGTGGAGTGCTATTTCGAGAAGGAAAACATCTGGACGTTCGACGGTAAGGGAGAATTGCTGCTGACAATCATGTCGAGCATTTCACAGGAAGAGGCACGATCCATTTCGGAAAACGTCACATGGGGACAGCGCAAGCGCATGGCAGACGGCAAGGTCAGCCTTGCCTACAGTCGCTTCCTCGGTTATGACAGGGGCGCGGACGGCAAAATGGTCATCAACCCGGAACAGGCGGAAACGGTACGACTCATCTACAGATGGTTCCTTGAGGGCATGACGCCGCACACCATTGCTGTTCGCCTGACAGAAAAAGGAATCAAAACACCGGGCGGAAAAGATAAATGGAGTGCGACAACCATTCGGCGTATCCTGACGAACGAGAAGTACAAGGGCGATGCACTGCTCCAGAAGGAGTATACGGTCGATTTCCTGACCAAGAAAACGAAGAAGAACTGCGGCGAAATCCCGCAATACTACATCGAGGACGACCACGAGGCAATCATTGATCCCGCCGTTTTCGATCTGGTGCAGCAGGAAATGGAGCGCAGGAACAACGGCACTTCCCGGTACAGCGGTGTGAGCATCTTCTCCAGCAAGGTGAAATGCGGCGGGTGCGGAAGCTGGTACGGTGCAAAGGTGTGGCATTCTACAGATAAGTACCGGAAGGTCATATACCGCTGTAATCATAAGTACGGCAAAAAGCGCTGCACGACACCGCACATCACCGAGGATGAGATCAAGGTGGTGTTCCTGAATGCCCTGAACCAGCTTCTGAAGAACCGCGAGGAACTGATCACCAATGTCAAGCTGATCTGCGAAATGGTCGGCGACACCACGGAACTGGAAGCCGAGTGCAAGAAGTACGCTGATGAAATGTCGCTGATCGCAGATATGGTGGAGGCAGCAATGCTGGAGAACGCCCGTGTCGCCCTCGACCAGAACGAGTACCGCCAGAAGAACGACGCCCTCGCAGCTCGCTTCGAGGAGGCGAAAAAGAAGTATGATGAGCTGACCGAACAGATCACCGAGCGTGAAACACGCAGGCAGAACCTACAGCATTTTCAGGAAACGCTGGAATCCTTGAAAGGTACGATCACTGAATTTGACGAGGCACTGTGGGGCGCACTGGTAGACTATATCACGGTCTATGAGGACGGCAGCAGGACGGTCACGTTCCGGGATGGAACAACGATTTGAGAAATAGAAGCACAAAGCGCCACTTTGGAAAATGAGCCGAGGTGGTGCTTTCTATATTAATAATATATAAAACATTATATCAAATAATATAAGTAGTCAATATTTTCATCGGCGGTATTGACTTTTTGTGCGTTTTGTAGTATAATATTAAAAAATGTGCAGGGGGTGCAATATGGAAAAAGAAGATAAGTACTCTTCTATGCAGGATGCTGTTGTAAAAGCAAGAGCGTTAAATCAATGTGTCAATCTTTCCGCTGAATTAACTCCCCTGTGTAATTTTAATTGTCCCATGTGCTATATTAAGCAAAAAGCAAAACTTGATAGCTTACTTAATACAGAAGAGTGGCTTTCTATACTTAATGAAGCTGTTGAGTCTGGTGTAAAATATGTTTTGCTGACTGGCGGTGAAGTTTTAGCTTATAATGGATTCCATGACATTGTTAAGTTCCTTTGTTCAAAAGATGTGAACGTCAGAATAAAAACTAACGGATATTATGCCGATTCTTCCTTTTTGGACTTCATTGATAAAAACCCCATTTATATGTGTGATATCTCAATTTATGGCTTTGATAGAGAGTCATACTTACGAAATACCGGAGTCGATTGTTTTGATATTATTTGCAAGAACATTTATGGTTTATTGCGCACTAATAAAACAAAAGTTCGACTCATGCTTACAAATTCTAAGGATAACACAAATAACGCAGCCAAACTGATGAAATTTGTTAAGCAGTTTGATTGCGACGTTATTGTCAATGAAACTCCGTTATTCCCTCCACGTGAAGGACTTGATAAACATTATGAAGAGTTCTTTGTTGGTTTCTCAGACACAATTAGATTTAAGAAAGCCTATTGTGAAGAATACCAAGTTGACTTCTTATTTAAAAAAAGAGGACGTGATATCGTCATTCCAAGTCAAGGCTTATCATGTAGTGCCGGAAGAAGCTCTTGTGCGATTCATTGGAATGGTATTGTAGCACCATGTTTGAACTTCCCATGTGATGATAGCAACAATCATGTTAGTTTAGGATTTGGCAATGCCTTTTCAGCTTTACAGAATACCATTGAAGAATACTCTCGTCCACGGCAGTGCTTTGACTGTACTGTAAGAGATATCTGCAATTATTGCCCCGCATATGGCGACTCACATCAACAGCCGTACAGTGCGTTTTGTGATTTTTGGAAGGCAGCAGACGAAATAGAGGTGTAATTTGAGTGTATAAAAAATCACAGTATAATTATTTTTATAAACGAAAAGACTCCTCATACGGAGTATGTAATACTTTTAAAGGTTCTATTGCCATATTAAGTGCAGATGAAAAAAAACAGTATGATGCACTTCCAGAAATCATAAATGATTCAAACGAGTTTATTCAAGAACTGTATAAACTTGGAATGCTTATTGATGATGATCAAGATGAATTAGCCCTTATAAATGCTTGTCGATTTAGTAAGACGTATATGAGGAAAGATGCATATTTTCGTATCTTGACCACTACTGATTGCAACGCGAGATGTGAATACTGCTATGAAAGCGGCATTTCACACGAGACCATGTCGGATGACATCGCACATGAAGTGGCTGATTATATTTGTAAGCATAAAGGACTCGAAAAAATATATATTCATTGGTTTGGTGGCGAACCGCTATTAAATACTCGTCCGATTGACATTATCATGAAGGAGTTAAATAGCCGCATTTCAAGCCAGACTAAGATTTATACTTACTTTACTTCAAACTGTTCTTTGCTTAATTCATCACTTGTACAAAAATTAGTAGAATGGAATACTACATGGTTTCAGGTTTCTTTAGACGGAATTGGAGATAGGTATAATCAAATAAAAGCTTACCGGGATACTAAGCGGTTTAATTTCAATAATACGATTGACAACATTGAACTGCTATTGGAGCAAGGTATAGTTGTTAATTTATGCATTAAGTATTGGAGCAAAGACATTGACTCTGTATATGAAACAATTGATTACCTTAAGCCTCGGTTTCAGAAATATGCTAAAAAAGGGCTTCTAAAGATTTCACCTTCCCCTTTATTTGTTGTACCTGAAATACAGGATAGAACAGAAGGAATCCGCCACACTCCCAACACCAATTTGATAAAAGCAAAGCAATACTTAGAAAATGCTGGGATGACTGACGGTAAAGACTTGTTCGACATTTCATTTAAAGAGGGACAATGTTATGCTTGTACAGAAGGAAGCGTTGTAATTTCTCCTACTGGAAAACTGTTTAAATGTGCTTTAGCAATGAAGGATTCCTCAATGTGCATTGGTGACATTTTTAACGGTATAAGGCATAATGCAAATTATTTTAAGTGGGTTACACCTATAATTCCAAAGGAATGCATAGACTGTATTTTCTTACCACTGTGTCAAGGCGGTTGCAGAGCTGGATACTTTGGCTATGCTGAATTTGGGTGTTATAGAACGGAGTATGATTTTGATTCTGTCATTGAGTACAAGATTCAAAGAATGCTTCAGAAATAGTGAAAGGAGGATATAACCATGACAGTTATCAAGGAAGCAAACATCGAGACCTATGAGAAGGTTGTTGAGAACGCTTATACTGAAGTTGGCTGTGAAGCCGATGCTGCGTCCTGCTGCGGTGGTAGCGAGAACTGAGAACCACTTGCTCTGTAACCGTTGATTATTGAAACAGAGGTAAGCTTGTGCTGCCTCTGTTTTTGATTATATGGAATAACGGCACTGCGCTAAAATGGCGTAGTGCCGTTATTTTTTGCCTATGCACCCAAGCTGGTTACACTTGCACCCAGCTTGGGTGCATTTTCGTGTATGCGTTAAATTGTATCAAAATAGGAACGGCAATAGATCCTGCCTGCGGAAGCGGAAACTTCCTTACAGAAACATACCTCTCGATTCGTAAGCTCGAAAACGAGGCTCTGTTTGAGGAGAACCGCGGTCAGACTATGCTTGGTCTTGACGACCTGATACAGGTCAGCATAAATCAGTTCTACGGCATTGAGATAAATGACTTTGCCGTGTCTGTTGCAAGGACGGCTCTGTGGATAGCGGAGCATAAAATGCTGCGTGAGACCGAGAGTATAATGCAGGTAGACCTTGACTTTCTGCCGCTGAAATCCTATAAAGACCATATCGTTGAGGGCAACGCTCTGCGTAGAGACTGGGAGAGCGTTGTGTCAAAGGACAGGCTGTCTTATATTATGGGAAATCCGCCCTTTTCCGGTGCAAGACTGATGGGGAAAGAACAGAAAGCAGATGTTAATGAGATATTCAAAGGGTGGAAAAATGTTGGAAATCTTGACTATGTCTGCTGTTGGTATAAAAAAGCATCTGACCTTATTAAAGGAACTAATATCAGAGCAGCACTTGTTTCTACGAACTCTGTTAGTCAAGGTGAAAGTGTCGCAAACCTTTGGAAGCCACTGATTGAGGACGGAGTACATATTGATTTTGCCCACCGCACTTTTAAATGGGACAGTGAAGCAAGCATTAAAGCTCATGTTCATTGCGTTATTATTGGTTTTTCAAGAGCAGAGATACAAGATAAACCTGTTCTATTTGACGGTAATAGCTTTAAGATGGTCAACCATATCAATGGTTATCTGATTGACGCTCCGGACATTTTTGTAGAAAACCGTGAGAAGCCGTTGTGTGATGTTCCGGGAATAGGAATTGGCAACAAGTTGGTAGATTTCGGACATTATATCTTCACTAAAGAAGAAAAAGATAAGTTCATACATAAGGAACCGTTGGCTGTTCAATATTTCAGACCTTGGATTGGTGGAAATGAATTTATAAAGCTAACACCAAATGATGATGGTCTGTTTATCCTATGGCTCGGGGAGTGTTCTCCGGCAGAATTGCGAAAGATGCCAGAGTGTCTGAAAGTAGTAGAAAAGGTGCGAAATGCCAGACTTGCAAGCAAAAGCCCCGGTTCTGTTAAACTGGCAGATCGTCCTACACATTTTCATGTGGAGAATATGCCGAAAGGCGATTATATTGTAATTCCAGTCGTATCATCGGAACAGAGAAAATATATACCGATGGGCTATCTGAACGATTCTGTTCTTTGCAGCCAAAAGCTTATGCTTATGCCTAACGGCAGCCTATATCACTTCGGTATTCTGGAATCCAATGTTCACATGGCATGGATGAGAGCGGTTTGCGGTCGTATGAAAAGCGATTACAGCTACTCTAAAAATATAGTTTATAACAATTTCCCATGGTGCACCCCCACCCCCGAACAGAAAGCAAAGATAGAGAAAACCGCACAGATGATACTCGACGCAAGAGCACTCTATCCCGACAGCTCCCTCGCCGACCTCTACGACGAACTCACTATGCCACCCGAACTCCGCAAGGCTCATCAGGCTAACGATAAAGCCGTCATGGAGGCTTACGGCTTCTGGGGCAGCCTCAACACCGAGAGCGAATGCGTGGCAGAGCTGATGAAGATGTATCAGAGACTGACGGAGGGGAAATGATGACTGAGAAAGAATTACAAAATATGTGGTATTATTTTTTGGATCTGGATAGAGAGCTTTCTGACAGTTCCAGATATATCGAGCCAGACGGTCAGGAGAAAGTATACTCTTTTGAATTTAGGAAGATAATCATTCTCGCTTGTACTGAATGTGAAACTGCTTTCAAAGCTATATGTGAATCAATTGATGATACTCAAAATCGTGGTTCAATAGCTGACTACAAGAAGGTAATTCTTGGTAAATATCCTAAGATTGTTAATGCAGAAGTTAATATAAAAAGATGGCACAGAAACGTTAAACCCTTTGCAGAATGGGATACAAGAAAGCTATCATGGTGGACTGCCAATCAAAACATTAAACATGATAGAGGCGCTAATTTTGATCAAGCAACTTATGAAAATGCGACATATGCTTTATCGGCTTTGTACATCTTGGTATTTTATCTGTTTGCCATTAATAATCAAGATATGCCTTATGAATGGGGATATATTGATAGCGAGTACGGGATGCCGACATTACTGTGTCAACCGAATAAAAAGCTTCCTGATTTTGAATAAGGAGGTAACAGTTATGATGATAAGTCCTGAATCTTATGTCATGGAGCATAAGAATGATACGTTTGAGCAGCTTATAAAGGAACGTGAGCTGCTGATTGAAGAGATCAGGAATTTTGAAGATACCCTGTTTGGCGGCAAGCCACTTGCTGAGGAGGATATGACAAGTCCCGGTCCGGATGTGTTTTATCAGATGGATCTGGAGTACCTCGCTGCCCTCTGTACGTTTATGAGCGATAAGTACAACAAGGAGTTCATCATGGGGGATGACCCGGATGATGATGAATAGTAAGACAACTGATCTACAGAAAAGGCCGCCCGTTGTAGGGCGGCCTTTAGTCTATATTACGCAATATCTTAATCTGAAAACAATCAAGATATGACCTATACAAAACGTTTTCATATTATCTATTTGAGCGTACTCAGTACTTTCAAGCGTTTGATTTCAACCACGTCAGCCAAAATGATGATACCGCCCGATGGGCGGTATCAGTAACGTTCGTATTATTTCATTCAATCAGCAACGGTCCTCATTCTCCCGAGAAGCTCCTCATATTCTTCAAAGCTAAAGCTGCATCCAGTGAAATCGCATCCGCTAAAGAGACCGAGCTTAGTTATAATACTCTCCAAAAGTTCCTTGTCAAGCTCTGGAAGCCCGCTGCCTTTCCTTGCACGTTCGTCAAGCGCCGCTAACTCTTCCTCAGTAAATTCCTTACCGCTGCGTGTGATCTCTCCGGTCAATAGGTCGAATTGAACTGCTGTCCAAGCAGTGTACAGCGTGCCTGTCTTTCCGTCAGTCTCTATATACTGCGCCGGAAAGAGAAATTCAAGGCAGAGATAGCTGTCAAAGCGGTGATACGCAAGCAGCCTGCCTTCTGAGACGCTCCATACTATCACGATAGGAGTGTCAGGAACAAGTATAACCATGATATCACCGGAGATCGCATAAGGGTAGTCACTATCAAGGTCGAGCATGGGGATGTAGGTTATGGAGGAATTACTGAAAGAGCAGGCATGGAACTTACAATTCGGCATTATCGGAATGCTAAGGCCGCTGAAATCATAGCCGCATACAACACCGTTGCCGATAAGTCCGAGAACTTCGGCAACATTTTCAAAACCTCGGGTGAAATTGTATCTTCTTTGAAGGCTGATAAAGTCCTCTATAACTGTTGTGCGTTCCAGCTCAAAGTGCAGCTTTCGCCAGTCGCCGCTTATCTCTCCGATAAGACGATAGACCTCCGGGATTTCATCAGCATCGAACCAACCGCCTGCAAGCCCTGCCTTCCATGCCGCGTCATAGACCTCGTCATCGGACAGATACTCACCTGTCTCCTTTATCATCCGGATTACATTAACTATGTGCTTAGCCGCAAAATAGTCACGGTAGTGCTGATGTATGAAATGAACATTTTTACGGTCAGTCTCCGATATCTCCAACAGTCCTGAATCTGTCATCAGCTCAACTATATCGTCATTTGTCCTGCTGAGCAGCAGGACTTTTTTGTTTATTCCGATTGGAGCAATACAGTTCTGATAGATGCGGCTGTTGTGGACATAGAGCTTCAGCGCAAGGTCAAATGCCTCCTGCACCTCCGCCCTTGTTATCTCATACTGCGGAATACACTTCGTCATTATCCAGCCCACACAGGGCATTGCGTACCAGAGCAGAAAACGGCTAACGTCATCCCTCGCAAGTTCGCTGACGTAACGGTCAGTCAGCTCACCGGGAGTGAAAAGGTCGTCCTGTACGGCTGTGTACATCTTCAGGAAAAGCGGCAGCCGCAATAACTCATTCAGCCTGTCATCCCTGATAGTATCATTGAAACCCTCAAGAGCCTTGTCCAACGATTCCGCAGTTATACCATGAAGCATAATAGTACGGAAAAGCGGGTTTAGTGATAAAGGGAGCAGGTTTCTGCCTGTCAGTATGATACGGACATTCCGGTATTTGCAAAGCTCACCTATCTCTTCTGAGAGCGCCCTCTTATCCTCCTGCGGCAGCTCGTTGAAGCCATCAAGCATGAGGGTGAATTCCGGCTCACCTGAAACGGTCTCAGTATTCAGCAGCTGTCTCAGCTTCGTGATTCGTGAATAGAATTCCTCCGTACCCTCAATAGTAAGGCACTGCTCTAAGCTCCTATACTCATGACGGTAGTGGAATTTCAGCAGCATTCCTGCAAGAATGCGCTCTTCTCCCGTATCGCCTGGACACTCAGTAAGCGGCAGCAGGAAGCATTTTTCTCCGGCAAGGCTTTGCAGAAGCGTAGATTTGCCTGAACCGCCTGCTCCGCAGATATAAATATTACCTTCCGGCAGTTCTCTTATGGGACTGCCGTTTTCTGTAAGTTCCGGCTCATATTCAAGGCTGCAACTACTCTGAAACGCACTGCTCTCCCGCAGACTTTCCCTGAGACTGAGACGTTTGAAAGTGTCAAGGAAATTGTAGACGGAATAGTTCTCTATGCGGAAGGCGAGTTGCTCTGGCAGTTCCATAAGCTTGACAGGCGATGCTCCGGCGGGGTACTTGTGTACATGGTAGAGAAGTCCGATCAGCAGAGCAGCAGGACAGACCGTGACGGGGTGAGCAGGAGTTCCTTCAAGCTCAGATTTTGATATTAACCGATTGCCGTAATACAGAGTGCTGATAGTATCATCTTCAGAGATAAGACAGAGGAGGGTATACACAAGACTGTCGAGCTTTTCCGGTGCTATCGTCTCCTCGATGAATTTATCCGCCGCTGTGAGATAAGACTTCATCTGACAGGTCTCAAAGGCCCTTTCGAGGTCGGTGAAGGTGATGTTTTCGTAGGGATAGTACCTGCCCTCGGGCAGAAATCTGCCTATCATCTTGTCGATACGATGTACGGCCTCATAGGCCGTGGCATCGTTGAAGCAGGCATAAATGCTGTACCTGTGTTTCCTGCCTTTCCCGTTGTCGTCAGCTGCCGTAAGCAGCAGATCAACAAGGAGTCTGCCGTTTCCCTTCTTGCCCTTTCCTGTACGCTTTGCAGATATGAGCAGCGAGAGAAGGACGTTCATAGTGAGCCTTTGCTGCATTTTTACCTCCTGCGGACAAATACCGCTTTCTATGGTACGTTTTTTCTCTGGATGAATGATATGATGAAATTAACTACAATAATTCTACCATATCAGACGGCGAAAGTCAAAAAAATAACCGCAAATATCGTACATTTGCGGTATGGTTTTCTATGTAAATATCATACCACAATATTCCATATTATTCAAGAATATTTTGTTAAATGCACTAAATAGGTGCACTTTTTTGTATGAATCAACAATCATGCTTTTCTCAATTTGTTAATTATGCTAAACGAATGACGAGAATAAGCCGTCAGACGTATGGTCAGTAACAGAGGTAAGTAACAGGAGGTAACTATGGCACGCAGAGGAGAGAATATCTACAAGAGGAAGGACGGACGCTGGGAGGGGCGATGCAGAGCTGCAAACTCAAAATACCGTTCCGTCTACGGTAAGACATATCAGGAGGTGAAGCAGAAGCTGACGACACTGAAAGCATCGCAGGAAACAACAGTTTCCTCCGGTCGCCTTACTTTCGGGGAGATATGTGCGGAATGGTTTTCGGCGGTAAAGCTCCGCGTTAAGGAGTCCACACTGGCCAACTATCGAATGAAGGCGGAACGGCATATCCTGCCGGAGTTCGGGGTTATGCGGTACGAAATGCTCACAGCTGCGGCTGTACACGAATTCATCGCCAAGAAGCTAAACGCCGGTCTTTCGGCAAAATACATCTGTGATATCGTGGCGGTACTTCGCTCGGTGACGAGATATGCCGCAAAAGTTCATGGATTCACGGACAAACTGGCAGACCTCACGCTGCCGAGGGTGCAGAAGAAGGAGACAAAGATACTTGACGTTAGGCAGCAGGAAACGCTGTGCCGATACCTGCGGCAGCACATGGACAGGACTGCCCTGTGTATTCTTCTCAGTCTGTATACCGGGCTCAGGATAGGTGAGGTCTGCGGAGTGATGTGGAGCGATATAGACCTCGAAAAAAGAACGCTGACCGTCAGGAGAACGGTGCAGCGGATTGCGGTACAGGGCGGCGGTACAAGACTTGTTATCGGCACTCCGAAAAGTCTGACTTCACGCAGGACTATCCCTCTTCCACCGTTTATGGCAGAGCTGTTGAAAAGTCGCCGTGCGGAGGGTTATGTGCTGACCGGAAAGGACAAGCCGGCTGAGCCGCGCACCCTGCAGGAACGCTTCCGACGGATACTGAGAAAGATCGGACTGCCCAAGGTGAACTTTCACAGTCTCCGTCATGCCTTTGCAACGAACTGCGTTCGTGCAGGCTTCGACGTTAAAACACTTTCGGAGATACTCGGCCACGCAAACGTGACAACTACTCTGAACCGTTATGTCCATTCGTCTATGGAGCAGAAGATACGATGCATGGAGCTGCTGAGGCCGGCAGGGTGAGAGAGAATAAGCCGTCATTTTCATCGTCAGAGACATGGCGGGAAGGGCGGTATTTAGACGCATATAGCGTAGGTTTCTAAAAGGTACGATATTTGCGGTGGGTGATTACCTATATTATTATACCCTAAAATTTATATATAAAGGAGAGATTTTATGAAGTATCGATCTCTTGCTACAATTTTAGCACAATCAACAGATGATATCAGAATGGATTTTTGCGGAGCTTCACTCTGTATTCCGGTTGGAAAATATATATATTCTCAGTTTTTAAATAAGTATGTCGATTTTGCTGTAAATGCAGGCACAAATTATATGAAAAAGATGTATCTGTGTATTAATGATGATATTGACTATTATCTTAAAGCCATTACAGATAATTTCATAAAGTGTTCTGAATCAATGCTCAATGAAATATCAAAAGATGCAATGTCAGTTGATATAAATTACATTGATAGTAATTCTATCATCAATTACTGCGAAGAGCGTGGATATTTTAACGAGCTGTATTCATACAGAGAAGCAATCTACAACAAGGTCGTGGAATTGGCTGGAGTTGTAGCAACAGATGCGGCTCAAAGAGAATTGCAGACTCAGGCAAGACCAAGAATGCAGCAGATGACAATAGGCGGAACTTTTAAAGACTTTGCCAAGAATCAGTTTAAAACAGATCTTGCCAATGCCGGTGTCGGGCTGTTGCGAGGAATAATTGATTCAAGCGTTAATAAAAAGCGTCAGGAAGATGCAAAACAGGAAATAAAGAAATACATTTTCGATCTTATCCCCAGTCTAACTGATGCTGCAACTTCTGCTTATTCTAGTATGGCTCATGTAATAATCGAATTTCTCGCAGACGGTTTAAATATGACTGGGATATCAATAAGTACATCTGAAGCTGACAGGGCAGCTGCAACTTTCAATAATCTGAAAAAGCTCAATCCTCCTCTTGAAAAGCAGTATCTGTTAGCTCAGGAGATAGTAAATCTTAATCCCTGCGTCAGAGAATACTATGAGTACTTTTTCAGGAGTTTTCCGAAATACCGGCGGGAGATTTACTTCTTTGCTGATAAATTCAGCATTGATCTTTCTGAGCTTGTTGTTTCCGAAACCCATAGTTATATTACAAGGTGCTTATCATCAGACTATGATTCAATAAAACAATGTAAAACCTATCTAAATAGTGTTATTTCTGATTTAAATATTCATTCATCTGATGAATATGAAAAAATGCAATTCAACACAAATGGCAGAACAACGGCATTAAAAAAGAATGTACTTTTTCAAATAATCGCTCTTCAATTGATGATTAATAAAAAGGAATTAGAGCTAACTGTTTCAAATTTAAATAAATACCTAAGTAATAATCTTGAAGATACTATTGACTCTGTTCTTATGTGTGAAGACTATGTTAATAGCATAATTAATGCTGGTGTGGTTTCATCGGAAATATACAAAATCCGAAATGTATTATACGATAAGAAAACTGAACTGCTTATTTCAGAAGCAAAAGCCGTATTCAACGATGATTTCAGAAAAGCGAACGAGGCCATAGCTTTTATCAAGAATAAAGCAATTGAATACGGCGACGGAGCAGATATTGAAATTGCAAATCACGAAATCTATGATCTTGCAGGTTCAGTATTTGTTGATAATAATATCGGTTCTACCGTAGAAAGTGCAAAAAAGTGTTATGAATCATTTGTAGAATTTGCCGACTCTGTTTCTATGTGTGCTGAAAACAGAGAAAAATATCTGAAACAGATCCAGCTTAAAACTATACTACTTGAACATCCGCAAATCAATCAGAATGACTATCAGTTCAAGGATTCTTTTGAGATAAGGGATACTATAGACTTGGTTACGGAACTAATAAACCCAATCGATAAAGAATATGGAAAAGAACTATGTGATACGCTAAAGAAGAAATATGATGCAGCAGTAAATTCCGAGCTTGATAAATACATCAGTACGTCGCCGTCATTTACTACACACGCTGAATATGAGGATTGCATTCTCAAAATACAATCCTATCCTCAGATTGATAAAGCGAAAGATGCAGCATACCTGTATGAGCTAAAGCTCCAGGCATTTGAGAAGGATTGTGAAGAAGCAAGAGCGCATATCAAAAACTTAAACAAAAAGTTCAATATAGGTGAGTTTATTGGAAACTTTATTGCATCAGCAATTGTTACATTTATCGGATTATTAATTCTAAGCGTTTTTATAAACGGGATAACAGAAAATCCTATTGTAAAAATACTAAAAGTTGTTGCAGATGTATTGATTGCAAAAAAATTGATGAAGGAGACGGAATCAGAACGTAATTCATCATGGAATAAAGTTACCAAAAACGGGAAATTGAATTTTCTTGAAGTATCAAAAATAAAATATCCTGACAGAGTGAAGTGCAAGATGCCAAGGTTTGAAAACGGAGATACTTCATTTACGCTAATAGGTAAGATTATTAAAATCAAAAATGGCGAAGCATTATATCTTTATGATAAAATATCAGGTAATTCAGACAGAAAAAAAGTTGCAGAAATTCCACCAAACGCTTACGTTGGTATCATTGAAACTTGCGGCAATGAATACTATGTAAAGTATTATTCATCTAATGGCTTCTATTATGGCTATGTGCCTACAAGACATATTAAGGCACTAAAAATTTCAAAGGAATAATAACAACGGTATTAAGTATTTTATATAAGAATTTAGAGGATCTATTATCCAATACTAAGAAAAAGTGATTCCTTTTGAGGGATTGAGCATTTTTATCATGTGTACTTAAAACTATAGAACGTATTAATATCTAAAGGAGGTTTAGTATGGGACTTTTCGGAGGGAAACAGAAGAAGATTGAAAAGATCATTAACAGAGCCAATGCAGAAGCACAAGCTAAAGCAGTAAGAAGCGGAGGTTGTTGTAGGAATTGCCGTGATTTCGACCGTATCAGAAGCGTATGCACTGGTCCTGTGACTATAGGAGGAAAGCAGGCAGCACACGTAACATCTCCAGATAGTGTTTGTCCGCATTGGAGAGCATAATCAATTTACTACGTACCATGGAACGGCGGGATATCCCGCCGTTCCTTTTACATCCCCCCACCCTGGCGTCATCCTCCTGAAATTCAGGGTGACAAACGGGTGACAAATCGCCGTCTCCAGTATAAAAACAAAAAAATCCTGACAGCTCGGAAGAACTGTCAGGATTTCGTTATATTGCGTAATATAGCCTTAAAGCTATTACTTCATAGCCTCTTCAACAGCAACTGCGCAAGCAACAGTAGCACCGACCATCGGGTTGTTGCCCATGCCGATGAGGCCCATCATCTCAACGTGAGCAGGAACAGAAGAAGAACCTGCGAACTGAGCGTCAGAGTGCATACGGCCGAGAGTATCAGTCATACCGTAGGAAGCAGGACCTGCTGCCATGTTGTCGGGGTGGAGAGTACGTCCTGTACCGCCGCCTGATGCAACGGAGAAGTACTTCTTGCCTGCGTCAACGCGCTCCTTCTTGTATGTACCTGCAACGGGGTGCTGGAAACGTGTGGGGTTGGTGGAGTTACCTGTGATGGAAACGTCAACGTTCTCCTTCCACATGATAGCAACGCCTTCTCTTACATCGTTAGCGCCGTAGCAGTTTACCTTTGCACGGAGGCCGTTGGAGTATGCCTTGCGGAATACTTCCTTTACCTCGCCTGTAGCATAGTCCATCTCTGTCTCGATGTATGTGAAACCATTGATACGAGCGATGATCTGTGCTGCGTCCTTGCCGAGACCGTTGAGGATAACACGGAGGGGCTTCTGACGAACCTTGTTAGCCTTCTCAGCGATACCGATAGCGCCCTCAGCAGCAGCGAATGACTCGTGGCCTGCGAGGAATGCGAAGCACTCTGTATCCTCCTCGAGCAGCATCTTGCCGAGGTTGCCGTGGCCGAGACCGACCTTACGCTGGTCAGCAACTGAACCGGGGATGCAGAAAGCCTGGAGGCCCTCGCCGATAGCAGCAGCAGCATCAGCAGCTCTCTTGCAGCCCTTCTTTATAGCGATAGCGCAGCCTACTGTGTAAGCCCACTTAGCATTCTCGAAGCAGATAGGCTGGATGCCCTCTACCATCTTGTAGATATCAAGGCCCTTAGCCTTGCATACCTCAGCACACTCCTCGATGGAGCTGATGCCGTATTCCTTGAGAACAGCAAGGATCTGCTTTTCTCTTCTCTCGTAAGATTCAAATAATGCCATTTTACAAGTCCTCCTTATTCTTTTCTGGGATCAACGATCTTGACAGCGTCAGCAACTCTGCCGTACTGTCCCTGAGCCTTCTCGAAGGCTGTGTTAGCGTCGTCGCCAGCCTTGATGAAGTCCATCATCTTGCCGAAGTTAACGAACTTGTAGCCGATGATCTCATCATCTTCATTAAGAGCAAGACCTGTGATGTAGCCGTCAGTCATTTCAAGGTAACGGGGGCCCTTTGCAAGGGTGCCGTAAAGTGTGCCGACCTGTGAACGGAGGCCCTTACCGAGGTCCTCAAGGCCTGCACCGATAACGAGACCGCCCTCAGAGAATGCAGACTGTGAACGTCCGTATACGATCTGGAGGAACAGCTCTCTCATAGCTGTGTTGATAGCATCGCAAACGAGGTCTGTGTTAAGAGCCTCGAGAATGGTTCTGCCGGGCAGGATCTCAGCAGCCATAGCAGCGGAGTGTGTCATACCAGAGCATCCGATAGTCTCAACGAGAGCCTCCTGGATAACGCCTTCCTTTACATTGAGTGTGAGCTTGCAGGTACCCTGCTGAGGAGCACACCAGCCGATGCCGTGTGTAAAGCCGGAAATATCCTTTATCTCCTTAGCCTTTACCCACTTTGCTTCCTCCGGAATGGGAGCAGCGCCGTGAGCAACGCCCTGTGCGATAGGGCACATTGTTTCAACTTCGTGCGAATAGATCATTGATAAATACTCCTTTCGGTTTTTAGGCAGCCGGAAAACCGACCTTGGCAGACGCTCTGCACCGCCCGCTGACTATCAGCAAAGGCGCAGAACATACCTACTATATATAATACGATATTTTCCTGTTAAAATCAAGACATTTTCAATAAAAGAGAATCATATTTCTGTTAGAGTGAGCTAACTATATGCCGCACACATATCCTGTCCCCCTCAGGCATATCATTAAGGGACAACGCATGAAAGGAGCGGTCTTATGGGACTTACAGAAAAGGAGGCACTTGCAAGGCTAAGGGAAGAGGGAGAGAACGTCATAGGCGGGGAGAGCCGTCACGGTCCTCTGCGGATATTCGTCAATCAGTTCCGGGACGTGATGGTGATGATACTCATAGCGGCGGCGGTCATATCCTTCCTCCTCGGTGAGACCACCGATTCCGTCACGATTGTAATGATAGTCCTGCTGAATGCGGTGCTCGGCTTCGTGCAGGAATACAGGACGGAGCACACCCTTGAAGCCCTGCGCTCCATGACTGCCCCGACAGCGAAATGCTGGCGCGACAATGAGCTGAAGGTGATACCGGCTTCTTCCCTTGTGAGGGGCGATGTGATAGAGCTGGAGGCCGGCGACAGGATACCGGCAGACTGCGCCGTCATGGCGGCATCCGGCTTTGCGGCGGACGAATCCCTCCTCACGGGGGAGAGCGAGCCCGTACCCAAAAGCGCCGCCCCTGCCGGAGACAGCGACAACTCCCTGAACCGTCCCTGTATCGTATACTGCGGTGCCTCCGCTGTAAAGGGCACCTGCCGTGGCAGAGTAATAGCGACGGGTATGTCCACACAGATGGGGCATATCTCCGGTATGCTGGGCAGTATCGGAGAGACGCAGACGCCCCTCCAGAAGCGTCTCGGGGAGCTCGGACGGGTGCTTGCGGTGATATGCCTTGTGGTATGCGGGGCAGTTGCCGGAGCAGGCATCCTCCGGGGCGAGGAACCCTTCGCCATGCTGATGACGGGTATAACCATAGCCATAGCGGCCATACCAGAGGGGCTCCCGGCCACCGTCACCATAGCCCTCGCCCTTGCAGTGAGCCGTATGATGAAGCAGAAGGCTCTCGTCAACCGTCTCCACAGCGTCGAGACACTCGGCTGCACGACAGTGATATGCTCCGACAAGACCGGCACCATAACCGAGAACCGCATGACCGTGACAGAGCTGTATACTCCAGGCAGGAGCTATACCTTCACGGGCAGCGGATACCGCATAAGCGGTGGAGTCCTCCGTATGACGGCGGACGGGGGCGCGGCAGTGAATCCGGAGACGGAAAAGTCCCTTACTGCCGCCCTCACCTGCGGAGCCCTCTGCTCAGATGCCGTGATATCCTCCGGCAGCCCGGTGAAGAGCCGAAGCCGTGGGAGCGTGACAGGCAGGGGGGAATGGAAGGTGACAGGCGATCCGACGGAGGCCGCCCTCCTCATAGCCGCTGCAAAGGCAGGGATAACGCGGCAGTCCCTCGACAGGACAGTACGCAGGCTGAGCTGTCAGCCCTTCGACAGCGATACGAAGTTCATGGCTGTTCACTGTGAGACAGGTGGTATGAAGCGGATGTACCTCAAGGGCGCAGCAGAGGTGATACTGCCGCGCTGCACGCAGTACATGGCCGCGGACGGCAGCCTCTGTCCCCTCGGCATCCGTGAGCGGCGCGAGATAACGGCTGCGGCAGAGGGTATGGCATCAGATGCGCTGCGTGTGCTTGCCCTTGCGGAATGTACGGCAGACCGGATGGAGCCTGAGCGCGGCGGGCTTGTCTTTCTCGGGCTCGCAGGTATGCTGGATCCGCCACGTGAGGAGGCAAAGGCTGCCATACGCAGGTGCGCCGGCGCTTCGGTACGCACAGTGATGATAACCGGCGATCACAGGAACACCGCCGCGGCTGTTGCGGCAAAGGCCGGGCTGCTGAGGGGCGGAAAGACCATGACAGGAGAAGAGCTCGACAGGCTCTCCGACCATGAGCTCGACCGTGTGATAGGAAAGTATACCGTCTTTGCCCGTGTGGGGCCTGCACACAAGCTGCGAATCGTCCGCAGCTTCCGGCGCAGGGGAGAGATAGTCACCATGACGGGCGACGGCGTGAACGATGCTCCGGCCGTGAAGGAAGCCCACGTAGGCGTTGCCATGGGCCTGACAGGTACGGACGTCACGAAGCAGGCGGCAGATGTGATACTCCTTGATGACAACCTTGCAACTCTCGTCACGGCTGTCGGGCAGGGCAGGTGTGTATACGACAATATCCGCAAATTCGTGCGGTACCTCCTCTCCTGCAATATCGGTGAGGTGCTTACCATGTTCCTCGGTATAGTCATGGGTATGCCTGTGGTGCTTCTGCCGGTGCAGATACTCCTCGTCAATCTGGTCACGGACGGTCTTCCGGCAATAGCCCTCGGACTTGAGCCGCCTGAGGAGGACATAATGAAACGTCCCCCGAGAAAGCCTGAGGAAGGCTTCTTCAGCGGGGGACTTCTCCGGAAGATAGTCTTCCGGGGCATATTCATTGGTCTTTCTGCCCTTGCGTCCTTCTCCGTGCTGATGCACGCGGGCGCAGGGCTCGGAAAGTGCAGGACTGCAGCTCTTATAACGCTTGTGGTATCGCAGCTGATACACGTTTTTGAATGCCGTTCCGAACGGCGTTCTTTCTTCCGCACAGGTCTTTGCGGCAATCCTCAGCTTTTGCTCTCCGTCATCGTCTCTGCCGCCGCACTTGCCGCAGCCGTTGCTGTTCCGCAGCTTCGGGGCATATTCGGTACGGAGCTCCTCACGATGCAGGAGCTTGGCACGGCTCTCGGGATAAGCGCGGCAGTACCCGTGCTGAGCGCTCTGTTCAGCGGCTCGGGCCGGGAGAAGGATCAGCCTGTCGTCACCTCGGACATATATTCCTGAAGGCTGCTGATGCAGGAGCTTATCAGCTCCATGTTCGGGTGATCGGCTCTGTGTACTATGATATCACGAATGGGAACGCAGGCATAGGAGCACTTCCTCATTACCGTATCTATGAGCAGAAGATCGTTCTTAGGCATGGGCGCCACCCACATATAGGAATCCTTGATCGTATGGAGCATACTTATCTTGCTGCCGCGGTCATAGACATAGACTATCTTTCCGCCGGCCTCCATGTCGAAATCCGGGTTGATATGGTTCTTTCGGAAGAGCTTGAGATCCTCGTCTCCGTGCATGATCTCGGTGCATTCCTTCAGCTTTTCAAATGGCACGTCGTCATATTTTTCGAGAACGCTCCCCTTTTTGGTCATTATGCTCATATTGAATTCATTGAGGAGCACTCCGCTGAGCTGGTTGGTATTGAGCTTCTCCTCGTAGAGACGACTCTGGTTCGAGGGTACTCTTATGACGCCGATATCGAACTTCCCTGCTGCAGTATCATCTATGACCTTGCTCGCGCTCATCTCGAGGAAGTGCATACTGAAATTCTTTCCCTCGTTATTGAGCTTGTTTATCCACATTCCCACCGCAGTAGTGATGTACGAAGAGCGTGTTGCGGCTACCTTGAACGATATGCTCGTGTCCTTACTGCCGGAAAAGTCCTTGGAAAGGGCATGAAAATCATTGATTATCGTCATCGCCCTTACGACGAATTCCTCTCCCTCCGGTGTCAGCATCATGCCAGAAGCCGTTCTCCAGAATATCTGTATCCCTATCTCAGCCTCCAGTTCCTTCAGCGCTATGCTTATGTTCGGCTGTGCCTGATACAGCTTCTTAGCGGCTCCTGTGATGCTGCCCTCTCTTGCTATTTCGATAACGTATTCAAGCTGCTGCAGCTTCATTATCCCACCATCCTTTATAAAGATCCGGCAATTCCGGACCGTGAAGAATTATACATAATTATTATAACGCAAAACGTGAAATAATGCAACGAATTTATTGCACTTTCTTCGCAGTATATTGCTCCTGCCTGAAACTGTCCGCCGCTCGCGTACAAGCGTATTCACCAAAAACACAATCCAACATTCCTGATATTTGGCTTATCTGTCAATTGATTTTAGCGGTAAAATGGGATATAATTGATATCGTGACTAATACTGTGCACGGAAAATCTACAGATAAAGGAAAGATAAATATGGCTGATAAGGTTAAAGTTGTCAAGTTCGGCGGAAGCAGTCTCGCAGATGCCGACCAGATAAAGAAGGCTGCCGCTATCATCAAGGCAGATCCCATGCGCCGCTTCGTAGTTCCCTCCGCTCCCGGAAAGCGTTTCAAGGATGATGTCAAGATCACTGATATGCTCTACAAGTGCTGCGAGAAGGCAGGCAGCGGCATCGATTTCGATGAGGATTTCCAGATCATCAGGGACCGCTACAACGGCATCATCGCCGGTCTCGGCATAGACCTCTCCCTCGAGGAGGAATTCGATACCATCGTCCGTGAGCTCAAGGCACGTCCCGCAAAGGATTACGCTGCAAGCCGCGGTGAATACCTCAACGGAAAGGTGCTCTCCGCATTCCTCGGCTTCAATTTCATCGATGCTGCCGATGTCATCATATTCGATACCAAGGGCACTCTTCTCCTCGACAAGACAGTTGAGGCTGTACGCGAGCGCATCAAGGGCATCGACAATGCCGTTATTCCCGGCTTCTACGGCAGGACCACAGAGGGCGTCGTAAAGACCTTCTCCAGAGGCGGCTCCGATGTTACAGGCTCTATCATCGCCAACGCCGTAAGAGCTGAGCTCTATGAGAACTGGACGGACGTTTCCGGATTCCTCGTTGCTGATCCCCGCATAGTTGAGAATCCCGATGTCATCAGCACCATCACATACAGAGAGCTCCGCGAGCTGGCTTACATGGGCGCATCCGTTCTCCATGAGGACGCTATCTTCCCTGTACGCTCCGCAGGCATCCCGATCAATATCAGGAACACCAACCGTCCCGAGGACGAGGGCACGATGATCGTTTCCAACGATTATGATTTCAGCAAGGAGAGCCTCCACCACACCATCACAGGTATCGCCGGCACAAAGGGCTTCAGCACCATCAACATCGAAAAGGCCATGATGAACAGCGAGCTCGGCTTCGGTATGAAGGTGCTGAAGGTGCTCTACGACAACGGCGTATCCTTCGAGCATATGCCCTCAGGCATCGACACCATGAGCATCACTGTTGATACAGCGAGCCTCAACGGCGTCCGTGAGAAGCTCATAGCAGACCTCCGCAGAGAGGTCGAGCCGGATCACCTGGAGATAGAGGACGGCATCGCACTCCTCGCAGTAGTCGGCAGACGCATGAAGAACACAAGAGGTACTGTTGCCCGCATCTTCGCTGCCATGGCACACGCCCGCATCAACGTAAAGATGATCGATCAGGGCTCCAGCGAGCTGAACGTTATCATCGGCGTCAGCGAGCACGATCTGCCGGAGGCTATCCGCAGGATCTACGATATGTTCATCAATTCAGAGAAGAACTGAGTTCAGGATAATAAACAAAGGCTGCTGTACGTAAATACAGCAGCCTCTTTTTTATGCTCCTCATCTGATCAGAAGCAGGATGATACAGAACACGATATACAAAGCGCAGAACCCGAGGCCGACAGCACCTATGAGCTTCGGGTGCTTTCTTTTGCGGTTAAGAGCGGAATTCGGATCAAGCATGGCCTGTATGACCATGGCACCCAGCACGACAGGTGTCATCATCTTTGTTATTATCCCGAAACTGCTCCTTTGCTCCCGGGTAAAGTCGAATAATTGGGGGATATTGAAGAAAACGACCATGATCAGAAAGATCAGAGCCATAACAGGGACAATCATCCACATCGTTCTGGTGTTCTTCGCATTCTCCAGAGTAGATACGAGCTCCGCTCTCCCGGGATGTTCCTCGTCGTAGGCGACCTCAACGGTGCTGCCGATGTTAAGCTCAGCCAATTCAGGTTTCCTCAGCCTTCTGATGCTGTGCCTTTCTCCGTCTACCTCGTACTCAAACACAAGTTCGGACGCAGAAACGGCATCATTCTCTGCAGCTTTGACCTGTCTCAGGCCTTTTGTCAGCTTCGCTTCAGTCCTGCCGGTATATCTGAAGCTCCTCAGCTTCATCATATACCATACCAGGGATATTATGAACAGTACAGCAAATAACGCTATAAAACATAAACTAACTAACATTTTCATTTCCCTCTTTTCGCTATATCATTGGATTTCTTGATATGGAAAGGTCTCTGCTGACAACCCCGTCTTCACAGAGACAGAAAAGGGCTGCCGGAATGCGACAGCCCTTTGAAGGATCACTTACTTATTGAGGTTAGCTTCGATCATATCGAGCTCATCATAAAGAGCCTGCGGGATGTTGCCGCCCTTTGCCTTGATGTCTTCGTCATAGTATCTTCTCATCTCAGCGATCTCCTTCTTCCACTCTTCCTTATCAACTGTAAGGAGCATTTCGAGTGCGGAAGGTGATACCTCGTCCTCGATACCCTTGAGGTTGATATCCTCGGGCTTCGGGAGATATCCGATAGGAGTCTCAACAGCGTCTACCTCGCCGTCAACACGCTTGATAATCCAGTCAAGGACTCTCATGTTGTCGCCGAAGCCGGGCCACAGGAAGTTGCCCTCGTCGTCTGTTCTGAACCAGTTTACGTTGAAGATCTTCGGAGCCTTGCTGCCGAGTCTTGCGCCCATCTCGAGCCAGTGTGCCCAGTAATCGCCTACGTTGTAGCCGATGAAGGGCTTCATAGCCATAGGATCGTGACGGAGAACGCCTACTGCACCTGTTGCAGCAGCAGTTGTCTCAGAGGATACGGCTGATCCGATGTAAGTACCGTGTGTCCAGTCGAAGGACTGATATACCAGAGGAGCTGTTGTAGCACGGCGGCCGCCGAAGATGATAGCGGATACCGGTACGCCCTCGGGATTGTTGAACTCAGGTGAGATGCAGGGGCAGTTCTTAGCCGGTGCTGTAAATCTTGAGTTGGGGTGAGCAAGCTTCTTGCCTTCCTTTACCCATTCCTCGCCGTTGCACTTGATACCTGTCCACTCTGTAGCATCCTTGGGCGGATTATCGTTCAGCTTCTCCCACCATACAGTGTTGTCGCTGTTGTCGAGTGCTACGTTTGTGAAGATAGCGCCTTCCTTAGTGCAGGCAAGAGCGTTGTAGTTGGACTTTGCGTTTGTTCCGGGAGCAACGCCGAAGAAACCGTTCTCAGGGTTGATAGCGTAGAGTCTGCCGTCCTTGCCGGGCTTCATCCATGCGATATCATCACCTACTGTGAATACCTCATAGCCGGCCTTCTTGTATCCCTCCGGAGGAATGAGCATAGCCAGGTTGGTCTTGCCGCAGGCTGACGGGAATGCTGCTGTGATGTACTTTACCTCGCCGTCGGGCTTCTTTACACCGAGGATGAGCATATGCTCAGCCATCCATGCCTCGTTCTTGCCCTGGAAGGAAGCGATACGCAGAGCGAAGCACTTCTTGCCGAGGAGAACGTTTCCGCCGTAAGCAGAGTTGATGGACCAGATAGCATTTTCCTCAGGGAACTGTACGATGTATCTCTTCTCAGGATCAACATCAGCCTTGGAGTGGAGACCTCTTACGAAATCATCAGAGGTATCGCCCAGGTTCTCGAATGCCTGCTTGCCCATTCTTGTCATGATGTTCATGTTGAGAACAACGTAGATAGAATCAGTTACCTCAACGCCTACCTTAGCGAGAGGAGAACCGATCGGTCCCATGGAGTAGGGGATAACATACATTGTTCTGCCCTTCATAACGCCGTCATACATAGGTATGAGCAGAGCCTTCATCTCGTCGGGAGCCATCCAGTTGTTTGTAGGACCTGCGCCCTTCTTCTCCTTGGAGCAGATGAATGTTCTGTCCTCAACTCTTGCAACGTCGTTTGCACGGGTTCTGTGATAGAGGCAGTTAGGATACTTCTCGGGGTTGAGCTTATACATCTTGTCCCAGCTGTCATCCGGGAGTGATGTAACTTCCTCGATGAGTGAATCGAGCTGCTCCTTTGAGCCGTCGATCCATACGACCTTCTCGGGCTTGCAGAGAGCGATCATCTCATCTACCCACTTGAGAACGTTAGGGTTCTTTGTCAGTGACATGATATTGTACCTCCTAATAATTGATCAGTGTAACGCCGGTATATACGGAAAACGCTCCGGCGGTCAGGAAAATCCGGCGAAAGCAAAACTTTCCTCTGATACTATTATATATAATTTTCGTCAAGCTGTCAATAGACAAAATGATATTTATTTGTCATACCTGTATGTCTGGTTTCTGCAGCAATTTTCTACATCCTGTACATCTTTCTTCTCCATCTTGGTCATATCGCACAACTTATTCAACAGGCGATTGTTGAAAAAGCAGAAATCAGCTATTGAGGATAGAATTTTGTGGCTGCGCCCTTGAAATATGTGCAATATGTGGTATAATAGATTATAGAAACAGATATTATTCTGAGAATAGCCGGCCGCAGACCGCGCACAGATCTCCTGCTTTCGGACAGAGCGCGCAGACAGAAAGACGGCCGGGAAAACCAAAGGGGGATACCACCAATGAGAAAGCCAATAATCACTATCGAGCGGCAGTACGGCAGCGGCGGCAGCTTCATAGGAAAGCTCGCAGCAGACAAACTCGGGGTGAAATTCTTCAACAGACAGATACTTGAAATGACAGCAGAGAAGTGCGGCATATCCGCAGAGCATCTTGAATCCGCAGAGGAGAGCGTTCCGACGAGCTTCCTCTATTCGCTGCTGCTTTCGTCCAATACAGGAAGATCCATGGAGGACAGCCTTCCGCTTTCGGACAGAGTGTTCATCATGGAGAGCAATATCATCACAGAGCTCGCCGAGACGGAAAAGAGCTTCGTGCTGGTAGGACGCTGCGGAAGCTACATCCTCGAGGAGCGGGGCGTCTTCAGCGTATATATCTACGCTCCGAAGGAGGCACGTATCAGACGAGCTATCGAGGAGTACGGCATAGCCGAATCGAAGGCCGAGAACATAATGAAGAAGGCGGACAAGCGCCGTGAGACCTTCTTCAACGTCAACACCGGCAGAAGCTGGCAGGACAAGGAGCAGTACTCCCTGTGCCTCAACAGTGCCGAGCTGGGCGATGAGCTCTGTGCAGAGATCATCGTGAAGGCGTTCAACGAGTACAACAAACAGTTCACAGAGTGAACGTGTTCATCAGATCTTTCCGTCCGGGGATGCGCAGGCAAGCATTCCCGGCACGGGATCTGAGCCTTTGAAAGGCTCCCGCAGTACGGAGGCCTTTCAAAGTCAGTAAATATATCTCTCTTCCACAAAAGCCCCCTCCGGCAGGCACCGGCAGGGGGCTTTTTCTGTCTTATTCCTCGGGCTCGTGTATCTCGCCGACTATGGGGAGGGGATCGATGCCCTGACGTGTGTAGTAATCAGAGAGCGCTGAGCGGACAGCCTGCTCTGCAAGGACTGAGCAGTGTATCTTTACTGCCGGAAGTCCGTCGAGAGCCTCTACTACTGCCTGATTGGTGAGCTTGAGGGCATCGTCTATGGACTTGCCCTTGATGAGCTCTGTCGCCATCGATGAGGTTGCAACAGCGGCACCGCAGCCGAAGGTCTTGAACTTGGCATCTGTGATGATGCCGTTGTCGATCTTCAGATACATCTTCATGATATCGCCGCACTTTGCGTTGCCGATCTCTCCTACTCCGTCTGCGTCCTCGATCTCACCCACATTGCGGGGATTTGAAAAATGGTCGAGCACCTTTTCACTGTACATCATTATTTATCTTCTCCTTCTGATCCTTCGATCATCTTCTTTATGATATCATTTCGTTTTATCTGCTTGCTGGTCACGCCGCTGAACAGGATACCGGCGTGTTCGCCCTCCGAGATGCTCGTGCAGGTCTTTCTGAACTTCTCGATCCCGGCTATCTTTGCGAATATCAGCTTTCCTGTAAGACTTGATTCGATAACTACCTTGTCGCCTGTCCGGAAGGTGCCGGCGGTCACTGTGCCGACCACGACGACTGAATCTGTACCGGTCGGAAAATCATCCTCTGCGATGAATTCAGCATAGGTGCTTGACTCAACGCGCGTATCACCGGAGTATTCGTTCTCCTCATACTCCCTCAGTTCTCTTTCGTCATCGGAGATGAACTCCTCATCCTTGCCGAATATCTTATCCAGTATTCCCATATCATTCACTCCTTCTCTCAGGTTTTTATTGCATATGCGGACGGCCAATGGCCGTCCCTACATGCTATTGCGTTACGTGTTTGTAGGGATGCCCAGTGGGCATCCGCTGATTATCCGCTCATGTGCCGCGTATAATCACTTATTATTCGTATTTTTCGCCCTTCATCATCTTCTCCCATACCGGAGACATCTCGCGGAGTCTTCCGACTACCTTCGGTACGGTCTCTAAGATGTAGTCTACGTCCTCGTCAGTCACGTCCTCCTCAATGGAAAGTCTCAGTGAGCCGTGCGCTACCTCGTGCTTCAGTCCGATAGATAGAAGTACGTGTGAGGGATCGAGGGAGCCTGAGGTGCAGGCAGAGCCCGATGAAGCGCAGATGCCGTTCATATCCAGCATCAGCAGGAGGGATTCGCCCTCAAGGCCCTCAAAAGATATATTGAGGTTTCCGGGGAGACGCTTGTCCCTGTCTCCGTTGAGACGGGTATAGGGGATAGTGAGCAGGCCGTCGATGAGCCTGTTTCTGCGGGGAGTTATGACAGCCGCCTTCTCTGCGATATTGCGTGTGGCAGCCTCGATAGCCACGCCGAGGCCTACGATGGCCGGAACGTTCTCTGTGCCGGCACGCTTTGCCCTCTCCTGTCCGCCGCCGTGGATGAGATTTGGGAGGACGATGCCCTTCTTCACGTAGAGGACGCCGATGCCCTTCTGTGCGTGTATCTTGTGGCCGGAGAGCGAGAGCATATCTATGCCCTGCTTCTTTACGTCTATCTCAACATGGCCCACAGCCTGTACAGCGTCGGTATGGAAGAGAACGCCCTTTTCGTGGCATATGGCAGCTATCTCCTCAATGGGCTGGATAGTGCCTATCTCGTTGTTTGCATACATGATGGAGACCAGAGCGGTATCCTCGCGGATAGCCCTGCGGACGTCCTCGGGATCTACAAGTCCCTTGTCGCTTACGGGTACGTAGGTCACCTCATAGCCCTGCTTTTCAAGCCATTCGCAGGTATGGAGTATGGCGTGATGCTCGAAAACAGAGGTGATGATGTGCTTCCTGCCCTTCTTTGCCATGCGCTCTGCGGTGCCCTTGAGAGCCCAGTTATCGGACTCGGAGCCGCAGCTTGTGAAGAATATCTCGGCAGGCTGTGCGCCGAGAGCCTTTGCCACCTTCTCGCGGGCGGTCTCGATGTCGCGCTGAGCATCTCTGCCCAGCTTGTATATGCTCGAGGGATTTCCGTAGGCTGTGCGGAAATGCGGGAGCATAGCGGCGAGTACCTCCTCAGAGACCTGAGTAGTCGCCGCATTGTCAGCGTAGATGAATCTCTTTTCCATTGTTTATCCTCCTTGCTGCCGTTTATCAGCGGACGGCAGCCGAATACTTGTCACGCTCCGCAACAGCGAGCCTGTCGCAGCGTTCATTCTCAGGGTGTCCGGCATGGCCTCTCACCCAGTTGAAGGTAACATCGTGCTTCTCGAGCAGGGGGAGCAGCTTCTCCCAGAGGTCGGAATTGAGCGCAGGCTTCTTGTCCGCCTTCACCCAGCCTCTCTTCTTCCAGCCGTACACCCAGCCCTTTGTAACTGCATCAACGACATAGCGGCTGTCGGTGGTGAGCATGACCTTGCAGGGTTCCTTCAGAGCGGAGAGCCCGACTATGACAGCGGAAAGCTCCATGCGGTTGTTGGTGGTGGAGGCATCTCCGCCGGAGAGCTCCTTTTCGGCCGTGCCGTACCTCAGCACGATTCCGTAGCCGCCGGGGCCCGGATTGCCGCTGCACGCTCCGTCAGTAAACAGCTCGACTGTTTTCATGCATTCACATCCTTTGTGTCAGTCCTTCCATATTATTATACATTATCTACTTCCTTGATAGGTTAAAAGTTAACCGGCGGAAACCATATATATGTTAGTTATAGCTTACTGAATAAGATTCCCCCCCTGCCCCCTTGTAGGGGCGCATTCCGTGCGCCGTGTTCAGCCGTCAGACCGTCTTTCGTCCATAGCCGTGATTGTAGGGACGGCCAACGGCCGTCCGCGTGTCACGTTACATTTCATGACTGCGGACGGCGGATCGCCGCCCCTACGTTCCATCACTGTCAGACGATACTAAAGATAAAGGCTAACGGCTAAAGGCTCAGAAACACAAAAACGGGAGCATCACGCTCCCGTTCTCATTATCAGCTTACAAATATTGCCTTTATGATCGAATAGCCGTATGGCGGCACCACAAGGTCGCTGCCGTCGAATTCGCCTATGCAGCGTCTGAAGTCCCTGAAGCGCGAAAGCCTTTCGGGGATATCCGTCAGCACGGCGTATTCTCCGCTGCGGTTGATGAAGAAGATATAGTCGGTATCTGCGCCCTCACGGGTGAAGCCGATAAGCCTGTTGTCGTCGGTGTTCTCCTCGTTTATGACGAAATAGGTCCTGCCGTCCCTGAGGTTCGGTATGGACTTTCTGACGCGGCCAAGCTCCTTTATATAGTCCAGAAGCTCCGTATCCTCATGTCCCCATGGGTAGCAGCGGCGGTTGAAGGGATCCTTGTAGCCCTGCAGTCCCACCTCGTCGCCGTAGTAGATGCTCGGTACGCCCGGCAGGAAGTACATGAGCGCCATAGCAGCCTTCAGCATATCCTTTCCGCGGCTGTATTCCTCCGCGGTGAGCCATCTCTCCGCCATCCAGTCCTTGGATTTGTCATCGCAGCTCTCGCCGCCGAGACGGTTTATCGCACGCTCTATGTCGTGGGTGGAGACGAAGTTCATCAGCACATCAATGGAGGGCTTGGGGTAGTTCTCCAGTATCGTCATTACGGAATTGATGAGATCCTGCGGTCTGCCGCCGCGGAGATAGTTTATTATCGCCTCACGGAAGGGGTAGTTCATGACGGAATCCAGCTGGTCGCCGAGGAGATAGCGTCTCTTCACACCGTAGCTCTCCTTGTTGGAGGCGTCCTCCCAGACCTCGCCTATGATCACCTTGTCCTTGTCGAAGCTCTTCACGCTCTTGCGGAGGTTGTTCAGGAACTGATCCGGCAGCTCATCAGCAACGTCGAGACGGAATCCCGCAGCGCCCAGCGACAGCCAGTACTGCAGCACGCCCTCCTCGCCGCAGATGAACTCCGTATAGCTCTCGTTGTTCTCGTTGACGTTCGGGAGAGTATCTATTCCCCACCAGGCCTCATAGGTATCGGGGAAGTGTATGAAGCTGTACCAGTCGTGGTACTTGCTGTCCCATGACTGATAGGCTCCGGGCTCGGGATAGCGTCCGTTCTTGTTGAAGTAGACACTGTCAGAGCCGGTATGCGAGAAGACTCCGTCAAGTATGACGGATATGCCCAGCTTCTTTGCATCCTTGCAGAGAACGGCAAAGTCCTCGTTCGTTCCGAGCAGGGGATCGACCTTCATATAATCGGCAGTATTGTACCTGTGATTCTCATGGGACTCGAATATCGGGTTGAGATAGATGCAGGTAACGCCCAGGTCATGCAGATAATCCAGCTTCGAGCGTATGCCCTCAAGGTCGCCGCCGAAGTAGTCATTGTTCCAGACATGGCCGTTATGGTCGGGACGGTAATAGGGAGTGCCGCCCCAGTCCTCACGCATGACACGGCCGTAGGGGATATCCTCATGCAGCTTTCCGCTTCGGCAGAAGCGGTCGGGGAATATCTGATACATTATTCCACCCTTGAGAAAATCGGGAGTCTCGTAGTCTTCCTTATATACGGTGAGCTGGAAGAGACCGCCATCGCCCTCTGTTCCGTAGTGAGCGCCGTGCTTCTTGATATACCGGCGAACTCCTCCGCAGGTATAGGAGAAGTAGTAGTAATGCACATCCGCATATCTCGGGGTGTACTCACAGGAATATACGAAGCAGTCCTCCTCCTCGCCGGATACGTTCATGGGTATGAAGCGCTCCTTGAAACCGGTGCGGAAGAGCACCATCACAGGGGTATAGTCCGGCCTCACCTCCTTCGGAAGTCTTATGGAAAAGCGGCAGCTCCTGTTCTGCCGGAGGGCACCGAACACCGATTTATAGCTAAGATGCCAGGTATCATATACAGGTCTCATATACAGAACTCCTTTATGATTACAGCTATCCCCCGTCACGGGGACGGGGGAACAGTTTTATATAGTGCTTATCTCAGATGCCAGATATTGTCTGCGTACTCAGTTACCGCACGGTCGGCAGAGAAGATGCCTGCGCCGGCGATATTGTTCAGCGACATCTTGGCCCACTTCATCCTGTCATTGTAGCACTCTGTGATGTAGGCCTGTGCCTTTCTGTAGCTGTCGAAATCGGCGAGCACCATGTAGGGATCCCTGAGTCTCAGTGAATCCGCAACGTCAACGAAGGTGCAGCCGTTGATGCCGTGATACATACGCTCGATAGCGTCGTTTATCCTGCCGTCACCCTTGAAGTAGTCGTCAGGGTTGTAGCCTCTTGCCCTGAGAGCATCCACCTCGGGAGCAGTCATACCGAAGATAACGATATTGTCATCGCCGGCAGCCTCCTTGATCTCGATGTTTGCGCCGTCGAGAGTTCCGAGGGTAACAGCGCCGTTGAGCATGAGCTTCATGTTGCCTGTACCGGAAGCCTCTGTTCCTGCAAGGGATATCTGCTCGGAGATATCGGCTGCGGGCATGAGGTGTTCGGAGAGCGTTACGCAGTAGTTCTCAAGGAACACTATCCTCAGCTTGTCGTTTATCTTCGGGTTCTTTCTTACCTCCTCGGATATAGCCCAGATCAGCTTGATGATCTGCTTTGCAAGGAAGTATCCGGGAGCAGCCTTTGCTGCGAAGATGTAGGTCTTGGGAGTGAAGGGAGCATCCGGATCATTGAGCAGGTACTGGTAATCCGCAAGGATATTGAGCGCGTTGAGGTGTTGTCTCTTGTATTCATGCAGACGCTTTACCTGTACATCGAAGATGCTGTCGGGATCTATGGAGATGTCGCTCTGTCTGCTGACGTACTTTGCAAAGAGCTCCTTGTTCTCGCGCTTCACATCGAGCAGCTTCCTGAGCACCTCCTCGTCGTTCTCAAACTCACGGAGCTTTGAGAGCTCTGCACCGTCCTTGATGAACTTCGGGCCGATAGTATCGCTGAGGAGCTTTGTAAGTCCCTCGTTGGACTGATAGAGCCATCTTCTGTAAGCTATGCCGTTGGTGACGTTCTTGAACTTCTCGGGAGTGCTCTCATACTCGTCACGGAAAACGCTCTCCTTGATGATCTCGGAATGGAGCTTGGATACGCCGTTTACGCTGTGTGAAGCTGCGACGCAGAGCGTAGCCATGTGTATCTTGTTGTCCTTGATGATGGACATTCTTGTGGTCTTGGCGCTGTCATAGCCGTTGCGCTCCATGAGCGACTGGCAGTAGCGGTTGTTGATCTCAACGATAATGGAGAAGATACGGGGTATTACTCTCTTTACGAGGTCAACGTCCCACTTCTCAAGAGCCTCTGCCATAACGGTGTGGTTGGTATAGGCGAAGGTCTTTGTTACGATGTCCCATGCCTTGTCCCAGGAATAGCCGCACTCGTCAAGGAGCACTCTCATGAGCTCGGGGATAGCAAGTGTGGGGTGTGTATCGTTGATATGGATAGCCACCTTGTCTGCGAGGTTGTCAAGGGTGCCGTATACCATCATGTGATCGTTGATGATATCGCCGATAGAGGCTGCACAGAGCAGGTACTGCTGGCGCAGACGGAGAGCCTTGCCCTCGGGGTGGTTGTCGTTGGGGTAGAGTATCTTGGATATGGAGTTATCGATAGCATTCACGGCAAGAGCCTCTGCGAAGTGTCCCTCCGAGAAATGCTTCATGGCCTCGGGGCTGAAGCCGGATGCCTTTGCCTCCCACAGTCTCAGTACGGAAACAGCATCGGAGCCGTAGCCGGAGACATACATATCATAGGGGATGGCCTTTACGATATGGTAGCCGACATGTTTTACATGGTGGTACTTGTCATCCCAGTATTCCTGAAGCTCGCCGTCAAAGTGCACATCAACAGCCAGCTCAGGTCTCTTGACGAGCCATACCGAGCCGCCGGGGAGCCAGTCATCTGCAAGCTCTATCTGCATACCGTCCTGTATCTTCTGACGGAATATGCCGTACTCATAAAGTATTGAATAGCCCATGGCAGGGAAGCCTGTCGTTGCAAGAGCGTCAAGATAGCAGGCTGCAAGACGGCCGAGACCGCCGTTTCCGAGGCCTGCGTCAGGCTCGAACTCATACACCTTGTCAAGCGCTATGGTGTGCTCGGCGAGCATCTGTTTGAGCTCGTCAGCAATACCGAGGTTGTATATGCTGGTCTTGAGAGAGCGTCCCATGAGGAACTCCATAGACAGGTAGTATACCTGCTTGTTTCCCAAGGAATGTGTCTGATTCACGAAGCTCTGTCTCTTTGCACCGAGTATATCTACGATGATGGAGGAGAGGACCTGGTACACCTGTTTATCGGAAGCCTCCTCTGGCGTTACGCTGAACATAGCCTGAAGCTTCTTCGGGAATTCTTCTCTGATCTTGTCCATGAGGGGGTTAGCCTTATTCTTGGTAGCCATACTTTGCTCCTTCCGCCGCCTGAGCAGCTAATTACAATATGTATATTACTGACGGTTGTTGACGAAGAGGACGGATCTTCCATTTCTTGTATTATCTTTAAATCATCCTTTTCACCCATTAAATATCTTTACTATCAGTATATGATAATTGTATCACTTTTACTGAATCATTGTCAAGTGTATTATTAACCAAATATTTGTCAACGGAATGGACATTATAGAGAAATTGCGGAAAAGCCTCTGAAACAATGTAGAAATCGCCCTGTCATTCTTTGTATAATGTGCTTAAATACCATTATCTTCCTGCGCCTTATTGTGCAAATAATACAATTTCCACATCTTAAAAATTATTATGAAAAAATCTAAAATATCCTTGAAATTTATAGAGTTATATGATATAATACAAATGTGTAGATTTTCGGCAGGTCAGTGCTTTCTGGAAAGATGCGCCATACTATTGCAAAGGAAGGATCAAAAATGTCAAAGAAAAAGAAAAGATTTTCACCGCTTAAGTTCCTGCTGATACTTGTATGTATATTCATGCTGATCGCCTCCGCAGCGATCAATGTACTCTTTACGATGTACAAAGTCCCGAAGATATGCGACAGGTACATATATATAGTTGAAGATAACAACCCCCTCGGTGCCGATGTCACTGACGGCGCTGTCCTTTTCGCCAAGGAGGCGACCGATATCAGTCTTGCCGCAGGAGACATCGTCATCTGCTATCCCGCAGATACTCCCGACGAGCTCTGCCTGAGAAGCATCAACGCCAAGTCCAAGAGCGAAAACGGCGATGTAAAGTACTTCACACGCGATGCCTACCACGTAGATGAGGTAGCTTCCATACCCAAGGAAAAGATCGTGGCTGTTGCCACAGGATACAGCGAGAGCGAGCTGCTCGGAAAGTTCATCAGCTTCACAAGAAGCGTAAGAGGAATCGTTCTCGAGTTCATACTTCCCCTCCTGCTGCTCATCATAATGCTCTGTGCAAGAGTCGCTTATGCAAGGAACAGAAGAGAGGAAGAGACCTTCTATGATTTTGAAGGCGACAATTCCGCTGCTGCTGAGGCAAAGGCTGCCGTAGATCCTCTGTTCGACAATACCGAGAGCATACAGATGACGGACGAGTTCGAGCGCAAGAAGCAGTCCATAGCTGAGAATTTCAGCCAGAAGAAGGTAAATCCCGATTCTCCCTACCAGAAGGAAAAAGAGCGCACTATGCAGTTCAAGGCACAGCGTGCTTCCGGCAATACCGGCAATATCGCAGCACAGAACCAGGCTCAGGCCGTTCCCCCTGCTGCACCCGTTTCAGACAAGATATCTGAGCCCGTATCCGAGGAAGTAAAGGAAGCGGCTCTGAGGAAGACTGCCGAGGCTGAAAAGACCGGCGTATACACCTTCAAGCAGAAGAGCGATGATATGGTAACAGAGAGCGAGCCGGCTGTAGTGACTCCCGGACTTGTTGAGAAGACCTCCGTAAGCGAGCTTGCCGCAAAGGCTGCTGCTGCACCGAAGGCTCCGGCAAAGGAAGAGTCCACACCGGATATCTCGGATATCATCAAGAAGAGCGAGACCAACCGCAAGAAGAAGGATACCTCAGCAATGTCAGTAGACGATCTTCTCAAGATCATCGAGAACGAAAAGAAGAAGCTCTGATATCCGGTCTGCGGATAACACGATAAGCAGAAATAAAGCCATAGCGTTCATCCGGTCTGTGCCGGATAAGCTATGGCTTTTATGCTGCCGCCAAAAACATACCGAAGGAGAATGAGCCATACCATGAAACAAAGTTCAAGAAGAACAAAGATATATATTATAATCATCGTTATTATCAGCCTGCTGCTGGCTGCAAGTGCAGTGCTCAATATCTGCCGGCTTAACGGAGATACGGCTCCGATGTCCGGCTGCTCTCAAGGAAAGCTGTCGAAGCCCCTCCGGTCAGCTGAAGTCCGCCGCAGGATCAGGATACATAAAGCCCCGGAACGGTCTGTGTACCGTCCGGGGCTTTTCCTTTGTGCTGTTCCGATGTGGCAGATACAATAAACGGCTCCCGTCACGGGAGCCGTCATTGGATCACTTTTTCTTCTTCTCGGTTGACTTTCCTTCAGCCTTCTTCTTATCTTCCGCGGAAGTCTCCTCAGCGGCTTCCTCAGCAGTTTCCTCTGCCTCTTCCTCTGTCTCCTCAGCAGCAGTCTCAACTGCCTTTCTCTTTGCGCTGTCGCTCTTGATAGCCTCAATAACAGAAAGGGCAAAGAAGAACATCAGGGCGAGTCCCTCTAAAGCAACGAGGGGGAGCTTTACGTTGCTGACGATTCTTCCGACTCTGTCAGCAGCGGTATTTGAAGCGGGAACAAGAACATTGTAAGCATTCTTGAATGTTACGTTCTTATAGTAGTCATCAGCTGTAAGGCTTACGCTCTCGATAAGCTCGTTTGTCTTCTCGTTGAGAGAAACGAGAAGCTCCTCTACCTTGGTCGTATCAGCCTCACTGGAACTTGTACGTTTCTGGAGCGCTTCCATTCTCTCCGTGTAATACTTGATCCTCTGCTTGGTCTCTGAAAGATCATCTGTAAGAGTGAGCTTGCTCCTGAACATTCTGTCGTACTGCTCTGAAGCCTGTGTTATGGTCTGATCGATATCAACATCACTGTTGTTGATGATCATTACCTGATCCTTCTCGTATGACTCGATAGATTCGATGACGGAAGCCAGCTGCTCCTCGTACTGTGTCTGCTGTCTCTCAAGTGCCTTGATCCTGTACTCATAGGTAGCAAGCGCCTGATCCTTGTCCTTGGTGACATTGTTGATGGAGATGATGGAGTAGATCTGATCTACGTCAACGCTGCGTAATGTGCTGATAGCCTGTGAAAGGTCATCGAAGGTGAAGCCTGTCACTGCAGAACGGAAACGTGTTGTATCCTCGTTAGCCAGAGTCTTTACATACTTGCGGAGAGTTGAAAGACTGTTATCGAGAACGTCGAGAGCCTCTGCATAATCATAGTCCTCGTAATTGATAGCTCTTACAGCGGCACCGACAGACTCGTTGTAGCCGTACTCCTCATAGAACCAGTTCTGGTACTGCTCGAGGATCTCGTTGAATACGTCAACAGCCTCACCTGTGGACAATTCAGTTTCATTGTAATCAAGGGTTATAATGAACTGTGTCGGGAAGTATGTGGTATCAAGCATTTCCTGAGCTGCGGCAAGGTTACCGCTGTTTGCAGTCTCGTATACGCTTTTGTATGTAGTGATTCGGTCGATGGCATCGTGGGGGATGAGTCCCTTTTCTGCGATACCGCTTCGGATATTCTCAAGCTCGGTAAGATCCATGCCGAGAGCATCGAGAGCCTTCTCGATAACAGCAGGATTCTTGATAGTGTTGATATCGAACTTCCGGCCGTTGGGATCCTTGCCCTTCTCGATGCCGGAGTAGGAGAAGCTGACGAGAGCCTCCAGAGGTGCCTTCTTGATATGTGTAGTCAGTATAGCATATCCGACTGCCAGCGCACCGATGATTATGGCGGAAACGAGCCATATTGCAAAGTACTTTTTGATCTTAGAAATAATGGTGAAAAGGGAGATAACGACCTCGTCATTATTCTCCTTCGGGTTATTGATCGTAATATTCAGATTACGGTCATTGTTTTTATTCGCCATTTTTACCTCCTGTTTATTCGTCGCGGGACGTTAAAGTCTTACTATGATATAATATCACTAATTTCCCGAAAAGTCAAGGATTTTCTGATGTTTTTCAGATCGCACATCCTGTTCAGACAGTATGACCTTTGGAGCGTATCACTGTCGTCACCTTATCGACATAACTGCGGCATATCTCTTCGGAGGGAGCTTCCACCATAACGCGGACAAGAGGCTCTGTACCGCTCTCGCGGACGAGTATCCTTCCGGTCTCGCCGAGTGCATCTGCCACCTCTTCGACTGCTGCCTGTACATCGGGATCTGACTGTGCTGCCGATTTGTCCTTTACCTTCACGTTCTCGAGCACCTGAGGATATACCTTGAAGGGTGCCGCCAGCTCGGAGAGCTTCTTCTTGCGGGACATGATGACCTGCATGATCTTCAGGCTCGTGAGGATGCCGTCGCCTGTGGACGCATACTTTGAGAAGATGATGTGTCCGGACTGCTCTCCGCCGAGGAGACAGCCGTGCTCCTTCATATACTCATAAACGTACTTGTCGCCTACTGCTGTACGGGCATACTCTACGCCGATCTCGTCAAAGGCCTTGAAAAGACCGAAGTTGGACATTACAGTGGCTACGACGGTATTGTTGACAAGATTGCCCTTCTCCTTCATATATCTTCCGTAGATATAAAGGATATGATCGCCGGTGATTATGTTTCCGAGCTCGTCAACACAGAGGCAGCGGTCTGCGTCACCGTCGTATGCGAAGCCGACATCGAAGCTGTTCTCCTTTACGTACTTCTGGAGCACCTCTATATGTGTGGAGCCGGCATTCTCGTTGATATTCACGCCGTTGGGCTCTGCGTTTATAACGTGTGTCTCTGCGCCGAGGGCTTCAAATACCGCTCTGGCGATAGTCCATGAAGCGCCGTTGGCGCAGTCGAGAGCAACCTTCATGCCGCGGAAGGAATACATTCCGAGGGATATAAGATAGCCCATATATCTGTTCCTGCCGGCAACGTAGTCCACACTCCTGCCGATGTCTCCGCCTGTTGCGAAGGGGAGCTCAGGGTAATCCTGACCGAAGGCGGAGAGCTTTCCGTCAAGGTAAGCCTCAACGAGGGCTATGACCTCGTCCTCCATCTTCTCACCGTCATGGTTGATGAGCTTGAGACCGTTGTCGTAGTAGGGATTGTGGCTCGCTGAGATCATTATGCCGCAGTCAAAGCCGTCAACTCTTGTGACGTAGGCAACTGACGGGGTAGTCGTTACGTGGAGAAGATAGGCATCTGCTCCGGAGGCCGTGATGCCGCCTACGAGCGAATACTCGAACATATAGCTGGAGCGGCGTGTATCCTTTCCGATAACTATCCTCGGTGCTGAGGCGTCGCCGTTTCTCTTTTTGAGCTCGCCGTAGTACCAGCCGAGGAACCGTCCCACCCTGAATGCATGATCTGCTGTGAGGTTGACGTTAGCAGTACCTCTGAAACCGTCTGTTCCGAAATACTTTCCCATTTGTATTATCTCCTTTGTATAGCTTATATTATGTTATGGCAGCATGGCTGCCTGTATAACACGATATCATTTTAATTATATCACAAAACATTTCCCCCGTCAATAATAAATGTCTGTTTTCTGCGGAATATTCCTGACGCGGGAGCATATCCATTATCAGAGGGGCAGTTCTGCCCCGGCGAATAAGAACAAAGCAAAGGAGCAGAGACATGAAAGACGAACGCACAGCTGCCTCTCAGGGCATAATACTCGAGAACCGCAAAAAGCTCACTATCTCCGGCATGACCGACGTTGACAGCTTCGATGAGAGGACGATATGCCTGTATACCCAGCTCGGGGAGCTGACGGTGCAGGGGACCGGCCTCCATATCGACTCCATGAGCATAGAAAGCGGAGATATGACCATATCAGGCGAGATACGCTCGCTGATATACGGCGATGACCAGCGCCGCCATCCTCTCACTGCCCTCGGAAGGCTGTTCCGATGATGCTGCTCAATATACCGGAGACCTATTTCTCCGTCGGCGAGGAGCTGCGCCTGTTCGCTCTCTCCTGCCTGCTCGGTGCCGTTCTCGGGCTGTGGTACGACCTTTTCCGGCTTCTCAGGCTCCTTCTCCCCCACAATGCCCTGCTCACGGCTGCCGAAGACCTTCTTTTCCTTGCCGGCTGTACCGGAGCCTTCTGCTGCTTCACCTCGGCGGCAGTACGCAGCGAGCTGCACTGGTGGTATGCTTTCGGCGCGCTGCTCGGTATGGTGCTCTATCTCCTCACTCTCGGAAGCCTTGTCATGAGGACGCTCCGCCGGCTGATACTGCCGGTAAAAAAGGCTTTTGTGCTAATTGGTCAGGCGGCAGTGTGCAGATTTGTAGGATATTCCAAAGTTGTTGTTAGATATTTTAAAAAACACATCATACTATTGATGAAAGTGCCGGTTATGTTGTATAATAATAAGGAATCTAAAATCAGAAAGAACGTGGAAAACGTTGTTCAGAAAGAAGAAAAACGAAGACACAAAAAAAGGTCTGTTTAACCGCGGGCTCGTGAAGCTGTTCACTGCCGTATTCGTACTAAGCTGCTTCGCAATCATCATAGTGACCAACAAGGACTGTGCAGAAAAACAGAAGGAGCTTGACGTTATAGAGGAGAAAATAGCCGCCTGCGAGCTTGAAAATGCCGATCTTCAGCGAATTCTTGACAGTGACGACCTTTCTCCTTACATGGAGCGCAACGCAATTGAGCGTGGATATGCTTATCCCGACGAGCGCAGATTTTATGATACATCAAGAGATTAATCTCCGGCGGCCCGGGGCGGCAGCACTGCGCTGAACGGGCAGCGGCCGGATGAAAAGGAGTTATATATAATTATGCAGCTGGAAATCGGTAAGATCTACAACGGAACAGTCAAGGCTATCACCCAGTACGGAGCCTTTGTGGACATCGAGGGCGGCGGATCCGGTATGGTACATATATCCGAGGTCGCCAATACATATGTCAACGATATCCATGAATTCCTCACTGAAGGACAGGAGATAAGGGTGAAGGTCATAGGTATCAACGATAACGGCAAGGTAAGTCTCTCACTGAAAAAGGCTCAGGAGGACGAAGGCGCTTCTCAGAAGTCCGAAGGAGGCAGCCAGAACAGGCCGCGCAGGGACAGGCCCCAGCGCCCGAAGCCGAATATCTGGGAACCTAAAAAGACTATCCCTCAGTCAGAGATGACGTTCGAGGACATGATGTCTCACTTCAAGCAGACCAGCGAGGAGCGTATCGGCGAAGGCAAGCGCCGTACCGACCGCCGCAACGGTACACGAAGAAAGTAATTCATACCGTCCCGTCCGGGACGGTTTTTTCATAAAGGAGGAGCCCGCGATGTCAATCAATTTATATGAGGAGACAGTTGCCGCAGACTTCAATATCTCAATATGGAAAAAATTCAACCGCGCAGTAGAGAAGTACCAGCTGATACAGGACGGCGACCGCATAGCCGTATGTATATCCGGCGGCAAGGACTCGATGCTGCTGGCACTGTGCATGGAGCGCCTGAGAAAATTCAGCAAGAACAAGTTCACCCTGAAATTCCTCGGCATGGATCCCGGCTATACCTGGCACGTCAAATCCCAGATACTCAGCAACGCCGATAAGCTGGGGATACCGCTCACCCTTCGCCCGACGAGGATATTTGAATCCGCAGAAAAGGCAGGAAAGCATCCCTGTTTCCTCTGTTCAAGGCTCCGCAGGGGCTGGCTCTACAAGACCGCAAGCGAGCTGGGCTGCAACAAGATAGCCCTCGGTCACCATTTCGATGACGTTATCGAGACCATACTCATGGGTATGCTCTACGGTTCGCAGATGCAGACCATGATGCCGAAGCTCCACAGCGAGAACTATGCCGGAATGGAGCTGATACGTCCGCTCTATCTTGTGCGGGAGGCAGATATCATCCGCTGGTGCAAGTGCAACCACCTGAACTTCATACAGTGTGCCTGCTCTGTTGCCGAACGCAACGAGGCAGACGGCACAGGCTCAAAGCGTCAGGAGATCAAGAATCTGCTTGCAGAGCTCAGGCAGGTCAATCCTGCGGTGGATATGAATATATTCAGGAGCGCAGAGAACGTGAACCTCCAGACGCTCATATCCTTCCACATGGGCGAGCTTCGCCACCACTTCCTTGACAGCTATACCGAGGGGCGCACCATAAGAGGTACGATAGCCAGGAAGGCTCCCCCGGCGGAAGAAAAAGAATAGAACGATAAAGGGCGCACGATGTGCGCCCTTTACATATAGAGATAGGTATAGAAAGACAGCTTATAAAAGTAATAGCTACGCCGGGACAGCATAGCTAAAGAAAATGAGAAAAATATAGAAGGGGAATTGGGGGATTTCTTAATCCTCTTTAAGTATATCCCCGATACCTTAAAATAATCTTAAATGGACTTTAATTTTTTCTTTTTTCAAAGAATGGTTAATATTCAGCCTTAATCCTCGACGGCAACTGCTGCCTCGAGAGCTATCTCCATCATGTCGCGGAAGGTGCTCTGCCTCTCCTCTGCGGTGGTGGAAAGTCCCTTGAGAGGGCAGTCGGATACTGTGAGTATCGCAAGAGCGTTCCTGCCGGCGCGGGCGGCGTTCATGTACAGTGCAGCAGCCTCCATCTCTATACCGAGGACGCCCATCTTCTGCCATTCCGCAAGGCTGTCGGCATCGTCATAGAAGGTATCGCTGGAAAGGATGTTGCCCACATGGTAATTGCAGCCCTTTGCCGCAGCAGCCGCAGCAGCAGCGGAGATGAGGCTCCATGAGGCTGTGGGAGCGTATGTGCCGGGGAGCCGGTACTGCGAAGCATAATTCGAGTTGGTGCTTGCGCTCATGCCGATGATGACATCGCGGAGCTGTACGTTATCGGCAACAGAGCCGGCTGTGCCGACGCGGATGATGTTCTCCACACCGTATTCGTTGAAGAGCTCCCATGAGTAGATGCCTATGGAAGGCATACCCATGCCGCTTCCCTGTACGGAAACCGGGACTCCCTTGTAGGTGCCGGTATATCCCAGCATACCTCTTACCTGATTATAGCATACAGGAGAATCGAGGTAGTTCTCGGCTATGAATTTAGCTCTCAGGGGATCGCCCGGCATAAGGACGGTAGCGGCGATATCGCCTTTGTTTGCACTGTTGTGGGGTGTTGGCATAGTGATTCCTCCTTGTTTAATGATTAATAGTTATCGATCATCTGTATTCTGACAGTATTCTCAGAATATCTTCTCCATATTTCTCGCACTTCTTGTCTCCGAAGCCTGGGATCTGCTTCAGCTGATACATATTTGCCGGAGAACTTCTTATTATCTCCTCCAGCTGTGCGTTATTATAGATGAAATAAGACTTTATATTTTCTTCACGGCTCTTGTTATATCTGTAGCTTTTGAGGGCTTGATATACCGGCAGAGCTTCAAGCCCGGATGAAGGGGCTTCCGGTGAAGGCGCAGCAGCCTGATTATTATACGGCGCTGTCTGCTGAACGAAAGCAGCATTCGGGACGACCGGAGCAGCGGCCTGATTATTATACTGTACTGTCTGCTGAGCGAAAGCAGCATTTGAGGCAGCCGGCGCTGCGGCCGGTCTGTTATACGGCATTGTCTGCTGAGCAAAAGCTGAGTTCGGAGCAGCCTGTGCTGCTGTAATAACGGCGTTTTTATATTTTTCTGTATAATCCTTGGTATTCTTTATGCTTTTTTCAAGGAAGAAATCTGCAAGCTCCTTCATTTCCTTATCAGACATTTTCGCGGCTGTAGTCTTCTCGTTAAGCTCCTTTATGTAGCTGTTCAGTCTGTCTGCCTTGATCACCCTGCTTTTGATATCAGCAGGAGCATACCTCATATTCAGCACTGATGAAGGATTGGCGAGTACAATGATAGATTTGTAGATATCGTCAAAATATTTATCGAACGAATTTCGCATCAGCATCGGCTTTGACTCTCGCCTGATCTCATGTATCATATCGAGGTGGCGCTGGTTCTGGGTTACCGGGCTGTATATGCCCTTTTTGACATATCTGTTTCCGAGCTGAACCTTTCTTGTGAAGTTGCCCTGATTATCAATATCTATCTCTCCGTAGAGATTCTTGCATTCTATGACTATAATTGTCTTCCGCGTAACAACAAGATAGTCTATCTGCGTAGTGAGGCCGTCCCGTTCAAAAAACAGATCGTGCATTATATACATCGGCATATGACTGTTTTTCAGCTCGAACAACAGATTCTCCTCGCCATTTATACCAAGCTGGACGAGTTTGATGTCCTGTTCAATCTGAGGCTTTATTTCTGCGGGAGCAGCAGCGAGATAGGCCGTAAGCTGTTCGAGCTGAACTGTCGCTTCGCTGTCTTCTTTCAGAATGACCGGATCTCTGAGTTTGTCGAATAATCCCATTTTTGTCCTCCTTCTTTATCTCCTCATCAGCTTCCTTACCGTATCAACTATGGCCTGATAGCTGCCGGCGCAGATAACGAGGGTGAGCAGAACGAGCCAGAGCATATAGAGGGGCGGCTGGAATATCACAAGCGCGCACATCATGAACAGTCCGACTGTATTCAGCACTGACTTGACTGCATTGAATCTGAAGGGAACATAGTATCTTGCGTCGATGATACGCAGCCAGAAGCATACATAGTAGCTGAGCACGGTGGCGATGGAAGCTCCCTGTATGCCCCACTCCGGTATCAGTATCCAGTTGAGCACAAGGTTTACGATACAGGTGACGAATGCGGTCCAGAAGGAGTTCTTCGTATGCTTGGTGGCGTTGTATATGCCGCCGAGGAACTGGTCGAGGGCGGTATAGAGTGCGGCTATGACGAGTATGGGGGTATAGATGTATACCATGGCGTATTCCGGGTGGGTGCTGGTATTTACCAGTATCGCGGTCACCGGCTTGATAAGGAGTATCAGTCCGGCGGACGCCATGAAGAGTATCGCTTCATAGGTGGAGTAGACCTTCTCATAGAAGGCGCTCCTGTCCTGTGATTCGTTCTCCGTTATGGCGGACATATTCCACGCCTGGAAGAATATGGTCGATACCATGGAGATGAGGTTCGGGATACGGTTCGCTACGCCGTAGAGTCCGGCAGAGCCTGCGCCGAGGACAACACGGGTGCTGTGCATATCGCGGATGAAGAGCCTGTCCGAAAGGCTCGTGATGGTCCACATTACTATGGTCGGCACAAGGGGCATCGCAAAGCGCATCATGGACTTTGCAAGGGGAGCGCTGAATGCCCTTACATCAAGGAAACGCCTCAGTCCTGCCGTTCTGAACAGGAAGACGGACGAACAGAAGTCGGAGAGGATGACTGAGAGCATGAAGCCCTTTACTCCCCAGCCGAGCGCTCCGATGAAGATAAGGTTGAAGATGAGCAGTGTCATGGTGGCGAGTATGCCGTCGAGAGAGAAGAGCTTCACCATGTCCCGCGCCCTTACGAACTGACTTATGAGCATTCGCAGGGTGGACATACAGGTGTAGGTTATAAGAAGTATGGTGTAGTCGTTGATGAAATTCAGCAGCGGTATCATCTTCAGCAGTGGCACTATGAGCGCCACGCCGACGAAGCCCGCAAAGGTCATGCAGGCCGAGGTGGAGAACACCTGCTTCTTGTCATAGTGCCTGTCAAGGCCGAATCGTATCAGGTATTCCTGAAGACCGAAGGAGAATATGGGTATAAGGAAGAGGGCCGTGCTTTCAAGGAGGTCCTTGTCGTTTATATCCGCAGGGCTCATGTACTTGGTATAGAGATTCGTGAGCAGCAGCACGAGTATCTTCGAGCCGAAATTACCGATAGCGAAAATACCGGTATTGAATGCTAACTTCTTGTATTTGTTCATCTGTAAACACTCCGAATAAAGATATTATCCGATAAAAAGGATACACAGGTATATTATATCACATTTCCGGAGCTTTGTCATGTATTTTATAAAAAAATCTTTCAGAAAAAAGAAAGAGCTCTCCTGCCTAAGGGAGAGCTGATTCAGAGGGAAAGTTGTAGGGTTTTTTCCGATCCTTCAGGGGTCAGCTGGGGATCGATTATGAAGAATAGCAAAAACAAGAGGTCTTCCGTTCTGAAGGCAGATGCGGCTGCCTGTTTCCGCACCGGGGAAGCCTTGCCGAACGGCCTGATACCGGAAATAGAGGGAGGGATCCGGCATCATATCGTAGATCATTTCTACACGCCTTTGGGGAAAAGGCATTAATGAACTCGTGTCCTGTGTATCTCTGTCTACAAGTATATTATACAGTATGTTATCATGTTTTTCAATGAATTATACTATCTGATTGAGAAGATTTATTTTTATGTTCACAGTTTATTATATATTATCATCTTGCAATCCGCCCCTCTTTATGATACAATAGTATATACACTAAAGTCTGCAACACTATATCACACAGGCGAAAAGGGGGAAACGAAGTGAAAAGGAGAAAGCTGATCGGCGTAGTCATCACCGACTGTCATGTCAGGTTCCAGGAGGACATCCTGCGCGGCGTCATTCGTCAGGCGTTCCGCACGGGCTGCGATATTGCCGTCATAACCCCCTTTACCAACTTCTACTCGCATTCTCTCCAGAAGGATACCGAGCGTGAGATATTCAAGCTCCTGCTCTCCGACCGTTTCGACGGCTTCCTCTATGACCGCGCCAGCTTCTTCGGCGAGGAGATAACCAAGTATCTCGATTCTCTCCTCCTCCGCACTGGCAAGCCCGTTATGCTCCTCGATTCCGGCAACCACCGCAGCTTCGAGAGCACCTCCATAGATGACGCTGAGGCATTCGAGGCCATAACCGCCCACCTTATCGAGGTGCACGGGCTGAAGAGGATATACTGTCTAACCGGCCCACGCGGTGCCTACGTTGCAGAGGAAAGGCTCAAGGGCTACCGCAGCGCCATGCGGAGCCACGGCATCATGCCCGAGAAGAGCTGGATGCGCTACGGCGATTTCTGGACGGGCTCTGCCAGGCAGCTTGCCGCCGATATAGCCGACGGAGGCATCGAACGGCCTGAGGCAGTGGTCTGCGGAAATGACAATACCGCCGAGGCTCTGATAAATGCCCTTGCCGAAAGCGGCATAAGAGTGCCGGAGGATATAGCCGTCACAGGCTATGACAACAACCCCGAGGCTGCCGACACCGAGCCATCCATAACCACCTATGCCCGCCCGAATTTCCAGATGGGCGCCGAGGCCTTCCGCAGGCTCTACCGCATCATAACCGGCAGGATTTGCAACAAGATACCCAACCGGGAGGGCGGTCTCTGCATAGGCGAGAGCTGCGGCTGCGGGGTAAAGCGCCCGCGCAGCAAGCCCGGCCGTCACGAGCGCATGAACGCAAACTACGAAAAGATACTCTTCCGCGGAGATATGCTCTTTGACATAACCAATGCCGAGGATCCCCAGCAGTTCTCCGACAGGCTCGACAGCCATACCTATATGCTCTACAAGATGAAGGACCTCTTCATCTGCCTTACGAAGAAGTACATCGGCTCTGCCGCAGGCAGCTTCACGGACAAGCTGACCTTTGAGTGCGGCGACGACGTAAGGCTGATGCTCTCCAAGCACGGGGTGGTAAGGCGCTATCCGGGACCTGAGTATTTCAGCTCGGCCGATATACTCCCCTTCTACTCGGAGGACAGGCCCTTCCCCTCGGCTTTCTACATATCCCCCCTCAACTACAATGACAACTTCTTCGGATATACTGCGCTGTCCTTCGGAAAGCGTGACATGAGCTACAGCCCTCTGTACATCCAGTGGGCGACCTATGTGGATGTGGCACTTGAACAGGTGAGGATACGCTCCTTTATGAACAGCGTCATCTCCAACGCCAACAAGGCGCTGCTCTACGATGAATACACCGGGCTGCCCAACCGCAACGGCATGATGATGGAGTTCTCAAGGCGTGTCTCCACCGATGCAGGCGGCAGCATGGAATGCCTTCGCTTCGAGCTTACGGGCATATCCAAGACCTACTACCAGAGCGGTGAGGAGAAGTGCCGGAGGATAGTCGCTGCCTTTGCGGCGGCGGTAAAGGAATGTCTCAGCGATGATGAGATATGCGGCCTCTGGGAGACCAACTCCATAGCCGTACTCACTCCGCGCAAGGACCGCTGCGACGAGATATACCCCCTTGTATGCGCCAATATCAGGGAGAGCACAGGGGAGAACAGCTGCAACGTGGATTTCGTGCTCGGCACGGCACAGGTGCCGCTCATGCCCGATCAGAACCTGCCGGATATCATGCATCAGGCCATGGTGAACAGGCGCTGCACCTATTCTCTCTCCGAGCAGAACATCAACCCGCAGTTCGAGAAGCTGTGTATGCTCCGCAACCGCATCATGAAGAACCCGGAGAACCCGTGGAACATCAGCGAGATAGCCGAGGAGCTCTACCTCAGCAAGAGCTATCTCCAGAAGATATACAAGAGCTACTTCGGCAGCAGTATCATCGAGGAGATGATACACTTCCGCATAGACAAGGCCAAGGATCTCCTCGTCCATACCGATATGACTGTAACGGAGATATCAAGGGAATGCGGCTACTCCTCTTATAACTACTTCGTCCGCCAGTTCCGTGCCGAGGAGGATATGTCGCCCTCCGAATACAGAACATCAGCACTGAGCGCAGTACAGTAAAGGCGTATACAGCAGTTTTTGCCCCCACAGGTCACAGGCCTGCGGGGGCTTCTGTCTGTCCTCAGTTCCTGATTCGGAATGGGGTTTATAAACAAGCAAAGGCTGCTGATTGAGTTCAGCAGCCTTTGTCATCAGTCGATTATTTTCTTGTAGTTCTTCTCTTCCTCTTCCTCGGCTGCCTTTTTAGCGGCCTCCTTAGCGGCACTGCCGGCGGATTTTCCGCCCCTCGACATGAGGACTGCCGCAAATACTCCGGCAAAGGCGAGAAGTCCGAGCGCGAGTACTATGAAGAGCACCTTTTTCAGATTTCCGTTCACGCTCTTGTAGCTGAGTCCGCTGCGCCTTGCATAGGCAGCGCCCTCTGAGCCGTTGAAGACACTGAGCTCGAAGCCGTCGTTCTTCTTGAACGAGCCGTCAGCTGAATCGGTGAAGCCGAATGCGTGTTCGCCGACAGAGGTGAGGCCCTGCGGCAGGAGCACGTTGCTGAGCTTCTGGCAGTTGAGGAATGCGCCTGTTCCTATGGTGGCGATCTGATCGGGGAGTATCACTCTTTCAAGCGCCGGGCAGTTGTAGAATGCGCCGTCGTCTATCTTCCTCAGCGTGGTGGGAAGGTCAAGTGATTCAAGGGCGAGGCAGAACTGGAAGGCAACATAGCCTATCTCAGAAAGCCCCTCAGAGAAATGCACCGACTTCAGTTTCGTGCAGTAGCCGAACACATCGTCATTCAGCTCGTGTACGGAGCCGGGCAGGAATACGTTCTCAAGGTTTCCGCACATCGAGAAGGCGCCGTTGGCTATATTGGTGACCTTGTCGTCTATGTAGAGGTCGCCGGAGAGCTCCGTCGATGCACGGTATATGGTGGAAAGATCCTTGCTGCGGAGCATACCGTCACGGAAGAGGTAATGCTCGCTGCCCTCGGTATCGAAGGAGGATATGGAAGCGCAGTCTCCGAAGGCGAGATCGCCGATAAGCTCGAGCTTGTCCGGCAGCCTGAACTCCTTGAGTGCAGTACAGCCGTAGAAGGCGTTATCACCGATAATGGTGATATTGTCGGAGAGCTCGACCTCCTCGAGTGCGATGCAGGTCATGAAGCAGGCCTCCGGTATCTCCGTCAGACGTGAGGGGAGATGCACCTTTGAAAGTGAGGTGCAGCCTGCAAAGGCCTGAACGCCGATTGAGGTGACTGATTCCGGTATGGTCAGCGATGCTATCTTCTCGCAGCCGATGAATGCACCGTCACCGATAGCCGTTATGGCATAGCCGTTCCTGAGCTCCGGTATCTGGGATACAGAAGTGGTGGGATCGCATTTTGTAATAGTATAGGAGCCGTTAACCAGCTCATAGGTGAATGAGCCGTCCGTGAGAGCCTCGCCCAGCTCCTTGGCCTGTTCAGGGGTAAGGGCGCCGGCGCTGAGCGGAACGGAGAGGATGAACAGGGATGCAGCTGCAAGGAGAGCGGCTGCCTTTTTTAACAGCTTCATTTCTCTCCTCCTTTTTCCTTGGCACGCTTGGCCTTTATGCGCTCTGCGGCATTGGCCTTTATTGCCTGGATGCGCTTTTCTTCCTTCTTATGCTTTGTCTTTTTGCCGATGATGATGCCTATGACTGCGAGCACTGCTGCAAGAGCTGCTGCTGCACAGGTGATGAGGAAGGCAACGCTGACGTTCTTGCCGTTCATAAGTATCGTACCGGTCACGATCTCTATGCCGCGCTCATCGGCGTACTTCCAGCCCTCTGAGCCCTTGTCGGCGTATATCCTGAAATTCTTGCTGAGCTTGGTCTGCATCTGATCCGAGCCTTCCACAGCCTCCTCGATGTAGCCAAAAGCATAGTCGCCTATGGATTCCACCTTGTTGTAGAGGCGCACGCCCTCAAGGAGGGGGCAGTTGAAGAAGGCATCCACGCCGATAGTTGTGAGGTCAGGTGAGAGTGTGACCTTTCTGATGCTGCCGCAGTTGTAGAAGGCTGAGTCCTTTATGGCGGTGACGCCGGAAAGATCGGCCTCCTCGAGAAGACCGCAGTCTGCAAAGGCTGCCGGAGCTATCTCACGCAGGGAGGCGGGAGCGGTATAGCTGCCCTCCTTGGAGCTCGGGAACCTGAGGATCGTTGTCTTGTCCTTGTTGTAGAGCACACCGTCCTCGGAGCTGTAAGCACCGTCACCCTCGGTAACGGTTATATCCGTAAGGCTGTAGCAGGTGCTGAAGGGATATTCGCCCTCTATCACCCTGCAGGCGCCGGGGATGGTCAGCTTCTGGAGGTATACGCAGTTGTAGAAGGCATCGGTGCCGATCTCTGTGACTGTTTCGGGGAGGGTTATCGATGTGGCATAGCTGTACATGAAGCAGCGCTGTACGATGGAGGTTATGGTAACGCCGTCTATCTGCTTCGGTACGTCGATTATCTCCTCTGTTGATTTGCACATGACGAGACCTGCTGTGCCGTCATCTTTTATAGTATATACAAAGTCGCCGGATGTGACAGTGTCCATGGAGAGGTATTCCTTCTCCTGCGCGGCCTGTTCGTGGGTGAGGAAGAGGAAGGCAGGCTGCTGTTCGGATACGGTGTTGCCCTCTTCGTCCGTCCCGGCATCGATAAGGTTCTCGGAGACGTACTTCTCGGCGGCCGAGCCTATGGCTCCTGCGATGAAGAATCCGGGATCGGGATCGCCGTTGCTGAAATAGCCGAAGGCCTTTTCACCGATGTCCGTAACGCTGTCGGGGATATCTGCGTCCGGCAGTCCTGCGCCGAAGAAGCATTCCTTGCCGACGGTTTTGAGAGTGCCGGGGAAGAGTACCTCCTTGAGGTCGGAGCAGCCGGCGAAGGCGCTCTGCTCTATCTCCGTCACTGATGTTCTGCTGAGATCTGCCGAGCCTAAGCGGAGGCAGTCCCTGAAGCACTCCCTGCCTATCTTTTCAAGGCTTGACGGGAAGGTGACGCCTGAGGCGGAGCTGCATATAAAGGCTCTCGGGCCGAGCTCCTTCACGCCCTCGGGGATTTCGTAGGAGGTGCTCACCTTTGCGCGCGGATAGCAGACGAGACGTGTCTTGTCCTTTGTGAAGAGGACGCCGTCTGCTGAGGTGTAGTTTTCGTTTGCGGAGTCAACGATTATCTCCTGCAGCTCCTCGGATCTGAAGAACGGGCCGTCGCCGGAGATATATGTGACCGTTGCCGGAAGTGTTACCGATACGGCCTTTACTCCCGCAAAGGCTGTCTTGCCTATCTCGGTGACGGTGAGACCGTCGATGCTGTCGGGGACGGTCAGGGAGGTCTCCTGCGATTCGCAGGCCTCGATCCTTATTCCCCCTTCGACTTCCGAGTATGCCCATTCGCCGGAGGTGATCCAGCCGGAGGTATCCACAGTCTCCTCTGTCTCCTCATCGGCCTCCTCTGCGGCTGCATCCTCAGCCGTGTCTTCGGCCGTATCCTCAGCCGGCTCTGCTGTATCTGCAAGGAGCGGCCCTGCATCGGGAGCGGCGGGCTCCTCTGCTGCGAATGCTATGGCTCCTGACTGGCATATCAGCGCTGCTGCCGCAACGACTGCGGCTATTCTGCTGCGATCCATAATTTTTCCCTCTCTTTGTGTATGACTATGCAGACGGTTCTGCTTTATCTTATGCCGCATGAACGATACGCCGCGGCACACTATTTATACTATTATATCATAAGAGCGGAAGTAATGCAACGAATTTCACATGATTTTCATTCGGAGGTCAGACGGGGAAAACAGAAAAGCGGATATTATTCATAAAAATGCGGATATTTTAAAGAAAAATGAATATTTATCCGAAATCCCTTGACAATATCTTCACACGGTGTATAATAGTATTATTAAGATAACCACACCGCATCAGCGGTGATATATTTCAGGAGGTATTTATCATGGCTAACAAAAAGGATATCAAAAAGGTCGTTCTTGCTTACTCAGGCGGACTTGACACTTCCATCATCATCCCGTGGCTCAAGGAGAACTACAACAACCCCGAGATCATCGCTGTTTCCGGCGACGTAGGACAGGGCACAGAGCTGGACGGACTTGAGGAGAAGGCTATCAAGACAGGTGCTTCCAAGCTCATCATCGCTGACCTCAAGGAGGAATTCATCCAGGATTACGTTTATCCTACCGTACAGGCAGGCGCTATCTACGAGAACAGATATATGCTCGGCACTTCCTTCGCTCGTCCGATCATCGCAAAGCGCATCGCTGAGATCGCTATCGCTGAGGGCGCTGACGCTATCTGCCACGGCTGCACCGGCAAGGGCAACGATCAGGTAAGATTCGAGCTCGCTATCAAGGCTTTCGCTCCTGAGATGGCTATCATCGCTCCCTGGAGAGAATGGGACATCAAGAGTCGTGACGAGGAGATCGACTACGCAGAGGCTCACAACATCCCGCTGAAGATCAGCCGTGAGACAAACTACTCCAAGGACAAGAACATCTGGCACCTTTCACATGAGGGCCTCGACCTTGAGGATCCTGCAAACGAGCCTCAGTACGAGAAGAAGGGCTTCCTTGAGATGGGCGTATCTCCTATCGATGCTCCCGACAAGCCCACATACATCACTATCCACTTCGAGAAGGGCGTTCCCACAAAGCTGGACGGCAAGGAGCTCAACGGCGTTGAGATGGTTTCTGCCCTCAACAAGCTGGGCGGTGAGAACGGCATCGGTCTTGCTGACCTCGTAGAGAACCGTCTCGTTGGTATGAAGTCCAGAGGCGTTTACGAGACTCCCGGCGGTGCTATCCTTTACCACGCTCACGAAGTTCTCGAGACTATCACTCTCGACAAGGAGACTGCACGCATCAAGCAGTACCTCAGCATCAAGTTCGCTGATATCGTATACAACGGCCAGTGGTACACACCTCTCCGTGAGGCTATGAGCGCATTCGTTTCCAAGACTCAGGAGAGAGTTACAGGTGACGTTAAGCTCAAGCTCTACAAGGGCAACATCATCAATGCCGGCGTAACTTCACCCTACACACTCTATGATGAGGAAGTTGCTACATTCGATGAGGATGAGGTTTACAACCAGGCAGATGCAGCAGGCTTCATCAACCTCTTCGGTCTCCCGATAAAGGTTAAGGCACAGCTCGACAAGAAGAGAGAGCAGAACAAGTAAGATAACCGGCGTATTGCCGATCGTGCTTACGCTCTCGTTCATGGAACAGCTCCCGTAAGAGGGCAGTTCCGCCTCAATTATAAAAATACAGGCAGGGGAGAAACTCCTGCCTGTTATGATTTAGCGGTCATCAGTGCTCCTGACAGGCTGATGCCGGTACAATAACTGAGGAGATGTGTAATGGGAAAACTATTTGACAAACTTTTCGGAAAAGACAAAGCAGAAAAAGATAACGATAAGGCTCTTCCAGTTATAACTGCCGCACCGTCTTCACATATCTGTGAGGATGTGTTCAGCGGTGACGATGACAAGGAATACAGAACATCCTTCAGTCTCAATGATTCCTTTAAACCGGCTAAATCCCACGCTGCTGAGGTGTGGATGCTGAATGCGTATGCTCCTGATGAGGAATACGGAAGTGAAGAGGATGATATATATGTCGCCATCCAATGGGACGATGATGTATACAGCGCAGTTGAGGAACTGAGAGAAGGCGGAGAAACTGACGGAGTTTCTCATTTTCAGGAGCTTTCGGGAAAATACCTTTTCAGGGCGCGCATGGAGTATTACGGCAACCTGATGTACTTCTACGGACTTGACAGATGCGACGGCTTATGGGAGAACAACGGTCTTTGTATGGTATACCCTGCGGAGTATGACGGAACAGACGCGGAAAAGACTCTTATGAAAATACTTGACCTTGCGGCAGAGAGCTACAAGGAAGAGCTGATAAGCGAATAAATGGAGCAAATGCAGCGGGCGATGTCTGTATCGTCCCGTGCATCGTTACAGAATCGGTAAGGACTGATGCAGATATCAGTCCCTGTGATAAGGAGAGAAAATATATGGCAGATATGATGTGGGCAGGAAGATTTTCCAAGCAGGTTGACGCAGGTGTCAACGCTTTCAATTCTTCCATTGCCTTTGACGGACGTATGTACCGTCACGATATACAGGGCAGTATCGCCCACGCTACCATGCTGGGTGACTGCGGTATCATCACTAAGGAGGACAGCCTTGAGATAATCGAAGGTCTGAAGGGTATCCTCGCAGATATAGATTCCGGAAAGCTGGAGCTCGATCCCAACGCTGAGGATATCCATATGTTCGTTGAGGCTGAGCTGACAAAGCGTCTCGGCGACGTGGGAAAGAGACTTCATACCTCCCGTTCGAGAAACGACCAGGTGGCAGTTGACCTGAGGCTCTATCTCCGCGATGAGATAGCTGAGATAAGAGCTATGGTAGTGGAGCTTGCCGATACCCTTATCCGCATGGCAAAGGAGCATACCGAGACCATAATGCCCGGATATACACACCTCCAGAGAGCACAGCCCATAACCCTTGCACATCACCTGATGGCCTATGTGTGGATGCTCCTGAGAGATATAGGAAGACTTGACGATGCCGCAGAGCGCATGAACGTATGCCCTCTCGGAAGCGGAGCCCTCGCCGGCACTACCTACCATACGAACCGTCAGCAGACCTCCGACCTGCTGGGCTTCACAGAGCCCATGCCCAACAGCCTTGACGGTGTTTCCGACCGTGACTACTGCGCAGAGCTCTGCTGTGCCTTCTCGCTCCTTATGACACATCTTTCACGCTTCTCCGAGGAGATAATCCTCTGGTGCAGCTGGGAGTTCAAGTTCGTGGAGCTGGATGATGCCTTCGCAACAGGCTCCTCCATCATGCCCCAGAAGAAGAACCCGGATGTTACGGAGCTCATCAGAGGCAAGACGGGCAGAGTGAACGGCGACCTCGTTACCCTGCTCACCATGATGAAGGGACTTCCACTTGCATACAACAAGGATATGCAGGAGGACAAGGAGGCTATCTTCGATGCAGTTGACAACGTAAAGCTCTGCGTGAAGACCTTCACCCCCATGCTCGCTACTATGCGTGTACTCAAGGACAATATGCGCCGTGCAGCTGCAAAGGGCTTCATCAATGCGACGGACTGCGCAGACTACCTTGTAAAGAAGGGTATGCCCTTCCGTGACGCATACAAGATAACAGGTACCCTCGTTGCTCAGTGCATAGAGAAGGAGCTGACGCTCGAAACTCTCCCGCTGGAGGATTACAGAGCCATGACGGAGCTCTTCACCGAGGACGTCTACGAAGCAATAAGCCTTGATACCTGCGTAAGAGAGCGCAAATCCGAGGGCGGCCCCTCACCGGACGCTGTGAAGAAGCAGATAGCTCTTGCGGAGGAAAGGCTCGGAGCACTGAAGAATGACTAAGAAGGACGCTTTTTTCACATTCGGACTTACTATAATGATGGGTGTCCTCTGGGCACTCGGCGAGGTGGCCATGGGACTGTGGTTCCCGCTGAATGCCAAGGGACATATCTTCTGGTTCGGCCTCATCGTCGTGTCAACGCTGATTGTCAGCGTATGGCACTCCATGCTCAATGACGAATCCCAGGACAAGACGCCCCGGGAGGCGAAGTATGCGAGGAAGACGAAGAAGAAAAAGAAGCAGTCATAGAAAAAGGAGGAATAACAATGTCAGTCAGGATATATATAGACGGTCAGGAGGGCACTACCGGCCTGAAAATACAGGAGCGCTTCAGGGACAGAAAAGACCTTGAGATAATGAAGATAAGCGAGGAGCTGAGAAAGGATCCTGCGGAGCGTGCAAGACTTATCAACTCCGCGGATTACGTTTTCCTCTGCCTGCCGGACGCAGCTTCCATAGAGGCTGTATCCTTCATAGACAAGGATAACGACCATGTGCGTATAATAGACGCTTCCACAGCTCACAGAACTAATCCCGCCTGGGCCTACGGCTTCCCGGAGCTGTCCGCACAGCACCGTGAGAAGATCCGCACCTCGAACAGAGTAGCCGTTCCCGGCTGCTATGCGAGCGGATTTGCTTCCATAGTTTATCCGCTGGTAAACAACGGCATCATCCCTGCGGATTATCCGGTGTTCGCCTATGCGACCTCCGGCTACAGCGGAGCAGGCAAGAAGGCTATCGCCGTATACGAGGGCGAGGACAAGCCTTATGAATTCAACAGCCCGAGACAGTACGCACTTTCACAGCAGCACAAGCATCTCCCGGAGATGAAGGCTGTATCAGGCCTTACCTACACTCCCATGTTCAATCCTATGGTGTGCGATTATTACAGCGGCATGGTGGTGAGCGTTCCGATACAGACAAGAACCCTGGACAGGAAGGTGACTCCCGCAGAGGTGCAGGAGATGTATGCAAAGCACTATGAGGGCGCAAAGCTGGTAGAGGTGATGCCTCTGATGTCAGCCGACGAGCAGAAGGCGTTCTTCCTCGCATCCAACACTCTCAGCGGACAGAACAAGCTGCAGGTATTCGTATTCGGCAGCGACGAGCAGATACTCCTCTGCTCGAGACTTGACAACCTCGGCAAGGGTGCAAGCGGTGCGGCAGTACAGTGTCTCAATATAATGATGGGTATTGACGAGACCACAGGTCTTGTCTGATATACTATAAATAATGTAAGGAGGTATCGGGATGGAGATACGCAAAATGACTATTGCGGACTACGACAAGGTCTATGACCTCTGGATGTCCTGCAAGAACATGGGCTTCAACGACGTTGACGATTCACGGGAAGGAATAGAGAAGTATCTCAGACGAAATCCGGATACTTCCTTCGTAGCCGAGGACGACGGTCTCATCGCCGGAGTCATCCTTGGCGGCCATGACGGACGCAGGGGCTTCATACACCATGCCTGCGTCAGGGAGTCATACAGGCATCAGGGCATCGGCACAAAGCTGGTGGATACCTGTCTGGAGGCTCTGAAAAAGGAGGGCATCAGCAAGGTCGCACTTCTGGTGTTCAAGTACAACGAGGCCGGCAACGGCTTCTGGGAGGCCTGCGGCTTTACCGTCAGGGAGGATCTCAACTACCGCAATCTCGCCCTGCGTGAGCTTGTAAGGATAGATACGTGATAATAATAACGGAGGACTGAAAAATGGAACTGAAGAAAATAGGCGACCTCAAGTTCATTGAAGGCGGCGTATGTGCTGCAAAGGGCTTCAGGGCGAACGGAATACAGTGCGGTCTTGTTCATGCAGGAGCAACACTCACGGGAAAGAAGAATGACCTCGCACTTATCGCAGCAGACGATATGTGCTCGGCAGCTGCCGTATACACCACAAATAAGGTAAAGGGCGCTCCCATAATCGTTACAAAGAGGCATCTTGAGAACGGAAAGGCAAGAGCCGTTATCGTGAACTCTGTAAACGCAAATACCTGCAACGAGGACGGAGAATTCAAGGCAAAGTCCATGTGCCGCCTTGCTGCTGAGGAGCTCGGCATCGACGAGAACGATGTTATTGTGGCTTCCACAGGAGTTATCGGCCAGCCTCTCCCCATTGAGCCTATCGCAGCCGGTGTTCCCTCCCTTGTGGCAGGACTTACATACGACGGCAACCAGAGAGCTGTTGAGGCTATAATGACCACGGATACCATGCAGAAGGAGGTAGCCGTTGAGTTCGTTCTCGGCGGAAAGACCTGCCGCATGGGCGCTATGCTCAAGGGCAGCGGAATGATCCACCCCAACATGGCTACGACTCTCACCTTCATCACCACCGATGCAGCTGTTTCTCCGGAGCTTCTCCAGAGAGCCCTCAGCGACGTTGTCAAGGTGACACTGAACCGCGTGAGCGTTGACGGAGACACCTCCACCAATGACATGGTCTGCATCATGGCTTCCGGAGCAGCCGGAAACAAGGAGATCACAGCAGAGAACAAGGATTTCGACCTGTTCGTGAACGCTCTCTACAACATCATGCTCAACCTTGCAAGGATGATGGCCCGTGACGGTGAGGGCGCAACAAAGCTGATAGAGTGCCGTGTAAGCGGAGCGGAGAGCGAGAAGTCAGCTGAGATCGTTGCAAAGTCCGTTATCACATCGAGCCTGCTCAAGTCCATGATCTTCGGTGAGGACGCAAATGCCGGCCGTATCTACTGCGCTATCGGCTATGCAGACACAGATTTCGAGATCAGCAGGGCAGATATCGCTGTTGCCTCCGTTGCCGGAAAGGTAGTTCTCGGCAGGAACGGCTGTGTAGTTCCCTTCTCCGAGGAGGAGGCCAAGAGGGTACTCGAGGCTGAGGAGATACAGATACTCGTCGAGCTGGGCGAGGGCACAGGCAACGCCGTATGCTGGGGCTGTGACCTCACATACGACTATGTCAAGATCAACGGAGATTACAGAAGCTGAGGAGGATACGGAGATGGAAAAGATCTCTAATCAGGATAAATCACAGGTGCTCATAGATGCACTTCCCTATATACAGAAATACGCTAACAAGATACTCGTCATCAAGTACGGCGGAAACGCCATGACCAACAACGAGCTGAAGGACGCAGTTATGAATGACATCGTCCTCCTCTCCCTTGTGGGTCTCAAGGTAGTCCTCGTACACGGCGGCGGCCCTGAGATCAGCGATATGCTGAAGAAGCTGAATATCGAGAGCCGCTTCATCAACGGCCTCCGCTACACCGACGAGGCTACGGTTGACGTAGTAAAGATGGTGCTTGCCGGAAAGGTGAACAAGGAGCTCGTTCAGCTCCTCGCACAGCACAAGGGCAGCGCCGTAGGTCTCTGCGGTATCGACGGCGAGATGCTGATGGCTGAGAAGAAGACAACCGAAGACGGACAGGATCTGGGCTACGTGGGTGAGATCACCCGTGTCAACACCAAGCCCATCACCGATGCCCTTGCAAACGGCATGATACCCGTCATCGCAACAGTTGCCACAGACGAGAACGGCAACACCTACAATGTCAACGCTGATACTGCCGCAGCACGCATCGCCGCAGAGCTGGGTGCGGAAAATCTGATACTCATGACGGATATTGCAGGCCTTCTCTGGGATAAGGATAATCCGGCCACACTTATACCGGAAGTAAATGTCAGCGAGGTCCCGTTCCTGAAGCGCAGAGGCATAATTTCCGGCGGAATGATCCCCAAGATCGACTGCTGCGTAGAGGCTGTAAGGCGCGGAGTCAAGAAAACTGTCATCATCGACGGCAGAGTCCCGCACTCGATCCTTATCGAAATATTGTCAAATGAGGGCGTAGGTACGCAGTTTATCTGACCTTCGCCGGGGATCGGTGAGTAAATTCAATATATGAACTTGTATAGAAAAAGTTTACGTTAAAAAATTCATGAGAGGTTGATTTTTCATCCTGTCAAGAGGTATAATTAATATGTAGGACAGTGTCTAAATAAACACACTGTAAAGGAGAGGTTTGCCATGAACAGCAATGAAAAAACTATAGAGAAATTCAATAAGCACGTAATGCATTCGTATGGCAGATACCAGCTCGCAATGAAACAGGGCCAGGGCAGACGCTGCACTGACGAGAGCGGCAAAACATACATTGATTTCGGAAGCGGTATCGGAACGAATTCGCTCGGCTACTGCGATGAGAAATGGGCGGATGCTGTTTGCGCTCAGGTAAGAACGCTCCAGCATAATTCCAACTATTATTATACTGAGATACAGGCTGAGTTCGCCGAGCGTCTCTGTGAAGCAACAGGTTATACCGATCTGTTCTTCGGCAACAGCGGTGCGGAGGCGAACGAATGCGCTATCAAGCTCGCACGCAAATACAGCTTCGACAAGTACGGCAAGGGCAGGCACAACATCATCACCCTCGTGAACTCTTTCCACGGCAGGACGATGGCCACCCTCTCCGCAACAGGTCAGGATGTTTTCCACAACTACTTCTTCCCCTTCCTTGAGGGCTTTGTGAATGTGACCGCGAACGATATCGATGATCTGAAGGCTAAGCTCGATGATACGGTATGCGCTGTCATGCTGGAATACGTACAGGGCGAGGGCGGAGTCATCGCTCTCGACAAGGAGTTCGTTGATGCAGTTTACGAGCTCTGCGCCGAGAAGGATGTGCTCGTTATCGCTGATGAGGTACAGTCAGGCGCAGGAAGGACAGGAAAGATACTCGCAGGCGACTGGTACGGCAGGAAGGCCGATATCACCACTCTTGCCAAGGGTATCGCAGGCGGCATCCCGATAGGAGTATGCCTCTCGGGCGAAAAATGCAGCAAGACCTTTACTCCCGGAACACACGGCTCAACATTCGGCGGAAACCCCATAGCCTGTGCCGGCGGACTCGCTGTCCTTGACCGTCTGACATCCGATGGCTTCCTCGACGAGGTCGTAAAGAAGGCTGATTACATAAAGTCAAAGCTGGAGAGCTGCCCGGAGGTCGTTTCCGTTACCGGAAAGGGCCTTATGATAGGCATTGAACTGAAGGAGAAGAAGGCTTCTGAAGTCGTTGCAAAGGCACTTGAAAACGGCCTTCTCGTCCTTACTGCCAAAACGAAGGTAAGACTGCTCCCACCTCTTACTATCACCTATGACGAGATAGATGAGGGCATGAAGATACTGACAGCAATACTGGAGGAATGATCTATGGAGCTTATTATATTCATTAAGAATGGTAAGTATATAGTACAGGACAAGAAACAGAGAACTATCTATACAGTCAAGAAAAGAGGACTCGGAAGCGGAAAGTATTCTCTTTATGATGCGAGCAATTACAGGCTCTACACCCTTGTCCAGACGGGAGAGGACAGAAAGCCCACCTTCACGATAACCCATAACGACGCGTCATTCGTACGCGTGAGCTGCAAGTCGCTTTTCCTCGATCCCACGCTCACATTCAAGGGCAAGGAAGCAACATACGAGCTTGTAAGCACCGATCACATGAACTTTACATTCCTGAAGGACGGAACAGAGCAGGGCAAGCTGACGACAGGTGTCTCAGTGTCCGGAGAGTTCCAGTATTCCTTCGAGATAAACGATAAGATATTCGACGATTATTTTGTGCTGTTTGCTGTTGCAGTAGACAGGACGTTCAGCGAGCTGAACCGCGAAGGCAAATAAGATGATATGAAAGGATAAATGAGGATGAAACATTTACTGAAACTGCTCGATCTCAGCAGCGAAGAGATCATTGATATACTCAATCTTGCTGACCAGCTCAAGTATGAGCTCAAGCACAACATCCCCCACCCGCACCTCAAGGGCAAGACACTCGGAATGATATTCCAGAAGGCTTCCACACGTACAAGAGTCTCCTTTGAGACAGGTATGGTGCAGCTCGGCGGATATCCCCTCTTCCTCTCCTCAAATGATCTCCAGATCGGAAGAGGCGAGCCTGTACAGGATACCGCAAGGGTTCTTTCCCGTTACCTCGACGGAATAATGATCCGTACCTTCGAGCAGAAGGAGGTTGAGGATCTTGCAGAATACGGCTCTATCCCGATAATCAACGGACTTACCGATTTCTGCCACCCCTGCCAGGTGCTTGCTGACCTTATGACTATCCGCGAGTTCAAGGGCAGCTTCGAGGGACTGAAAATGTGCTTCATCGGCGACGGAAACAATATGGCCAACTCACTCATCGTAGGCTGCCTCAAGGTAGGTATGTCGGTTGCGATCGCCTGCCCGGATGATTACCAGCCTCCGAAGGAGATACTCGATTTCGCAGCAGAGTACGGCGACAGGTTTGAAATGACCGACTGCCCGAAGAAGGCTGCAAAGGATGCAGATGTTCTCATCACTGACGTATGGGCTTCCATGGGACAGGAGGGCGAAGCAGAGAAGCGCCGCAAGGCCTTCGTCGGCTATCAGATCAACGACGAGCTGATGGCTGAGGCCAAGGAGGATGCAATGGTTCTCCACTGCCTGCCTGCACACCGTGAAGAGGAGATCACCGCAAAGGTATTCGAGGCTCATGCAAATGAGATATTCGAGGAGGCTGAGAACCGTCTCCACGCTCAGAAGGCTGTAATGGTAAAGCTCATGGCTGACTGATGATATAAGCATACATATTGAAGCGGACAGCGGGGACTGTCCGCTTTTTGCAAACATAATGATATGAGGGATAAGATCATGAAAAAAGTAAAGGTAAGATATATGCCTTCCTGGCTCACAGCGGGACTTAGCCTGACAGTGGTATTGCTTATGGTAGTGTTAGCCTGCGCCATTGCTGCGGGGGTGGAGCACAGGATGTATATGTGGCTGGCTGTCATGACGGGAGTTATGATCGTGACAGTGATCATAGCAGCGTGCGTGATCGAATACAGCGATACTGAGGTGGAGATCTGCGAGGACAGGCTGAAATGCAGCCTGCTCGGAGCACACTGGGAGATCGGGCTGACCGGACTGGAAAAGGTGACCTATACAGTAAAAAAGCACGCATCGCAATACACCTCATGGAATACCCTTGACCTGATATTCAGATACGGACCGAGGGACGGGGTATATAACGATATGCGTGAGTTCTCTGTAAAGATAAGTACAGATGATATCGCAAAGTGTATGGCCGGAGATTCGGATGAAGTGCCTGTGATGCAGATTTACCGCAGCGTGGCGGAGATGTATCCGGAGGCAGCCGGAGGTTATGAGAAGAGTCGTGGGTTCTGGGGCTGAAATGAGAAGAGAGAAGAAAAGTATAAAGGTTAATATATCGTACGATCCGGAAGGGTGTCATAAGACGAGAGACAAAGTGGTCGCCGTCATCGGACTTACTCTTCTGGGCGCCTTTGCCGCCGCTCTGTTTGCGAACATTTTCGTCCGCGATTGCGCGTGGCTGGATATACTGTCGGCAGGGGCTCCGATTGCCGCCCCGGTACTTGGAGTGTTATTAAAAGTCATCAGTTTTTTGTGGTGTCCTGCGGGCACAAAAGTTGTATGCGACGAAAATGAGATCTGGTGCAGCTGCGGAGAGAAGGAATGGACTATCCCTCTGAAAGCGGTGAAGAAAATGACCTATTCTGTGACAAAAGACACACAGACAACGGAAAATATTTATCACTGCGAACTAAGATTCCACAAGACAGATGACATGACTCCGGGAAGCGTTGAATATCTTATAGATGATGTGTACGCAGGAGAGTTTTTTGATGATACGGAGAAGATATCTCTTATGAAGATATACCGTTTTATAGAAAGACTGTATCCGGAAAAGGCGGCCGGAGAGACGGAATATGAGATACCCGAAATAACAGAGAAAGAAGAGGGAGTCTGATAATGGATGACCTGATACTTGCCTGCGTCGGAGCAGTTATAGCTGCGGCCGGGGGCATCTATATGGCAGGACTGATGTATTTCAGAAATAAAGGCGTAAGAACAGAAGCGGAAGTAGTATCGTCTGAGGAAGTGAAGAAGAGGACGGGCATATATCTGGGAAATATCGCCATAACCTTCAAGGTGGCGACTGCTTATGTACATACGCTGAAATACATGGTGGACGGCAGATGGTATGAAGCGCCGGACAAAGCTGGCTATACAAACAGAATGGAGAACGGAACGAAGCGCAGTATTCTCTGCGATCCTAAGGATATGAAGAAGATAAGATACGAGGATGACGTGGAGAGAAACATCAGGATAACCGGCGCTCTGATAGCTGTAGCGCTGGTCTTTGCGGGAAGATTCCTGTATTCATATTTAAAATAATAATGCCTTGTAAAATGTGACTAAAAAAACGAAGAAAAACTTTGCTTTCTTTTAGTTGACAAACCGTGATATGCATGGTATAATAATTAAGTCGCCTGAGGACAACGGTCCACAGGGAAAACGACAGACAGCATCTTGAAAATTGAACAATGCAAGAAAAAGTAACGACCCTTGAGATTCCTTTTCGAGCCGAGAAATCGGGGAGAGAAGAAAGTCAAGAAAAGACTAAAAAACACACAAAGCAGTAAT
>Ga0247608_10000436_pt1 | contig 68153 bp, 79 predicted proteins | sample 176DNAGHGlowgp2_FD_193490 | JGI IMG/M metagenome (GOLD analysis project Ga0247608, IMG submission 193490) | Sheep rumen microbial communities from Palmerston North, Manawatu-Wanganui, New Zealand - 1766 DNA GHGlow gp2 | ecosystem: Host-associated > Mammals > Digestive system > Stomach > Rumen ... | reverse complement strand
GTAAATTTATAAGAAATAAAATTATCATTAGGATATCTATTTTCAAGATATAATTTAATATCTTGATGTTTATTAATCCAATTTATTTTTGTTTTATTAGGATTAATATTTCCATTTTTATCACTAAATTCTTTTATAATATCATTATCTGTAATCATAATTTAAAAAAGATAATTTATATATATAATTAATAATAAAATTTATTTGCAATATATATACAAATTATCTTATGTAATTAATGTGATTATTTAATATTTTATATGTACTACTCTATTTCTAAATTCTTCTTGTTTAGCATAATTAAAATGTTTAACAGTTGTTGATAAATATCCTGTTACGCGTCCTAATTCATCTATTTCTTTACTTCCACATTTTGGACATTCAGTTAATGATGTGTCCCATATTCTTTCATGACAATTATGACATTGATTAATTTTTATATTAATAGCTCCATAAGGAACATCATGTTCCATCATATAATCTACTATTTTTTCAACTGCATCAATATTATAATAACAATTACTAGGAAGTTCAACATAGGTTATACATCCAGCATTTGAATAGCCTACCAATTGACTTTCAATATCAATCTTTTCAAATGGATCACATTCATATTGTACAGGTACATGCATACTATTTGTAAACCAAGCTTTTTCTTTCCTATTACCATTTTCATCTAATATATATGTTACATTTTCTTGATCAAAATCAGGATTAAGTCTTTTAAAATTCCTAAGAGCTGTGCCACACAAAGACTCAGCTGGTGTATAGTATACTCCAAAATTAAGTTTATATTCTTTTTTAAACTCAGAAGTTCTATCTAAAAATAATTGCTCTATCTTTTTAGCATATTCCATACCTTCTTTTGTAGTATGATCAAACTTGAACATTATTTGTAATGTTTCTGCTAATCCTAATTGGCCAATAACTATTGTGCCATGCTTAAGAGCAGAGATAATTCCTTCCTCTTTATGATAACCAGCCATAGTATGATTTTCATACATAAATTTTGCTGATTTTGGAGATTGTGAGCAAATATGATTGAATCTCTCAAGTAGCATATCTTTTGCTTCATGAATCTTTTTATCTAGAAGTTTCATAAATTCATCAAATATTGCTTCATGATAATTTGCAATATATTCTGCTCCAGATTTTTCCCATTTCTTATCTACTTTTTGCTTAGCCATTAAAGCTAAAGTAGGCATAATAATTGTTGTTGGACATATATTACCACGTCCGTCTTTTTGGATAGCCGAAAATACATCATCAATATCATTAAATCTTCCATTAATAAAAGCCTTAATATTATTTTTAAAATTATCAAATGCATTAATATCAAAAAGATTAGCAGTACGACAACCCATTGTGCTAAATAATTCAATTGGTCTTTCTATTTCATCAATAATAATAGAAGAATTATCATTTATAAACAATCCTAATTTTTCCATAGCAATATCTGGATTGTTTTTAATTTGATTATATAATTTATTATATTCATTAATTTCTAATGAATTAATATATTCTTGTTTTTGTTTTCTATCTTGTTTAAATGCATTTGTATTATTACTCCAGTCACAATTAGCATAGTTTGGATAAATACGCATTGCTGTAGACTTAAGAGCTAATCTCTTCAAATCATAGTTAGGAGTTCCTGGCTTATCATTAATACCTTTTTTATATTGGAAAATACCACAAGGGAATATTGATGTGACACCTTTACTACCTAAGCCTTCCATAGAGACTTCTAATAATGCTTTAGTAACCATACGTCCTTCTAATTCTGTACATGTTCCATAGTTAATACTTGAAAAAGGCAATTGATTACCACTTCTTGATTGGAGTGTATTCAAGTTATGATACATTCCTTCTACAGCTTGATATACTTCATTTTTCGTATCTAATAAAGCACGTTGCCTAAGTTCAGGATTCAAATCTAAATTAGCAAAATAAAAATCTTCATCTTTTAATTTTGTATATAAATAGAATTCAGTAATTTTATTTCCAATCCAATGCTTAAATTCATCATATGACATTTTCAATATATCAATTTCATAAAAGTCGTCTAGCATTTTGATATATTCAGTTATATAATGCTTACGATATGATTTTCTAATATAAGGCACCATTGACCAATCTAAGTGTGACGCAGATACTCCACCAAATTGTTGTAATGACTGTAATTGGAAAAATACTGCTAATAATTGCATTGCTGTATTTGCTGAACCTGCTGGACGGATATCTGTCTGGCGTGTCTTTACTCCTTCAGATGCTGACTTGTCGAATGGATATGTCAAGCAATTATGATCTCCAACCATCCAATGATCTAAGTCATGAATATAAATCATATTTCCTTCATGATTCTTTTTACCTAGCTTAGACATTTTCTTAAGAGCTCTATCTTTTGCAACAACTCCAGATGTCTCTCCTAATCTGCCACCAAATGAAAACTCATCTAAATTAGCATTTTGATTTTGCACATTGCTTCCAGAAAGTTTCTCTTGTATTTGCTTGATTAGATCTGTCTCTTCTAATCTTATACGTTCACGTTCTTTACGATAAGCAATAAAAGATTCAACTACTTCATATTTATTACGCTTAATAAGTTCTTTTTGTATACAATCTTGAATCTCTTCAATAGGTGTTCCTAAACCATTATTCTTGATAATTAATTTCTCAACTGATTCTTTCAACTGATCAAGAAATTTATCAGGAACTTCTTGATTAACAGATTTAAATGCTTTGTCAACAGCATCTACAATCTTCAAAAAAGAATATTCCTGAGGTGTTCCATCTCTTTTAATAACCTTCATTAATCATATCTTCTTATATTTTTGTTAAAATCTTATTAATATAATATAGTTAATCAATTAACTAACTATCTATATAAACTATAAAAAGACAAGAAACAATTCATATTTTCTTGTCTTGGATATTTAATAATAATCTCAAAAATAATTGAAATTCTTAAAATAAATGTTAAAAATTATACCTAATACAATCTTGAATTATTTGATCTGTCAAATCTTCTTTATATACTTTTTTATATCGTTCATCAAATCTTTCATGTAATTGCTGTAATGTATAGTTTCTATGATATAATCCAGAATTTATCTTGTATATTTCTTGTTTTACATTATCAAAATCTCTTGTATCTATACCATCCATATCACTTAGACAATAATTCTCATGATCTTCTGCCCAATAAGATTTGCCATTAGCATTTCCTTCTTGAATCTCTTGACAATCACACTTTACTTTTACAATATTATTATTTGACTTATTTATTATAATTGTCTTTGTTATCTTATCTAAACTTGAATATGATGCTCCAAATCTAGCACCACCTTCATGATAATGATAAAAATATCCAGTTATATAAATATTATTGTCGTTCTTGTCAAAGTTGAATTCTATACTATTTTTTGATGCAACTGGTATAAACTCATAAAGAACATTATCTTGACTTAATACATAATAACAATCAAAATCAGTATCTGTCAATATATTATGTAATTGATTTAATACAATTGGAGTACATATTTTGTTTTCTTCAATTCTTTCTTTACATCTTTTACAATTATTATTAAAATCTTTATCTAAATAATAATATGGAATAGAAGCACTAGACAAATAATTATATCCAATAAATTTACTTGTCCACTCTAAACGATTATAATCTCCAACTAATGATTTTGGATGTATCTTATTTAAATCTTTAGCAGTGATTAATTTAGATGAAATAAAAGACATGAAAAAATCATTAACTTCTTTTAACATATCTTTTGCTTTATAATATTGATCTATAAAGAAGTCAGCATTCTTGAAATTATCATAGTTTGTTACAACAAGTTTTTCTTTCATACTATTAAACTTTAATCATCATCATAAGGGTGCCATCCATTATGTACGTTCAATTCAACTTCATGATCTTTGACCATATAATGTTTGTTCTCTATAAAATTACCTGTATTTACATCAAAATGATATTCGTCAAATACACGTCCTTTATACTCAAAAGTCTTCCAACGATCAGTACGAGTTCCACTTGAATAGTCTTCAGTATATACAATCAATCTCTTATTATCATCGGAAATCTTAAATGAAAAATCTTTAAGTTCTTCTTCAGTAGCAAACTCTTTGAATTTTCCAGTTTTAGGATCAACAATATAATATACTTCTCTATTGATTTTCTTTAAGAATTCACAAACTTGTTTCTTCGCTAATTTCTGATTATTATAGAAATCTAATGTTTCTAATTCTCTTGTCAATTTCCAAGATTCTTTTTCAAGTGCTTCTTCTTTATCATATAGTTCTTGATTAGTTATTTTTGTTTCATTATGATCATATCTAGAAACTTTTTGAGTATAGTTATATGATTTGCTCATATAATGAATATCAACCATAAGTCCATAATGATATTTAGGTTCATCATATTCTATCCATACTTCCTTTTCTTCTGGTCCATAAATATCATGAATATGCTTTGGATTTTTCTTAATTTTTATTTTCTTTATGACAAACCAAAATCCATCAGGGTCTTTTATATGAGCACCTTCAATTGCTTCATCCCAATCTAGCCAATCATGACAGCACATAAACCCTTTATGAGTTAATCTGAAGTCATCTTTTTTAGAATTATATGAATAAACTTTATTTACAATAAATCCAGGGTATTTATCTATATCATAAGAATAAATTAACTTAGACTTTAGAAATGATAAGTAGAAATTCTCTACTTCCTTAATCATTTCTAAAGCCTTATTATGTTGCCCAATAAAATATGATAAATCCTTGAAATTATCGTAATTTATAATTACAAGGTTTTGTTGCATATTCTATTAGTTTAACAAATCCATAGCACGTTGCATATCAAGAGCAAACTTATCATCTTCGGAAAGGTTAGACTCTAATAATTTCTTAGCTTTAAATAACTTATCTAACTTTTCTTTATTATCTAATTCAGACTTTCTTGTCTTTACATCTTCAATCCATTCAGTAACTTTATATCCACAAAGAGTAGGAGTACTATCTTCAACTCCTTCAAGTGTATTCAAATCAATACCTAGATCCTTTGCAGCATCAGTTACACTTGTCATTTGTTGCTTAAGATAAGTCAAGATTTCAAGAAGTTCTTTAAGAGACTTGACATTCTTGATTACTGACCAACCTGTCAAATATTTGTCGCCTGTCTTGTATTCAAATTTCTTCTCTTTACAAGCATCAATCTGGGCATTTACTTTGTTAAGATTCTCTACTAAATTCTCTCTACTAATCTTGTTCATAATATATAAATTATTTAATTAAACACTTATTAATTTTTTAAATATATAGTTATTAAAATTTCAAGTTTCAATTAAATATCAAAAATTATTTAATAATTCATCAATATCTGTAATATTCTTTGCTAGTTCTCCAAAATAAACTATTCCTTCTCTATGAGATACTTTATTCTTACAACATATAATATCATATCCAACTCCTAAAGATAATTCAGTAGTATAATAAACATAGGTCTTTCCTTTTGGATATTTCTTACAATATTCTTTATATTTTTTATATTCTTCTTTTGTAAGCCTTATTTTTGGAAATCTAATTAATTTAGTCATATTTATTATCCTAATTGTTTTTTCTTAAGTATCTTTATAAATTGTTCTTGAGTAATAGTGCAACCAGCTGCTCCTGAATGTCCTCCTCCATTATAGTTCTTTCTTAGATAGTCACCACAATGAAATCCTCCAGCATTTACAGGTGGTTCTTCTTTTCTAATATTATATAATGATATTGACCAATTTCCATTATTCAAATGCTTAAATACAATACCATTCATAATATCATCTTTATTTCCTTTATTAAGGCATTTGAACATTGTTGAATTTGTAGCTCCTTGGTAAAATATAGCACAAGCAGTTCTCCACGTAGGAGATCCATCAAACATTTCTCCAGTCATTATTTTCCAATCACAATCACCATTATTCTCAATAATATTTGTCATTGAATAATCAATATAGCTATTAATCAACTTACCATTCTTCTCTAAGTCTCTAATTATTACAGAATCTTTATGAAGAGCAGAGAAAATACCTTTAGGCTGATTATTCAAATATACATATGTTAAGTCATTTACTAATTGATATATTTTATCAAAGTCTAATTGATATTCATTATTTACTCCAACATTTATATTCTTACAATAATCTATATCTAATTTAAAAGTATCAAATGTAAAACTGTCCCAAGCAGATAGTATTCTAAAAAGCTTGGGAATATTTGATGACTTATTTTTTATAGCTTTATTGAATTCTTCATCAAATTGATCATAGAGATATTTCCATACGCATAATATAGCTGAACGATTAGTTTCTCTAATACCAGGAATAGAATCAAAATTCTTTTGTATTGATAATTGTATGATTGGAGCATGATGATCACACCAAATGAAATCATTCCCATAAGTCTTGTAGAGTTTTTTCATATAAGTCCAATCATTAAATGAAATATCAACCATAATTATTGAATCATAATTATCAGTCAAATAATCCATATCACATTTCTTAGAGAATTCTTCTAATAGATTATAATCAGCTGGACATCTATCTATTGCACCTGGATCTATCTTTAATTTATTCAAAAGATAATCATATATAATTGCTGCTGAAAACAATCCATCATTATCTTCTTTATGATATATTAAAAGATATTTTTTATAATTCATATATTAAATATTTGCACACTGTTTAAAAAATTAATAAATTAATATAATAACTTCATTTATTATTAAAAACTTTAACTGAGTGCCCTAGGTGTGGTCCTAGTGCAATATAATATTATACAGCCTTTCTAAAACTTGTAGGTGTTTTAGTTCCATATCTTATTTGAGCCATTTCTTGAGCTGTCAATTCACGTGTAGAATTATAGTTTTTACCTTCTTTTAGACAACAATTCTTATACTTTTTACCACTGCCACATGGACATAGATCATTTCTACCTACTTTAACAGAATTCTCTCTAATTATTGTACGAGTCTTTCTTTGTCTTACATATTTAGACATATCTACATTATTACCAATAGCAGTACTTGTAGAAGCATTATTTTCTTTTGCAGAAATAGTATTGTCTTGATCTGCTACTTGTACTGTAGGAATCTCTACAACATCAGACATAATCATATCTTCTTTTGATTTAGTTTGCATATTTATTCTAATATATTTTTAATTAAAATAGAAATATATTTTATATTTATTCATTAAAAAATCCGATATTACTTTATTGTAATATCGGATTGAATAATCTTACCTCTATATAATTAGAATGGAAGATCACTTGTTTCATCTACTTCTACAGAAGAATTTTGAACTTCTTCATTCTTTACATCAGATTTCTTGTCTTCTTTATTATCTTCTTTCTTATCATCTGAATCAATACCAGCAAGTTTCTTTAAATCATCAATATCAACTTTCTCTGGATCATTACCAGATTCTACCACTGTAATCCAATTCTCAACACGAGTCTTGATTTGATCCGACCATGGCTTATAAGAAAGAGTATCAAGTTTTGGAGCCCACTCTTTAATTTGTGCAAATACCTTAGAATAAATAGGTACAAGAGCTTTATACTCATCACTTGAATTAATCTTTGCTACTAATTCATTACGTTCCTTGATTTCATCTTCATCCTCACATTCCATATCCCAAGCTTCTTTAATCTTATTTACATAAGCATCAAGAATTTCTTGTTCTTCATCATTAAGAAGTGGAGAACCATCAGGACAAATACAACTTGTAGCATTCTTTGAAATTGTACCCGTATAAGTGATTTCACGTGTCTTACGAAGTGCATTATTAGGATCATCTGGACCTGGAGCAACATCAATATTTATTGTACGTCCAAACAAATAATCCATTACCGGAATTGCCATCATACCTGATTCCTCGCTAGGATTCATTGCATTTTGAAGAATGTTATAAATTGATGTAGGAAGTTTCCAAATCTTATATGAACCAACTAAGTCTGGTTGATTGTTATCTTTAATGATTTGTACAATAACATAACGAGCAAAACGCTTGTCATAAAGACCTTTACCACCTTTTTCTACAGGAAGTGCTTGATTGTAAAGTGTAGATCCAGCTTCACTAAAATGACACTTTTTCCAAGATGTAAAAATAGGACATGACTTGTCATTGATTGTAAGAGAAGATACTACACTAAAGAATCCATTCTTATCTTTCATTCCATAAGATTGTTGTTCAAGGAATGATGCCTTAGGATTTTCAGGATTATAAATAATCTTAATCTTAGCACGATAATGTCCATCTTCACTTACTGAATCTTGTGGACGTGTCTTATAGATGATTGAATTTGTAGGTGATTGGTTAGATTGATTATCTTCACCATTTGCATTGTTAAATAAGTCTTGTGGGTTAAAGCCCAATACTTCTGTTTCTGTCATTTTAAATTTTCAAATATATTTTTGTCAACTTGAGATTTTTAATGTGTGTCTTCAAATAAAAAATATATAAAAATATCAAGTATTATTTATAATATAGTTATAAGAAAACACTTTATTTCAATTTCTTTCAAATTATTTTATTCCTAAAGTATTTGGTATTACTCCATTTGTTACTGGAGTAGGAGTAGAGTTAATCATAGCTGTTTGTGTAGTAGGAGAACCTACAGTTATTACTGTTCCAAATATCTGAGCATTCTTTACATAATAGTCTATAGCTTGGGCAATTGTTTCGGCCCATTTATCAGAAAGCATATCATCAATTGTCTTACCAAACTCTTTTGCTTTCTTGTCACCAGCATCACTTTTCTCAGGCATCAATTGAAGATATGCTTGCTCAAAAGTTGTCGGTATTGTATTATGAAATAAATCGGCTAATTGTTGTTTTAAGATATTTGGTTTTAACATTTAATATTAGATATTTATTTATTATATACCCAACAACCAAAATCTATTAAACCATTAAGAATATCTTTTACTTGATTTTCTTTTAATTGGGCATAAGGTAAAATCATTGTATTAAGATATTCACAAGCTAGATTAGTTATATTTTTTCTAATGTTATCAGATACCATTAATTGAGGACGAGTTGGAACTTTTTTCTTTTCTTCTTCATCGAGTTTCTTCTTACACTCATCTTCATATATTTTATGAGCTTTTTCTTGTAATCCATTAAATAGATCATTACCAAACAAATCACTAAAGAATTTATTCTCTTTCAATGTCTTGATTGCATTATCTAGTTTCTCAACATCTTCTTTCTTTGTAAAGTCTAGTTGTTGATAATTACCACTTTCATTCATTGATTTTGCTAATTCTGCAAAGAATTTAAATAAGTTCATGTTATTCATAAATATGACTTTATATATTTTATAGTTAATAATAAATTAAAAAAGATTATTCATCAGTAGTTCTACATCAGATATTTTTTCTTCTTTTTCTTTCTTTTTCTTTTGTGGTTTTTCTTTATTTAATTCATCTTTATATATTTCATAAGCAATTCTAAATGACTCATTATATTTTATATCTTGTCCAATATTCATATTGTTTATTGAGTATTTGTGCTTATTGAAATCCGATTTATATATCTTTATTCTTTCTAGTCCTTGAAGATAAATCTTATTAGTTATCCTATTATCAAATACATCAACAATATCAAATAATCTATATTTGTCTTTATTCTCTGCTAATCCAAGACCACGACCAATAGATTGCATATTGACCACATCCGACTTGAATGACTCAAATAATACTCCATAGCAAAGATTTGATAATGTAATACCAGTACTCATACACCCATAACTAGCAACTAATATACAATTATTATTTTCTTGAAGTAATTTTATAATCTTTTGTCTTTTCTTTGGAGTGACACTACCTATAATCTTTGTTATTATATGCTTATCCGAGAATTTCTTTTCTAATATATCAGTCAAATAGTTTGTATATTCTGTATGATGGCAAAGTATTAAAGTATTCTTATTGCATTTTGGAATTATCTCATTACAAAGAACTTCTATTCTTTCATCCATAAAATGTACCATCATTCTTTCTACTAATAATCCATTAGCTCCAGTAGAGTCAACAATCATTGCTTTTAATAATTCCATCCATTTGATGTCTTTCATAATATCGGATAAAGAATCATCATTATATATATTTGCTTTAGCTTGTTGTACACCAAACGGCATTTCTTTTACATTCTTGATTAAGAATTCTTGATCTTCTTTAGGTAATTCTTGTCTTTTCTTTTGCCCTGGTTTCTTAGGATTATCTATCTCTATATAATTACTTATACAATATTCAGCGCATTTTATATAATTCTTTATTTGTTTCTCTATATTAAGATAATTTAGTCTATATTGGAAAATCTCTATATCTGAAATATAACCAGCCTCTTTAAGTTGTGCCGTATTTATTTCTTGTATCTTTGCTCCTAATAATGAATGTACACAATATCTTTCAATAGTATGTTCATGAGGTAATGTTCCTGTCATTCCAAAAGCAATCTTCACTTTATTCATGAATGGTTGAGAAATAATAGTCTTTATTTGTTCTGCTTTTGCACGATGAGTCTCATCAACAAATACAATATCATATCCATCATAAAAAGAAGGATTATATTTTGGATTAGGCTCTCCTTTATTGTTCTTTGGTTCTAAGAATTTTATCAATGACTGAAAAGTACCAATAGTAAGATTTGCTGATTCTACTAATTCTCCACCAGACCAAATGCATTCTGTCTTGAAATATTCTTTATATTCATTAAAATCATTAAATCCTTGTTGGACTAAGTCAATAGATGGAACAATCATTAATATTCTTTTAGCTCCTAAATATTCTGAACAATATCTAAATATAATATAAGCAATTAATGTTTTTCCAGCACGAGTTGCTAATTCACTAACACTTCTATTCCAATTCAATATATTATATGCGGCTTTATATTGATATGGGCGAGGAGTTCGAGACATTTGCCAACTATCAACTATTTCTTTAAATTGATCAAATGTATGATTGATTTTCCTTTTTAGATATACCGGCTCTAATCCATCATATTCAACATTATGTAATTCAAAGAATTTCCAAATGACTTGCCATAATCCTATTGAGCAATAATATATCCTATTACCACTTGAATTAACATAATCAAAAAGAAAATCTTGAGTGAATATAGGACCAGTATAAGATCTAAGATTACAAATAGGATCAATCAAATTCAAATGATTTGTGAGATTTGGTTGATTTTTTGGATTATTATTTGGCTTAAGCCATTTTTCATCTTCTGGATTATCAAATTTCAAGAATAAATATCTATTGTCTTGATTAGAGAACTTAAAATGAATCAACTTCTAAAATGATATTTTTATTAAAATAGAAAAAGGACCATTGAATATTCAACAGTCCTTTAATATGATATTTATAAGATTAATTATCCTCCAATAGTTTCAGCTTCTTGCATATTTAAAGCTTGACTTCTATTATATGGTTTATTAGTTTTCAAATTAATCCAAGTAAACATAGACTCAATAGTTCTTCTTACATCATATGCATCAGCTAAACCTGTATTAGTTCTTGTTGCAGCACCTAAATAAGTAACATAAGAAGTAACAAATATTTCATTTCCACCAGTTACTGTATTTTGTCTATAGAATGCATCAAAATATTTACCAATTGGATTAGAAGAACGATTATAATAATATAATAATTCAAGATCTGATGATTCAATATAACCAGCAACATCATCAATTAATTCATTAATATCTACTGGAATAAACTTGAATATTGCTTCAGGACTTGATCCTTCATCAATAAGCTCATTACCAATACGTTTGAAATAACTAAATCCACCGCCATTCAATAATAATTCATTAGTAAGATTTTCTTCTCCATCTGGATCACTTAAACCACTTGTATCAATCTTAGTGAAATTATTAGAATGAGCAATCAAATAATATTGATCTGTAGAATTTAATTGTACAGGATGCTTATAAGTATTACCATCTTTATAATATATCAAACTATAATCAGCAGGAGTTCCTACTACTTCTTTAGCATGGTCAAATGTAATTGGTACAAAGAAATCATCACCATATATTTCTTGAGAAGCTAATATAGTATCAAGAGGAAGCTTTTCACGCTTAATAATAACTACACCATCAGCTTCATCAACTCTAGATACATAATAGTTAGATTGTTCACCACTATCATTATAAGTTAGATTTTCATGAATATATCTAGGAATATATGTATAGATTTCATCACTTGTATTATTCAAGTTCTCAATAATTCTTGATAAACCATGACCAACATAAGTAGTTACCCAATTTACACTTGTTAATCCATCAACAATACCATTTATTACTGGATATTCAACTTTCTTATAATTGAATAATATATAATCACCAGCACTAAATGTATGTATTCCATTATTCAAATCAGCAATTGCCACATAACCATTTACAGTATATTGAGAATTTCCTGTTATAGGATTAGTTGTTTTACGATAGATTGATAATTGCTCTGAATCATTACCAAATATTTCATGGAATTTAACATAATAATTTTGAATATCTGCATTTTGTAAAGATCCAAAATCAACATAATAATTATCATTTGTTGTATCTCCTAAAGAAATCCATCTTGGTGAAATATAATTAGTATGTGAAGGAATATTCAAATATGCAGCATAAGAAACATTAGTACCTTCAATATTCAATGTATATGTTTGTGCAATAACTAAATCTAAGTCAAGTCTAGCACTTCCTTTAGCAGGATTATCTAATTCATTCCATTGATCAAAACTATAGCTATTTACAATTACATATTGATTAGTTGAAGAACCAGCAAAATCAGTAACAACATAGCTTCCAATATTATTCTTCCAATTCTTGATATCAGCAATATCAATAGCATTTTGAGCAATATTATATGTTAAAGTGATTATTCCATCACCAGTTCCACTTCCATTAGGTCCATCAGTAATCTTATCTAATATATAAGCTACTTCTCTAAATGTCTTGATACCATCGGCAAGATTCATTTGTCCTTGAGCAGTAGCATCTACATCTATATTGAACCAAGCTACTTCTTTGAATGTACCATTATCATTCTTGTCATAACCATCATCTGGGAATAATAGATTAACTAATGCTGTTGGTGTAATAGGTGTCAAGCTAATTGTTCCACCATTACCATCATCAACACCAGTAATAGTATTTCCTGATGGGTCATTAGTCTTCAATATATAATATACAGGCTCACTTGTAATTGGATCTAAGAATTGTGAATATACATAATAATATCCATTCATTTGGTCATTATGAATAAATACTTCTTGATAATGTCCAGTATCTGATCCATCTTTGACTCTAATATATATTTGACTAAGGACACTAGTAGGATCTGAAACTACTTTCTTAAGATTTCCATCATCATCTAACTCGAATACATCATTGAATGATTTCTCAATATATACAGGATCATTACCGCCTAAGATGTCATGATATATTCTATTTGCTTGAGATGTAGCAATCTTCTTAGAATAATCCATTAAATAAGCAGATTGATAAGTGATATATGACCATGTATAAGCATCATCAATAGTCAAATAATCTTGTCCTTCCCAATAAGAATATTCAAATCCATTATCATCTATACCATGTTGATAATTGCCATTATGGTGTATATTTACTTGAATACCAGAAGCACCTTTATACTTTGAATTGCTTGGATTTCTGGAAATATGTTGCCATAATTTAGTGTTTATTGTATTAGTGTATTGATTACCTAATTCATCAACATTACGTTTTTCAGTTCCTAATGTATCACAAAGACCTTTGATGACTAAATCTTGATTAGTCATTAGCTTGTATACACCTCTACCACTTTGATAATCAATATTATTACCACCAATTTGTCTAGTAGGAGCACTACTATCAGGAAATGCAGCATTCAATTCATCTAATGCAAAATCAACCCAAAGTGAATTAACAACATTTTGATGAATATGGGCATCAAGATTTACTAATTTTGAAGTATTGTTAGCCAAATCATTTATGACTTGGTTAAATCTTGATAAACCAATACCTACATATGCACCAGTCAATGGATTATATATTTGTTGTTCATCTCCTATAAAAATCAACGAATTTTTATATTGGTCATACATTTGGCTCAATGCTTCATTTGATATACCTTTGTATGAATCAATATAAGTAAAAACTTTATCGCCAATATTCATATTTAATATTTATATTTATATTTTTATTATTTCTTCAATATTTGCCAATCAAATACATATGAGAAAGAATTTTTCAAAGCACTATTTGTTATAATTCCTTTAGTATATGTACCATTATATGCATCAATATAGCTAAGGAACAATGATGTCTCAATTGTTCTTTCGGGTGTTCCTGGATTTCTAGGATAAATTGATAAATCTATATATTCTTCAGAATTGCTTTTTGTATTCAATTTGTACAATATATATGAATTATCATACATTTTATTATCCAACAATTCAATCTCTCTTTCAATTCCTGTTCCAGGTATAGTATTATAATGAACATAATATTGTCCATTATAATGAGCATTATATGTTGTTACATTATAATCTTCTCCATCTAATGTATAAACCTTATTATTATTCAAAGACAAATAATTCTCTAATTCTTGTTTTGTCAATTCTGAAATAGGCTTATATACATTATAAGATGTATGATAGCCAATATTATCTCTATTTATAATTATTTGATCAATATAAGTATAAGATTCATAAGCATAGTTATAAGCATTCTCTGCTAAGCTATGAACATCATTAATTTCTTCATTGATATTCTCTATATCTATATCATAATTATGTAATCTTTCTAAAAGTCCTGAATATGTATATCTTTGTCTATCTTCATCAAAAGTTATTTCTCCTATGAAATCTTGAATATCTTCAATTAATTGCATATCAAGAAGCATATTCTTTACTGCACTCATATAGTAGAATTCATAAGGATGATTTAACACATAGTAGTCATTAACAGGATAATATTGATATGATGTATGATCAAATAAATAATATTCTCTTTCTTTATGAATTATTTGATGTGTATCTGGATCTACTATTTCATCATATCTTACGCTAAAGAAACTAATATTATCCAATGTCATATATTTGAAGTTATCAATACTTACGTCAAGATTTTGCAAAAGCTCATCTAGCTTTCTTAAATATTGATAAGTTGATTGATATTGATTAGTAAACTTATTATCTAGATATGTAAAATTATTATTTATTGTCGTTAATGTAGTTTTTAAATATGAAGATGAAGGATAATTCTTAAAATTTGAATATGATATATTAAGACAATTTATCAAATCTTCAGTAGTATATATATAGCAATTTAAATTATTAACATAAGCACCATCCCAATCAATATCAATAGCATCTAATATAGGATAGCCTTGTTGATTATATTGGTTAAGCTTGCCAGATACAAGAACTCCATAAGGTTCTCCTTCTTTATTATATTTTGATACTCTTGTAAATATGTTTGTATTATAAGTAAGTGCCATCTATATTAAATCTTTATTTATTGTTTTATATCTTCTACAACTTTCCATTCTATATTTCCAAGGCCTAGATTTAATGTCATATATGTTTGATATTTTATATCATTAATAGTAACAATATTTTCTTTAATCCAAGCTCCTTGTATAAGTCTTCTATTATCTATAAATATTGGTTTATATCTTGTAGGACATCTGAAAAATGCATAATACTTATCAAATTGATCTATTTTAAATATATTCTCAATACTATGATTTTCTATTTCATATCCTCCTAAATCAACAAATTCAAAATCGTCTGGTTTATAGCATCCATAATAACAATATATATTGAATAATCCTACTATATTAGCTATACCATTAGTATATCCATCATCATAAGTTATCTTTATTTCTTCTTCTATTTCATTTACATAATTATTTGGATCTACATCTATGATAATATCCATTGTTTCTTGGTCGAAGCTAACAAAATCACAATTCTTGCATTCAATTTCAAAAGTTGTCCATTCATTAATTGGTATAGTAGAATCAATAATCAATTTACTTGTAATTGTCATTTGATTTGGAATATGATCTTGTTTCTCAAATGTAAACTTTGGTGATTGATATTTACGTATGCCAATTTTTCCATCATCATCTATATAAAGAGAAAACTCATTATTTGGCTGATTCTTTAATAAGTTCTGTATATCTAATTCAATTTCTAGAATATCTTGCTTATTGTCTTCATCATGACTAGCATTAATATTAATATGGTTTTTTCCTCTATAAGCTAATGTTGACTCAGGACTAATAGCATTTACTTCACTTAATAGCTCATCATCTAAATCAATTACTTTTAACTTAGAATAATATAATAAGTTCTCTTTAAATACATCTCCTCCAAACCATTCTCCTAATGTCCAAATTCTATGTGTAGAGCGATCAAATAATATTGCTCTTTCAGCATCTATCAATTCTTTAATATATTGATAAGCTTCATCTGTATATTTAGTAGAGTCAATTCTTACAAACTTCTTATAAATAACTAAGTCTTGAATATCCTCTTTGGTTATTAAAGGAGTAACTACATCACTCATAATTCATTTAAATATTTTTATAAGAATTGCCATTCAAAATAATCTTTACTATAAGAAAATGCATAGCTTACGACATTATAAGCTACTTCTCCTTCTACATGTGTTTGCAAGTTATTTATCTTTTGATCTAATACATATGAATTATAAGTTGTTATATAGCTTGAATAGCTATTGCAATATCCAGTAATTGTATCTAAGTTCATTGCTAAGTTCACATAAGCATTGACTCTACTATCATATTGAGCAATAGCAAGCCAAGAATGGTCTTTATGATATGTTATAGTATCACGAGGAGTAAGTTCAGATATTTTCTTAGAGTTATTTCTAAGATATGAATAATTTGATGTAGGATTTTTTATCTTATTAATCAAATTAACCATGTTATCTGATATTTTCTTAGTAGCATCATGAATAAGATAAGAAGTATATGTAGAGCAATATGCCATTATATAAGATGGTGGTATAGTATTACCATAAGTTATATATGACATATAAGAATTTAAAATCTTATTAATTGCATCTTCTTGTAATGATAATCTATTATCAATATTTTCAATATTATAAGATGTATAGCTATTACAATAATTTGTTATAGCTTCTAAATTGACAGCTACATTTGAATATGAATCCGTAGTAGTATCATATTTAGCTGCAGGAAACCATGTATACAACTTGTTTCTACTTATAGAAGACAATGTATGTAAAGTTTGTAATTCAGATATTTTTTTAGATTTATTATTAGTTTCCATGCATTCAATTCATTATAAATACTTTATTAAAAATAAAAATTATTAATATCTAAAATTTAATTTTATTTTTAATAAAACTAGCAAAACTGTTTATGTATAATATATCTAGTGAATTAGAGTCATTAAAGACAAATCTTACAAATATGTATATTGCTTTCAATAATTTAGTCGGACAAGAAGCAACAACTCATAGAAACTCAGATAATATAAATGATGTTAAGAATCAATTTATGTCTGATAAAATTTTCATTAATTCACTTAGAAACAATGCATTACAAATATTTGATGATTGTAATAGACTATTAATGAAATCAGAAATATTATAAAATAAAAGAGGTACCTTTAAGGTACCTCTTTTTTATATAACATATTCTTCATAATGAATTGATTCTTTCATATCATAACCAATTTTAACACAATTTCTAATATGGTTATTCATTTGAATGATAAAATCTTTAAATTCATCTATGTTATCAATTTCATAATATATAGTTTCACCATTTGACTTAAACTTAAGTTTCTCAGGAAGATTTTCTCCATTTTGAAGCATTGTTATATCAAAAAGAAGCTTATAGTCAATTTGATTTTCAATAGATAACTTTATTTTCATTCCACTCCAAATAAAGTTTTCAGTAATAGACTTCTTGACTAATTCATTAATATAAGCATTTATTGTATCTTTTATTTCTACAATAGATGGTTTATGAGTTAATATAAAATAATACCATTTATATGTGTCATCTTCAGGATTATTATTTACCTTTTCTAATCCCCAACTAACAATATACTTATTATTAACATAATTAATTGTCTTGAATTGACTTAGTTTTCCAATATTTATATTCATAATGTTTAATTGTTCATTTTTTTATAAGTAGTAGGTATACCTCACGTAGGTATACCTACTTTATTAGGGATTATATTAAATACAAGGTGTTGCAATATAATATAGTTTGAAGTGAGTAGTAATATGGTTAGTATTAGATGAATCAACATTTATTGTACCAGGTAAAGAATTTGTTGAATGATCTGAATATGCAACTGATGCTGGCATCATGTATTTTTGATCAAATGCATCTAATGTATCAGCTGTTGAGAACCATTTAGCATGCTTATAATTAGCAGCATCCATCCATTGAGTGCTTGGATAACTTACTTTTTGGTCATCTGGATGAGCTTGATTCCATTGATAGCATTCACTAGAATTAGAAATAATAAACATATTTTCATCATCTATCAAAAGCTTCTTCCATGCATCAACAGTAGTATTGATATCTACTTTTTGTATAGCAGTAGCAAATTCATCACGATGAGAATAAACTATTGATAACTCAGCAGCTGTTAATATTCTACCATTAATTGCCATATTATACTTTGTTTTGTAATAATCAAATATTGAGAATATCATATTATTATCAACAATGTTCTTTCTAATTGAATATTCTTTATTAGCTAATTTATGAGCAGCTTCTTCAATATTGCTAATATTAGTTACAATACTATTATTAGAGTTATTGACAACTTCAAATGTACCACCATCAGCAATATTTGTAGAGCTTGCTAATGAAGAAACAAACGCATAGACATTATACATACATTCAAATCTTTGATTATAAGAAATATCATCATAGTTTGTATTCTTGTCTAATCCAGAACATTCATAGAATAAGTTATAATAATGGTCAGGATTTACATTACTACTACCATTTCTGAATATACCACCACTTTCAGGGATTTCAGGAGTATTCATTGTTGAACCTTGTTGCCACCAATACTTAGTAGTTTGATTCTTCAATTGCCATGGATCAACACTTACAATCTTCTTATTGCCCATCATATCATCATAGCGGTAAACAACAGCAGCAATTACATTTTCAGGACCTAATACTCCAATATTCTCAATTCTACCAAGATTGTCTGCAGTATAGAATCTTAATTCTTTATCCATATAGTAGAATGAACCATTTTCTCCTGCAGTAAGGTTTTGCCAGTTTCCTTGAGAAGCAGCTGCTGGACTCTTGCTAATATAGAATGGAGCATCTAATGTACATGTCTCACCATTGAAAGTCACACTATATCTTACTTTGAAGTTAACAGTAATAATGTCATCATTAGAAGATGTTACAAAATTAAACTTATTGTTTTGTATATTAATGTTTCCTCCATTAATAACCATAACAATTTGTCCTTCATCTGGATCTTCTATAACTGTCAAGTCAGAATGTGTATAGTTAGGATATTGTGTATTATCTAAGAAGTGAGTTCTTGTACCATCATTATATTGCATTGAAACAACGTCATCTGCTGGTATAGCATCATTACTCCAATAGTATAATTCATTATTTACCTTACTATAGATATGAGCTTCAAAATTCAATGTCTTGACTTCTCCTTGCAATAAATCAATATTTAGATAATTAGCTTCCCAAGCATTAGTGTTTTCTTTCTTGACAAGTCTAATTTCATCAGGATAATAGCAAGAAACATTCCATGCAATTGGTTGTTCTATTGTAGCAATTACATTGTCATTTGAGTCTGTTGCAACTAAGTTGACAACTAAATCACCTCCTTCAGAAATTGTACGATGTCTTCTTAAGTCAACTACTATGTCAAATCCAGTAATAGCTTTTGGATCATTAGGATTATCTCTATTGATATTATCAATTTGACATACTTGTGACATTGAACCACTTGTATCAATTTCCATTGACTTAATCAATACATTGTAGTCTAATGGATTTATATCTATATCATAATGATATGTCATTGAAGACTCACCATTAAGAGTACGTATATAATTATTGATTATATAAGTATTGTCTACTTTGTTGACTTCTTCATCATTATACTTAAGAATAACTCCAGTAATATTATTTGTCTTCACTAAGATATTAATATTATTGTCTTGAGATGGTATTGTTCTTTGTAAGTCAGCCATTGTAACATTAACTTTAATGCTAACTAATGTATTATCAGTTTCACCTTTATTAATCTTAGGTAAATACTTAACGTACATTTGTCCATCTTCTTCATCAATATAAGAAGTGATCTTACCATTTTCAGATTCAGTAATAGTAGTATTGCCAAATGTAGCTTCTATAGATCTAACATCTACATTCACTTCTTCTTTATTAGTGAATTCAATACGATATGTATATTCTTTATTAATATTTGTAATTTCTTGAGTTTGTCCAGTAATTGGATTTTCCTTTTCAATATCAAATATTCTAAGTCTATATGGTAATACAATATCTTGAACATCAATATAGACAGCATTCTTATTGATACTTTGTGGATCTAAGCTATCTTGTATACTAATACGAATCTTCTTACGAGAACCATCTGTATATTCTCCAGTAGATAATGTAGCAACTCCATTATCATTTGTCAAATAAGTATTAGAACCAAATACTCCAAAGTTATTTGTATATCTTCCATTTACTTCTGACCAACCAGTAGTAACATATCTACCTGTTGTAGGATTCAAAGTACTTGGAATCATCTTGATAACACGATCATTATTAGTTGGGAATACTGTTGCAGTAATTGTAACTGCTTGTCCAGATACTAAACTATAAGTATTATCATCATATTCATCTTGAGCAAATCTTGGACTTGCACTCTTTACTGTTATGAATATTGACTTGTTAGCATCAAAGTGAACAGCATTGTCTGAACGGAAGTATTCTTCTGGCCAGTATTTCAAGATTTCTTCATAGTCTTCTTGAGTAAGACCACCAGTAGGCTCACCACTCATGTCGTCAACAGCATGACCATAAAGCTTGATTACTCCTTTCTTAATCTTGAAGTTATCTTCACCATTAGTATTCTTTCCAAAGTCTTTTCTAATGTTATTCAACCATGTCAAGCTATCAACTTCTCCAATCTTTTCAGGAAGCTCAATTCTATCAAATGACAATACACAAGAATATTGTGTCATCAATACATTATATCTCTTAAGATCTTGATACCAAGTATCTAAGAATTCAATAATATCAATACCTTCACAATCAAGTATTTCTACATGTGTTAATGCAGTATTTGGAGTATAATTGAATTTAGTTGTGATACCATTTTCAATTTCTTCTTCTGTAGGTTGAGCTAATGTAATATTATCAAGAACAATTGTTTGAATTGAACTTGGAAGAGAAACTTCTTCAAGATTCAAGCCTTTAGCAGGTAAGAAATTACTAATATTAGAGTCACTAGCTAAATACTTCTTAAGATTACCAAGATTAGAGATATCTGGTGTAGAATTCAAGTTATAGCAAGTTCTAATATCTAATACTTCAAGTGATTCAAGTCTACTTAAATTAGAGATTTCTTGAAGAGCACATCCATTTTGCTCAGCTAATGTCTTAGGACCACCAATAATAAGTTCTTTAATCATACTTCCTTTATCTGCTGACCAGTTGAAGTTCATTGAAGAACCAACACTATCACGATAGTCTGAGAAGTCTAATACTTTTGCTTTATAAGGGCCTAACATCTTCATTGGGTTACCAAGAATCAAAGTCTCTGAAGTTTCAAAGAAGTAACTCTTGTCTTCTCCATATTTAGCAATTAATTCTGGATCTGTTTCTTTCTCTGGAGCTAATTCAACAAAGTTATTTCCGAGAGTACGGTTATTAGATTGAATTGTGAAATAGAATCTAGAGCCAGGAACTATTCTTAAGAACTTCTTCTTATTAGATGGAGAAGCAGTAAGACCCATATAGAATTCAAGAGCATTTGTAGCATATTCACCAGCACCCCATTTAGAGTCATAAAGATCAAATCTATGTCTTAACCACCATTCACGGTGACTAGCACGAGATCCTTGTAAGAATGGAAGATACTTAGTATTTTGATATGGATTATATGCAGCAGTTCCTCTATTGTCAAAATCATTATATGTACCAATATACTTGTACATTTCTGAATTGTTATAAAGTCTTTCACTCCAAGTACCTGATTGCTTGTTATTGAACATATCAAGAGCAATATCATAAGTAAGTACATTAGAAGTTACCATTGAAGTAGCCATAGTTTGTACTTTACTCATAAAGTCATCATCTTGTTCAAGCAAGTTCCAAAGAGAAGATCCAAAACCTGCATATGCATAAGAACCAATAGAGTAGTCATAAGTTTCACGAGTAATTTGCCAGTCATAAGCAAGATAGCCATCATTACGAACACCCATTACAGTATCATTATCATAATTGATAAAGTAATAGTGCTTACCATCTTCTGTTGTCATCATAGTATTCTTGATTACTTGGTCAACAGCAGCAAAACGCATCATATATACATAATAAGCAGCAAGTTTCCAAACATCAAAGTGTTCATACTTCTTGTCTTGGAAGTATTCAAATAATGTCTTTCCTTTGAATGAAGAACCACGAGAAACATTAGGCACGTTACCACTACCAACTTCTGTTATAATATCTTCACCAGAAGCATAACGAGTTCCCTCTTCACCCATTTCATTCTTATATGTATAGTTATTACCTGACTTTGTAAGATATACATTTACCCATGCATTAGGATAAAGTTGTTCACCATTACCATCAACACGCTTACCATCAAATGTATATACTTTACCTACATATATATCATCTTTCAATGTATCTTTAACAATAGTCTTTGTAACAACTGAACGATCATAAGTATTATCAAATATATACCAGTCATAACCAGAGTTAGGATAGTATACTTGTTCTACATACTCAATTGATGATGTATCTTCTTCAGCTGAGAATACATAAGGACGATTAGAACTTAATTGACCTATAACTGCATTTACTTTTGCTTGATCAGTAGCACTTGAATCAAATAATGCTGTAAATGAAAAACCAGTTACATTTTGAGAAGCATAGTCTTGGAAATATACAATTCCTACTTTCTTGATAGCTTTAAGTATTGCAGCAAAGTCATCTTCATTTTCTGGATCAAGTAAAATTGGCTTTTCATTCTCATCATATTGAGCATTTCCTTTATCATCTAATTTATAGAACTTAGTTGTCATATCTTTATATGATGTAGAAGGAACACCAATATAAAGAGTATTATTTGCGATTTCATCAAGATGCTCTGAATAATATTCTGCTTGCTCATCACTAATTGAAGTAAAGTCAGAAAGAGTATAGCCATCTTTAACATTATCGCCTGATCCAACTTTTACACTTACAGCTGGTTGACAGAAATTAACGAAACGAATAACTGTCTCAAGCTTGTTTGTTAAAGTATCATTCAAATCATCATTATCAGGCCAACGAGCTTCATAAGTCTTCCAAATAAGACGATCTCCGTTATCTGATACTGTTGAACCATCTACTTCATCTGTCTTGATATTTGACATTTGAGCAAGTTCTGAACCATTTTGAAGACATTCCCAACATTCAGTACGTTGTACTCCAACATCATTACCAGCTTCATAGATAGTGTTACCATCTTCATCTTTAAGATCTTCAAAACCAAATAATGGAGTAGAGCCTTTATCTGTCATAATATTATAAAGACCTAAGAATACTGGATTACCATATCTTTCAGTATATTGGTTATTTTCATTTTTAAGTCTTGGACGATTTACAACGACGATTGGACGGCCATCACAAGATGTACGAATATCACCAAATATTCTTCCATCTGTACTTGCATGAGCTTCATTATATGCTTGAGCTGCACGTTGAGCATTAGTAGCACCAGGCTTTGGTGTACTAAACTTATTACCTTCAACATCATAAGTAAATCCTTCTGAACCTACTTCAACATCACGAAGCACATCACCCCAAAGACGTCCAACACCAGCATTATGTGTCATTGAAGACTCAGCATAGTCACACTTAATTGTCCATCTATCTGTATATAAGTCTTTTGTCTTATAACGAGCATAAGCACCTTGTACCCAGATTTCTCCTTCAGGATTCTCATTTACATACTTATTAAGCTTCTTGATTTGGAAGTCTTTCTTACAACTTTTATCAGAATAAAGCTTAATACCTGAGTGAACATACCAAACAGCAAGTTCATAATTAATCTTTTGTGGATTATTCTTAAGTGTCTTCTTATTTGAAAGACATGTATATGTTACATTATTAACAGTGATAGGTGCATTAAGATCTTCAATTTGACCAGTTTGAATTTGCTCTATAGTAGTACTATCTGTAAGTCCATACCAAACACGTGTTTCATAATTATAACGTTCATTAGAAGCAAATCCACGAAGAGTCTTGTCATCAGATGTCTTATTGAAGTATAGACGGAAATTACGACGTGGATAGTTCATTGAAGATGTACCTTGGTTAGATAGCCATGCATCACGAGCAAAATAGTTGAACTCAGGATTTTCTGGATCTTGATAAAGGACATCAACAGGCACATTACTCTTCTTATTGAATACTTGTACAATAGAATTAGTAATATCACCAAAAATTGTCATTACAGGAATATGAATATCACTATTCAAAATCTTGTTGACATCTATTGTAGTTCCTTCACTATATACATCATTAAATAAGTATTTCTTACGAATGTCTGAAGAGTCAGCAATATAGTTATCTACACATTCATCAAGAGTCAAACAACGATTATAAACACGAATTGTATGAATCTTTACAGTAGCTTTACCATCAGTATTACCAATAGTGAAAGATTCAGGAGTATTAGTTCCTAAGCTATCTGTTGATGTGAATTGCATAGCACGATCTAATATACCATTAACAACAATATACATCAAATATGGACTTTCTGCTTTTAATGCAGCTTCATTATCATTGAATTGATTACCATTGAATATAAATTGAATCTTTTGACGAGAGTTCTCTTTATAGTTTGTATGTATATTTGCTTTACTATTTGATTGTAACTCTGCATTACAAGCATTAATGAATATATGAGCACCATTGTCTTGGCCATATTTCATAATAACAGCATCATCATCTTGAACATTTGAAGTTTCAAAATCAATTTCAAATGTAAGACCATTACTAGGTGTCCAAGATCCAAAGATATTGATTGGAATAGTAACAGTAGCTCCATTATTAAGAGTCAATGTATCTTTGATCCAACCATTTTGGCTATTCCATAATACATTATTGAATTGTGCTTGATAATGTTGTGTAATAGTTGTGCCAACAGGAGTAAATGAATATTCCCAAACTTCACGTTGAGCAGCTGGCTCTGTATTTGAACGGTTTATTGCATTAAGCTCAAGTATCAAATTGTTCTTTACAGATTCAATTTGCACTGAAGACTTAGCGACTTCAACATCAATATCAATAGTTTCACCACCAGTAGCAGTATTCTTAATACTTAAAGTCATATTGCCATAAGTATTAAATGTATAGTTAAATCTAGCAGTACTTGAAGAAGGAACACTAGCTTGTGTTTTCATTACTTCTCCTTCTGTCTCCTTATTTGTCAATGTCAATTCAACAATGATAGCAGAGCCATCTTCATTATTACCACGACCTGATGTATCATATATAGCATAGTCAACTGAAATACTTTCATATTGTTCAGATGTCAATTTTAATGTATCTTCAGTTCCTACTAATGCTCCTTGATCTAATGTACGAGTAAATAATACATAAGATCCATGTTGCATTCCAGGTTCTGTGAATACAATATCATAATAAAGTGTTTGTGACTTGATTTCTTCACTAGCTTCATTCAATACAAAGAAATAGAATTGCAAGCTATGCTTTCCAGCAGTAGCCCATTCTTTATATTCACCATTAGAATCTTTGAATTGTAAGTTTAATTCAAAGTTTTGTGGAGAATTAGATCCAATATATGTTGAAGCATTTTCTGAACCATATATGTTTTCACCATCTATGAATACACGTAAATATTTAGCACCAGTACCAGTTGCTGTAAGAGTAGTTCCAAAATATTCATTATTAACAAGTGAAATACCATTGTAATAATAGAAATTAGAACCTGGATCTTCAAATGTAGAAGTAAGCATTAAGTTAAGTACCTTATATTGGTAAGTAACTGTTGTACTTACATTATATTGTAAAGATGTAACTGTTACAGTAATGGTGTTAGTACCTTCAGAAAGATAATTTCCAAGATCATTGAATTCATATTTGATACCTTCATCTGTAGCATCAAGCACCATATCAAGTGTTTGAGTAGGCACAGTCTTGACTCCGCTAATGTTATTATTAATAGATATAACAATAGACATACGTGATGGCTTGATAGCATTACCACTATCTCTTACTAAGTAATTAAAAGATAACTTTTGATCTTTTACTTCTTGTAACAAAATTGTGTTAACTTGCTTACTTGTATTAGAAATAATGATAGTTGCAGGTGCAGGAGCATCAAATGCAAAAAGCTTCAAAGCTACATTCTTGACAGGATCTTCCATATACTTATTAAAGTCAGCTTCATCTGAAAATACTAAGTATTGGTTAGCATCTCTATCAAAATACATATAGCCATATTTCTTGTCCATTGTTTGCTTAATGAACTTTTGAACCTTTTCACCAGACACTGGAAGACCACCGGTTTTCTCATCACCACCCCAGTCAATTGTCTTGTCAATATCTTCTGTATAAAGTTTAGCAGCCATATATTTTAATATTATACACTAATATATTTATTATATTTTATAATTAAAAATAAAAAATAATATACGAAAAAAACCTGTAAATAATCTAAATTAAATACAGGTTTATAATCTACATATATTTACAAGATATATTATGCGGTTGTTTCGTCCCAAAAATCTCCATGGAATGTAACTGTCAATTGTCTTGCATCAAATGAATCATATTTTAATGTGTCCATACCAGTCATACTTGTAATTACTACATTCTTCATGACTACTTGACGCCAAATTGTTCCATCACGATTTGCTTCACATATTGTCATAGATTCTGCACGACATTGTCCTAATAATGGAATTACACCGGTTGACATATTATGTATTAGTCTTAACCATGACTTGAATAACTTGAATACATAAGCATCAGATCTATTCCTAATATTAAGATTGAAAGTTATTGTAAACTCAATTGAAGTATCATCTATTATTGGATTAAAGAATGCTACATCTACTCCTAAATATTTCATTTTGTACATTGTCAATTGTTTTTGTATTTGGTCTAATCCATTTACAGAAACGACTTGCTGGCTTAATATCAAAAGCTCTTCTTGGTTATATTCACCTTGCATGACATAAGGAACAGTAAACAATATTTGGAATAATGATTCATGCATAGGATCCCAATATTCTTTTCCTGCTTGTACATTTGAAATATGTGGTAAATGTGAAACTTGACTTGCCATTCTAAATATAATTTGTTTATTATATTTAAAAATAAAAAAGGAAGCATTTAGTTTGCTTCCTTTATATGTTTTATTCTGCAGTATCTTTAGAACCAATATTATAATTTTCAGTATCTTCATCCCAGTAGTCTGAACGGAATGTAACTGAAAGTTGGCGAGCTTCTGAAGAATTATAGTCTAATGTATCAAGACCTGTGATTGCTGTTAAGAATACATCTTTGAATGTTACTTCTCTCCATACAGTACCATCACGATTGGCTTCAGAGATATGCATTGTCTCACAAATGTAATCTTGCTTTAGCTTTCTCTTACCATTACCAATATTGTAACTAAGCTTACCCCACTCCTTGAATAGACGAAGAACATAAGCATCTGTCACATTACGTAAGTTAAGATTAAATACAATTGTAAATTCAGCTGTAGTAGAATCAAGAACTGGATTCAAGAATGAAACATCAACACCTAAGAATTTTTGTGAGTTAGCAGCAGCAACCTTTTGAAGTGCATCAAGTCCGCTAATAGAAACAACTTGTTCAGAAAGAATAGCTGTATCTTCTCCAGTAATTGGATTTCCAAGCTTAGTTAAAGCTTCTGGTATTGAAAAACCTACTTCAAAAATTGATTGGTGCATTGGGTCCCAACGTTCTCTACCAGCATGTACATTTGTAATATGAGGTAAATGTGAAACTTGACTTGCCATATATATTATATATTAATCAATATTTTTTGTATCTTTATTTAATAATAAACTAATTTTACAATATGCAGAGGAGAAATCAAATTCTCCTCTACATTATTATATATTAGTCTTTAATTGTTGACTTAAGCATTCCACGACGATAGATTGTCAACTCTTGTACCATCTTACCACATCCAAATCCTGGTTCAATACTTGTTGAAAGTATAGCCATTTCATTTTCAATGATTTCATTAGTATTGTTAGACTCATCCATTACGTTCTTATAAGCTTCAATACCACCATTATCAGCAATACGTCCACAAATATAGTTAGCTTTATCAAGGATAGCATTACGTGTTGTTTGGTTATTGAACTCCCATTGATATTGTTGAAGAACTTTCTCAATCTCATCTTGTAAGTAGATAACTAATTCACGAATATTTACCTTAGAAAGAGCTGAAACTGGAGTTTGCTTAGCTGTTTGGTTAGAATTAATGAATGTACCAAATCCTGGACGATAAACCATACAGTTTACACCAAATGGCTCCATTACATAAAGCTCTTCTTTAGAATAGTTGTAGTCAGGACCAATCAAACCACTTGCAGTAATCTTACCATAGTTAGGACCAGCAATGATATAATATGGTTGACGTGATACATACTTTTGCATGAACAAGTTAGAAACTAAACCTGCAGCAGGAACTATTGTATCAACATATCCATCAGAGAACTTAAGAGGAGTATAGAATGCACAGAATGAAGCACCTTCACTATCTTCTGGTAAGCTATACTTAATAGCAGTTGATTTCTTCTTATTATAGCCAGCAGCAATAAACTTAACATCTAATACATCTTCATCATTAGTGAATGAAGTATATGGACACTTAGCAAATGTCTTAGCAGCAGGGAAGTTAAGAATAGCAAATGCAGATTCTTTTTGCTTAGCAAGATAGCTTAATACAGCTTTATTAGAACTTTCTACAAATGACTCAAATGTATCAACAATATAACGATAGTCAATATCTGACTTATTAAGAAGACCTGTACGAAGACCTTTATATTTTGTCAATGTTGATAATATGAACTTTTGCCATTGTAATTTGTCATACATGTTAGAGCTATCTGGCTTTGAGCTAAGATATGTATAGCCTTCAAGATATTGAGGAATCATATTACCAATTTCTTGGTTAAGTGCTTCATCAATTCTTACAAAGTATTGATTTCCTTCTCCATCAGTATAGATATATGGAGTGCTTGAGAATGTGATATAATATTCTTTGATATTACCATCTTCATCATATTCGGCATCAATATTTTGTACATATACATTATCAAAGAATCCATCTTTTACTTCACCATCATCAACACTTCCATCACTAGCTAACAAGCAGTCACCAACTTGAAGAATTGAGTAAAGAGTATTTTCAAAGATAGTTGTAGAAATAGCAGCAGCAGCACCATTCTTTGAATATTCAGTATTCCAATCATCTGATATAGGAATAAATGTTACAGAAGCTCCATATACTGAATCTCTTTCATCATTAACCATTGTAACAACAACATCAAGAATAGAAATCTTCATATTCTTGTCAAGATCAGTATATACAGAATTAGCTTGTGTAGGCTCAATACGAGCAATAGAAGTAATCACTTTTTGAGGACCTACTTGTGTAAATTGACCATCTTCATCAATGAAAATCATATCTGAAAGTCCACCTTCAGTAGTTTCAGTAACCTTGAACATTGTGCCATATCCATTATCATAAGCTTTATAATACTTATTGATACCATTTACTTCAATTGCTGTAGCATTATTAGCATCAGCATTAACTTCATAAGCACATCCAAGTTTAACACCAATTTGCCACATTTCAGCAATGCTTTCACAATTAATCTTGATAGTATCAGTTGTACCAACTTGACGAAGAGTTATAACTTTTTGCTCATTGCTTGGATCTGGATCAAAGTCACTTACATATAAAGTACCCATTACACGACGAGCAGATTCTGTTAATGGAATAATTGCTTCATATTTAGCAGTCTTCTCATTATATTTTACAATATTATTAATGAACTTAATACGATTTGTAATAACTTGAGAATCTAAGTTACCAAGAAGACTTGTCTTAGCATTATCATTGAATAATGACTCAATTGTAAGACCGGTATTACCAGTAGCAACAGCAAGACGACCAGAAAGATCAATATCTGCGCTTTCATCTTCATAAATCATATCAACATTGAAGCTCATCATCATATTGTGCTCATTTTGTTCTTGGTTGAATGCCACATCAAGAGAAGCATAAGCACCTTTCTTATCTTTAAATTCAGGAATCAAGCAACCAACATAGTGTCCAAGAGCATGAGATGTTTCATCAGCATAAAGTGCATCAAGAGTATCAACCCAATCACCATAAGCATCTGTTACATGGTCAACAAGCTTAAGAATAGGATCATTATTTTCATCTGTCTTAATCTTTCCATTTTCATCAGTAGAAACTACAAAGTATTTCTTAAGTGTAGATGAAGCAAGAACTTGATTAGCTGTGAACTTTGTGCCAAATACATAGATTTCAGCAAAGAAATCAGAAACTAAACTATTAGAATATTTCTCTAAGAAATCTGGAATTTCTTCTTGTCTATCAGAATACCAATCAGAAATTGTAAGATTATATTGAGCAACTTTACTACCACTAGCTTTACGGATGAAATAAGTTGCTGAGCTTTCTTTAGTATTAGTTGTACAAATGTTAATGTATTGATCTAATACAGAACCATTTACAGACTTAAGATCATTAAGCTTTTCAGCATCTAATTCCCAGAAACGTGAAGTATTATATATATCTTCAACTGATAATTTTACTGTTTCTGTAATTTCATACTTAGGGTTAAATCCAGTATTGATTGTTGCACCATCAACAGTCTCATTTGTGAAATTCTTAAGATTAAGAGCAAGAATAGGACCTGCTTGTAAAGCTTGTTGAGCAAGACGATGAAAATAGATACCTCTCTTCTCTAGCTTCTTAGAAATATCACCAAAATAAGTTTTGAAATCTGTAGGATTTGTAATGTATACAGGAATATTAAATGGACCTTTATCTGAATATCCAACTACAAGACGTAATATTTCACTATCTACATTCAAAACTGTTGATTTGTCAAATACAACACGGTATACACCTGCCGCGCGAAATTGTTGCAAATATACAGGAATCATTTATATTTTATATGATATATTTATTATCTTAAATTATGACTATATTAACAATATAATCCTAATTTTATAATTAAAAATAAATTTTTTTGATCGAGAAGTATTCGTTTATTAGACATAGAAAATTAATAAAGTAAATTAAATAAAAAAGGAGAACAAACTAATGTTCTCCTTTCCAAGGTTTTTATTCCTTGTAAATATATATAGAGGCGAGATATGCTTTCGCTTACTATATGCATTTTTAGATAATACCGAACTCTGGGCTATCGATAACGAATGTATAATACATTGTTTCTGGGAAGAAACCAGCATCAACAATAGCATATCTAGAGTTGATAAGCATCTTAGGAGCCATTGTACCTTCAGCAGTAATAGAAACTGTATCAGCAAGAATATAAGGCATGAAGATTGCACCTGGCTCATTACCATTACCTTTACGACCAACACAAATACGTGTATCTTCCCAAGTCATGTAAGGGTCAACATAAATCTTAAGACCTGCAACTGAACCAGCCATGTAAAGATCTTTAGAACCATCTTGTACCATTCCATTAACCATTGGAGCAACAACGTAACCTGAGCAGTCTTGAAGAGCTGTAGCAATTTGTCCATTAGTTACAATCCATGTTGGACGACCACGACGACCAGTGATTTGGATTAAGTTAGCAGCAGCAAGGATACGAGACATAATACGTCTTTGACGTGTATGCAAGTTTTCAGCAGATGTATTGACTTCAGCATTCTCAATAGTACCCCAAGTTCCTTTGTGTTCAACACCATAAACGTCTGCATAAGTCTTGATGCTAGTAGCAGCCATTGTTGTAGTAGTTGTACCCATATGTAAGTTAAGATCTACTCCTTGGAAAGTCTTTTGATGAAGAGCATTAGTTACACCAAGAGCAAATACGTGTTCAAGAATACGAGCATTGATTGTTTGAGAGATCTCATTTTGCATTGCTTCCATAATCTTAGCAACTGCATCAACACCATAAAGTGGAAGATCTTGGAGTTGTTGACGTGTAACTTGACCAGTTACTTCATAAGAACCCATTTCAACCCACTTAGTGAACAAACGAAGTGATAATGTATTACCAGTACCAGTCTCGTTTTGAGCACGTGTCATTGGTTCTTTCTTACCAGTAGCAAAATTAGCAAATCCATCAACGAAGTCAACCATTGTTTGAGCATAGTCAACATGATGTAATTTAACTGACTTGCTAGCACCTGTTAAAGTAACATCGCCATCACCAACAAATAAGTCAGCAATAGCTGCATTGTCATTACCCTTCTTACAATCTTTTACTTCAACGATGATACCACCGTCCATACGACCAAATGTCTTGAAGTAACCATTGAATGTAACACCATTACCAGAAACTGAAACTGCATCATTTTCTTTGATAGCAGCCTTAAGAGCTGAAACTTGAGCAGCTACATCAACAGCATCTTGTGATTCATCAACCATGAACTTGATATAAAGAGGCTTGTTCTCACGACCTTCACCAATACCATCAACACCAGCAACTTCATTGTTACGTCCTAACTTACCACCACTATATGGGAAGTCCATATAAGAAAGCATTTGCCATGGACCTTTAGCAGGAACAACTGGAAGTAATTCAAAACCAATAGTCATAAGAGCAATGTTAAGAGCCATTGGAAGAGTACTTACTGGAATATCACCAGAACCAGGAACTTGTGTCCAAAGATCTTTAGGTTGTGCACTAGTTGTAGAAAGTTGACTAGGAGCATATGGGTTACCAATACCGTTAGTATTTAATGGAGTAGCATAAATAGGACCTACACCTTGACCTGGAACAACTACTTGTCCACCTGCAGGAGTAGCATTGATACCAAGAGCACTTTCATGAATCTCGTGGATTGCAGCATACTCAGATACCCAATTTAACTTGTTTTGGTCGTTTTTAACAACGTCACCAAATTGTTCAGTTAAAAGTTTTGACCATGTTTCTTGGCCATTTGTATTTGTAATCATTTAAATAATTAAAAAATTTATTTGTTATATTTTCTTTTCTAAAATATATTAATAACTTTTAAATAAAAATAAAACTATTTTGATCTAATAGAAAAAGTGTATTAATACTGATTAAGCTAGTTTAGAATCCACGACGTAATTTTGCCATAGTCTTGAATATACCAGCATGATAAGTGTCTTGATTTTGATCTAAATTCTCATTTATAGGATTTTCATCAAACTTAATGTTAGCCCAGAAAGACTCAAGTACACCAGGTTTTGTAAAGTTATACATCTTAGAACGGCTTATTATGTCTGCTTTCTTCTCTTCTGAAATCATATTCCATTGTGGAACATATTCAGCAGGCATGTTCTCTACAACATATACACCTTTATACTTTTCATCTACATGAGACTCTTGGAGAGCTTGAAGAGCTTCATCTACTTGTCCTTTATTCTCAATAGCTTCAAGAAGATTATCAATATTAGATAATGATGCTTGCTTTTGACTCTCAAGGAAAGTATTAACATTATTGTTTACTTCTTCAAGAATTTGAGTCTTTTGCTCAGCACCAAATTCTTCAACTATCCAGCTATCAATTACTGGGGCAAATTCTTCGGTAATCCATCCTTCTACTGTTGGAGCAAATTCTTCTGTCAAATATCCTTCAATCATAGGAGAATATTCTTCAATAATCCAATTTTCAACTTCTGGAGCAAACTCTTCAGTAATCCATTCTTGTACTGTTGGAGCAAATTCTTCAGTAATCCATTTTTGAATTTCTGGACTATATTCTTCTGTGATATAGCTTTCAATAATGTTAGCAAAATCATTCAATGTCCATTCTTTGATAGTTTCTGTAGTTTCAGAAAGTTTTTCTTGAACTGATTCCATTAACTTATTAGTGAATTCAGGAGCATATTCTGTCTCTACCCATTCTTGAATTCTACTATATTTGATTTCTGGAATTTGAAGATTATCAAATTTCTCATTAAGAGCTTTGATTTCTTCATCTTTTGCGTTTAAACTTTCTTGAGCTACATGCAAATCAGCTTGAAGACCTTCTACCATTTTAGTAAGCTTATCAATAGATTCTTTTAAATCTTGCATAGTAACTTCTTTCTTATCGTTATTTTTGTTATCATCATTAGTTTTTTCTTCACCTTCTTGAGACTTTTGATTACCTTTATCATCATTATTCTCTTTGTTTCCTTCATCATTGTTTAGAAGACTATCATCATCTTTCTTTTCTTCTTCAGCTTCATAAACAATACACATAGATTCATTGAGACATTCAAAGGTTTGGTTTTCAGAAAGATTAAGCTTAGCTTGACTAAATCCTGGAGTACCTACTAAGTCGTAAGTCTTAAGAGCTGTCAAAGTTACATGTCCTGATTCATCAATAGAACCTGCGGCACGAGATGAGATAAACAAAGGTACACCGGCTTCAATGATAGCTTTTGCATTACGACCTTTATCAGTATCAAGTAATACAATTGTACCAGTAACAGTTCCATCCTCATTCATTTCAATTGACTCAATCTTGTGTGAAACATTATTCAAGTTAATATTCATTGAATTAGGATGTTCAAGCTCACCTAAACAACCTTCATTAGCAATGACCTTTTGAAGTGACTCAACCATCATTCCATAGTTTTGCTTATCATAGATACGGTTGTTATTGTTCTTAACACCTGCGACACCAAATACACCTGTCAAACGTATTTCTTTTGGATTTGAAGACTCAACAATCTGCATTGTAGCAGAGATATTGTTCATAGTCTCAAATACCAAACATTTTTTATTTGCCATTTATTTTAATATATTGAATATATTTAGTATCTAAATTTCAATTATCTTTAATAAAAATAAACAAAATGATTTTATTTATTCTTATAATCTAATTAAAAATAAAATTTTTGGCTATTATTGAAAAAATCCTTTTATTTTTAATTATAAATAAACATATAAATGAAATCATGATACAAAAAAGTGATTTTGGAAGACAAAGTTTATCAGATCAAGAAATAAATAATATAGATGACCTCTATAATGACTCTAATATTCCTATATTAGATGATACTTATAATGAGCTAGAAAGTCCAATGTTATCTTTGAATCTTGATGAAATAAACACTATTGCTAAAGAAGAAGCTACAGAAATAACTGAAAGACTATCTAACTATTATTTTGATGAGCAATATCTTGAAGATCATCCTTATATCAAGAATAAAATAAAGCAAGAGATAAATAATATTAGAAGACTCTTGAAGATGCTTTCAATAAATGAAGCAGCACAAGATGCATTAATACAAAATATCACTATGAATGCATCTAAAGGAACTCTTTATCAATCATTGACATCTCTTCAAAATACTATATTGAATATACAAACCCAATTGAATAAAGTTACTGCTGAAGTTGAGAATATATTCAAAGACATGCAAGACAATTGTGAAAAGACATTTGAAGAGAAAGATAAAGTTGAAGATCAAGATACAGGAAAGCTTGTTGTTCGTGGTAGTCGTGAATTCATTAATTCTCTTATACAAAAAGGATTAAAACAAAAACCAAATAATAATCAATCACAACAACCAGACTTATTTGGAACATAACAATAAAGGAGAACTTTTGAAAGTTCTCCTTATTTATTTAATTAAATATATCTTTTTTTCTAATATTAGTACCAGTCAACATATCTTTTCTTCTCCAGCAATCATGTGGCAATGTCCAAGTATTAAGTCCTTTTCCTTCAAATTTACTTGCACCAAAAAACATATTTGATACATCTTTTGCTTTATTCATATCCCAATGACTTACATCTCCATTAAAGCTAGTACAATTTTCAAACATCTCAGCAAAATTCTCTACATTACTTACATCCCATTCACTCAAGTCTTGATTAAAGCTTTCACACTCATTGAACATTGAAGACATATCTTTACAATTTGAAACATCCCACTTTGTAATATCACAATTAAATTTCTTGCAATTAGAGAACATAAATGACATATTCTCAACTTTAGAGACATCCCAATCAGATATATCTGGGTTGCCTACTTTACTAGAAATCCTACTAAAAAGATGATTCATATCAGTAATTTTAGAAGTGTCAATTTCATTAAGATTTGCATCTGGTCCTTCTTCATCTAATATCTTAATAACCATATCTCTTAATTCTTTTCTAGTCTGAGGAGTAAGTTTTTTCATTATAGCATCTTTATTGACTTTAAGTTTTTCTATAATAAAACTAGAAATATTTTCCATTACATTTTATCTTCTATTTTTTGAATCAACTCTTTTGCTTTGTCAACAGCTTTTTGTAAATTGACTTTTGATTTTCTTAATTCTTCTTGTTGATGTTCATAGCCACCATCATGTCCAATATCTTTAATAAGCTTAGTATAAGAAATTAATGTTGGTAAGATTCCAGGAACTCCATATGTAATATATTTTTTCTCATATTTAGAATAACTAGTATATTGTTTATCATAAATCCATGCACTTAAAGTAGATAAATCACTAATCAAATCAGCATTGCTAATAGGGTCTTTTGCTACAATATTAGATAATTCTGCTACTTTTTCTATAATTGTCTTACATTCATCAATCAATGCATCATTATTTTCTCTTTTTGCTTTGTTTTTCCTTATAATTTCTTTATATCTTTTTATATTATCTTCAGCAATTCTTTTTAATGAATCAGGATCAAACATTATTATACCTTGTTTATTTCTATATCTATCATCATGTTTTTTCATCCATTCCATTCTTAAATTACTTGTATCTATAAAATAAAGATTCTTATGTTGGCATAGCTCAATTTTATCTTTTTGTGGAAGATCTTTCCATGATTTTCCAGCTCCATAACCTAAACGAGAACCAGGATGTGAAGTATATCCATTTCCTTTTAAATCAAACATATTACCCCAATTAAAAATGACATATTCAAAATCTTTGTCATCTTTGTCTTTAATTAAAATAATTGCATCTTTTTTACCTTTTAATACATCACGTACTTCCTTATCTGCTTTCTTATCTATATCTTCTGATGCAGGAATTTTTGTAATATCTTTATCAGTTACTTTATACCATTCAATATTACCATAATAGCCTCCAAAGATTTGCTTAAAATTTTGAGAATATGTATGAGTATTACGATAAGGTTTTCCCCAATTATTTTTCTCATATTCTTTTACTCTTTCCTCATATTCTTCATCATTCTTTTTCTTCTCATTATCTTTTTGGTCTTTCAATTGTTTTGCTAAATCTTTTAATAATTGACAATTGAATGACTCACAAACAATATTAGAATCAATTTCTATTAATTCTTCTTGAATGAAATAATCTTTGATAAATTCATTAATATTTTTCATTTAATTATATATATACTTTTATTATCTTAAATAAAAATAAAATAAAGGAAGTATATTGATATACTTCCTTAAATTATAAATTAATCTTTATCTACATCAAATTCATTTGGATCTTCATATCCTAATTGTTCTTCTGCTCGTTTCTTCAATTCTTCTTCACGACCAAAATAATTCTTTGCCAAAATAGGATAGCAATCATAATATTTTACATCATAGTCATAATGGAAATCCATTCTAAACATATTGACTTGTTTCTCATTATTCTTTGAACGCTTACCACTAAACGTAAATACTTCAAATGTCTCTGGATTCCATCTATCATATACTATCAAGTCTCTTTCTTCAACTTCTTCAGGATCAATATCTTCACCTTTACGACCTTGAACATAGTCTTTTGATTTCTTATATGATTGATATTCTCTTTCAATTTCAGTCAAATCAAATTGCTTAATCCAATCAATATCAAATTTTTCTTTTTCAAAATTATCATGGTTACTTAATAAAAATCCTCTAAATCCTTCTGGAGTTCCTAATCCATATTTTGAAAGAATTGATAGATTTCTTTTTTTATCACCAAATGGAGCTTTATCTTTAAATACATTAAATAATGCTTTCACTTGTTCTTTATCATTCAAAGATATTTTCTTTCCATGATTTGTTTTACAAAAATTTTTCAAATAATATAGAAGCTCAGATGATTCTCTTGTTTTCTTCCAAGGATCTAGTTTTGCTTCATTGATTTGTAAAGACTCTTTTATGAATTCTATAATTGATTTCATTTATTAATCTTCATATTTTTCTAATTTCTTTTCTATTAAAGCATTCATTTATACTAATTAATAATTTGATGGATCAAAATAACCCTTTTGTGAATCTGATCTATCATTTATTTCTTTTTGTTTATTTAAATAATTTTTAACTTGTATAGGATAACATTCAAAATAATCAACTTTACAATCAAAATGAAAATTCATTTTAAACATATTTATTAAATGTTCGGTTTTTTGGTCTTTTAATGATGATTCAGCTTTAAATTCAAATAATTCATAAATTTCTGGATCCCATCTAGAATATACAATAATATAATTAGGATCTACTTTAGATAAATCCTTTATATCTTTTTTATGAATAGGTTTAATATATTCTTTACTATTACAATATTTTTCATATTCTTTTTTTAAAGTAGAACCATTTAATTGTTTTATCCAATCTAAATAAATACCTTTTTCATTTAAATAATCTGAATTACTTAAAAAAAATCCTCTAAATTTATCTTGATTATCTAAATAAAATTGTTTTAATTTTAATTCTTTATCTTTATTTGAAAATTTACAATTTTTTAAAAATAATTTATATGCTTCACCACAATAAGTTCTATTATCTAATGAAAATTCTAATTTTTGAGATCTTAATGAACTACAAAATATTTCTATCATATTAAAAATTTCATTTGCAGTTTGAGCATATCTTTTAGTATTATAATCTTTAGAATTTATTTTACCTATATAATCAAATAAATTTAAATTAATTTTATATTCTTTTAATGATGATGCTGAAGAATATTTTTTTATTAAATGTGGATATGATTCTTTTATAAAAATATTTATATGTTTCATTTGGTTATAAATTAATAATTTTCAACTACATATTTTGTCATTCCTTTAATAATTGCTTCTTTAGTATTTTCTTGTTCACTATTTAATAATTTAGTAAATACTTTAAATAGATTAATAGTGTCATCAACAACTTCTTTATCAAATAAATGATAGTCATTCTTAATATCAATATATTCTTTTTCTAAATTACTTATCAATAAATCCCACTCAGGTTCTTCTTTATTTTGTATAAAATCTTTAATTTGTTCTTTGTCTTTATGATCTCTTGTCCATCTATAAGCTAATTCTTCAATATAAGAATATACATCATCAGCATATTTAGAACTTTTAATATCTTTATTAATCTTAAGTTTCTCTATAATAAAATTTGTTATTGTCTTCATAATTATTTATCAATATGGAAGTCATGATCTGCTTTGATATAGAAAAGTTGAGTACTATATTGTTTAGACAATTCTTTCATTTCATCACTTCCTTCATTTGTAATAAATAAAATCATACCAGAAATATCTTTCATGAAAGTCTTTACTTCATTCTTATTAATAGGAAATTGTGCATCAGTAATTATTACATTGATCATAAAGCTATCTGTATTCTTTGTAATAAAATTCAAGATACTATCAAAACCCATTGTACCTCCCGCAGCATCTGCACGGTTTCCATATTTGATCTCTTTCATAAAATCATTAAAAGCATATAACTTGAATGTAACTTCATCTACAACTCTTTCTTTACTAAATTGCTTCTTAAGGGATTCACTAATAACATAACAGGCATCAAATACTTGTTTAATACAATTATACATAGAGTAAGAACGATCAATATAAAAAGCAACATTAATTGTTAATTTCTGTTCTTTAATTTTTCTACCTGGCAGTATAGGTTGTCCATATTCAATATATCCAGATCCTCTCTTTACTCTAGAATAAGTACTTTCCCATTCGCGTTTCTTTTGAAATACTTTGGTTTTTACATAACTATTAATATAAGAGTTCATTTGCTTATTCCATCCTGATGTACCCTTTACAACTCCAGTACTTAAACCACTTTTTCTTAATTCTTGAGATGCTTTACATTTAGTTATGAATTTTCCAAAATCACCGGCTATCTTCTTTTTGTATTTTTCAATTAATTCTTCTGCTTTTTTCTTTATTTCATCAATATTTACTTCAGACTCATTCGGAGTATCTTCATTATCCATGTGACCTTGTCCTTTACCTCCTTGACCATTTTTTTGATCTTCTTTATTAGATTTTTGGTTTTGTCCATCGCCACCTTGACTTTGTCCTTGTTGTTCTTTACTTCCTTGACTATTTTTTTGATCTTCTTTATTAGATCCTTGACTCTGCCCATTTCTAGAACTACTTTGTCCATCACCACCTTGACTTTGTCCATCACCACCTTGACTTTGTCCATCACCACCTTGACTTTGTCCTTGTTGTTCTCCTTCTTCCGGTTGATCTTGATACTTTGGATCTTTCTTGACTTTTTCAATAACATCTAATAATTTAAGATATAAAGTATATTGAGTATCTACTTTACGATCATATTCTACTCCAAATTGTTCTTTAATATATTCTGGGGTAATCAAATTATCTGGACGATCTTTTTTACGATAGAAATAAAGATAATCATTAATAACACAGTCAGATGCATAATTCAATAATTTATGATCATATTTCTTTCCTTCATTTTTTAGTTTTTCGCCAACACCAAAAGTGTCCCATAATTGATGAAGACATTCATGATCATAAACAAAATCCCATTTACGAACGCTTTTACCAATATTTCCTCCATTTGGACAATTCAAATATATTAAATGTTCTGGAGTTGTATAAGCAATAGCTTCATCATTTGGATCTAAGAATCTTGTAAATTCAAGCATATCAAAAAAGAACATATCATTATTATCATCTGAGCTATCATTGATATATTCTAATGTTCTTACTCTAAAATTTTCTTCATGATCTATTTCCGATGCCGTAATAAGACTTTTCTTTACTTCTACAAAATCTTTATCATTAATTAATGAACTTTTAATTTCCATAAGTTTTATATATCAAAATATTGTTCAAGGTTTTCAACAGGCTTTGTAATTGTTCTATATGATACTGCTTGATGTTTGAAAATTTGTGAGTCACTATCCATAATCATAAATTTCTTTCCTTTCTTAATTGCATTTAAATAAGGACTACTAAAATTAAAGTCAGTATAATATTTTACATTACCTAAGTTATCTGTATATTCATTTACTATAAGATTTGGTACTACACAAAACTCATAGAAATCTTTATCATTATTAAAATATATTATATTGTCATTTATTTTTAACATAGCTTTAAATGATTTAAATTATTTAATCTTCATTTGGATCTTTATATCCTGCTTTCTTCCATTGTTCATCTTTTTCAAACTTGAACTTAAGACCATTAGCTTCAAATTTATTAATTATTCTTTGAAGCATTTCTGCATTACAATCATCCCAATTCCATTCTTGAATCTTGTCGATATTTTCTCTTGAAATACCATATTTTACTGTCTTTCCATCTTCTTCTTGAGAAATAAATCCAAATTTCATTCCATGTTGAATATTATCTACTATGTTCTTTGGAACCATATTTATATCTTTGTCTCCACGAGATGAACGACCACTCTTTTTATCTTCTTTAGCATTTAAGAAATCATTTATATATTCTGCTAATTCTTGAAGAGCAGCTTCTTGGTGACGAGATAACTCATCTTTAGCAATACCTTGTAATCTATCTAAATAATCTTCTGCATCATAATCTTCATATGCTCCAGATTCTTTTAGCTTACTAATAAATTTAAATATCTTATGTTCAATTTCACGAGGATTTTCAAAACATTCTACATTTTCTTCAAATTTATTTATTAAATTTTTAGAAAGTTTATTATCCCATGTTTTATGCAAATATTTAAATGCATTTGTCCATTCATCTCCTCCAGTTTCCCAAATAATAATTGGTTTGAAACGAGATTTAAGAGGACCAGAAAGATCACTAACTCCTGATCTATTTTCATCTTCAAAGTTACCAGCAGCTCCAACAAAAAAGTTTTCAAATTTAACATTACAAATTTCATTTTCTAATACAATAGGCATAAGAGCATTCATTACATCTGGTGCTGCTTGATTCATCTCATCAAAGAATAATAAGAATTTCTTATCTTGATTTTCATCCATAATTTTTGCCCAAGCAGGCATAGCCATTTCTTGAACTGCACCACTTTTACCTTTTGTAGGAATAGGTATACCACCTAAGTCACTAGCTACAGCTTTATCAAGGTATACAGTAATTACTGTATAGTTATATTTATTAGCCATATCTTTGATAATAGAAGTTTTACCCCAACCAGCTCTTCCTTGAATAAAAAAAGGTTCTTCTGTATCAAATTTCATTTTAAGTCTTTTAATATTCTTACTCATTTCTTCTTTTGGAATCTTAACTCTTTGTGCAGTATTATCTTCTGGTTCATCAATTGCCCATTTAGCTCCTTTTGATCCCCATTTTTGAGCTTTTTTTCCTTCTACTTCTTTAAGTTTAGGTTGACCTCTATGCTCTGAAATAGTATTAATAGCAAAATCAGATAGCTTTTTCATTTTAATATAGTATTATTTTTATTAATTTTCTTTGTATTTATGTATATATTCTGAAATCTGAGAAATAATCTTTTCTTTATTATCATCATATTTTAAGAATTCATCTTCATTTGGACAATATGACAAATAATCTGAATTTTCATTATCATTAAAATACTTTGATAAATTATATACAATATCTTTATCTAAATTAGATAACATTATCTTTATAGTATCTTTTGATATATTAGAATTTTTGAATAATACATCAAATATACTTCCTAATATGCTTGCTTGTTTAGATGTCAAATTTTCTATTATATATAAATTAAATGATTTCATCTAAATATATTTTACTTTAAATAAAAATAAAAAAATAAAAGGACAATGTTTTCAAAAACATTGTCCTTATTTAAAAAATATATAAAGTATTAGATTTACTAAACCATTACAAGATCTTCATTATCAGAATAATTTGAAGACCAACGTGAACCATCCATACAATATTTGATTGTTCTATCCATGTGTGCTCCGATGTTTGAACTTACAAGAACAAGAAGCTTTCCATCATTAGTCTTACAAATAACTTTTGCATTTTTACCAGACTTGGTCTTTACAGATGAACCATTAAGAGCACGAATAAGATTAAACTTATTATGATCATCTGTTAGTTTCATCAACTCAACCTTGGCTAACTTATAAGCTTCAGAACTAGAACAATGCTTCTCACCACGAATCTTGTTAGCTAACTTGAATAACTCCGAATTTGAAATCTTCTTTTCCATATATTTGATGTTTTTAATTACATTATTAATATAGAAAAATATTTAAATAATTCAAATTTTATTGTGTTTTTTATTCTATTACATTATTTGAGATACTATACCAATTCCAGAAATATGCATATTCTCTATTGGTTTTTCAATTCTTATATTATTATCTATATTATTACCACAATTCTCTAATATCCTTGTCATATTGTTTTTCTTGATTTCAGTAAAATAAGCAATTTCTTGGTTAGTCATGCCTCTTTTAAGTCTATCATCATTCTTTATTGATTCATTTATTAATTCTCCATAAGTTGCTTGATAGTTCTCATCTGTCTTTAATATAGAATTTAATATACTAAAAAAATTTGCCATATTTTATTTAATATTAATTTTATAAACTATTATACCATTTTGGCTTATGATGATCTAAAGGACTAAATCTAAACATTGCAAAATTCTTTTTAACATTACTTACATCCCAATTAGAAATATCTCCATTTTTTCCACTAAATTTAGATCTTATAAACATTTTATACATATTTTCAACATTTGAAACATCCCAATTAGAAATATCTCCATCAAAATTTGAAAAATAAAATAATTTTGACATATTCTTGACATTGCTTACATTCCATTCAGATATATCTCCATTAAAACTAGAATTCATAAATAATTCAGACATATCTTCAATTTTAGATGTATCAATATCATTCAAATTTGCTTCATTTCCTCTTTCTTTGATTAACTTATCAACTAATTCTTTTAATTCATCTCTATTTTTAGGATGATAATGATATTTATTATTTCCAGTATCTTTATTAATCTTAAGTTTTTCTATTATAAAGTTATTTAAATGTTTCATTTTTTATACCATTTTGGCGGATTTTTTTCTAAAAGTGTACCATCAAACATTCCATTCATATCTTTTACATTACTTACATCCCATTTAGATATATCTTGATTAAAATTTTCACTACCAGCAAACATAGCATTCATATTCCATACTTTACTTACATCCCATTTAGATATATCTTGATTAAATTTTTTACATCTAAAAAACATATAAGACATATTTTTAACATTTCTAACATCCCATCCAGATATATCTCCATTAAAGTTAGATTGAAAAAACATTGAATTCATATATATAACATTACTTGTATTCCATTTTGGAAGGTCTTGAGTAAATTTTTTAGCATCTCTAAACATTGAATCCATATCTGTAACATTACTTACATCCCACTTTGATATATCTTGATTAAATTTATATGCAGAACTAAACATACTTTGCATATTTTTTACATTACTAACATCCCATTTAGATATATCACCATTAAATATAGAGTATGAAAACATATTACTCATATCTTCAACATTACTTACATTCCATTTTGAAATGTCTCCATTAAATTGAGAATCCGAAAACATACTATACATATTTTTAACTTTACTTACATTCCACTTAGATATATCTTGATTAAAATTTTCACTATTAGAAAACATTAACTTCATATTTTCTACATTACTTACATCCCACTCAGAAATATCTTTATTGAATTTAGATCCATAAAACATACTTTCCATATTTTTTACATTACTTACATCCCATTCTGATATGTCTCCATTAAAATCATTAAATTTATTATAAAATAAAAAAGACATATCTTCAATGTTAGATACATCAATATCATTTAAGTTTGCATCTATTCCTCTCTCTTTAATAAGTTTATCAATAAGATCTTCTAATTCTTTTTTATCTTTAGGTTGATAATGATATTTATTGTTTTTTATATCTTTATTAATCTTAAGTTTTTCTGTTATAAAGCTGTTTAGGTGTTTCATAATTATTAATATTATCTTAATTTATATCCATCCATGCCAAGAATATTTCTAGCAGTATCATTAATCAATAGATTATTATTTGTTGGGTACATTTGAAGAATCTCACTAATATTATCATCATATATATTGAATACTTTTATATTAGTTATTGTTCCTAAGAATCCATCTAATATAATATCACTCTTATTATTCATAGAGTATTCTATCGTCCATTTATCAGAAGATATTTGTCTATTGTCAATATCATAATAATAATGAGCATTTTGCAACTTATATAAAGGTATGTCTTCTGGCCATTTATATTCAGCAGCTGACATCTCAACAATCTTCAATTCTTTTGACCATCTTAAGAATACAAAATAAGTCTTTTGATTTTCTAACTCTAATTTTAGCTTTCTACTCTTATTAATTGTCAATGTAGTCTTAAGAAGAGTTTGACTAATATCTAAATTGAATCTTCCAATCTTAATTAAAGTTCCTTTATAGTTCATTGTTGGCATTGGCTTGATTATAAATGAAATAGTTCCATTGTCTCCACAGAATTTTTGCTGATATATGATTTTCTTCTTCAATGTCATTGTCGTAAATAGATAGCATTTATCAGATATCACTGTAGCTTGATAATATGTTGAGTCATCTTTTATCTCAATGCCTTCACAAGAAACATATTTACGTTGAGAATCAGACTGATATATTGGATAAAGATTATCTTGAGCACTTATTGGAGCATCTACGAATTCTTGTCCACTACCTCTAGTATCTTCATCTTCATCTCCAAATAAGTCTTCATATTTATTCTTTACAAATGTATTCACTAGGTTTTCTGTATCTCCTAAGTCTACTGATCCTTTTTCTTGATATTTTGTCAATGTAAGCTTGAATGTTGTTGCTACCCACATAAAAGCATCTTTTTTCTCTTCATAAGCTTCATTTACCATCCACATACGTTTCATTAATGGAATATAGATCAAATCACCTTCCATTGGCTTAGCAGTAGGTCCAAATGCAGTAGCAAACATAGACTTTGATATTTCAGTTGGCCATTCACTATCAAAGTTTAGTCCCCAGTCATCAAATTCAGGTTTAGAACTAGGCATTTGTCCATCTTCTATAATAAGCTTAATTTGCTTTACTGACTCTACATCCATAAGAGCATATTCTTTGAATGTTATGTCTCGAGATCCTTTATTAGGAGAAAGCTTGAAATAATATATTGGTATACCAGTAATACAAGCAACAGTATTAGAAAGATTTTGATATAACTGGATAGCACAATCCATATTTGCATAAGGATTGTATATATTGCTTGATTGAGTATTATCACAATATGAAAAACTAAAAGAAGAGTCTAATTGAGTAGAATAATCAAAGAATCTATTTCCATCTAATGTTATCTTTGATATTTCTCCTTGTACTTTAATCCTTACATAATAGTCAGTAGACAACTCAATTGTATTAGTAAGAAAATCATTATAAGTCAAATAGCATGACCAGCAAGCACTATCAATACTATAAGCAAACAATAGTGAATTCAAATCATATTTATTATCACAATTATCATATATCTCAAGACTATTGAGATTATTGAAAGCCATATTTAGATTTATTATTTGACTAGGCTTACATCCACATAATGATGTTTGTAAAAAATTCATAATTGATCTATGTATAATTTTTCATACCATGACAAGCACGTTGAGCCATTTGAAATCTATGTTTCCATCCAGGTCCACCATGAAATCCTTTTAAGTAATGATAGCCCCACCAATTTATACTGTGCATTCTTGCTAATCTTTCTGCAGGATCTTTTACTGCTTGTATAATAGGTTGATTCCATGCCCAAATCATTGCATCTCTATAATAAGGTATTAGTTTTTTCCAATAAGGATGACTAGCAGGAATAGGATTAGTATACCATCCCCATTGGACACGTCCATTATAATATTCTCCACCTATTGGCTTTCTTCCTCTATTAGTAATACTTAATGATTGAGTATCTGCTATAGTCAATCCTAATTTTTTTATATATGAAGGATCATGAACACCACCAGGAAAATCATATCCAAAACAAGCAGCTTCTCTTACAATGTCATGACCTTTATATGTCCTTACCCATTGAACACCTATATTTCCTTCTGCTTGAGAAATAAATTCAAATAAGACTTTATCAGAGTAGAATCCTAATGGACGTGGAAGTATACCCAATCCTGCTCCATCAAACTCACTATCAATTCCACTACTATAATAGTTAGTCCAATACATTCCACTAGAGACTAAAGACTCTGAAACTGATGAGTCATCTCTACTAATTTCATTATCATATATAATATCATTAGAGCTTGATAGATTCATATTTCCAAATGACTCTAATAGTTCACACATTAGATTATATTTTGTCAATCCAAAGTTCTTAATATATATATGATCTCTTTGTTGATCTAATGGTACTAAATAATGAAAGCCTGTACTTCCATATTCTGTAAATGCATCTAATGTAGGATCAAGTTCTCCTTCATATCTAAATATATAGCAAGTTCCATCTCCTCCATAGACCCACATATTGTTTTGCTTGAAGTCACTTATCCATTGAATGCCATCAAACATACATATATGACCGTGCTCGCCGTGATCCATTACTGCAATGTCACCAGGGCGAGCACTTCGTTTTGTCCAACTTAATTGATTTGACTTACCAGTTATTTTACCAATAGCATTAAATCCTATCTTTGGCAAATACTCTTTATATTGGCATGCAGAGCCTGGCCTACCTGTAGTATTTATACCTCCTTTTTCAAGTGCTTGCCTTACATATTTAGCACATTGATGTTGAGATTTTGATTCAGCACTTTTTCTAAGATAATTTATTGATGCTCCTAAATTCCATGCCATTTCCTCTATATATTATTTTATTGTTCTTCTTTAGATTTTTCTTTTTTATTTAATTCTAATAAAGCTCCAATTATTTTTGTTTCTACTTCTATATCTGTTATATCTAAATCATCAAAATCTAATTTATTATTTCCAGAATATTCTAATGAAAGCATTCCAACTAATTGGTTTTCTTGATTAAGTATTGGAGAACAAATTAAATCATTTATATGTACTTTATCAGTACAGAAATCATATAATACTGATGATTGATTATAAAAGTTTTCAATATCTTTTTTATTGAATACCTTACTATCACCATTTTGTATATGCATTGTTATTGGTGAAAGAATATTATAAGGAAGATTTCTAGTTGATGGAGATTGAGGACTTACTCCTTTTTTAATACTTTCATAAATCAAGTCATACCATTTAAATGGAAGGCCATTAAGATTTGTTAATGAATTATGAAATTCAAATACTCCTACACGACTTGCTCTATATAAATCTTTTAAATGATTAATCTTATTTTGTATAGGTATTGATATTTTATCTCTTGTATTTAAACCCTCTTTATGAGTTTCTGCTTTTTGATTAAGAAGAGTATTTACAAGATTCAACTGACTCTCTAATAGTTTATCTTGAGTCTCTGTCAATTTATTAATTAATCCATCATTTTGTTGTTGCAAAGCATTAGACAAGTTAATACCAAGAGTACTAAAATTATCTGACATTTTCTTGCTATGCTTATTTAACATTACAGGTATTGCTACACAAATTCCAACTAGACATACAGCTATTATTAAGCCATATATCCCATAATTATCTATCAATACTTGAAAAATACCTTTGAAGTCCATTTAATTCCATGTCCTTTGTATTTCTTATATATTTTATTTAATTAATAATAAATTTTTAGATAGATGCTAAATTTTTCTTAAGTATATCTCCATCTGTTATGACATCACCAAAAGCAAAGTCATTTTTCCAATATTTTTGAGTATTGATAAGATTCATTGGTTTATATATACTAGATAATCCTTTAGTATACATTTTTTGTATTTCTACACTATCACGAGGTCTAGCATGCTTTAAAGTTACTGTAACTCTTAATTCTGTTGGGAAATCATCAATACCTAATGGTCCATAATGTTGTGTTTCTGCATGTTCTAATATAAGATTACCAATAGACATAATTGGATTTCTTGGATTTCCTACTGTTAAATGCCAAGGACCTACTTCTTCACCGGTCAATAAAGAGTTCAATGCATATATTTGTGGTCTACCTAATTGATTCTTTACCATACCTTTGATAGCACTAGTCCATTTGTATTTCTTGTTCATCTTTTCAGTAGCTTCCATAGCTTCTTTAGCTTTTTGCTTGGCTTCATCAGATATATCTTCTTTACCAGTTATTACATTAGCAGCAGTATTTCCAGCACTTTTCAATATTTCTCCGGTTTTATTAATAGCATCTTCAATCCAATTTTGCAGACTTTCCATATCAAAATTACCATTTTTTATTCTTTCCCAAATACCTCCTAACTTATCAAATCCTTTATCTACAAATGCATTGGCTTTATCAAATACTGATGAGTTTGCTTGTGGACCATACATTTTTACTTGACCACCCCAGAAACTACCACGTCTATAAGTAACCGTTTGAATATTACCAATCAAATCTAATAAAGCAGCACGTGGATTGATATTAGAGTAACTTCTTAATTGATATCTGAATGTCAATGTTATTTCTTGGTTGAATTCCAATCTACCTTCATATTGATGAGTTGACCAAACTTTATCTTGTGGTTCATATATTTTATGTTGGTCATAGTTCATCAAAGTCTCCATCCCATAATATGCTTGTGTTGCATTAGCTGGTGTAGTATATCCTAAAAAACTAGCTCCCATACTTATCAATCCAACATTACCAGAAAAACCATTCAATACCATCTCATTATTTTGAGGACTAAAGAAATTAGCCAATTTAGTTACTAATCCATCATCTCTGGTATTTGTTGATTGTTGTTGTATTGCACTTGTAAATTCTTTCCATGTTGCATGATATTGATATTTACAAATATCTTCTAGTTTATTGTCTTCATTATCAAACCATGTAATCAATCTACCTATATCAGGTACTCCTTTTAGTAATTTCTTTGAAAATTTATTTGAGTTATGTGGATGCGCTTCTTTGAATATATTGTCACCAATTGGTCCTGGAAATCTTCTTAATGTAATCAATCTGTTATTAGGTATTTTTCCAAGATCTTTACAATACATAAAATCAATATATCTATAAGTTGCCAATCCTAATTCAGGAACATCACCCTGAGACAATTCTACTAATTTCTTAATAGAGCAATCAGATAAATCCTTTCTTGTATTCCATAATGTATTTTCAAGTTTTATAGATTCTTTAATTTTCAACTTGTCATCACCATGTTCTACATTCAAATCTGCATTTTCTATTTCTCTATCTATTAATGGAATATTTTCAGTAAATCCAGTAACATTTACGCCAGCATAAGGATTGAATAAAGATGGTGCAACTGCACTTTCAATAAGACCAATATTGAATTCATCTTTTCCATCTTTCTTGAATCCAAATTCATATATACTTGGAATACTTGATCCTAATATATATTGATAGTTGTTTATTACGCTAAATATAGAAGATGAGAACTTGAATGGATCTTCAAAATCTATTGTATTTGATTTCTTTGGAAGTCCATTTTGTGTATTATATCTTAATCCTACTTGAGAATTTATCTTATCTTGTATTTGTTTAGTAGTATCTTTATCTTCTAATATATTGAATTCATCTACTAAAGTTTCTAATTCAGGTCTTTCATAACCACGAGCAAAATTTTTATCAGTATTCTTTGTACTAGTTTGACTACTATTGCCAAATATATTTGACATAGCTTGGCTAGCTATATTTTTCAAAGTACTAGAAGCATCAGAACCTAAACCATTCTTTGTACTTTGTTGTTTAATCAATGCACTTGGAAAATTCTTCATACTTTAATACCATGAAATATATTTGAATTGTTTAAGTCTATCAATATATTTTAATAACATAATAATCTTAAGATCTATTAATTGTAAGAATGTCACTAAAATTGAATTACCTTTGAATAAAATCTTTGGAAGACATTTCTTAAGTATGCCTTCTTTTGAATAATCATATTTATTAAAACCTAATTGGTTATATTTTGATAGATTCTCATAAGTTTCTGTTTTATAAGAAAGACTTTGCTTAATATCCATTTATTTTTTGTTATTCAATATTTTCTTAATTAGCTTTTGTTGCTCTATTTTCTTTTGGTTTTCTAATTCTATTTCTTTTTTCTTTTGTTCTTCTAATTGCTTTTCAATTTTCTTCTTAAACAATATTCTATAAATTCTATTATAATAATCAGATAATGTATTGTAAATATTTTTCTTTATATTTTTATACCAAACTAATAAACTATTTTCTTTTGTTTCTAAATTTGGCATATTTATTTTTGTTAATATTTGATCAATTTTATTATCCAAAGAATCTATTTTATTATTTACCAAATTTATATTATTATTCATTTTTTGTATTTTATTATCTAAATTAATAATACAATAGCTTAATAATTGTATATCTTGATTAGTTGGTGTATTATTTAATTGATAACTTATATTATCAATTTGATAACTCATTTGATTGCTTAGATTTACATGATTATTATATAAATACGCAAATAATTGAACAGATTTTTGATCTTGAGCTTTAATAGATTTATTTAACAAATCAATTGATCCAACAATATAAGAATATAATTCTTTATTTGATTCTTTATTCATTTCATTTAAAATATATCTCTTATATAAAAATAATTTTAAATTTTAATATACTTTATTCTATTTTATATTATTATTCTATAGAAGAATAATTAAAAAATATATTTAAACTTATTCATGAAGAAAATAATGTTATTTGTTCTTAGTACATTATTTTGTTTAGTCCTTGGATTTAGCTCTTGTACTGGATGTAAAAACAATGCACAAGAAAAAGCTGGAAATCAAACTGAATTGACAACAGGAGATTCTATAGTAGCATTAAATGTTGAAAATGCTATTTCTATGGATAGACAAGCAATGTATTTAAAACATGGAGGAGACTATCGTTGGTTTGAGACAGAGATTCTTCTTTCTGAATTTATGGATGCTGATAACGCAACAAGTGATCCAGTAATGATTGTAAATGTATTCCAATCAGTTGTTGAAAGAGAAAATGGCTTTGACACTTGGGTACATAAATATCAACATTTTAATGATGGAACAGTACTTAATGACTCTATTAGGGGATTTTGGATTGAAAACACACCATTAGAAGACAAAGCAATCAAGCTTAAGTATGTAGATGCTTGGGATAAAGTTATGCAAGTTAATTTCCCAAAACCACATTCTAAGCATGTTACATTAAGAAATCCAATTGGTCCTATTGCAATTAATACACAATGGATTTTTGGTAATGTTAAAGAGCAAATTTGGGTAGATGCAGTTACTGGAGAATGTAAAAATTCAAACCCAGCATTTCCTGAAGAAAAAGGATTCAAGATGCCATTAGGTGAATGGCCATAATATATAAAGTAGGTTTGTGAGATTAAAACTTACAAGCAATTCTTTAAATTTAGTTCATTGTTTATCCACTTGCTTGTAAAAGTAAGTGGATTTTTTTATTATTTTATTTGAATTTTATTATTTTAATTCTATATTATACATGTAAGTAATTTAAAAATTTAAAATATGAGTAATAATTATCGGACAATTACATTAGTTTCTCGTAATATTGATTGTTCAAAAATTTCAGTAGATGAGTTTATCTCTTCTATGTTTTCAGATTTTCTTGAAGCAGAGGAAAAATATAATGATCTTTATATTCCTGAGTGGGAAGCCTCTAAAATAAGAAATTTTGAAAGTTCTCTTGAATGGACTCGTAAATGGGCAACTAAAATTGCTGAGAAGAAATGGAAAACTGAGAAGAGACGTAATGCTTTTATTGAATCTGAAGTTGAGAAGAAACGTAAAGAATGGAAAGCAGATGATTTTTATTACGATCTTTCATTTTTTGATTTTGATGTTAATCCTGGAGAGATGGGTATTTCTGGTGATTGTTGTATTTCTTATAAAGAATTAACACCAAATAAACTTCGTAGATGCTTTGAGAAGGTAAAAGATAATAAATATTTCAAGAAGGCTTTTGGGTGGAAATTTACTTATGAAGCTAGTAATAATTCTTATCGTACATGTTTTCGTCCACATATTGAATTGATTGTTGATAATGATACAGCAGCTCAAATGAAAAAAGATAAAGAAGCTTTGACTGAATCAGTTCGTAAGTTCTATGAAGGTTGTCATTATTGGGGAGATTAAAATTAAATAAATAAATTATATGAAAGAATATTTTTCAGTTAAGAAAGCAGTACAAGAAATTGGTGATGGTAATATTGTAAAAATGTTGTCAAATGATTTTAAGACTCATCTTTTCAAGAAAGGAAATAATTATAAAAAGCCAATTGTTCATGAAATCAAGAAAAGTTTAGGAAAGCCATTTATTACATATATGGCATTTGATGAGTTCAAAGAAAAGTATAAAGATAATGAATTTTTTGTCTATGAAGATTGAAAGAGAAATAATAGATAAGTCTACAAATTCACCTAGATTATCTGATTTAAGAAATTTCTTTGAGACTTGGCTAGAGAAATATCAAGAAGATGATAATGAAGATGACTTAGGAATAAATCTTATAATGATTGGATATGATAAGAAATATCAACATAGTATTAAATTCTCATTAACAAGCAAAGAAAATCCAGAACATGATATTTTCAATGCAATTAATAAAGGTATTGGATCTTTAAAAGATAATGTTGGTAGAGATATATTTAATGGTATGTGTGCTTATTTAGCAAATGTATTTGTTGAATATCCAAAATTATATGATTTGTTTGAAGAGAATATAAAACAAATGAAACAAAATAAAGATAAAAAATGAGTAGACCTAGATTTATTAGGATTCCTAAAGATATTCTTGAAAATCCAGAAGTACAAAAAAAGATTAAAGAATATAATATTGATATCTGGCATAATGAATATGTATATCCAAAACGTGAATGGAGATGGATGTTAGATTTCAATGATTGGCTTGAACGTAATGAAGAGATATTTAGTTATTATACTGTTGATCAACTTGTAGAAAAATACAAGAATGAAATGAATTGTAATTCTGTTATGATAAAGTATATTAATAATTATATGAAAATGAATCATAATGCAGAACTACAATTTGAAAGTGGTGGAGGTAAAGGAGGATATACTTATTGGATTTATGTAAATAATGATTATACAAAAGCATATTTCTTTACAATGAATAGATATAAACATAAGAAAGCATGTAAAGATTTCTTTGGAGGAAAAGCTTTCTTTATTAATATTTATTCTATTCCTTATAAGTTATTTAAAATATTGATGTATCAAGATAAATATGAATTTAAATTTTTACAAAAAGCGACAGGATTTAAATTTGAAATACAAAATAAAGAATAATAAGCTATGAATAAAAAAACACCATTAGTGATATCATATCAAGGGAAATATTGGTATAAGTCTATAGTTCCTTATAAATATCGGACAAACTTATTTTTGACTGGATATAAAGGAAAATATTGGACTTATGACTATAATAGTAATGGAGAATTTACTAAAAAATCATTATTTGAGTGTGTTGAATTATCTAAGTGGCTAATTGAAAAAGATATGGAAGCTATGCTAAAGCATTTTGAAATTGAATATTAAAATAAATTAAATTATGAAAAAAGTAGAAATTATTAGAGAATTATTTGATATATTGATGTCTTGTGGATATTCTGATAATAAATTAGATTCAATTAGTGAATATACAAAAGATAAGTTAGAGAACACTATTTATGTAAAGAAACTTGATATTAAGAATCTTCCTAATATTGATTCTATTGCTGTCACTTGTCTTGAATCAGATTTTTCTGATGCTTGTGATTGTGATGTTAGAGTAGCTTTTAATGATAGAAAAGTTGGAAAGCGTGTTATTCTTTATGCTAATGAGTGTGGAATAGATATATTGAATGCTATTAGAGAAAATATCTTAAATTTCTATACAGAGCATAGACTTAATATTGATAATTATCATAAAACATTAAAATTAATTGAAACTCTAGAAGCTGGAGCAATGTCAAGTATTATCCTAAGTGATGAGATTAATGCATTGAAATATGTATTAGAAAAGTATAAGAATTTTTTAAATATTAATTAAATGAAAACTTTCAATAAAATTGTAATTGGATTTTTGGTTTGTCTATTTATTTATATTATTTGTTTTGTTCCTATTCATGGAAATTATAAAGTGAATAATATAAATGATACAACTAAAACAATGGATATTACTTATATGAGTTTAGTTCCATTTATTAAGAAAGATACAATTGTAAAATGTCCAGTTTTTATTCAAGGAAAAGTTATTGAACATAAAAGATTCAATACTAATAAAGGCTATGAATATCTTACAATAACTAATATCAAAGGAGTAAACTATGTTTTTGAAGATGAGAAAACTTGGAAATATATTGAAATGAATGCAAAAGATAGTATATTTACTTGTGAAGAAAGATTCTGGCCTGAACATGATGTTACAACTATTCCAAATTAATTATGAGATATACAGTAGATATAAAAATAGATTTTAATGATAATTCAAAGATTCTTTATACTGAAGATTTTAATACAAGAGGAGATGGAAAGAAAGTATTAAAGTCTAATTTAAAAAGAATTTATGAAAATGCATATAATGAATATACATTTGATGATCAAGAAAATAGAAAGATTAATAATATAACATTATATGGCTTACGAAGAATAGAACCATTAGATATTAAAAGATTATTGACAACTGAAGAATTTGAAAAGATATCAAAAAAGCTAAATATCAATATTAATGATATAGACTATGAAACTAAACGAGCTAATAAAAAAATTAAATGAAATACTTCAAAATAATGGAGATTCAGAAGTACTTATGTTTGACACACAAGCAATGATGTCTCGTCCAGTTATTGATGTAAAATTTATAGTGCAAGAAGATTTTAGAGAAGATCTTAAGGATGATCCAATGTATGTTGATAATTTCAAACGAGAATTGGAGACTCCTACTATTATATAATTTCATATTTTTTATTTTTTAATTACGTTATGATGGGTTTGTTGAGAAACATGTCCCATCTTTTTTATATATTTAATTGAATTTTTATTTAAGTTTTCTATATTTATTATGTAATTTAAAAAATAAAAATTATGGAAGAAGAAAATGTATTACATATGAAAGTTGGTCCATTAATTGGTGAACATCTACTTGAAATTGCTCAGACAAATATTTCAAAGGGCAATGTTGAGTATGGAGCTAATGTTTATAAGATGGCATTTAATGGCTTTACTGATGAATATACGATTAAAGTATTGAAAAATGAATTAGTTGTTGTCACTGATGAAGATGGAGAAGGTGTCAATTTGAGTGACTGGGAAAATGAAATCAAAGCTAATGCTCATAATATTTTTGACTGGGAGTCAATTATTAAAAAACGTATTGATAATCTTAAAGGTTTTACAAAAAGTATTATTGATACAGAAAAAAATTTTCATAGATATTATAATGGCAATATTCGAAATTATAATATGCTTGAGATGATGAAGCGTTATTATAATGATGAAGAGATGAAAGTCATGAGTGGCAAAGCTAATATTGCTGCTCGTATCTGTGGACATCCTGAATGTAAGATTTGTGATAAAGGAAGTTCAAATCCATGGTCAGTATGGGTAGCTCTTGAAGGACGAGTTGAATCATATCTTGAAGATATTAATGAATATGGAGCATCTGATATGAAATATCCTCCAGCTAAATGGGAAATTATTCTTTATTTGACTGTTCGCTATAATAAGCTTATTCGTATGCTTCATAAGGAATATCTTAATTTTGAAAATACTTATTTATTCCTTGTTAAAAATGACTTTATTAATAAGCCAGCATATATTGAAAAAGATATTGAAAATGTCATTTCTACTCTTATAGATTTTTGCGATACTGGTGAAGGCTATTATCATCCACTTTGTAATGAAGGTCTTTTTAATTATAAAGAAACTCTTTATGGTGATCTTCTTAAAACAAAGTATGGAAAAGAGTTTGCTCAGAATGGAATTATCAAAAATGATATTATGGATGGATATGATGCAGGATGGCTTTCTCCTTTAGGTGAATTCTATGGAGCAAATGGTGAAACCTCATCAATGATTCATATGAGAATTGCAGAGCAGATTTTCAAAGCTCCTTGTAATATTTATGCTGTGCGAATGGCAAAAGATGGTGTATCTGAATGGGGAGGAATGGATTCACCTGAGTATTGGCTTGAGAAGCATGGCTGGGTAAAAATCCATCATGATGACTGTTATGGCTCATTTATTGGACACAGAAATGAGGAGCCAACACCTGATTATCCTTATTCATACAATCCTACAGATATTCAGGTCAAGATGATTTGTGATTATGCAGATAAGTTCTATGGAGGTAAGTTTTACACTGAGGCAAATGCATTAGGAAGAATTACTCATACTGAGCCGTATTCAACATATGCAGTTCGTCAGATGGATGAGTTTAAAATTCATGAAATTTTTGGAAGATAATGGAGAAGATTATTGGAATTTTTCTATGTTTGCTAGTAATAGGTTTTGTTGTTGGATGTGTTCAAATTTTTATTTATTTAGAAAAGAAATATCCATGTAAGAAATCTGAAAATCACTATGGAAGCTGGGGATGTACTAGTGATGAAACATATTTTGATGATAGAGATAGTTGTGCATTTTATGATTAAATTTATAATACAATGATTAGAAAACGTAAAGAACTAATAAGTAGTTTTACTAAATTCAAATATTATGGAAAAGAACATCCATTTATTGTATATCTTTCAGATTATTTAAGTAATCATGGATATACAAGAAAGAAAGAGAATGCAATTCTTAAAAAGAATGAATATAAAGTATGTCATAATGGACAAGAAATAATTGCTAAAAGATATCAAAGTCCTAATTCAAATAGCCATTATATTGAATTTACTTTATTTGTAAGAATTGGTGAAAATGGAAAAGCTTATGTATTTGGTAAATATAAAGATGATACATATTGGCATTCTGATTTTTGTAAATATGGAAAACAAATTTATGGTTCATGGGTTGAAGCAAGAAGTTATCAATATTCTACAAATGGTACAGTAGTATTAGATAACATTGGTAAGAATGCAATTATGTGTACTCTTCGTGGTAAATTGAATATTAGACGTACAGAAGAAGAAAGAAAGAATAATCCATTATCAAAATTATGTACAACTATTTATCAAAATGAATATTGGGAATCTTATGAAGAGTTTCAAGTATTTGCTAAAGAGATATTTGAAAACAACTTTAAAGATGGAATCAATAAAAAAGATCCACATATTGAAAAGATAACATATGTAAGAGCTCAAATAAAAGAAGGATATCCAAGAAATATAATTGTATTTGAATATTATACTAGATCAATTGGACAAGACTATAATAAGAGTGGTAAGGTTTATTTATATGAAAATGAATTTATAAATTATATTAAAAAATGAATAAGAAAGAAAAGATTATTGGTATTATCATTCTAAGTTGTATTTTTTGTTTTTTATTTTGGATGTTTCCATATCAAATTATAAAATACAATCTTTTACCAGAACATCAAGTACATATTGAATGGACAGTATATTCTAATTCTGGTCCACTTAATTATGAAGGTACATATAGAATGAAAGGAAATAATTTTAAATCTAATTATCAATCTCATAGAGGATCAAATACTGTTTGCGTTGAAGATGATGATGCAAGTTTCTTTATAGGAGATCAAAGAGTATGTATCTATGTGGGAACTAATGATGTACATATTAATAAAATTGAAATTATAGAATAATATGAGTACTTGGACTTGGACATTTATTAAACCTGAGTGTTTATCTAAGAAACAAATTAAAAAACTGTTAGAAGATGCTATTAAACATACAGGAGGTATTTATTATAAAAACTATAAAGAATATGGTTGGGATTATGAATTAAAAGATTGGCTTGATCAACATAAAGAAGAATATGATTATTTTGTTAATGTATGCGGTGTACCACCAGAAAAAATGACCGAAGAATATCTTACTGAAGAATTAAAGAAAAGAATTGAAACTTGTGATAAGAAAATTAAATATTATCAACTGGTTTTAGATAGTAAGATGACCTTTAGAGAAATGCTTGAGAATACTAAAGAAGGAAATCATAAACATAATGCAGGATGTAATCATGATTTTTATATCATTAAACGTCAAGGAGATATTTATGTTAATTTAAAATTTGAATGGTGGAGAAATCAAAGAGATTCAGAAAATGAATTTAATACAGTAGATAGTCTTATTGAAGAAGTTAAGCAATCAAATATTTTAAGTTATTATGATGAAGATATAAAAGATTGGGTTAAAGAAGATAAGTTGACTCCTAAACTTGAAAATAAATTAAGAGACTTCTATGGTAATATAGGTGATAATAATTTTTATGTTCATTTTGGTTGAACTTTATTAAAAATTTCCTATATTAATGATGTGATTAAAAATTCATTAATATGACAATTGAAGAAAAAATTTTAGATATTATCAAGACAATGATTGAGTATAATATGCTTGATATAAGTATGTTGTATGATAAAGAATATGTACTTGAAAGAGTTAAAATATATCTTGAAGCTAAAAGTTTTGTAGATACTAATTTTAAAGGAATGTTCTAATGAAGAAAGTAAAGACTTGTATTACAAATCCAGAATTAGTAAAAGAAGGACAATGTTGTGAGGTTCTTATGAGTACTAAATGGATGGAGATGAATTGTGATAATCCATATATTTATCTTCCAGCTAAGATTACTTCAGTAAGTTGGAAATCATCTTCAGAGTTTCCTTGTGTAACAGTTAAAATTCGTAAATGTGCTAAAAGAGGTAATTATTGGCCAGTAGAGAATTTAATGATTCTTCCTTCAGAAATTGGAAAGAAAGTACAAGATTATATTAATGAATATCATATTGAGGACTATAAAACAATAATTTTTAAATAATATGTTTTCGAAAGATTATATAATAAATAGTGAATATATTTCTTCTCATCCTAATATGACTCTTCAAGAGTTTCTTGATGAGTATAAGAATAATGAGTTAAAGAAACAAGAAGAAGAGTCTGAACGATATAAGAAAGAAGTAGAATATTATAATTCTCTTAAAGATAAATACTTTATCATTAATTTTAATGGTTCTTCTTATCTTATTGTTTATGTAGATAAAGAAATAGGAAATAGAGATCAAGTAAAATTTCATTGCTATAGTCTTGTCTATTGGGATAAGGATAGATTTGAATTTAAAGAAGAGACTAGGCCATTTAATAATCTTTGGTTTGATAATCCATATACTAAAAATTATTGTACTTATGGAAAGCCAATAAAATGGTGTAAAGAGATAACTAAAGAAGAATATGTAAATATTGTAAATATGATTAACAGTTGCAAGTCAGTATTGAATCATATTAAAGATATATCATTAAATAATAAGTAATATGAAGAAACAAGAGATTATTGAAAAGCTTAAATCCCTTCATGATCATTCTTATAAGTTTATGAGATATTCTGAACTTATACGAGATGGAAAGAAAGATTATCTTGATAAGAAATCTCAGATTGAAGAGTGGATCAAAGAAGAAGAAGAAAAATGTGACTTTCTTAAGAAAGAACTTAAAGATCCTCTTCGCCATATGTATTATAAAGATATAGTTGGCAAGTATCTTCTTAGCTTTAATAATTATAATCAAGAACAAGATCAATCATTATGTCTTTATCATATTACAGATATTTATTTTGATCATGATGTTGATAAGAATGGAAGTACTTATTTTAAGAAAGATATAGTTTATAATTCTCTTGGAGAGCTTACTTGTATTAGTTTCAAGAATTATGAACTTGATAGTATGAGATATTATCGAAAGACTGATCCTTGGGATAAAGTTGGTGCTTATACTTCTACAAATCATCTTTATGGAATGATTAGTGAGAAAATGAATGGCTGGATGGAGATTGATGAAAAGACTTATGAGAAAATTATGAAGATTATTCGACTTTCTCCTCTTACTGATAAATATAATTTTAATACATTTGGAAATATTGTAAATGAATTCAAATATTTATCTGATAAAGATGAAAATTATGATTATTAACTATGAAAGTAACATTAGATCCAAGTATTGAAAGTATAATAAAAAATTATATTTATAAGAAACATGGTAAAGAATGTCCAATAATATCAATTCATATAGATAGATCAGGCATAAATGTAGAATATCAATTTTCTTCTAATATTTATCATACTTATGAAATGACTATTTATTGGGATGAACTATAAAATAAAGCTCTAGAAATTGAATTTCTAGAGCTTTTTATATTATAAATATTAAATTTATAGTGGTAAAAATTGAATTATTTTCATTTTTTTCTATATTTATAATGTAATAAAATAGGAATATGAAATATAATATTGGTGATACTTTTTTAGCTAAGTGTATTAAGGAATTTCCTGAAGATGACTATCTTACTTATACTAAGTATTGTCATTATCAAGTAAAAGTCTATCAAGATAAAGATGACAAAGTTTGGTTTGATGTTCCTGATGATTATCTTGGAGGTATTGGCTCAGGACTTTCTGAAGATGAGTTCAATAGTCATTTCAGAAAATTAACAAAGAAAGAATTAAATCGTTGATAATATGTATGTACTTATAAGAAGAGAATTATTGGTTGGAATTTTTTCTACTAAGAAGAAAATGAAGACCATTATTGAAATGCTTATTAAAGATGATAAAGAGACTAATGGAACTCCTTGTGGAAATTTTCATTTTAGATATGCAAAAATCAAGATAGATGAGCCTTGGTTTACTTCTGATGGAAATCCTTCAAAGAATCCTGAGGCAAATTCAATTCTTTCATTATCAACAATGCATACTGAGAAATTCTTGCATAAAGTAGAAACTGATTGGAGTACTGGTAAGATTATAAAAATTTAAGATATGATTAGAAGTTTATATAATACTTGGGAAGAATATATTCATGTTAGATATAAAGACAAGATTGAAAATGAATGTAAGAATTTTGTCTTTTTGAAAGGTGGTTTAATGGCATATGACTATGATAGATTTAATGATCATATTGAAGCTATGATAGATGCTGTCAATCAAGGTGAAGATATTGACTATATGATTTCACTTATCTATCGTGAAAAAATAGATCAACCAATTGTTAAAGAGAAACTTTTAAAGATTATTGAAAATATTAAAAACAAGTAAAATTATGGAGATTGCAGAAGCTATTGGTGTAGTAAGAAGTTTAGCAGAGTTAGCTAAGCTTGATAAATATGATAATATTATTGATGATTGTGACGTCAAAGCAATGGAGACATTAATAGATTATGTATGTAAACATGAACATTTGACTAATAAATAAATATTAAAAATATGATAGAATTAATAGGAAAATATACAAAATGTATTATATATGCTGATACTATAGAAGAAGGAGTTTATCAGCAAGTATATGATATAATAAATTGTCCAGCTTTTGAAAATCAAAAAGTTGTATGTATGCCTGATGTTCACGTAGGAAAGTCGGGACCGTGCGGACTTGTAGCTACTATTGGAGATTATATATGTCCAAATCACATAGGTGTAGATGTAGGTTGTACTGTATCAATGATAATATTAGATAAAAAAGTACCACAAGAAAAATATGCCGAGTTTGAAAGAAGAATAAAGAATAAAGTTCCATTTGGTTTTGAAATCAATAAGAAAGTAATTATTGATGAAAAAGATTTTAGGAAGTTCTTAACAAATGGATTTAATCGTTATGCTCAAAAGTGGCCAGAGATGTTATCTGAATTGCCAAATCAAGTAACAGAGAAATGGATTTCAGAGCAACTTAAGCGTCTTAATGTTGATGAAGGAGTATTCTATAAGTCATTAGGATCCGTAGGTGGAGGCAATCATTTTTTGGAATATAATGAACAAAAAGATGGTAATTTAGCTGGATTTACTTGTCATTTTGGATCTCGTAATTTTGGTACTAAGGTATGTAGTTATTGGATGAAAAAGACTACTCAACCAATGTCAAAGAATGAGATGAAAGATAAAATTGAAGAATTCAAGAAAACTTATCAAAAAGAAGGTAAGTCTATGAAAGAATTCTCTAAAGCTAAAGATGAGTTTATTGAGAATATTCGTAAGAATCATATTAATGGATATCTTTCTGGAGAATATATGAAAGGTTATTTGATGGATATGTGTATGTGTCAATTATATTCGCAGTATAATCATATAACTGTTCAAAATATCATTAAAGAACTTTTATCTAAATATGGAATTAAAGAAGTAAGAACAATTACTTCAACTCATAATTTCATTGACCTTGAAGATCATTGTTTGAGAAAATCTGCAATTCGTTCTTATAAAGGTGAAGAGATTCTTGTTCCATTTAATATGAGAGATGGAGTTGCTATTTGTGAAGGACTTTCAAATCCAGAATGGCTTAATTCTTGTGCACATGGAGCTGGCCGAAAGATGTCACGATCTAAAGCTAAGCAAAATGTTTCTATGGATGAGTTTAAAGATAGTATGAAAGATGTGTATTCGACAACAGTTTGTAAAGCTACTCTTGATGAATCTCCTATGGCTTATAAAGATACTGATGAAATTAAGAACTTGATTTCAGAGACTTGTAAGATTAAGTTTATGATGATACCTAAGATTAATATTAAAGCAGCAGATGGTGGAGATTAATTTCTTCACCATTTTTTGTATCTTATTTGAATTTTTTAAATAATATACTATATTTATATTGTAATTTAAAAAATAAATATGACATATAAAATTGTAAATACTATTTATGCATTAGTTAACTCAAAGGGAGAAATATATGATATGAGTACTAACTGGGAAGAAATGCAGGAACATTGTGAGTCAAATAATAAGATGACATCTGTTTTTAAAGATGATATACCATTTGAAGTAAAAGAGATTGAGCCTGATACAAAAATATCATTTGAATAATTATGGTATAAAATAATGAGTAAAAAATATTCAGATTATATAAAAATAGGGAAGAAAAAGTTCTTTTTAAATGAAGATGGATTCAATGTAAGAATATTGTTAGACGTAAAAGAACAATACTTAAAAAATAAAAGAAAACATATGTATTTAGTAAAAGAAGATACATTGTTTCCAATTAGATTGAACTTGAAAAAATTAGATGAAATGATTGAAGAAACTGATATGAGACTATCAGTAAAAGATTTATTTAAATAATTATTAAAATAATGAATAAGGAATTAAAAGAAATTTTATTTATAAGTCTTATATTTTTTATATTAATTTTATTTGCATTTCCTTTATTATCATTAGTACAATCAATAGCATTATCTTTGATACTCGGAATATTCGGACAGACTTTAGCTTCTATTGAAAAATACTTAAAACACATAAATAATAAATTATGAATGATAATATAGAGAATATAGAAAATACTCCAAAGATGAGAATTAGTTATGAAGTTCCATCACCTTTAAGAGTATTTTCACGTCATATATGGTCTAATAAAGATAATAAAGATAATGATGACTAACAATTAGTTTTTTATATATGAATAAGAATTTAGAAAATATTATTAAGAATAGCAATATTCTTAAAGATAGATATACTGAATGTATTAAGAATTCACCAAAAGATTTTGCTACTGCTGAAAAATTTTTTATTGAAAGGCTTTTAGGTGAAATTGATAAATATTTGCAAAAATTAGCAGATAGTAATGAACCTATTAATTTCAATAAAGATATTAAAGGACATCTTTATGCAGTATTTACTATTTGTAGTTATAAAGATTGGCCTGAATTTGATGAATATTTGAAATTTATTAAACTTCCTGGATATTTTGATGAAGTACTTATTCATAAATTTATATATAGATCTTTAACTAAATATAAGTTTCCTATAGAAAATATTTTTGATTGTTGTGATCATTGTAGATTTAGATATAAGTTAATGGATTTTCCAAATAATTCTAAAGGACTCGGAATAGGAGAAAAATATGAAGACTATGAATAAAGAAGAAGAATTAGAACTTAAAAAATTTATTAAAAAGATATATGATAATTCTTTTTATCCAGCTACATATAATATTGAAAAGAATTGTCTAGAATATCCAAAAATGCCTAATATTTTTTATTTCTATAATAAGTCTCAATATGAAGAAGCTTTAAGAAAATCAAAGTTAATGATTGAAATTGAAAAATTATAAAATGAAACAAGAAAAAGATACATTATTGACTCGAGAAGAGTTTAGAAAACAAGTATTTGAAAGAACTAATGGAAAATGTTGTGTTCCTGGTTGTAATTGTGATGCAGTTGATGCTCATCATATAATGGATCGTAAACTTTGGAATAATGGTGGCTATTATCTTTCTAATGGAGCTGCTCTTTGTGAAAAACATCATTGGGATGCTGAGAAAGGTATAATTACTCCAAAGAATTGCTATGATTATATGAAAATTACTATATTACCTCGTATACCAGATAAAATAATTGAAAAATATAAGAACAAAGTAGCTAATTATGAGTCATTATATAGATCTGTATTTTTTGATGGAATAATTGATAAATGGGGTCAAACTAAATTTGAAAATAATTATGATTAAAGAATATGAAGAAGTAAAGAAAGATTGGAATATATCTGAATGGGATGATCTTCTAAGTATTCAGCATATACTTGGAGATAAATATGAAAGTGTTAAAGATTATATTGATGATCTTATTAAAGGCTCTTATGGAGCAGGATTTAATGATGGTTTTATAGATGCTCGTCATAATTGGTATAAGTATGCACATATAGTCAGAAATCATTTAATGACATTTTATAAAGATACTTTACAAAGAGGAGTAACAACAGATGATGTATTTAATTTTGTTACTAATTTAATAAGTTTAGATATAGATGATATAATAATGAATAAAGACAAATAATATGAAATTAAAAGATTTGAAAGTTGGAGAATATTTTAAACCTCATTATTATACAAAATTATGTCCATTATATAAAAGATTAAGAAAATATAATGAAGAAATAAAAGTAGAAGATCTATCTACAAATAAGATATATTATATGGGAGAAGATCTTGAAGTATATGCTAGAAAAGAATTATTAGAAAGTAAGCCAATTCCAATACGATAATTAATATATATGAGACACTTTAAAGGAACTAAGAAATGTGCTTATTGTGGAGCAGAATTAACACAAGATGAAATTAAAGAATATTATCCACAATATAGAAATGATTTTATAACAGATGAAGAATAATGTCCTTATTGTGGATATCATAATGATTTTATAGAAGAAGTAAGTTTAGAAATGCATTATTCAATTATAACATGAAAATAGAAGATAGAATACAAAATATCAAGACATTACTTAAATATTGTCCACAGTCAACAAGAGATGTTATGTTATATAATAAAAAGAATGCTAAATTCTTTGCAGAGTTTTTTAAAGATGCTAGATTTCAAAAAACAAGATATGAGCATGATAATCTTTATATAAAAATTGAATTAGCAAAACATGTTCTTACTTATGATAAAAATAATAAAATAATTGATGAATATCCAATAATGATATCATATTGCTATGATTTCGATAGAGATGGAGAAGATTGGGTATCATATTATTTTGATGAGCTATTAGTAAGAAACAATTGGATGTTTAAATCTGATATGTATTATAAAGATTTCATTAAGTTTGAAGAATGGCCTGATAAAGTATGGGAAAGAATTCAAAATGAACTTTATGATATAGCAACAAAGAATGTAAATAAAGAATTAGAGTCAGCTAAGAAATCTCTTGAATATTATGAAAATCAAAAGAAAGAATTTGATAATAAATTGAAATTAAATATATGAAATATCCTCGTACATATCATTTACCATATTCTCCAGGATCTACAAATGATGATAAAAAATTATCTGGTGATTGGTTTAAATATTATATTGGACAAGAAATTGTTATAACAGAAAAATTAGATGGTGAAAATATTCATATGAATCAAAAAGACTGTTATGCAAGATCTGATGGAGCTCCTACACGTTCTCCTTGGTCAAGAAATATATGGGATCCACAAGAAGGTCTTTATTGGAAAATCAAATCTTTAATTGGATCTAATGAAACATTATATGGAGAAAATCTTTATGGAGAACATTCAATTCATTATAACAACTTAAAAGACTATTTCCATTTATTTGCAGTTAGTACAGAATCTGTATGGGAAAGTTGGCAATCTGTTAAATTATTTGGAGCTATTCTT